>Ga0265327_10003907_pt1 | contig 13701 bp, 11 predicted proteins | sample 41621metaG_FD_202089 | JGI IMG/M metagenome (GOLD analysis project Ga0265327, IMG submission 202089) | Rhizosphere microbial communities from Carex aquatilis grown in University of Washington, Seatle, WA, United States - 4-16-21 metaG | ecosystem: Host-associated > Plants > Roots > Rhizosphere... | reverse complement strand
TTAAGAAAATAGACAAAAGATACAGGACGTGGCTTGTCATGGCTGTGTGTCATCACAGCGTTAGCAACATACAGAATCCACGTTTGGTTCCACAGAAAAATAAAGACTACAAGGAAAACCACATTTTTGCTTTTGATTGCGTTGGGGATGAGACACAAATTTCTCTCCCTGCCGTGAAGGACTATGAAGTCATATATCCGTGGTCGGCTCCGCCCTCCGATCTTGTGGCTGTAAAAATCTCCGGCAAAGATGGCTGCCTTATCATAAAAGTTGATGACAAGGCAAGTGACATTGACCCTGGTAAATGCAAATTAGAACAACATGGACAAGTAAAGGTCGCGGGTGGTGGGGAAGTTCCAAATCCGTTCTTCACAGACTACTAATCCCCCTACAGATTTTTATGCTACTGGCAGGGGCGTACGCAAAACAGGCGTAGCCCCTTCTTTTTGTACGCATCCGGCCAAGGCCGCATTAAGCCCTGCTGCGCGGCATCTCCTACGCAGGATCATCCCCCTCATGCTAATCATAGGCGCAGTTCTGTTCGCCATGGTCGTGATCGACTTCGCCGTGGGCTACCTCGGCTCACCAGTCAAAAAAATAACGGGCCTCGGCCTCACAATCGCAATGCTCTATGTGTTTTTGCAGCCGCTCGGCGGCGGGGCGTTCGGGGGGGGGGGTAGGTTTGGCTTCGTTTCCTGTGGCTCAACGCGCACAGCTGTTGCCTTCTTTTGTTAGTCGCTACGGTTGAGGAAATCGTTGCGCGCGAACGGCGAAGCCTTGAATATGGTAAGTTGAGGTTGAACCGTCAGGATAATCGACATGGTAAGCGTTCTGAGGTCGCGGGCGGCGCGGATCGCAGGGTTCGTCTTATGCGTCACCCTTTTGATACTGGCGGCTGGTTCGGAAGCGTTGGCGCAGTTTCAGGATTTCGGGTTCGGCGCGAACCGTGGATTCCTCGGAGGCATTCAGCAACCCTCGACCTTCCAGATGCTCGTCGCGCGGATCGTGCCGATGGTTGTTTCCGCAGCCCTTGGCTTCGCGATCGGCGCCTTCTTCAGCCCGGCCTTCAAGCGGTTCCGGGTCTATGTCGGGCTGGCGCTGGCAGCGGCGGTTTTTCTGTTCGCTCTGTTCGTGCCGATGCCCGAGGCGGATGGCCTTAGCTATGTCATCACGGCGGTCATTTTCTTCATCGCGCAGGCTCTCGGTCGCCGTCTTGGCGAGAAAGCCGTTGCTGAGCGATACAAACGGCCGACAAGCCTCGGTTCCGCCCAGTGGGCCACCCTGGAGCATTTGCAGAAAAACGGCGTTGTCGGTGAGGACGGTTTCGCGCTCGGGGAATTTGTCTCGGGCGTCGGAAAGGACGTGCACCCCTTGCACTACCTGGGCGAACGGCATCTTCTGACCGTGGCGCCGACGCGGAGCGGCAAGGGTGTTTCCTCGATCATCCCGAATCTTTTGACCTATCCCGGCTCTGTCTTCGTCATCGATCCGAAAGGGGAGAACGCGCTCATCACCGCGCTTCGGCGCGGCCCCGGCTGGACCGTCGGCGACACCACCATCGCCGGGCTCGGCCAGAAGATCGTGTTCCTCGATCCCTGGAACATCGTCGCATCGAAGTTCAAGATGAAACCAGCCTCCTTCAATCCGCTCGACTGGATCAAGGCGGACGATCCCGACGCCGCAGAAAACGCCTTCCTCCTTGCCGATGCGCTCGTCATGTCCGAGGCCAAGGACGAAGCGCGGTTCTGGGACGAGGAGGCAAAAGCTCTCCTGACCGGCATCATTCTTTATGTCGGGACGGCGGAGGAGGAAAAAGGACGACGGACGCTGGGACGGGTGCGGGATTTGCTGACGCTCGACGATGATGCGTTCAAGGCCACGCTGAACAGAATGTATAAACACCCGCACCCGATTGTTCGTTCGACGGCGGCGCGGCAGGCGAGCAAGGACACGAAGCTTTTCAGCTCGGTGCTGGCGAGCACCCAATCGCATACGCATTTTCTCGACAGCGCGCGCATCCGCGAAAGCGTGGCGCGGTCGGATTTCCAGTTCGAGGATTTGAAGACGAAACCCATGAGCGTCTATCTCATCCTGCCGGCGGACAGGCTCAAGACCTTCGATCGCTGGCTCCGGCTTTTGATCCAGCAAGCCATAACGGTCAACGCCCGCAACATCGATAAAAAGCCGGCCAGGCCGATCCTCTTTCTCCTCGACGAAATGGCGGCGCTCGAACAGGCCTTCAGCCTCATGGCCGGCTTCGGCATGCAGCTGTGGGGCATCGTGCAGGACCTATCGCAACTGGCCCGCATCTATGGCGAGCATGGCTGGCAGACCTTCATCAGCAATTCCGGGGTCATTCAGTATTTCGGCAGCCGGGACAAGATGACGGCGGAGTATTTTTCCTCGCTCTGCGGCGTGACCACGGTCGAGATTCATAATTTCTCATGGGCTGTCGGCAAGGCGATCAGCTATGCGTCCAGCGTGACCTCGGCCGTCAGCGGCGGCAGTTCGTCGCGTTCGAGCACGGACAGCACGAGCTGGACGCGGACGAGCGGAAGCAGCGAGGCGCAACGGCAACTGGCCTATCCGGACGAGCTGATGGTTCTGAAGGGCGATCAGCAAATCATCTTCGTCGAAAATCTCGACCCTATCCCCGGTCGAAAAATCCTCTGGTACGAGCACGCCGTGTTGAAAAAGCTCGGCATCAATCTGCATGCCAGGGCGATCAAGGCGGCGAAAAGGGCGGAAGCTGGTGATGGCCACCCTGTTTAGCCTGCATCCCTTCCTGCTGAAGCTTTATGCGGACGGTGGCTACCAGGGGCCATAATTCCAAGGCGCCTTGCTGCGTGTCGTGCAGCAGATCAACGTGGAGATCGTCAAGCGATCGGATACGGCGAAGGGGTTCACCGTTCTGCCCAAGCGATGGACCATTGAGCGAACCATCGGCTGGCTCAACCGAGGCCGTAGGCTGGCGAAGGACTGTGGGTATTTAAACCGCTCAGGACTAGCTTTCCCGCTCTGGACCTCAATCCGGATGATTGCCACGAAAACTCTGTCAGAAAAGAAAATGATACCAGACAGACTCTTACCGATTTTTCCGCTTATTCTCGCAGTGTTCATGTATCGAATACAATAATGATGGAATGCGCTCCGGCATTTTATTGCATCTGAAATCGTCTCCAATGATTTTCATGAACTCGTCGTACTCACCATTGTCTTCGAGCGCATATTTCAGAAGCACGGTGATCAAATCTCCGAGTTCTTGCGTGCGGTTGTAGGGAAGAAAACCGTGCGGTTCTTGCACGACGGACATCATATCTCGAACGCCGCTCTCGATCACATCCCTCGACGAGCGCTTCGAGAGCAGGATGTCCCGGTTATCCGGAGAAAACGGATTTGCGGGTCCTTGTTCTCCGGCAATGTCAGCACCGACGATCCGCGCGATGAGCGGCGCCATCAACATGCCGGTTCGATAGGTTCCGGTGGCGACCATCAGCCCGTCGAGCTGCGTCTTTCCGACGATCGGATAACCGTCCACGCACAGCGGCCGAGTCCCGAAGCGGAAACACGTGACCGCAGCCACCCGGAACGACGTGTTGATTTCGTGGATGACGCTGTGAAGCTGCGTGTGCAACTCGCCGGCGGTGACGGATTGGCCGACGCCGGGCGTCTCCGATATCCGGTTCGTCGCTCCGACGTAGAGTTCGCCGTTGGATCTGGGCACGACGTGCGTCCCGCACGCGAAGTCCCGGTTCGGCGTGCGAATGACACACGGCATCGCGACCTCTGAGCGGACCATCAGGCTGGCCCCCTTACCGCCGACGATCTTGGGGATCCCGAGATCCCGGAGTCCGCTTGCATCGAGAATCCGATTGATGTTTTGACCGCAACAAAGCACGATGGCCGCAGCCTTGTAATGAGATCCGGATGCCGTAGTGACGCCTTCGGCTCGTCCATTCCGCACAAGGATCGAGGTGACTTCGTCCTGCACATGGAGGCCGGGCGCGATGCGATCGTTGGCATTCCGCAACGCCTGCATGATTTCCGTGGAATCGATGAATCCTTCTCGGGGTAGGAACAGCGCGCGCCGCGGCTTCAATGACCGATGCGCCTTCAGGCTAGGCACATCTGCAGGTTCGACCCACTCGGACGGCTGCGAAAACTTGACCGTGGCACGGTGAATTGCGCTGATGTTTTCATCGTCGTCCTTGCCCACGGAGTTGGCGACAATGAACGTACCGTCCTTGACTTTTACGCCCTGTCCAGTGTCGGCGGCAATTTCGTCCACCCAGCTGCGGTAGATACCGGCGCTCTCCACACGAAAAGCCGTTTCGATCTCATCAGCCAGACTTGCATTAAAGCTTGTGATCTCTGCAAACACACCGAGCATGGCTCCTGACGCTAATGAAGCCGAATCGGCAGGCATCGAGTAGTGGTTCTCAAAGCAGACGCTCCGTAGACCTCGCTTAATCAAATCTCTCACGATGAGACGAACCGACGATCCCACCACCGACAACAATAACATCATACGTATTCATATTGTTCTCCCAAACGGACTTCACAAATTGATTATCCGGCCACAGAAAAATAAACGAGTTAGCAGGGGGCGGAAAAAACCATTATACAGCTGCACTCGGGTTCTTTTTGGCAATCTTGCGCAAAGTCCTCGTAAGATAGCTTCGACTATCCTTCTCTGGCCTTTCCTAATCTTACCGAAAAGCTCCTTTCGCTCGCGACGCATAAGCATTTTTCTTCACCATGTTAGAATGTTTTCTGCGGTGTATCCTTCGCGCATGGAGCTTTTAACCCATCGTAAAACATACGCCCATTCTATGGCGACGATTTCAGAACACCGCAGACGACGATTTCTTCGATGGATCTGAAGACATCTATGCCTTGATGCTCGATGATGTGACCTCCCGTCATTCCGGACTTATCATCGATCAATAGGGCCGTATCGCACCACAGCATGTCAAATCGGGCAGCTAAAACCAGTGCCAGCATCGTCTTGCCTGCCCCCGAGATGCCTATTAGAGCACGATGTGCAGTGGCCACGGGATTCCCTCATTTCACTTCGCCCCATGGGTGTTATTGATGTAGCTTCTGTCGTCATGGTTGCCGTACTTTCCCCACACGTGCCCCTTAATTCCTCCATCTCGACCTCAAATCGAGGCTCATTTCGTCGCGCCGCCGGTCATGGAGCTGCCAATTCCGATGAAGTCGCCCATGGATTCCGACATGAAGCTGCCTCGGGTGTCGAACCTCGCTGGCTGATAATTGGTGACACCGAATATCGTATGGCGTCAACCGTTCTCTACCGAATTTAAGCGTGTTTGTCGGAGGCTGTCGCCGGAAAGAATGAGACGGTGCGCGTTGTGCACGAGCCGGTCGAGGATCGCGTCGTCGTAGGTCGGATCACACTGGTTTCGCCCAGCACACGGCGGCTTCCCACGGAATCAGTAGGTTGATACAAGGAGGCACCTATGTGGCCCGCTCGGCCTCCGGCGGCAAGCCGTGCAGGTAAACTACGTTAACCTGAGTTTTGATCCCTGCCTTCATAAGAGTTCTGACCGGAAAATCGGACGTGTCGATCCGGCTGGTCTTTTTGGCGCCGGCCCTCCGCCGCCGATTTTCCGGTCAGACTCCAAGATAACCAATTGACAGCCGTTCCTCGTATACCGATATAATCAGCGGACGAATGCTACCCAGCCAGGACAATCAAGGAGAGGTGCATGAGTTTAGCAGCACCACGTGAGGTTCAGGATTACCTCGCCAAGTCGATTCAGGGCAGCGTCTACGAGTCGATTTTTTTTCAGCGCATGCAGCGTGCTGAATTAGTGCCTAATCAACTTCGTATATTTGCGTCTCAACGTGTTCCAATGGGGCAACGATTCAACGGGCTTTTGGAGGTTGGTATTCAGCTATGCGATTTGGCTGCTGCACCGAACATGGCTGCAGTACTTCGAACAAATCTGTCGGACGAGTTGGGGGGGCAAACAGGAGAACCACACTCGATCTGGAAAGCTGATTACCTCAGAGCGATCGGCGTTGATCCTTGCGGTCCGCGAAAGCTCCTAGAGTCCACGCAGCGTATTGTTGATGCGTACGAGACTGTTGCTCAGCGGAGAAATCTTCAAGAGATCGTTGGCGTCCTTCTCGCCTTGGAGTTCTCGATTCCCAAGGAGTATCGAGCGGCGATTCGGTGCCGAGATGCGTTGTTTCCCCAGAAATTTGTTATAGCTCCCGGAGATCCGCCTAACCTCATTGAGCAAAAGAAGCGTGCGCGCCGTTATATGGACGACCATGCTGAGCACGATGAGAAGGTACATTATCGCCAAATCATTGATGCTATCGGCGATGTTCTTCAAAATAGTGAATGTGTCGTAGCGCTTATTAATGGGATTAATGTTGTAAAGACAGGCAGAAAGGCATTCTACGATGACCTGTCTTCGCTGATAGGAAAAAAAGACAACGATCTGGGAGATTTTTATTGAAAGATAGCTTCTTGTAAGTCGATCCCAATAGCAAATTTTCGTCCAACTGCGATGGATCGGTTATCGCCTACTCTGGGCAGAGTGGTAGTGAAGTGCAAAGAAATGCTTATTCGTCGCTAGGGAAAGAGAACACTCGGTCAAATTAGGAAAGGCAAATCATTATCACTGAGCTATCTAGCGATGGCGCCGCCATCGTGAAAACACTTGACAAGCGTGGCGTTCTGCATAAGCGGGTGGAGATGGAGCGTGGACGAACCTAAGCAGGAAAAGAGAGATTTATGGGATTTCATTCTACATGAATGGGATCTTGTAATTTTTGTTATCGTCATCGGCTTCGCATTAATTCTTGGTTTTTTTGATAAACTTGATAAAAAATTTGAGTCTTCCGCATTTTTGATGGGGTTTGCTCTGATAGGAATAAATTTATACAAATCAAACCGCAGCATCATTAAGGAAGTTGTATCTTCAAAACATTATCTATCTGCAGACAACGACAAAACTCAACAAATATTAATCGCCAAGATGGGAGAAATTGAGAAACGAGCTGGGGAAGGAAGCATTCACATCGTAGAACGATGCGACAAGGAATTATTCTATATAAATTTGCAATCATCCGTTGCTAGAGCACAAAAAACAGTGGACCTAACGAACCTCGATTTGCATGAACCAAACCATTATGGCATTCAGGTCATGAGTGGCCACTTCGGCTCGGTTTCAGAGGTTATCAGAAAGCGGCCAAGCGTCCAGTTTAGGAGAATTTGTACAGCAGTTGAAGCTGACAAGGTGCTGTGGCTTATTCGTACTGTCCGTGAAACCCAAGACCTCGGTAACTTTAATGTCAGAGTTATTGATCTATCAAAATCACCAATAAAGATGATTAGCCTTCAAATTATTGACGATAGCGAGACATTAATCGTTGACCCTGCGACCGGAGCGATGGAGATTGGAAAACAGGTTCATCTTCTTTGGGTTCGAGGGAAACATGTGGCAGAGTCACTATCTCTCTATTACGAAAGCAACTGGCGGAATGCAAAAACAGTTAAAGAGGGCTGTAAGATTGATAAGCGCTTACTGGAGTCTATGGTTCGACGCTGTTCGGAGCACTTGGGAAACGACGCCGAACTCGTGAAAAAGATGCATCAAGAACTGTCTCAGATTGTCGTGGAGCAAATCCAATGAGCACCCTTAAAGTTGTAAATCCAGCGAACAAGAAAGTGATCGGCGAGTATAAAGTCGCCCAGGCTGAGGATGTACACTCTGCCGTTGGGAGGTTGCGTCACGGTGCGAGGTTGTGGGCCGCAACGAGCATTGAAACCCGCAGTAAAATTCTCTTGAGCTGCGCAGACGCGCTCGAACAGAAGCTGGATGACCTTTCAAATTTGATTACTTCTGAAATGGGGCGCCCGTTAGTTGAGGCGCGCAATGAAGTGACAAAGAGTGCAAATTTTTTTCGTTATTTCGCGCGTTTAGGGCCAGCGGCTCTTGCTGACCAAGTGATCGATATTGCTGGCCACACAATACCTCAAAAAAGTGCTGTAATTCGACATACACCACGTGGAGTTGCAGGAATGATCAAGCCCTGGAATGCCCCGGTTCAGCAACTTGTTTGGGCTGTAGCGCCATCTTTAATTGCGGGCTGTTCCATTCTTATGAAGCCATCAGAGTATGCTCCTGGGAGCGCCCTGCTTTTCCAGAATGCTTTGTTGGCGGGTGGCTTGCCAGCAAATGTATACGAGACTGTGGTAGGTGCCGCTGACGTTGGAACGCATGTAGCTTCCAGCGACGTAGACATAATTTCATTCACGGGAAGTTTGGCAACAGGACGAAAGATAGCCGAATTGGCCTCGCGTGGCCCCGTTAGGACTATCATGGAGCTATCTGGTAAAGACGTATTGATTGTAGGGCCAAGTGTTGATGACATCGCTCTCGTAGCTAATGGCATTGTGTTCGGTGCGTTCTCCAACTGTGGACAATGGTGTAGTTCTATCGAGCGGGTGTTTATCCACGAAGACCTTTATGAGCCAATTTTAACTAAGGTACGAGAGCTTACAGTGGCTCTTCGTGTCGGTGATGGTCTCTGCTCGGACATCGATATCGGCCCGCTGGCTAATGAGACACAATTCAACAATGTCTCATCGCTATTAGATGACGCCCTATCAAAGGGAGCTCAGCTCGAGGCGCAGACAAAATTAGGTGACCAACATAAGAGTGGGTTTTTCTTTCCACCGACGGTTCTCTCAGGTGTCGCACGGACTTCACGAATCCGAATAGAGAACATTTTTGGCCCGATCGTTGAGGTCCAAAGCTATCAGAAGATAGATGAAGCTTTGGATGAGGCAAACCGGTCGGATTATGGGTTGGGAACCTCTGTTTGGACAAATGACGAACAGTTTGCCGAATTTGTGGCCAATACCGTTGACACAGGCATGGTTTGGATCAACGAGCCAATGCAATCTATGGCTCCTTGCCCATGGTCGGTTTGCAAGCGCAGCGGTTACGGTGTTGAACTCGGGGAGGCAGGCGTTCGTGAGTTCACGTACCAAAAAATAATCCAAAAACAGATGAGCGACAATATCAATCGGCGCCCCTGGTATTTTCCGTACTGATTCGACGTGGGAGGTGAAGGTGAAGGCAATAGATGGACGGATATTCGTTATCGACAATGCGCTTTCTGTAGAGCTTTGTACTGGTCTTGCATCTAGGTGCGAGCGACTTGCCCAGGATGTCGGACTTCTTCGAAAGGGCGCTGCCAGTCGAGGTGGCACAAGTGAATATACCGTCATAGATGGATTCACTGTTGATGCGGCATTCCCGGAGTTGCTTGCTTGGTATTATTCAGCAAAAATTATTGGAGAACTAATTTGGCCGGACAAGATGGTTCTCTCTCCATATAAACAGTCCAGTATAAACACGAAGGTTTATCACAGTGATAATTGTTCCCATGGATGGCATACGGATACAAACCCTGTTACAGCTCTTTTGTATTTGACCGATAACGAAGGCGGAACTCACTTTTGTTTATCGGAAACAAAGACGGAGGTGGTCCCCGCAATAGCTGGAAGGATGTTGCTTTTCTTTGGCCGGAATATGGTGCATGGCGTTCCTTCCGCTCGGGCCGGTCGGGTCGTTGTAACGGCCAACCTCTACCTTGAGCATGATTGCCATCGCCCTAAATGGATCGACCAACTTGAGTATTCGAACGCTCCCCCACCGCCAATAGAGGAACTTTAATCGGTGAACTTGAGCTTCTTAATTGGGCTTTGATCATAGATCAGGTTTGTTTTTCTTGCACCACGTGATCAGTCGGCATTCATGCAATGAAGCAGTTAATGAGTATCGCGATACTTGAGGTCGGTGGCCCGCCAGAAAATCTAGCATCACGGTATCCCAGTTACGGTATCATGATAGAAGACGCCTTAAAAGGCGTCAGCAGTGACCTGTCATTTTCTACAATCCGAATTTGGAAGGGACAACCGCTTCCTGAGGCGACCTGTTTTTCAGGCTACGTGGTGACCGCCTCCGCGATCGGAGTTAATGACGATGTACCCTGGGTGAAACCTCTTTTGGATTTTATTCGAACTGCACTCGGACAAGAGCGCCCCTGTGTTGGGATATGCTTTGGGCACCAAGCTATTGCTCAAGCAGTTGGCGGATCTGTTTCAAGAACGGCGCAAGGCTGGGGCATTGGACGCCACACCTATCATATTATTAACCGTCAAGACTGTATGATAAATACACAAAGCACAATATCTCTTGGAGCAAGCCATCAAGATCAAGTTACACAGCAACCTCCTGGGTCAGTGCTGTTGGCAAAGTCAAACTTTACTCCAATAGCTGCCCTTTTTTACGAAAAATTTAAGGCTATTACTTTTCAGGGACACCCTGAATACCCGGATAATTACCTTAAAGACCTCTACGAGAGCCGACGAGGCAAAGCATTTGACGATCAACAGTGTGAAAGCGCCATTAAATCTCTAAAAATGATTCCTAATGACAGCCAGATCGTACGGCAGTGGATTGTTGATTTTTTAAGACAAAACATCACGTAGTTTCAACTGTAAAAACCGGTGCCTATCTCCACTGAGAGATGACGACTGCGAACGCGCCTGGGGTCAAAGAGCGCCGGCAAAACTACCGGAAACTGACTTCGAAAAAGGTGACGGCGATGACCTATGCGGCTGTCTGCAAGCGCCCGCGTCGCACTGCGTGCACGCCGGTCGTTACCGTGACCGATCGTCGTCCCGCCCCCGATCTTTGACGAAGGTAAGCGACTTTCCGTCACCACGATCTTTGTCGCCCGCTTTTTCCTTCGGCCGATCGGCTGATTTATCGCGGTTCTTGACGAAGGTAAGCGATTTTTCGGCGTCCTTCTCCCTCGGCGTGTCCGCCGTCTTGCCGAGGGATTTCGCCTCCTCGGCCCGAAGCTGATCGTATCTCTGGCGAAGGCCCTTCGCCTCGCCCGGTTCGACGTGCGTCCGCTCCGGTTCCTTGAACTTGGCAGTGAGGTGTCCCTGATGATAGGCCGCCACATCCTTCCGTGCGGTCTCCAGATCGGGCGTCCCCTCCTTCAAAGCCAAGTCAAAGATATCACCACGGCGGAACGGATTGGCCGGATCGCGGAAGGTCCAATGCCCGTCGGCGGCGCGGCGGGTTTCGAGCGTCTCGATGCGGCCTCCCGCATTCGCGCGCTGAAGCACAAAGCGGTTGGGCTCGCCGGAAGGATCGGGCTGGACGTTGTAGCCGTGAACTTCGCGGGCGTAAGCGGTCAGGTCGATCCGGCGCAGCGCCTCGACCTCCTCGCGGGGGAAGCGGCCTGACGGCGGCGCGGCGCTGTCGCTTTCGGTTCGGCCTTTTCCCTCACCTTCTTTCGTGCGAGCCAGCGCTTCCTCGCGCGTCGCCCAGGCAAGGCTTGATTCATCGCGGAAGCGCCGCGACATCTGTTTGCCGAGGCCGATTTCGTCGCCCGCCAGGTCGCGGGAAACGTAAAGCTCCACCCGGTTTTTATGCCGCGTGAGGCCGACATAGGCCGTGCGCGCGTTCCAGGCGAAGACGTTGTCGTAAAGGGCATACACGTCGGTCTGCGTCCGGCCCTGTCCGCGATAGACGGTGCCGGCATAGCCGAGGCCAAATTCCTTGAAGGTCGCCGTATCGAACGCGACAACGCGGCCCGTATCCGTCCGCGCCTGCACGCGCGTATGTTGGATGCGCTCGATGGTGGCGAGCGAGCCGTTATAGATGCCGGCCCGCCGGTCGTTGCCGTGGAACTGGATGCGGTCGCCGGAGCCGATCGCCATCTTGCCGCGCACCGTTTCCACCTCAAGCTCGTCTCGCACCTCGCCGCGACGCACCCGGATCGCCCTGATCTCGCGGTTGAGCTTGTTCACCTCCGCATTCGTCCCGGCATAGACGAAGCGATTGCCGGAAGGATTGTTCCGACTGTCCTGATCCCAATCGGAAAGCAGCCGCGTCCGGCTTTCATCGAGAGCTTTCGACCAGTGAATATGCCCGCGCTCGGCATAGGCGCGAAGCCCTTCAGCGACCCGCCCTTCCGAAAAATCCTCCGACGCGGTGCGCTGCCAGTCGGTTTCCTGGCGCCGCACTTTCGAGATGACGACGCTGCCGTGCTGTTCCTTCAGCGCCGTGAACATGCCGCCGCGTTCGACGCTCGAAAGCTGCCGGTCGTCCCCGGCGAGAATCACTTTCGCGCCGGTCTCGGCGGCGCGCATCATCAGTCGGGCATAGGTGCGCGTATCGAGCATGGCCGCCTCGTCCACCATCACGACGGTGCGACGATCCCATGCCGGGGCGCGATCCTGTCGCCCGTTGTCCTGATAGAACAGTTCAAGATGGACGGTGCTGCCGCGACCGAAGCCAGCCCGGCGCAGCCCCTCGGCGGCGGTATTGGTCGGCGCCAGCCCGACCACCCGCCACCCGGCGCGTTCGTGCGCCTCTCGGATCGCCGTCAGACTGTGGCTCTTGCCGGTGCCGGCAAGCCCTTCGATCAGGACGAAACCATCGGTGCCGGTGGCGCGGGCGAAGGCCGCCAATTGCTCGCCGTCGAGCGTCCGTTCTGCGGCGACGGCCTGTGCGCGATCACCATCCACCGCTTGCCGGCGGGATGCGATGCGGGCGGCGGCGTCCATCACCTCGCGTTCCTCCATGCGGACTTCCCGCGTCGTGTAGAGATTGGCAAAACTGCCTTTTTCGCGGTCATGCAAGACCACGATCTCGGGCCGCGCCAGAAGCTCGGCGCGAATGGCGGCCCGCTCCAGCGGGGCCGGGATATGCTTCTTGATGAGCCGTTCGATATCGAGTTCGGTAAAGGTCGCCCGCCGCCGGGTAAGGGTTTCGAGAATCCTCTCGGGATTGCGCGCTGCCGCCTCGTTCGCCGCCCGTGTCGCTTCGGCGCGGGTCTCGGCGTCCTTCGGGCGGGTGCGAAGACGCACCGGCCCCTCGTGCCGCTGAGCGTAGGCGCCGACCTCGTCAACGCGGATGTCGAGCCCTTCCCGCTCGAAATACCGGTTCTGATAATCGCGCCACAGCACGCCCCAACGGTCGGCCTCGGTGACGGCCTTCTGCCCGCCTTTCATCGTCCGGACTTCCGGATCGAGGTCGCGGGCCTTGGCCTTGGCAAACCTGTCCCCCTCGATCCGCCGGGTGGTTATCAGGAGGTGGGCGTGAACATTCACCTCGCCTTTATGCGGGGTATGGATGTCGAGCTGAACGCCGAGCCCCTTCGCCACGAATTGCTCGCGGGCGAATTCTTCCGCCATCGTGATCCAGTCCTGAAGATCGAGACCGGCATCGGTCGGCAAGGCGAGAAGGACCTCGCGAGCCTCCTGCGAGTCCTTGCGCCGTTCCATCGCCTGCGCCTCGTTCCACAGCACCGACACGTCGTGGAATCGCTCGGCGGCGCCTTCGGGCAACAGCACGCTATGGTGAAGAGAGGGTTCTCGGTGAGCGAAGTAAAACCGCTCACCCGTTCGGTCACACCGGACATCGGCACGCGCATTGTACGCAGCGGAACGGCAGGCATTCCCGCCGTCGCTCCGCTTGACATAGCGCAGGCGGGCGAACTCAATAGCCATTTGTCAATTATAAGGGACGGCAGTTAAAATAGCATAAAGCGTTGCTCGCAACGCATATTGCGTATGAAGGTGAACTACACAACCCGGCCACTTCGTGGCCTCCGCTACAAAAAAGTGCT
>Ga0265327_10003906_pt1 | contig 13705 bp, 11 predicted proteins | sample 41621metaG_FD_202089 | JGI IMG/M metagenome (GOLD analysis project Ga0265327, IMG submission 202089) | Rhizosphere microbial communities from Carex aquatilis grown in University of Washington, Seatle, WA, United States - 4-16-21 metaG | ecosystem: Host-associated > Plants > Roots > Rhizosphere... | reverse complement strand
CGGTCGAGCGCCACGGTCGAGAGCTCATTTTCCTGGTAGAGGAAGAAGGCGGCGAGCGGCGCACAACCGAGCAGAGCAATGAGGACCGTCGTGCAGATCAGCCGCGCGGCGATGGAGCGAAACGCAAGCATCAATGAGCCCACTATCTTGGTTATAAGACACCACGCCGTTATACGACGATCGTAGTGCAACCTGACGTAGAGCCTCTTAACAAGCTGTTAGCGCGTTGCGAGCGACGCGTCCCGTGCCTCGGCGTTTCGCCTCAAATAACGATCAAATACAGTTCTATTTTCCGGCGATGCGGAGCCGGAAATCCTGCCCGAGCGCCATGTCGTCGAACCGCGTTCCGTGCAGGCTGCCGATGACGGCGGCGGCGACGCAGAGCACCAGCGCCGCACGGCGGACGCCTCCCGCCGGGAATGCAGGTTCCCACCCGTTGCGGGACAGTGCGACGGCGAACAGCAACACGCAGGCGCCGCCGATCAGCCCCCCGCCAGCGATGTCGACGGCGAAATGCCACGCCAGGATCCACACCGAGGCGGCGATCAGGATCGCGAGCGCGACGAGCAGCGCCGCGACCGCCGCGAGCGCGGCGCGGCCGGCACCGGCCGCCCCCGCGCGGGCGCGCCACATCAGGACGGCCAAGCCGCCGTAGAAGGCCGCGCCGAGGCCAGCATGTCCGCTCGGGAAGGCGGCGGCGCGGACGCGCAGCCCGGCGCCAACTGCGATATCGAAATAGCCGATGCGCGTCTTCAGTGCGCAGATCGCGACGGCGCAGAGACCGAGCGAGGCAAGCCAAGCCGCCGCGTCGCGGTGCCGCCGCTGCATGATCAGCACGATTGCGACGGAAGCCGCCGCCGGTGCGAGGATCGCGAGGTCGCCGAAATTCGCGACGCCGTTCCAGAGGAAGCCGGCGCCGCCGTCGAGAAGGTGCATGCTTTCGTCTCTTCGGCGCGCCCTCGCCGGACGCGCCGCCTAGTCCTGATCCCTACCAGTGACCGAAGAAGATCACCGCCATCAGCACGAGGATGCCGGCCCAGACGCTCCGCGCGAGTCCCTGCTCGATGCGGAACGACTCGATTTGCCCCGGAGCCGGCGGCCAGAAGCGGTAGCGGATCAGGAACCATGCCGGCGGACCGATCGTCCACGCGACGAACAGCAGCTTGCCGAGCGCGCGCCGGTGCCCCGCCCCGGCGCCGCCCGCGACGATGAAGAACAGCGCCGCGCCGGTCGCCAGCACCGCCGCCGTCCAGAGCAGCAGTTCCAGCTTCCTGATCCGGCCGCCGTCGCCGCCAGCGCGGACATCCCCTCCGAAATTCGTGTCGATCGCCATATCCCCTCCCCCAGGGAAATGCCGCCGCCCGCGCCGGCCGATGACGGACGGCCCGGCGGCAGCCCGCGCGACAATAGCATATCCCGAGGCGTCGTCGCGCCTCGGTTGACGATGTCAGGAGAGGGCGGCGAGCGTCGCCCTCAAGCCGTCCGGCAGGGGGGTTTCGGCGACGACGCCGAGATGCCGGTTCATCGCAGAAGGCGATCCCAGCGAGGTGCGGATCTCGCCGCTGCGCGGCGGGCACCACTCGATCTCCGGCGCGACCCCGCACAGCTCGCCGACGGTCCGCGCGAGATCGAGCACGGAGGTCTCGCGGCCGGTGCAGACGTTGAACACGGACGGCTCGGCGGGACGGCGCTCCATCGCCGCGACGAGCGCGCGGACGACGTCGCCGACATAGACGAAGTCGCGGGTCTGCCTGCCGTCGCCGAAGATCCTGATCGGCTGCCGCGCCTTGATGCGGTCGCAGAAGATCGAGATCACGCCCGAATAGGGCGACGCCGGGTCCTGGCGCGGCCCGTAGACGTTGAAGAAGCGCATCCCGACGCTCGGCACGCCATGCACGACCGCGCCGACCCGCGCATGCAGCTCGCAGCCGAGCTTGTCGGCGCCGTAGGCGGAGAGCGGCCGCACCGGCGCCGACTCGTCGATCGGCACGGTCGCCGGATCGCCATAGACCGCCGCCGAGGAAGCGTAGACGACCGGCACCGGCACCGATCCCGGCCGCGCCGCCGCCGCCGACGCCGTCCGCGCGGCATCGAACACGGCGATCGCGCCGGTGAGATTGGTGCGGTGCGTGCCGAGCCAGTCCCGGTTGCCCTTCTCGACCGAGGCGACCGCGGCGAGGTGGAAGCACCCGTCCGTCCCGGCGATGGCGTCCCGCACCGACGCCGCATCGGCGACGTCGCCGACGATCAGCTCGGCCCGCGGCGGCACGTTCGCCCGCTTGCCGGTCGAGAGATCGTCGAGCACGCGCACGCGATCCCCCCGCGCGAGCAGCGCCTCGCAGAGATGCGAGCCGATGAAACCGGCGCCGCCGGTGACGAGAAAAGTGCGCATGCGTCCGGAACTCCGAGCAACCGAGAGGACGATGCCGTTCTAGCCGGGGGAGGGTTAAGGGTCGATGACGGAGATCATACTCGACCCGAGCACCCCCGCGACGCGAATGGGAAATGCGGGCGCCCCAAGGGGCGCCCCACAGTTAATGGAGTTTCGATTTGGCTTCAGGATCAGTCGCGCGCGTCAGGGCGAAAGCTGCCGCAACGGACCTTGATCCGCAGCGAAATTGCTCGTGTTCAGCACCTGGATTCCGGCGGTGTGGTCGCCGTTGAACGGCGTTTCCGTATTCGCGCATTTCGCTTTCGCCGCGTCGTCCGGCGAGTTGAACCACAAGCCGAGATGGAAAGTGTGGACCGGCGCGGTCGGCGGATTACTGGTCGCGTCCGGAAATTGCCCGCCGGGATGAACGTCAGGCGCCGGCGCGGCGCCGGGAGCCACGATGAACGTTTCGCTGCTGAACCGGCCGATGAACATTGCGGCGCCTCGGCCGCTGTCGTCCGTTTCGATGTCGCCCTGATACCATGCCAGGCCGAACGGCGCGGTCGGCACTTGGATCACGAAGAAGTCGAAATCCGTGTTCGGCGGCAAGCCTTCGACGGTCACGAGCAATTGTTCCGCAGGGCCGAACGAAACGACGCGGACATGGCCGCGGGCTTGCGGCAGGCAGCTGGCAGCGCCCGCCGAAGGAACCATGTCGAACAGGATGAATTGCTGAGCAGCGGTAGCGTCGGTCGGTGCGACAGAAAGACCGGCAAAGACCAACGACGACGTCAGAAGAGCAGATTTAATCCCCATGAGCGGCCTCCCCTTTAACCGGATGGCATTCGATTCTCTCCAATTTGCTTCGGATGATGAGATGTTCGCATGATCAACTCTAGTTTATGCCAACCGCGCAGAAAATAATCTTTAAATACCTATATTGATGGATTGACAGCTTTGTACATTTGTTTCCGGGCGCACCACACCGGTTCCGCAGCACGGCCTTGCGCTCGCTTTCCACCCCTCCCGCTCGGTCACGCATCCGCCTATAACGGGCACCGGCGATGACGTTCCTGGGATGGCTTCAATGCGCGAGATGCTGGTGATCACCGGCGGGGCGGGCTTCATCGGCTCGAACCTCGTCGCGGCGCTGGAGGCGCGCGGAGAGGCTGCCGACCTCGTCGTCTGCGACCGGCTGGAGAGCGGCGACAAATGGCGCAACATCGCCAAGCGCGAACTGGCGGCGATCGTGCCGCCGGAGGAGCTGCTCGCCTTCCTCGACACGCACGCGGGCGGCGGCGGCGTGCGCGCGGTGTTCCATCTCGGCGCCATCTCGTCGACGACGGAGACCGACGCCGACCTCATCGTCCGGACGAACTTCACGCTGTCGCTGGCGCTGTGGGACTGGTGCGCGGCGCATGACGCGCCGTTCCTCTACGCGTCCTCGGCGGCGACCTACGGCGGCGGCGAGGCCGGGTTTGCGGACGCCGACGACACCTCCTCGCTGGCGCGGCTCCGGCCGCTCAACGCCTACGGCTGGTCGAAGCACCTGTTCGACCGGCGCGTCGCGCGGCTGGTCGAACGCAACGCGCCGCGGCCGCCGCAATGGGCCGGCGCCAAGTTCTTCAACGTGTACGGGCCGAACGAGTACCACAAGGGGTCGATGAAGAGCGTCGTCGCGCAGCTCTTCCCGCGCGCCCGCGACGGCGAGCCGGCGCGGCTCTTCCGCTCGCACCGGCCGGACGTGCCGGACGGCGGGCAGATGCGCGACTTCGTCCATGTCGACGATGTCGTCGACATGATGCTGTGGCTCTACGACCACCCCTCAATCAGCGGCATCTTCAACATGGGGAGCGGCAAGGCGCGCAGCTTCGCCGACCTTGCGACCGCGGTGTACCGGGCGCTCGACCGCGAGCCGGCGTTCGAGTTCGTCGATACGCCGGCCGAGATCCGCGCGAAGTACCAGTACTTCACCGAGGCGCGGATCGACCGGCTGCGCGCGCTGGGATATGCGCGGCCGACGACGCCGCTCGAACAGGGCGTCGCCGATTACGTGCGCCGCTATCTCGCCGCCGACGACCCGTACCGGTGAAGCGCAGTCAGACACCGGACACGCCCCGAATGCGTCGGAGAATTTTACAACCGGAAATCGCCGCCGCCCAAGGCCGGCGCTAATTGACTAATATCAAACGATAATCTGCACGTAAGGTTGCGGCATGCCCGTTGCTGATACCGGACATCGGTAGCGTGACGGCATGAAAGAACCTTCGATGCAAAACAATCAGCAGCAGCCTCGCCGCGACACGGCCTCCGGCCGTCCGCGGTTCCGCGCGGCGATGCTGGCAGCGTCCAGTGCCCTCGCCCTGCTCGGCGCTGGCGTCGCGACGGCCGAGGCCGGCGCGATCAGCTGGACCAGCGCGGCCAGCGGGCAATGGACGACACCCGGCAACTGGACCGGCGGACAGGTGCCGGGGATCGGCGCCGGCACCGGGGCGGACGTGACGATCGCGGCGCCGAGCAAGCCGACCGTGACGCTCAATGCGAGCGGGTCGACCTACACGGTCAACAGCATCAACAGCACGGACCCGTTCGTGCTGCAGAACGGCACGCTCAGCATCGCCAAATCCTCCTCGTTCAGCGGCGGCTACACGCAGAGCGGCGGCTCGCTGACCGGCGCCGGGCAGGTGACGATCGCGGACGGCACGCTGGCCGGCGGCAGCATGAGCGGAACCGGTACGACGGTGCTGACCGGGAACAGCGCGCTGACCGGGAACGTATCGCTGAGCGGCAGCCGCGTGCTGGACAACCAAGGCACGCTCGACGTCGGGCCGAAGGGATCGATCTCCGCCTCCGGGACGGCGTCGGTCCAGAACGAGGGAACGCTCCAGCGCACGATCGCGGGCAGCAGCGTCCCGGTCATCAACACGGCGGTGAAGAACAGCGGCACGGTCGACGTCGAGAACGGCGAGCTGAACCTGAAGGGCGGGGTCCAGGGCACCGGCAACGTGACCGTCGGCAGCAAGGGACAACTCGATCTCGGCGCCAACAGCACGGCCGGGACCGCCACTGTCGCGAGCGGCGGCAAGCTCAATGTCGGCACGAACAGCCTGACCGTCGGGAAGGACTTCAACAACGGCAATGCCGGCAGCGGCAACGCCTTCAACGCGCGGAACGGCGTGCTGGGCACCGGCGCGATCAACGCCGCGGGCGACACCAATCAGGCGATCGTCATCAAAGGCACGGCGTCGAGCGCCGCCGGCGTGACGCTCGACATGGGCAACATCCATGTCGGCGACAGCGTCACCAAGACGTACCAGATCGAGAACACCGGGACGAAGGGCGCAGACCTGCGCGGCGCGATCCAGACGCAGATGACGAACCTCAACACGCCGCCGGTCGCGACGATCACCGATGCGCGGCTGTCCGGCAGCGGCGTGACCGCCGGCAATTTCGGTCCGCTCGCCGTGGGCGGGGCGACCGGCAACCTCGCCGTCACCTTCACCGGGACGAGCGCCGGCGCGCTCAGCAACCAGAGCGTCCGGGCGGTGAACAATTTCGACAACGTCGTCGACCAGACGCTGACCATCACCGGCGCCGCCTACAACCTCGCCAAGGGTACGGTCAACACGACGCAGCCGATGCAGCTCGGCAGCTACCGCGTCGGCGACGCCGCAACCGGCAGATCGATCAGCGTCACCAACAGCGGTCCGGCCGGCGCTTACACCGAGAGCCTCGTCGGCAGCCTCACCGGCGTCTCCGGCGGCGCCGCGACGGTATCCGGACACACCAGCTTCCAGTCGCCGCTCGCGGTGGGCGGCACCAATACCGATCTCGCGGTCAAGCTCGACACCTCGACGGCGGGCGTCAGGAACGGCAGTGCGACGGTCGCCTTCGCCTCCGACGGCGGCAGCAACGGCCTCGGCCAGACCGCGCTCGGCACGCAGACCGTCCAGACGACCGGCAAGGTCTATGCGGCGGCGGTCGCCGGGGTGACGTCGCCCGATTTCGGCATCGTGCATGTCGGCGACAGCGTCTCGCGCGGCGTCACGGTGCAGAACAACGCATCCGGCGCGCTCACCGACACGCTGCGCGGCACGATCGCGACCGGGACGGGGCCGTTCGCGGCGTCCGGCTCGATCGGCGGCAACGGGCTCGCGGCAGGAGCGAGCGACAACAGCTCGATCCAGGTCAAGCTCGACACCAGCAAGGCCGGGATCTTCGACGGCCAGGCGACGACGCAGTTCGTCAGCCACAACCCCGACATGACCGACCTTGCACTGGCGCCGGCGCTGGTCGCGCTGCACGCGCAGGTCAACAACTACGCCAACCTGACCTTCGACCAGACGCCGGGCCATCTCGGCGCCGCGACGCTGTCGCTGGGCGGCGGGATCTTCCTGCTCGATTTCGGCAAGCTGAAGATCCACTCCGGCCCCTACGCCGCCTTCCTCAACCTCTTCAACAACGTCACCGGACCGGCCGACAGCGGCGCCGGGCACTTCAGCGGCAGCGGCGCGTTCAAGCTGGCCGGCTTCGGCCCGTTCAGCGGGCTCGGCGCCGGGCAGAGCAACGGGCTGGAGGTCGATCTCGACACGATGCTGAAGGGCCTGAAGGCCGGCCAGCTCGTCGAGGATATCCTGCTGACGTGGCACGGCGAGAACGGCAGCGGTTATGTCGGCCCGGTCGAGCAGCTGAAGCTGCGGCTCACGGCAACGATGGTCCCCGAGCCGGCAACGCTGGCGATCCTCGGCGCGGGCGCCTTCGGGCTGTTCGCCGTCAGGCGCCGCCGCCGCGTCGCGTAACCCTCGCCCATGACGGCGGCCGGTGATCGACGCTCATCGGCCGCCGACGGGTTTCCCGCGCACGGCGCCCGCCTGCCCCAGCATCGCGTCGACGCTCCACGCTCCGCCTCCGGCGACGAAGAGCGTGAGGAAGACGAAGCAAAAGAGGATGGCGGCGTCGCCTCCGTTCAGCATCGGAAAGAAGTTCCTCGGCGCGTGCGACATGAAATAGGCCACCGCCATGTCACCCGCGAGGATGAACGCCACCGGGCGGGTAAAGAGACCGATCAGCATCAGGAAGCCGCCGACCAGTTCGAGCACGCCCTGCACGCCGAGAAGCGAGAACAGCGGCGGGCCGGGATTCGGCGAGGGCGGGGCGGTGGCTGAAGCAACCGGTGAATCGGCGATCGGGCGGAAAGCTGGGGATCGCCGATTCAAAATTCCGCCTTTGCTGTGGGCTGCAACGGCGACCGCTTCTTTCGCTCGATTTAACAGGACATTAACCACGTTCGGCGACAATCCTCCCAGCCCCGCGTCGCCTCTCGGCCGCGGGATCGTTAGGTGCTCAGGGAACAGGATTGATGCGCGACTTGATCGCCGACTGGCATAAATGGTCTCCAGCGGAACGGGTGTCCGCCGCGTCGCTGGCGCTCGGCGTCACCGCGCTCGTCCCGGTCCTTCTCGTCATCAACGCGGTCTGAGCCGCCCCGACGCAACCCGCAGCGCAGCGCAACGCAGACCACGACCGCCTCCCGGGATAGGCTCTTAGCGCCGACAGCGGACCACGGCGGGCATCGGCGTACCGTGCCGCCCTTGCGCGCGTCTCGGCCGAATGGCCACGGTCCGATGCAAGCGATACGGCTCTTCGAAAATGCGCTACAGTTCGGTCTCCATTATCGGACTGCGACCCTCACCGGCAATGTTGAACGGGCCGCAATAGCGCGCGTCCGGCCCAAGTGAGTTGGTCGGGATCGACCGTCGTCGGAAAGTGCAAGACGCGAGGCCCGTCCAAAGCAGTCGCGGGGCGATCCGAGGAGAGAGCCTATGGTCGACGAGAAGGACAGCGATCGTGAGACCGACGGCAAGCTGAACCGGAAGGATTACGAGCAGCAACTCGCACGCCTGCATGTCGAGTTCGTGAAGCTCCAACAGTGGGTAGTCCACAGCGGTCTGAAGGTCTGCATCATCTTCGAAGGACGCGACGGGGCCGGCAAGGGCGGAACGATCAAGGCCATGACCGAGCGGGTAAGCCCGCGCGTCTTCCGGGTGGTCGCGCTTCCCGCCCCGACCGAGCGCGAAAAGTCGCAGATGTACGCTCAACGCTACGTTCGGCATCTGCCCGCAGCGGGAGAGGTCATGATCTTCGACCGCAGCTGGTACAACCGCGCCGGCGTCGAGCGGGTAATGGGGTTCTGCACCGAGGAGCAGGCCAAGCGCTTTCTGGAGGTGATCCCCGGATTCGAAAAGATCGTCGTCGAATCCGGCATACATCTGCTGAAATACTGGCTGGAGGTCAGTCCCGACGAGCAGACGAGACGACTCGAAGCGCGCATCGATGACGGACGGAAGACATGGAAGCTTTCCGACATGGATCTCAAGTCGTATTCCCGCTGGGATGACTACTCGCGGGCCCGCGACGAGATGTTCCTGGCCAGCGACACCGCCTGGGCGCCGTGGTACGTCGTGCGTTCCGACAATAAGAGGCGGGCGCGGCTGAATGCGCTTACCCACATCTTGAGCAAAATTCCCTACGAGGAGTTGCCGCGCCGGAAGGTCAAATTGCCGAAACGGCAGGAACGCGGCGATTACAAGGAGTCCGACTACCCCTTCAGGATCGTTCCCGAAGTGTTTTGAGTCTGAAGGGCGCGGGGCAGTTTCCGCCGTGCCGAAGAAGCCCGCGGCCACGCACGACGGTCGGCGCCGCTCCGACAGCCTGAGTTCGATCCATGTCTGGCAGGACCGGGTCAGAGATCCGAGCCTGACGGTCCTGCTGGTCCTTGAACTCTGCACGATCTTCGTCGCTGCGCCTCTGGCGGCGAAACTCGAAGAGCAACGCCGATGACCGCGGCCATGGTGTCCCTGGTGCGATCCGCCGGCCCGATCGTCAGTCATCGGCGCTTCGGTCCCGCGGACACGGCATCGGCGCATTCCTGGCGCTGCCAGGCGCGCACGCCGTCGGTCACGCGTTCGTAGAAGTTGGCCGAGCCCACGGTGGCCTCTACTCCCCCGAGCCGCATCCGCTCCCGTACCTCGTCGCGCACGCGGGCAAAAGCGAAGGTGATGCCGCGGCTTCGCAACTCCTTGACGACGTTCGACAGCGCGTCGCAGGCGCTGGTGTCGATGAAGTTCACCGAATCCGCGTCCAGAAGAACATGCTTCGCAGGCGGACGGCTCGCGGCCAGCGCAGCCTTCAACCGCTCGCCGAGGTGCCCGACGCTGGCAAAGAACAGGTCGCCGCCGGCGCGCCAAATGAGCAGCCCAGGAAAAGTGAGCGCTTCGGGGTGCCGTTCGACGTCGCGATAGGCCTCCATGCCCGGCAGCTGTCCAAGCACTGCATCCTGCGGATGGCTGATCCGGTAGATGAGTATCAGCACCGACAGCACGACGCCGATGGCGATGCCTTGCAGCACGCCAAGCGTCAGCTCGCCGGCAACGACAACAGCGGCGACGGCAAACTCCCCGCGGTCGCGGGCAAACAGGCTGCCCAGATAGCCGGGCTTCGAGAGGTGCAGCATTGCCGCGATGACGATGGCGGCAAGCGCCGGGTGCGGCATGCCCCGGAAGAGCGGCGTCAACAGAACCAGCGTGAGGAAGCAGAAGACCGCGGCGACGAGGTTGGCGAGCTGGGTACGGGCGCCTGCTTCCATGGCCACCGAGGTCTTGGACAGGCTGCCGACGACGAGGAAGCCGCCGAACAGACCGCTCAGGATGTTGGCGGGCCCGTGCGCGATCAGCTCCTGGTTCGGATCGATATCGCCGCCGTTCTGCATCGCCGCGGCCTTCGCCCCGCCAAGCGCCTCGGCATAGCCGACCAGCACGATGGCGAGCGCGCCGGGCGCCAGCTTCCACAGGATTGCGACGTCAAGGTCCGGCAAGGTGAGGCGCGGCACGCCGGATGGAAGCTCGCCGACGACGCTCACACCGGCCGCTTCGCCGCCGAGCAAGCCGACGAGGATCGCGGCCGCGGTCACGACCACCAAGGCCGCGGGGGCGCGGGGCGCCAGATGGCGGAGCAGCTGCATCGCCGCGAGGCTGAGCAAGCCGGTCAGCACCGGGGCGGGCGAAGCGGCCGGCAGATTCTGGAGCACGAACCAGAATTTGGTGAAGACGTTGCCGGACGTGCCGCTGATGCCCAGCAGATGCGGCACCTGTCCGACGACGGTGACGCAGACGAGGCCTTCGATGAACCCCCGCATCACCGGCGTCGGGATGAACGCAGCCACCCAGCCCATGCGCAGCGCACCGAAGAGCAGGAAAAAAGCGCCGATCAGGACGGCAAGGGTGGAGGTCAGCGTATCGAACTCCGCAGTCCCCTGCGCCGCGACGGCGCCCACGGTCAGCGCGGAGATCAGGCCGGTTGCGGTGTCCGGACCGACGACGAGAAGGCGCGAGGTGCCGAGCAGCGCGTAGGCCGCCAAGGGCGGGACGATCGTGTAGAGCCCCATGATCGGCGGCACGCCGACGATGCCGGCATAGGCCATGGCCTCCGGCACCATGACCGCCCAGACCGCGAGGCCGGCCAGGACATCCGGCAGCAAGCAGTCGCGCCGGTAGGCGGGAAGCCAGCCGAGGACCGGCAGCAGCCGCTGTGCGACGGAGGCAGGGCGAGCCGAGATAGGCATGGTCACCTCCCGGTCATCAAGCGGTCCGAGCCGGCCGCCCCGGCACTCACGCCGCCGGCCCCGTCCGGGCGGCGCTGCCGGTTCAGTGGCCCGGCAGGACCAGGATCTCGGTCGAGACCGGCAGCACGTCGCGCGACAGCGCGATGCCGGCGACGGCGCTCCGCTTGACCGGATAGCGGCCGGCAAGCCTGCCCAGGAAAGCATCGAGCACGTAGCTGCCGAAGTAGTGCATCGGGATCACCAGCGGCGGTTTGATCTGCTCGATCACCGTGACGGCGTCCTCCTGGCTCAGCGTCCAGGTGCCGTCGACCGGCACCAGCAGCACGTCGACCTGCCCGAGATCGGCAAGGTGCTCCGGCGTCAGCGTGTGGTGCAGATGGCTCAGATGCGCGATGCACAGGCCGCCTGTGTCGAACTCGAAGATCGAGTTGCCCGCATACTCCGTCCCGCCGGCGCCGTCGCGGATGTTGGTCGGGACGCTGTGGATGTGGACGTCGCCGAAGGTGAGGTCGTGGCGCGGGATGCCTCCCGCCGCATCCCAGCCGCGCAGCACGAGCTTCACGCCGGGCTCGACCGACTCGCTGTAATGCGTCGAGTGCGCATGGTTCATCGTCACGACGTCCGGCGTATAGGGCGGCCGGACATAGTCGTTGTAGTCCGTCGCGATCGACACGCCGCCGGGGCTCTCGATCAGGAACGTCGCGTGCCCGATGAAGGTGAGCTGCACCTGCCCGTCGGCTGCGGCGGCGCCGTACGCCGCCGGAACGATGCGCGGCGTCGCCGACGCGACCGGCCCAGCGCAGCCGGCGGCGCGGACGGCCGTCGTCCAGGGCATCGTCAGCACCACGGCCACAAGGACGAGGATGCTCGATCGGACACGCTGCATGGCGACCTTCCGCGTTCGGGGACAATGGGCTTGCCGTGCCCGGCCGGGCTTCCTACGTTAGCCCCTGGTGCAAACTACTGAAAGGAGGTGATCCCGTGTCTGATCGTCGAGAACTGCCGGCTTCGGCCGCTGCGACCGGGATCGTCGCTCGCGCGGGGGATGCCCTCGCCTGACGGGATCCGCGCGGCCTCCTGAAGCCGCCGTTCCGCGTGGAAGGGCCGCCGGTTACGGCGGCCCTTCTTTTTTGTGGCGCAGCCCGCAGCGGCTCCGCCGGCACGCGCATTTCGAATGAAAACACTGGCCCGCCGGGCCGGGCATCCGCATCTTGGCCGGCAGCGAACAACGGAGAGGAAACTGCCGCATGGCGACGCTCTTCCGCGGCATGGACCGCGCAGCGCTCGACGCCGCCTACAACAACCGCGAGGCGGTGGCGGACCATGCCGCGTACCTTGACCGCTGGCGGCGGCGGAGCGACGAGATCCGCGCGGCGGCGGACCAGCGGCATCTCGATCTTGCCTACGGCGCCGCGCCGCGGACCAAGCTCGACTTCTTCCCCGCACCGTCCGGGCGCCGGGACGCGCCGACGCTGATGTTCATTCACGGCGGCTACTGGCAGAGCAACGCGAAGGAGGGCTTCGCCTTCGTCGCGGACGGGCTGTCGCCGCACGGCTTCAATGTCGCGGTGCCGAGCTACACGCTCGGCCCGGAGGCGCGGATGGACCGCATCGTTGCCGAGATCCGCGAGGCGGTCCGCTGGCTCGCGGCGCATCTGCCGGAACTGGGCGGCGACCCGAAACGCCTCTTCGTCGCCGGCTGGTCGGCGGGCGGCCACCTCACCGCGACGGCGATGGGCGAACCGGCGGTCGCCGGCGGGCTGTCGATCAGCGGCATCTTCGACCTGGAGCCGATCCGGCTCAACTACCTCAACGAGAAGCTCGGGCTGGACGAGGCGGAGGCGGCGCGGAACAGCCCGATCCGCCATCTGCCGGCGCGTGCCGGCCGGCTTTGCGTCGCGGTCGGCGGCGCCGAACTGCCGGAGCTGCGGCGCCAGTCGGCCGAGTATGAAGCGGCATGGCGGGCCGCCGGGTTGCCCGGAGACTTCGTGTCGCTCCCCGGCAAGGACCATTTCTCCGTGCTGGAGGAGCTGTCGCGACCGGACGGCGCGCTGGCGACCATAGTACGCGACCTCGCCGGGGCCGCATGACGGACGGCGACACCGGCAGCAGGAGCGGCGGAAACGGCCCTTCGCGTCTCGACGGCCTTGCCCTCTTCCTCGCCGAGGCGGCGGCGGCGAACCCGCCGGGCGGCGTCCTGCATGACGGATTCAGCCGGGAACTGATCGCGCGCGGCATCCCGCTGTGGCGCTCGCGGATGCTGCTGGAGACGCTGCATCCGGAGATCAGCGGCCGCAGCTTCGGCTGGACCGACGGCGCCGTCAGCGAGCGTAGCGCACTCCGACGCGGCGTTGAGGAGGCAGATGCTTACCGCAACAGCCCGCTCCGGATCGTCGACGAAACCGGTCGGCCGTTCCGGCGACGCCTCGACCGGCCCTTGCCCGACGTGCCGCTGCTGGACGAGCTGCGCGCCGAGGGGGCGACGGACTATCTTATCGTCCCCTTCCCGTTCATCGACCGGCGGCGCAGCGCGGCCATTTCGTTCGCGACGGCCGCGCCCGGCGGCTTCTCCGATGCGGACGTCGCCGACCTGGAGCGCGCCACCCTGCTGCTCAGCCCGTATGTCGAGGTGAGGGTGACGCGGGCGATGGCGGTCAACCTGCTCGCCGCGTACCTTGGCCACAAGGCCGGCGAGAAGGTGCTGGACGGCAGCA
>Ga0265327_10003905_pt1 | contig 13709 bp, 26 predicted proteins | sample 41621metaG_FD_202089 | JGI IMG/M metagenome (GOLD analysis project Ga0265327, IMG submission 202089) | Rhizosphere microbial communities from Carex aquatilis grown in University of Washington, Seatle, WA, United States - 4-16-21 metaG | ecosystem: Host-associated > Plants > Roots > Rhizosphere... | reverse complement strand
AGCCGACGATCTTAACAGGCATCCCTAAGACTGCGGGAGCCGCGGAACAGAAGCGTGAGTGGTGCGCCGGCTTCGTTGGCAATCATGTGCCCGTGATCACTTGTCCCAGCCGCAACAAGATCAACGAGGCCCAGAGGGTTACTCCTGAAGGTGTGATCCCGCTGTTGATCGACGACTGGACCAAGTATATGGACGTCTGGAAGCAGGGTGGTGGAGTCTTCGTGCTTCATACTTCGGCTGCAGACACGATCGCTCAGCTTGAAACCATGGGGGGAAACTGATGGGCCGCTTTACCGACTCGACTGACAGCGTAGAGCCCTTGAAGGTGGCTCCCTATGAGACTCCCGTGTATCTAGGGGGTATTGGCGTTATGAGCCCTGTACGGGTCCTAGCTATTTGGAATAAGCCTTCTCGCAAAGATCCTGGGCCATTTCTGATCTGTGAGGTTCTGGAAGATGTTCACCAGGACCCCCCCAAGGGAGATGTATATAGTGCCTTGCCAAACATCCTTCATAGTAAGGGATCAGAGATTTTGCTACGGCCCTGGGATTTCGGAACTGGGTACACTCAAGCATACGAGGCTATGTATGGAAAAACCCCAGGTCTGGTTAAACGATAAGGAGGGCACTCTATGGGCCGCGGCATTGATCTAGCTAAGATACTCTCCAGCAATCCAGAGGGCGTCCAGGCTCTCGACGACATGAAGGACCAGCTCCTCATCGTGCTCGTGAAAGCATTGGGAAGTCGGGTCACGATCCCTAAGCTTACCCTGGACAACACGCAGAGCGACAGCCTGATGATGAGCTATGACCCACTGTTTGGGACTTTTGAGTTTTAAGTGAGAAGTGAGGAGCGAGTGATGGCATTACACGAGTACTCTGCCAACGAGTTTATGGATGGCCTGAAAGCCGGCAAGATGCTGACTGGCACCGACAAGGCCTACAAGGCGTATATCGCAGACGATGGCAAGTTCTACTACGAGAATCTGTCGCTGGAGCAGCAGAAGGAGTTCGTACAGATGCTGAACGACAAGACCATCAACCTCGAGCCTTACTTTGGACTCTACGTGCTTCCAGGCTTCGTTGGCCTGAAAGGGTACACTGGGGTCAGCGGTTCGGCTCCGAAGCCCTGGGTATACTGCCTGCGAGGCGACGAACTGAAGTAAGAAACCGGGGGTGATCTGGTTTCGACGGTGCCATGCCGTGACGAAGGTCGAAGGACGACGAGAGGCCTACAAGCACGAAAGTCCGAGGAAGGCACCGGAAGGGGTTCGACTCCCCACACCTCCAACTAAGGCTAGATTGAAGTATGGAACCTGGAAGATTCACCAAAGCCCTGCACCAGCAAGCAACCGCGGACTCTGATCTGATTAGACATGTCTACGCCGAGGCTTCCAACTACCAACTCCCTCCCGTCAAGACGCTGAAGGTTTACAAGGTCTTCCAGACAAAGAAGACCCGACCTGGGGAGATCTTCCCCCTGTTCATCAACGCGAACGTCCCGGTCCCATTAGAGACATGGGTACCTGCTGAGATGAACTCTAAGGGCAAGAGTTTGGGCTTCGCTGAGAGACCTGGGTGGCACGTAGGTACCAGTATTGAGACCCACCTAGACCTCTCCAGTGGAACCAGAGTCTGGGCCGAATGCGAGATCCCAGCCGACATCGACTGGCAACCCGTTGCAGACGCCAGTCCAAGTCGAGACCTCAAAGGTCAACCCCCGATCGGTGGGTACTATGTTTACCTCTACAACGGCAAACCTTGGATCATTGCTGGGGCTATTAAGGTCATCCGTGTGATTCCTCAGGAAGATGCCGGTGAGGATACCTCGAACTTCACAGGCCGCACAAAGAGGAAATCGACACCCATCTCCAATACCTATAAAACATCGCTTGACACTGCAATCTAGCTGTGGTATCTTCTTCAGAGGGGATTAAGAACCCCCGAAGGAGATACTATGAATAAGCTCATTTTCGTCATTCTCACAGCCCTGCTTCTCGGGTCCTGCGCCCCCCCCACGGGTTCGACCGCATCAGGCGGAACTTCTGGATCAACGCCAGGTTCGACTTCATCCCCAGGGGCCTCGGTCGGCAAGCTCAGTCTCAGCCCCCTCAGCTCTGGCACTGGGGCAACCGCCGGTCGATCTGCTGTTAGTGGTCCCGGCATCTCTGCCCAGGACCAGGCTCTTGTCTCGACGTTGGCGTCTTCTGGCCTGACCAACTACACCTCTGATCTCAGCACCACCACCCCGCAATCCAGTTCCCGCACAGTCGTCACCGACGCCGGGAACATCTTGGGCTCGGTGACTGTTGGAAGCAGCGGGTACATCCTGTTCATCCTTCAGAACACGGGAACCGCCCCTCTGTACGATGTCCAGTTCCAGGTCAGCGACGGCGTCTCGGCTTCCGACTTTACGCTGAGCCCCGGCACCTTGTCGATTCTCAACACCGCCAGCACCGCCACCTTCGTCCCTCTGGTGACTCTCAACATCCAACACGGCAACGTCATCAGCAATGGACAACCTGTGGCAGGGACTTTCAACTACCTGCCCTCGACGATCCCGGCTTCCGCCAACGTCACGGCTACCGTGAAGATCTACGCTTGGAACACCGCCGCTGGAGCCGATGATCACAGCAACGTGGCAACCGCCGATCAAGAGTTGACGGCCACCCTTCTGGTCACTGTCAAGACGGCCTCGTGGTCACTGGTTACCGACTCCAGTGCAGCGACTCTGATTCCTTGGAAGAGCAACGCCAGCTTCGGGACGGTTGGAGGAGACGCGACCCCTTACATCAAGAACACCGGCAACGTACCCATCAGCCTCCTGGTCGAGATTCCCCCCACCTACAATCTGGGGTCCCCTGTGGTCGTTGCACCGGGGGCTGTTGCGGCCATTACTGCCGGGTCTCCGACGTACTTCAGTGTCGAGACCAACGGTGTGGTCTACCCTTGGACGATCACGGCCTCGGCCATTGCGAACCTCGTGGCTTGGCGCTCCGGAACGAGTCTGACCAACGTCATCGCGCTGTACTGAGAACTTGCGTTACACCCAGTAAGATTTTGCTTGACAGCATTTCAGACTGGGTGTAATCTCTTCCTATCAGGGCGCAAAAAACGACCCTAAGGAGAACATCATGGCACAGTTCAAAGCTACTTTGGCCGACTATCACGATGGCACCCAGGGCATCTGCCTATCCTGCGGCCAGACCCAGTATGGCGTCGAGCCCGATGTCGAAGGCTACGTCTGCGAGTCCTGCGGTGAGCACAAAGTCATGGGTCTCGAGATGGCCGTCGTGTGCGACCTCGTCGAGATCACCGACATCGAAGACGTTGTCGACCCTCTGGACCAGTTTAGGGACTAGGGTTCGCTGTATCATAGCCATAGGAGGCACAGGATGAAAAGCCTGACCGATGACCAGTTGAAAGAGTGCCGAGAGGCGTTTGAGAAGTGGGCTTTGGATCGAGGCTACAATCTCGTGAAAAATCACAAAGAAGAATATCTCAGGCAAAGCACGGCCCTTGTATGGGACGGATACCAAGAAGCATGGTCTGCCCGTCTCCCCAACCCCCAGCCAGTGGTGAGTAGGGAAGCGATTCCCATGACATGGAAGCATAATGACTGGGATGGGGTGGAAAGTAAGTGGCATCGTGAATGGTCTCTTTTTGCTGGACCCTTTCACGTAGCTTCACTGATTTCCCATGGTTTCAAATCAGACCGAATTGACCCCTTATATTTTCAAATCAACCTGAACGGGCTCCCTGGAATCAGACAATTCGATGACGCTGATAATGGTTGGTATGGAACTGGAATCGAAGAACAGCTAATGAGGCTTGCAGAAGAACGTGTTAAAGAGTGGTTTGCAGCTCTCCAACTCCCCGCCCCCCAAGCGCCACAGATTGAGGGGGTGCTGAATCAGCTTTTCAATGACATTCACGAGACATCTAGAATGGTTCAACGTGGCTTCGATGGGAGGACTGGGATGTACTGGAATGAATGGACCGAGCACCTCGACAAGGTAAGGGCCGAGTTTATCGCCGAAGCCCTCGTCACCCTCAAGGAGACCAACCATGGATGACATCTTGGTCAGTGAAATCAACAGGACAGCTGAGTACGCCCGTAGGAACCGAAAGTCCCGTGTACTGGTAGTTCTGGGGACTCCCCACAGAGATTCCTATGCTGAGATGGTGGCGATCCTCGCTAGTATGGCCCCAAACGTCACCCTAGAGATGATCGACGAGATGCGCGGCTCCGTTGAGCATGTGGCCATTACCGGCACCTTCTACGATGAGATTGACGTCATCAAAGCTGACCCCTTGGACCCAAAGACCACAGCAGAGATGGTCCAAGACAAGAAGAAGGCCCTCGAGGTCTTCCTGAAGAAACACAGGAGATAGCCTCAATCTTCTGCTTGACGTCCCAGGGCTCTGGGTGTAATCTCTTCTGGAAGGGCGCAGAAAACGTCCGAGGGAGTCACTATGGAAACCAAGACCGTCACCATCAAGACCTACGAAGCTGAGATCAAGCAGCGCCATCTTCCCCTGCTCCAGGAGTCGATCGACAAGGTCAACAAGAACCTGGTCAAGTACAACATCCCCGAGGTCAAGATCCTCCAGAAGCTGGAGTCGAGCTACTACGACCACGAGAAGCATCGCGACGTTGACACCTTCAAGTTGGTGTTGAGCCACCCCACCCTGATCCACAATGGCCGAGAGGTCACCTATGTCGGAACGATCAGCTTCGACGGCGGAATCAAGAAGATCCACAATGTCGACGAGCGCTTCGTCCTCGGTGCCTTGGACGTCAAGACGCTGACCTGCGACCACTGCCACAAGGCCCTGCCCCGCACCAAATGGAGCTTTTTCGTCGAAGAGGGCAAGCTGATCCACATCGGTTCGACCTGCTCCAAGGACTACTTCGGTGTCAGTGTCGAGCGCCTCTTGGACTTCTGGACATTCGTCTCGGAGCTCAAGGACAAAAATGACGAAGAGGGCTACGGGTATGGCGGCAGGTCTCGTCCCTCGGCCAGCTTCAAAGATTTGCTGGCAGCTATCCTGCTGACGACCCATGACTTCGAAGGTGGGTACGTCTCCAAGGCCAACAGCAATGAGAGCAAGCCTTCGACAGCGAACCTCGTGATGGGCTGGCTGTTCCCCTACTTCCGCGGCATGGGAGAAATTGAGAAACAAGCCTTCCTTCTGAGCTGGGATGCCGGTCGAACTAAGGCTGGACAGATCATCGACGAGGTCAAGTCCCTGCTGTTGGCCCTCCCCCCTCCCCAGAACGACTTCGACTGGAACCTCTTCGAAGCGCTGTTCCACTACGACGGAGAGGGTGTCACGGTACTGAACGACTTCGTCAGCTTCTTCGGCCCGGCGATCTACGGGATCTACAAGACCTGGGTCGACGCTCACAAGCCGGCCCTGGTCGACGATGACAAGGTCAAGAATGAGCACTTCGGCAAGGAAGGAGAGCGGCTGGTCCTGACCGGGCTCCGGGTGGTCTTCAGCCAGTTCCGAGAGGGGGACTTCGGGGTGACCCACATCATCGGTTTTGAGGATTCTGAGGGACGCCTCTTCAAGAGCTTCTACAGCGGGTCCGACGAGTACAAGCTCGACTCGGTGTACAATCTGAAGGGAACGGTCAAGGGCCACAACAACTACAAGGGACGCAGGGAGACCGTGCTGTCCCGAATCGCCTACTATGTCGAGAAGAAGGGGAAGAAATCTTGATCAAGAAATACCACTGCCAGGGCTGTGGCCTCTGGCTAGACGAGAAGGACACCGAGCCCTACGGGTCTGAAAGGTGCCATGTGGTAGCTGTAGACGACGGGCATGGCGAGGCTTAAGAGCTCCGAGACTATCTTGAGGATCTTCTAGATAGTGACTGACCCAGCACCTTCCCGATGTATCATACAAACGGGACGACTGATCCCGCGAGGAGCAAACTGTGAAACTTGATCCGTTACTTATTGAGGCCCTAGAGGCCGTAGAATCGCTTGGCGAAGAGATCTGGATGCAGGGAAACGAAGGTACGTCTCCCCTCCTAGATGCTGACTTCGACCCAGGTCTTGACCTCGTGTATTGCTACATGGGGTTCTGTATCAAGTTCTTGGGAAACCTTCTCTGGAATAGCCTAGACGACGACCGTCCCTACAACGAAGACGATACAGACCACATCCCTCTGAAAGACCATATCCGGAACGAGATCCTCAGGATGCAGAGCGTGGTGGCTTCCGTCAAGATCGGAGGCGAACCATGACTCCTAGGGGTTCTGGAGTCACAAAGACGACCACCTACTATGGAGCCGACGCGGCACCAATTATACCTAACAGAACAGGATTCTGGAGGCGGTTGGTTCGGAGGATATTCCTGAGTGAGAAGCCCCACTACAGGCTGGGTCTACCGAAGAGACTTGACCCTGACGAAGTATTGACCTACGAGATACGGGACGACAAAAACGCCCCATGGAGGCCTATGAATGGAAACTGAATACGTCAAGATTACCCAGGAGTTCGCGTACATGCTTTTTGGTGTGCTGAACCTGAAGGGCTGCTCTGATCTGGCCGAACAACTCCGTTCCGCTCCCGCCGTGGTGCCGTTGGATTTGGAGAAGGTGAAACGGTGGGATGCCTACATTGATGGAGACGGAGTACTTGAGCAGGGATCATCACACAATGGGAAGTATGCTCTCATCTCCGATCTTCAATCCCTCGTGCAGCCAGAGCAAAGCGTCAAGGAAACATGTTCCACTTGTGGAAGTGGGCATGAGGGTGAAGAGTTTGGCGTTTGTTCCAATGGATTCCATTCACCCTCCCCAGTGAGTGTGCCGACGGTGGAGGAGATTGGAAAGGAGCTTTATGACGTTTGTCGAATATCTGTCAAGTTACTTCCTGGTGGTCAACTCTACACGGAGCCAAACATCTTGGAAATGAGCAAAGCTATCCATGCCCTCCTCACCCGCATCGAACAATCAAAGAGGGGAGACAAGCCATGAACGAGCGAGAGAAGATCCTGCGGGAGGGGCTGGAGTTCTTTGTAAAACAGGGCCACTCAAGAGCGATGTCTACCCTCGCCAAGGCTGACGCGGCCAGGGGTGGGTGGATTCCTATAATAAAGACCAAGGATGGAAAGATGCGCGGCTTTAGAGTTGGTTCATTTGTTGACGAAGTTTTCGTTGATATTCCTGCCGGTACACAGCTTTACATCGAGGCCCTCAAGTGAGCGGCCCAGAAGCGCCGAAGACGTAAGGAGAGAGGCCATGAAAGAGCTACTGATGATCATTATTATCCTGCTCTTGGTCCAGACCTGCAGCACCTGCTCGATTGCGCACAACCTAGAGGTCATAGCCAAGAACAGCAAGGAGGCCCCCCTGTGATCCAGAAACTGAGAGATAAGTTTGAAACTGAAACTGGGACTCACTGGGTCAATACTCAGGGTGAGCCCGATGTCGAGTATGTGGACTGGCTGGAGAAGAAGGTCGAGGTCCTCCTTGAGTACGCACGAGGCGTAGCTGTAGACGGCAGCTACGGCGACAAGAACAGATTCCCTGCGATGCTCAAAGAGGCCGAGAGGATGCCGTTGACCTCGGTGCCCCTGGTCAACGGCATCTCCCCCCCGGTACCTGGTACCTCTGCCGGCCCACCTACTGCCTCGGTCAGCTCTACGGCGATGTGTCCCGCCTGCAAGCGCATCATCCAGCTCAGCGGCTGGCCCAGGGGCATCGAGGGCTGGGTCTGCTGTGACCACTGCAGTACCAGCTTCACCACGACCGTCTAAGACGTTGTATAATCCCAACGTGTACCGAGGGTAGCTGACCCTCAAAGGAGTGCGAAGTGGAAATCAAGAAGTTTGACCAGCAGGGGGTCACCCTGCTCATGTCCGATCTGGATGAGAACTTTTGGAAGAGTGTTGGGGGAGGAATCCGCGTCGAGCTGTCGGGACCCAGGGTTGTCGAGATCGTCGAGGTCTCGGGAGTTGGTGCTGAACTTGAGCGCGGCCTCATCGAGAACCTCAGTGCCCTCTATCACATTGAAATGACTGCGGCGGTTGAGAAAGCCGTGGAGCAAGCTCTGGCCGCGAAGAAGGCTGACCCAGTAGCGATGCCGCTCTTCGAGGACGACGATGAAGAAGAGTCCCCTGAGTCCTTCGGTCAGGGCAGGCCATACGATGCTCTGGACCCCAATGCCAACTACTACCGCAAGGGCGTCCTAGAGAGCCACAAGGTTGTTCTGGTCTATCAGGACCTCGCGGCTCGTCTGCTCGGGGTCCTTGGGCCGACTCTCAGCGACTGGACGCAGCTCCCGGGCTTCCCCGTCTACCAGCCGGGGGGGCACAACCCCAGGTACTTCGTCCCCCACGTTCGCAGATGGATGAAGGCCAACGGCAAGTCCCCTTCGCTGAGCCTAGTGCCTCCTCCAGGAAATCCCAGTGATAGCCCCGAGCTCGGCGGCGACTCATGAGAGCAGGTAGGGTCTCCTACACCGTAGCCCTCCCCAAGGCTGTGTCCGCACAGCTTGACCACCAGTCGGATGTCGAGATGCTCTCCAACGGGGTCGTCCTGAGGAAGGCGATAGCACTTCTGGACTTCCAGCTCACAGCCGCAGCCGAGGGTCACCGGTTGATGATAGTCAGCGCCGATGGCAAGACCAGAAAGGAGATTGTACCCCTATGAAAACGCTCAACGCGACACAGCAGAAGATCTTGAGCCTAGTTCCCGAGGAGAAGACCTCGGTCCTCGATGACGAACTCTACAAGCAGCTGAGGGCGATGCCTGGTGGCAATGACGTCAGCTTCAGGCAGAGCTGGGCGCTGGTCATCGGCGACAAAGCCGGCTTTGCCGCGGCCCTGCAGAAGGCTGCCGCGGCCCTGCAGAAGGCTGCCGAGATCGCTGACTCGACGACATTGGTGCCTGAGGGCGTGTCCTTCTTCCCGGGGGAACCCCCACTGAAGGACGGGGTCATATCTTCTCGAGGATTTGGAGAACTGGCAAGTCCGAAGCCCCGATACCGTAGCGATGACCCTATCGAGGACATCATACCTATCAAGCATGGGAACCTTGTAGTCCTCCTCAACCTCCAGGAAGCTAAAGCGCTGTCTGAGGCTCAGTGGGAAGAGGCGCTGCGGCTGTGGATCGGGGTCGGCAAGATCGACGCCATCAAGTTCATCAGAGAGAACACCGGCTATGGTATCAAGGAGTCCAAGGACCTGGCCGAGGACGCCTTCAAGGGGATACTCAGTTATGGGCACTAATTTCTTTAAGAAGCTCTTCAGCCGCGGCAGGAGCAAGAAGCAGATCATCATCGACAGCATGAAGGAGCTCGACGTGGCCCTCTACCACAATGAGACGACTGAGGGTGGACTCACAGTGTCTTTGCCGAACACCCATACCCTTGACCGAGAGAAGACTGCGGGGTGGACATTGCCCACACCACCCGAAATCAAAAACCGAAGATCTGACCTATGGTCCCATAGGGTTCATTCGGAAGATCCACCCTTCATCGTCGGCCCAAAAACTCTCGAGGCGCTCCGAGATCACCCAGACTTCCTCCCAAACGGCTTCAAGGGGCCCGTGGAGCTCATCGACGCTCTGGGTGTCCCCAAGCAGGTCATGGACCACATCGGGCTGTGGACGGGCCTTGGCGGGACAACATGGCTCGACCGGGCATACAAGCTCGGCCTCAGGGACATGGAGAAGATGTTGACCCTGTCCCAGAGGTCGGGATACAGGGGTGGGAAGTCACACCAGACTGCTGAGCCGCTCAAGGCCTACGCCGATCAGACCGAGAAGAAGACCACCTACAACGTGGACGACCTCAGGGAAGCCTTTCTTGAAGGTTCATCAGGTATCTGGGAAGAGGACTTCGACAACTGGCTTCTGAACCGAGACATCGACCGACTAGATTGAAGTAGAACCACAACAACAGGATCAACTCCCATGACCAATAGATCGGATTTCGCACGAGGCTTACCCACTGTCAAAACATCCATGCCCCACATCAGGCTTCCACAAGAGGAGCAAGCTAGACTGGTTCGAGCTGCCCAGGCCGGCGATGCCAAGGCATTGGATTTTTTGGTGCGAAACAACTACCGACTGATTTTCAAGTACATCGCCGGCAGGTGGGGGAATCTCACCGATGGCGAGGATCTGCTCCAAGAAGGGGCAATAGCTCTTCAGATAGCGATCCTACGCTTCAATCCCGACCTAGGGTACAAGCTCAGCACCTACCTCCATGGCTGGCTTCTGCAGCGAGTAGGAGAAGCCGTCACGATGCGCGGTACCCCCATGGGGATACGTCGTGGGAAGCTTCAGGCATACTTGACAGCTATGAGGCTTGGAGAACATTTCAAGCACGAGGACGACATTGCCAGGGCGATTTCCGTTGGCAGCTTGGACGTCCCTGTGAGCACCGACTCGTCAAACGCTCCGACCCATCTAGATCTGCTGCCCAGCCGGATGGATAGCATCGAAGAAGTCCTTCAAGTCGAGTCCGACCAGGCTTACCTCAGACACATGGTGGACACCATACTGACCGATCGTGAGCGGCACATAGTGAGGCTCTACTACGGCTTCGAGACTGGGGAGTCGATGAGCCTCGAGCAGATCCGTAGACATGAGCCCGACCCGATCAGTAAGCAGCGCCTCCAGCAGATTCTGTCTAGGGCTATTGGCAAGCTCCGAGACAGGGCCTCGGTGTCCGGACAATTCAAGTCGAGATTCGAAGGCAGAAAGCTGGATAAGCCTCCCAAGGTCAGCCTGCGCGGCTCTGCTGGTGTATGATCTCCGAGAGGAGAAACCAATGAAAATTCTTTGCGACGACGGCAGCGAGTTCACGATCGACCGTGCCGAAGTCTTCAGCCCCAAGCCCGGGGAAGTCTTTATGGTCCACGTCAATCTTCCTGAGGGTACCGACAAGGCCTTCGAAAACCGGTTCGTCTACGATGCCGGCCAGATATTCCACCAGCTCTTCCCGAACAACCAGGGCTTGGTGCTGAGCGACGACATGAAGATCTCGATCGACCCCCTCGGTCAGCTCATCGACATCACCCACGATACCGACCTCAATGGACCCCCTGTCCAGATGCAGGACATTATCGTCGGCGGCAGGATCAAGTGGATCTCTTTGAACGGTGGTGGGTACCTTCTGGCATCGTCAGTCGTTGGAGTAACTGTAGCCTATCTGGATAACCACTTGGCTAAAGGGTGGACTCTAGAACTGTTTACCCTAGGTAGGTCTGGCGGTGCCGATACTTTGAAATCCCGAGGCTTCCCTACTATGGATGAGGCCATGGCCTATCGCAATCTGCTGCTGAAGAGCATCTGAGGCTGTGAGATGGCTAGGATACGCAAGAACGAACCCCTGGCCATCTACGGCTTGATGGGGCGAGAGGCCGTACCGCATGAACTCGCCAAGAGAGTGACGCTTGAGCCACAGTCCCTAGCACAGGCCCTGCAGAGGCCTAAGGATCGCTTTAGGCTGCTCTATGCCAACGGTGAAGAGAAGCTTAGGAAACAGTTGGCAAGTGTCCCCTGGGCCTTCCTGGAGGCCCATAGCGCTCAGGCCATCAAGAACCACGCGCAGACCCTGACGGCACTCAACGCCCGAGGTGGCCTGTGTCCCTCGGAGATGGTGGCCGTGATCGAGGATAGACCCTGGAAACCCCTGGTCGAGGCCGCGGCCCTGGAGAAGATCCTGACCGGGCTGGCGATCTGGCAAAAACAAGAAGGAGAAAGACCATGAAAAGAATCGTTGAGCTACTGGAAGGCGGCGACATCATTCCCGCCAACGTCACCTGGGTCGGAGACGTAACCGAGACCCTGATCACTAGCGGAACCAAGGACAAGCCGGCGACCGTCGCCAAGTACTACTTCATGCTGAAGACCAGCTACCACAGCTACCAGTCCCTGAGGTACGACACCCCTGAGCTGGCAACTGCTGACCGTGAGGCCCTGCTGGCAGCGATCGACGCGGCGTACTCAAGATGACCACCATCACCATCCGCCAGCAGCGACCAGCCCCCACGCCAGCGAACAAGAAGGCCTTCAAGGACGTCATCCAGACCGAGCAGGAGGATCTCATCCTCTCGGACAAGGACGCCCAGGACTTGCTGGCATGGCTGAAGTGGAAGCAGTCGATCAGCAGCGTCACCGAGGCCAAGCCCAACATCGCGATCACCCTTGCCCACCGGCTGGCTGTCGTTCTGGCTGACGTCGAGTCCAGGTTCACCTAAAGTTTCGTTTGACACGTCCCGATAGTCATGGTAGTATCAGTTATCGGGGCGTTAACAACGAACCCAAGGAGAGTACCATGGCTTACATCAACGCAGAGTCTGTCGCAGTCATCCGCAAAGACCTCAAGGCTGCCTTCCCCTACGTCAAGTTCAGTGTCACGCTTCACGACTACTCGTCGGTTCGCGTAGTCGTCCTAGCTGCCCCATTCAACTTCCTCTTCGCCAGCTATCAGGCCGAGGACAAGCACGACTTCCAAGTCAATCCCTACTACATCTCTGCCGATGACGAGGCCTACCAGAAGACCGCAGTTGACTGCAATAACGAGAGTGCCAGCTACGGCGACCATGGGGCCTATGTCTTCCTCCGAGCAGTCAAGGCCATCATCACCAAGAACTGGTGGGACAAGTCAGACCTGCAGAGCGACTACCACAACACGGCCTTCTACTATGACATCAGCGTTGGCCAGTGGAACCACGGGTTCGTCAAGACCGAGTGGCCCAAGGGCGTTGAGCATCTGGTCGACACCCCTGCCCCTGTCGAAGAGGCTCTGGACGTCGATGCCTCGGTTGAACAGGCTCTTGCCTGCGATGCCTTCGCTCAGACTCTAGCCGATGTCATCACCCCCAAGGACGACCTGAACGCCGAGCCCTACGCGGCCTTCATCTCTGAGGAACTCCGCAGCCATCGTCAGGTCATCTTCTACAAGACCTCAGAGGTAGAGACCGGAAAGGTCAGCCACTTCAAGTTCTGGAGGGTGTTTACGCTCAGCGATGCCAAGGCCGCGATCGACAGCGGCTTCCTGCTTCTTGATGACGAGATCGAAGAGAAGTACAAGGCTGAGAAGGGCTACGACATCGGCACCTATTTCGAGCGCATTGCAAAGGGGATCTACTGATGAGCAATATCTTTTCAGCCGCAGTCGGCAATCGACCTAACCTCGTGTGGAAGTATCGCAAGTCGTACATGGGCCCCCTGACCGTCAGGGAGTTCGACAACCAGATGAGCTATGGTGTCCACTTCCAGATCGTGTTCGACAGCCCCAAGGGTTTCGAGGACAACGCAGTGGGCTACTATGATCGAGGCGACCACTAGCACGGGTGGTCTTTCAAGACCAGAAACGAGGCCGTCGAGTTCCTTAACGGAGCCCCGGATCTGTAGTCTAAACTCAAGAGACTAAGTGCTAGATTCTAGTAGTAGGGGCAAAAGAACTCCTACGAAAAGGAGAAAACTATGCTTAGTCTTTTGAGCCCCGACGATCCGAACACGGTAGCCTACCGTCAGGCGATCAACACCCTGATCGCCCAGCCCGGGAACGGCAACCTTGGTTCCATCGAGTTCGCGGTCACCGCCGACGCCACTGCCGGCCTCAACCTTCCCGCGACCACCTACCCGCTGAAGATCGTCGCCGTGCAGGTAACCTGCGATGCGACCAACGCCTCGGGTACCTTGACCCTGCGAAGCGGTACCAACGCCATCAGCTC
>Ga0265327_10003904_pt1 | contig 13709 bp, 13 predicted proteins | sample 41621metaG_FD_202089 | JGI IMG/M metagenome (GOLD analysis project Ga0265327, IMG submission 202089) | Rhizosphere microbial communities from Carex aquatilis grown in University of Washington, Seatle, WA, United States - 4-16-21 metaG | ecosystem: Host-associated > Plants > Roots > Rhizosphere... | reverse complement strand
CGCCTGGAGGCGGAATTCGAGCGGCGGCGGCCGGATCTGGTGCTGTTGTACGGGGACACCAACTCGACCCTGGCCGGCGCCCTGGCCGCCAGCAAGTTGCGGCTGCCGATCGCCCATGTCGAGGCGGGGCCGCGCATGGGCAACCACGACCATCCCGAGGAATTGAACCGCATCGTCGCCGACCACGCCGCCGACCTGCGCTTTTGCCCCTCCGAAGCCGCCGCCGGCAACCTGGCGCGGGAAGGCCTATCCGAGGGCGTCCACGTCGTCGGCGACGTCATGTATGACGCCGTTATCGCCCACCTGCCGCATGCGCAGCCACCCCCTCTTTCCGAACCATACGTCCTTGCCACCATTCATCGCCCGCAAAACACCGACGAGCCACGGCGGCTTGCGACCCTGCTGCATGGCCTGGGGCGCTTGGCGCGGACGGTGCTTTGGCCGGTCCATCCGCGCACGGCGGCGGCTTTGGCGCGTTTCGACCTCGAATTGCCCGGCAATGTCGTCCGCTGCGAGCCCCTGGGTTACCTCGCCATGCTGGGCGCCCTGAGGCATGCCGCCTTCGTCGTCACCGATTCAGGCGGACTGCCCAAGGAAGCATTCTTCCTCGGCCGCCGCAGCCTCACCGTCAGCGACGAGACCCCCTGGCCCGAATTGGTTGCCGCCGACGCCACCCGCGTGGTCGGCGCCGATGCGGAAATGCTGATGGATGCCGTCGCCTGGGCCAGCCGGCCGCCGGCCACCGATCAGCGGCCCTTCGGCGACGGCCATGCCGCCGAGCGGATCGTCAAGGTGCTCGTACAATGGTGGAGCGGCCGTTGTCAGAGTACACGAACATAAGTTAGGGTCGCGAATGCGTATCCTCCACCTGCCCTCGAACGTCGCCGGCCTGCCGATCGGGCTGGTGGAGGGAGAGCGGGCGCTCGGCCATGAATCGCATCTGTTGACCCTGACCACCCCGGTCTGGGGCCATCCGGTCGATCACTGCCTGGCCCTGGAACGACGAAACCAGTTGGGCCGTTGGTGGGCCTATGCGCGGGCACTGGCGTGGGACACCCGCGGCTACGACCTCTACACCTTCAATTTCGGCAGCTCGATCCTACACTTTCCCGGCCGTGGTCAGCCGCTGCTCGACCTGCCGTTCTACCCCCGCGGCGCGCGCAAAATCTTCATCTGGCAGGGCTGCGACGCCCGCCAAAGGGACGCCACCAGCGACCGCGCGCGGTCGTTGAAGGGGGACGCGGCGGTGGCGTCCTGCCTGGTGCCGGAATGCGGCAACGGCGCGTGCACCCCACAGCGCGACCGCGAGCGCCGCGACGCCATCGAAAAGGCGGCGCGCTACGCCGACCACATGTTCGCGGTCAATCCCGATCTGCTTGATGCGCTGCCGCCGGGCCACGCCAGCTTTCTTCCCTACACCGTGGCCGGCTTCCATTCCATTCCGCCCAAGCCGGACCCGTTCTTCGCCAACGGAAGGGTCAACGTGGTTCATAGCGCCACCGACCGCACCTGCAAGGGCAGCGCTCATGTCCTGGCGGCGATGGCAGAGCTGTCGGAGGAATTCGGCGACCGCGTCGGCTTCACCTTCGTCGAGGGCCTGTCCTGGTCCGAGGCCCGCCGCCGCTTCTCCCACGCCGACCTGTTCATCGACCAGGTGCTGACCGGCTGGTACGGCGGCGTCAGCGTCGAACTGATGAAGATGGGCATTCCGACGGTGGCCTTCATCAATCCCGATCACTTGGCCCGCACGCCCGAGGCTTTCGCGGCGGAACTGCCGGTGGTCGGCGCCGATCCGTCGAACTTGAAAGCCGTGTTGCGCGACCTGATCCGGAACCGCGAGCGCCTGCCTGAACTGGGCGCCGCCGGACGCCGCTTCGTCGAGCGTTGGCACGCTCCGGAACGTGTGGCCGCTCATGTGCTGGCGACCGTATTCGGTTCGTCCGGCCGCTTGTGGACCTAGTGCGGCGATGCCCCGTATTTGCCAACTCTCCTTCTCGCCAATCGCCGACGACGCCCGCGTGCGCCGCCATGGCGACGCGCTGGCCGCCGCCGGCCACACGGTGATCGCCATCGGGCTGCCGGGCGCCCGTGGCGCGGCGCCGGGCTGGGAGGTGCGGGAGATCATTCCGCCGCCGGATGAAAGACTGTTCCCACTTTTTCGTTTGCCGCGGATCGGCCGGATAGCGCTGTGCCGACTGTTGCCGAGACTGGCCGAAAACGCCTATTGGGCGCAGGCGCTGAACCGCTCGATGGCGGCTGCGGCGGCCGACGTCGCCGCCGACATTTTCGTCGCCAACGACTGGCTGACTTTGCCAATCGCCGCCCGTCTGGCCCGGAAGCGCGGCGTACCCTACGTCTACGATAGCCATGAATACGCCGTCGAGGAGAGCGCCGATCGCGCGCTATGGCGGCTGCTGGTGTCCCCCTACGTCCGCGCCGTCGAGGCCCGCCACATCCACGGAGCGGCGGCGGTGATGACGGTCGGTGACGGCATCGCCCGGCTGATGTGGTCCGACCATCGGCTTGCCGCGCCGCCGACCGTGGTGCGCAACGCCGTGCCACTCCAGGCCCAGCCGTTCCGCCCCTGCGGCGAGCGAATCGACGTGCTCTACCAGGGCCTGCTGCGCACCGACCGCGGACTGAAGACACTAATCCAGAGCGTTCCGGCGTGGCGGCCGGAATTCCGCCTGCGCCTGCGCGGCCCGGGCGAGGCCGGCGTGCTCGACCACCTGCGGTCGCTGGCCGCCGCCACCGCCCCCGACCGCATCACCTTCGATCCTCCGGTGGACCCGGCCGCCATGGTGGCGGCGGCCAACGCCTCGGACATCGGCATCCATCCCATTCCACCGACATCGCGCCAGACCCGTTTCTGCCTGCCCAACAAATTCTTCGAGTACACCATGGCCGGCCTGGCGCTATGCGTTAGCGACGCGGCCGAAATGACGGCGCTGCTTGCCGCCCACGATTTGGGCGCCGTCATTGCCGCCGACACCCCCGAAGCTGTGGCGGCGGCGGTCAACGGTTTCGACCGACCCCGTATCGACGCCTGCAAGCGCAACGCCCTGGCCGCCGCCCGCGAATTGTGCTGGGAGCACGAGCGCGGCACGTTGGTCGGGTTGTTCGAACGGCTGAGAGCCTGAGCCGATGTGCGGTCTGTGGGCCTCGCTGGGGATCGACGCCACCAAGGCGGTTCTAACCGCCGTTGCCCATCGCGGTCCCGACGGCGAGGGCTGGGAGCGGCACGACACCGCCGCCGGGCCGCTGATCCTTGGCCACCGGCGCCTGGCCATCATCGACACCAGTGCGGCCGGCGCCCAGCCGATGACGACCGGCGCCCTGACGATCGTCTACAACGGCGAGATCTACAACCACCTCGAATTGCGGGCCGAGCTTGAAGGCAAGGGCCGTACCTTCCGCACCCGCTCCGATACCGAGGTGCTGCTGGCCGCCTGGGCGGAATGGGGCGAGGGATGCCTTTCCCGCCTCAACGGCATGTTCGCCTTCGTGCTGTGGGACCGGGAGCGCAACCTGCTGTTCGCCGCCCGCGACCGCTTCGGCGTCAAGCCGCTCTATTTCTGGGCCGCGCCCACGGGCGGGCTGGCCTTCGCCTCCGAGATCAAGCAATTCAAGGCGCTGCCGGAATTCTCCGCCCGGCTCGACGCCGCCGCCGGGCGGGACTTCCTCGCCTGGGGGCTGTTCGACCATTCGGCCCGCACATTGTTCGACGGAGTCCGCCAATTGCGCGGCGGCGAATGCGCCGCGCTACGCCTGGAACCCGGCGCCACGCCGACGATCCGCCGCTGGTACACGCCGCCGCGCCCCGGCGCCCTGGATATTGGCGCCGACGAGGCGGTCGAGCGCTTCCGCGCCGTAATGGCCGATGCCGTGGCGCTGCGGTTGCGCTCCGACGTGCCGGTGGGCTCGTGCCTGTCGGGCGGGCTCGATTCCAGCGCCATCGTCTGTCTGGCGGCGAAAAGGCTGGGCCAGCCGATGGTGACGGTCAGCGCCTGTTACGACGACGCCGCCATCGACGAGCGCCGTTTCATCGACGTGGTCAACCACGCCGCCGGCACCCGGCCGGTCCATGTGTTCCCAGACGGCGCCGATCTGCCCGGCCTGCTCGACCGGCTGGTCCATCACCAGGACGGGCCCTTCGCCAGCACCAGCGTCTTCGCCCAGTGGTGCGTCTTCCAGGCGGCGCGCCAGTCCGGTGTACCGGTGATGCTGGACGGCCAGGGCGCCGACGAGCAGCTGGCCGGCTATCACCCCGCCTTCACCGCCTTTCACGCCGGGTTGCTGCGGAGTCTGCGGCTGCCGACCCTGGTCCGTGAGTTGGCCGCCCAGCGCCGCCGCCACGGCACCTCGCCCGGCTGGCAGGCGGCGGTGCTGGCCCGCGCCCTGCTGCCCGAGAGTGCCCGCCAGGCTTTGCGCGGCGTGCGCGGCCTGGGCAGCCCCGACTGGTTGCGACCGGAGTTCGCGGTGGGCGGCCACCGACCGTTACCGGCCACCGCGTCGCTCGAACGCCTGATCGAAAGCCAAATGCTGGAGACCAGCCTGCCGATGCTGCTGCACTACGAGGACCGCAACAGCATGGCCCACGGCATCGAATCGCGACTGCCTTTCCTCGATTGGCGGCTGGTCGAGCTGGCGGTCGGATTGGGGGCCCGTCACAAGATCGTCGATGGCGAAACCAAGTGGCTGTTGCGAGCCGCCATGGAAAACGTCCTGCCGCCGGAGATTCGCCACCGCCAAGACAAGATCGGCTTCGCCACCCCCGAGAAAAGCTGGCTGGCCGGCCCGGCCCGCGCGCTGGTGCGGGACGCCCTGGCCGAGGCGGCCTCCCGCTTCCCCGCGATTTTCGCGACACCGGCGCTGGCCCGCCTGGAACGCGATACCCTGTCGGGCGCGCGGCCGTTCGATTTCACCCTGTGGCGGATCGTCAGCTTCGCCGCCTGGGGCCGGGTCTTCGGGGTGACGGCATGAAGACAATCGTCTCGGTGGTGCCGCTGCCGCTGGAGCGCGACTCGCGCTCGCTCAAGATCGCCGCCTCGCTGGCCCGCCTCGGCTTCCGCTCGCTGGCGGCGGAAAGCCTGCCCAGCGGCCGGCCCGAAGCCTTGCCGGTGCCGACCGTGACCCTGACGCCCTTTCCGAGCCGCCCCACGGCGACGACGGCACCGAAGGCCGCCGCGAGCCGGCGGCCGAGCCGGTTGCGGGAACCCCTGCACCTGGCGACGATGGTCGCCCTCTATTTCGTGGCGCTGCCGATCCTGGGACTGTTCCGCCTGCCGCGTGCCGATCTTTACTACCTGCACGAATATCGGCTGTTTCCCACCGTGTGGCTGAAGACGTTGTTCCATCCGGCGCCGATCATCTATGACGCCCACGATTTCTATCCCGAGGTCTGGGCCGTCGGTTCGCTGTCGCCGTTCTGGCGGGAAGTCTTCCTGCCCTTCCTCGGCTGGTGGGAGGGGTGGTGCGCACGGCGGGCCGCCCAGGTGGTGATGGTGGGACAGGGCGTCGCCGACCTGTTCGCGGCGCGCTACGGCGTCCGCCCGCGCATTCTGCGCAATTGCCACGATGCGCGGCTGGAATGCCCGCCCGCCAAGACCCTGCGGCAATCGCTCGGCCTCGACGCCGAGGCGCTACTGCTGGTCACCATCGGCAATCGCAAGGGCGGCCAAGCGGTGGAGCAGGCGATCGCCGCCCTGGCGACGCTGCCCGGTCACGTCCACTTGGCCTTCGTCGGCCGCTTTTATGACGACGCCCGGGAGATCGCTCGGCGCCACGGCGTCGAGGCCCGGGTGCATCCCGTGGGCGCCGTCCGCCCCGAGGAAATCGTTCCGTTCGTCCGCGACGCCTCGGCCGCCTTGATCCTTTATTGGCCGGAGACCGGCAATGTCGGCAACAGCCTGCCCAACGGCTTCTTCCAAAGCCTGGCGGCCGGCCTGCCGCTGTTGTATCCGCCGCTGCCGGAATTGGTCCGGGTGATCGGCGAGCGGCCGGTGGGCCGCGCCATCGATCCCCGCGACCCGCAATCGCTGGCGGCCGCCATCGGCTGGTTCGACCAGGCGGACGCGGCGGCCCGGACGGCGATCCGCGACCGCGTCGCCGCGTTGGCCGCCGACATCAGTTGGGAACGTGAGGAAGCGACGCTCGCCGCCCTGGTCCAGGACGTCTGGCGCCGCACTTGATCGGCGTCACGGCCGCGGTGTCGCCCGAGCGATGACCGGCGCCAATTGGTCCGCGGCGTATTGCCCCAGGCGGTCCAGTCCGGCCGCCGTCAGGTGGACCGAATCGCTGAACCAGTCCGCGCGCGGCCGCAATTCCGTCCAGCCCCAGGCCTCCAGGTCAAGCACCCGCCACCCCTTGCGTGCGGCCAGTCCGCGCACATCCCGCGCCAGCCCTTCGGCCATGGCGGCGAGGACAAAGGGATTGTCGGTGAATTCCGGCAGATGGCCCCGCGCCAGCGCCTCCGCCGTCGGCACTTCGGCGCTGGCGAACAGCCCCGGCAGCGTGCCCAGCACGACGGAGCATCCGCCCTGGGCCAGCGCATCGCCCAAATGCTCGAGCCGCTCCACCGCCGGCGATTGGTAATCGCGGTAACGGGCGACCTCGGCGGTGTTGGCGTCGGGTTGCATGGGCTTCGCCCGGAGCGCCGTCGCGCCATGCGGCGCCAGCCGCGTCCGGGCCAATCGCAACGATCGTCGGACCATCGCCACCGATTGCAGGCGCGCCAGCGGCGTACCCCAACTGCCATCCTCGGCGAACAGATCGTTCCAGCCGAGTAGGACGACGCAGATCTGCGGCCGCAGGGCGAGATAGCGGTCCACTTCCATCAGGGCGTTTCGCGTCCAATAGCCTTCGACGCCGCCGTTGACCACCTCGGCGCTCACCCCCAGCGCGGCCAGCCGCGCGGCCATGGCGCTCGGCCAGTCGAAGCCGCCCAGGCCGAAAGTCACCGAATCGCCGATCGCCAGCACCCTGGGGCGGGCATGCGCGCCATCGATCGGGCTTCCCTTGAAGCCATCGCCATTAATGGTCAGCGGGCGCCCGTAGCCGGCCGCCGCCGCCGCCGCCAAGGCGTCGGCCCCCTCGGCGCGGCCGGCCTGACGCTTGGCGTCGCGCACCGCCTGGGCATCGGCGCCCCAACCGGAACGCAGCAGCCAATGCCCGACGAAGCGGTCCGACGGCCGCTGATAGGCGTTGAGCGCCAGCCCCTTGTTGAGGAGGCCGGCCAGCGCCGGCAGTGGCACCGCATCCAGCGCCAGCGCCACCCTGGCCAACCCCTCGGCCGTCGCGACGGTAACCGCGATCACCACCAAAGCGGCGGCCAGCCGGATCGCCGCCGAAGGCCGCCCCGGGCTCCCCCTGTCGGGACTCCCCTTGTCCAGGCTCACTTCGGGCAGGAATGCTTCGCGTCGCGACTATCGCACAGCACGACGAAGGCGTCGAAAGCGTCCCAGGCCTCGATGATGGCGTCGGGCACCGGCACGGCTTGATTCGGCGGCACCGGAGCGCCCAACCAGACCCGCTGGACCACATGCAGGGCGTCCTTGCCGCTGATCGCCTTGACCATCATCAGTCCGCTCTTGCCGGTGCGGCTGCTCTTCGAGCAGGCAAAGCGGATTTCGGCCGCCTTGTAGCCATTCACCGGGCGTTCCTCGACCGGGCTGGTGACGATGCTTTCGCAATGGGCCTTGCTGCCTTCGACGACGCCGAGAACGAAATCCTTGGGCGCCTTCTTCTCACCGTCCTGGCGCTGGATGATGATCGATTCCTGGTAGTCCTGCGGGGTCGCGCCCCCCGGCAGCATCTGGACCACGGTCAGGTTCCCCTGCTTGTTGAGCGGCAGGGCCACCCAGCCTTGCGGCGGCGGCACGATCAGGTGCTCGGGCGCCGACTGCGCCAGGGCGGGCAGCGCGACGAAGGCAAGCAGCAATCCGGCGGCGAAGCGATACAGCGTGCGCATTTGTCAGTCCTCAATAGGCCTTGGCCAGGGCGTGCCCGACCACCTTGCGCATGACCGTCGGCAGGGCCTGGTCTCCCAGACGGTCCAGCGAACACCAGATACCGCGCGCGGATGCCCTCGGTCCAGCCCTTCCGACGGCAACCGCCAATTCCAAATTGAAATGGGTGAACCCGTGGCGGACACCGCCGGGCAGCAGCCGCCAATCGGCGGCCACCGGCGCCTCGGCGCGGGCGGCGTCGAGATCCCAGGCTTCGACCCGCCAGGCGGTCGACGGCACCTCCATCATCCCGCCCAACAGCCCTTCCGGCGGCCGGCGGCGCAGCAGCACCGCCCCGGCGCGATCGAGCGTCCAGAAGGCGATGCCGCGCCGCGTCGGCTTTTCGGGCTTGGCCAGCTTGGCCGGCAGCGACGAGGCGATCCCCCGCCGCCGCCCCTGGCAATGGTCCATCCACGGGCAGATGCCGCAGGCCGGCTTGGTCGGCGTGCAGATGGTGGCGCCCAGGTCCATCGCCGCCTGGGCGTAATCGCCGGGGCGCTCGGCCGGCGTCGACAGCCCGGCCAGCCGCTTCAGTTCCGGCTTGGCCTTGGGCAGCGGCTCGGTCACCGCGTAAAGGCGGGCCATCACCCGCTCGATGTTGCCGTCCATCACCACCGCCCTTCGCCCGAAGGCGATGGCGGCGATCGCCGCCGCGGTGTAGTCGCCGATGCCCGGCAGCTGGCGTAGCGCGGCCTCGTCGTCGGGGAAGATGCCGCCGCGCCATTCCGCCACCACCTTGGCGCAGGCGTGCAGGTTGCGGGCGCGGGCGTAGTAGCCAAGCCCGGCCCAGGCGTGCATCACCTCGTCGACCGGTGCCGCCGCCAGCGCCGCCACATTCGGCCAACGGCTAAGGAAATCGGCGAAATAAGGCGCCACCGCCGGCACGGTGGTCTGTTGCAGCATCACCTCGGACAGCCACACCCGGTAGGGGTCGGCGGGCTCGCCGGGCGCCGCCCGCCAGGGCAGGACGCGCCGGTGACGGTCGTACCAGGCGAGCAGGATGTGGGCGAGATCGGCCATGGCGGCGACCATAGCAGAGGGACTATGCTGCCGTCATGAACGGCGGCAACGACGACGACAAGCGGCGCGGTCACGGCATGATGGCGATGGCGGCGATCAGCGAGCGGGTGACCCGCCCGCTGTTCGGCCGTTTCGGCTTCGCCAACGGCGCCCTGGCGGCCGACTGGGCCGCCATCGTCGGCTCGGCGGTGGCCGCCCACACCCTGCCGCTGCGCATCAAGTTCCCGCCCAAGGAACGGACCGAGGGCACGTTGGTGATCAAGGTCGCCTCGTCCGCCTTCGCCACCGAATTGCAGCACCTGGAGCCGCTGGTGCTGGAACGGATCAACAGCCATTTCGGCTATCGCGCCGTCGCCCGCCTGCAATTGCGCCACGGCCCGCTACCGCCGCGCCCGACCCGGCCGGCGCCGCCGCCCGAAGCCGAGCCCGATCCCGAGCTGGCGCGAAGACTGGCGCGGGTGGACGACCCCGAGCTGCGCGAGGCGCTGGAACGGCTCGGACGGCGACTGAATCGATAGCGTGCGCCTACGCGGCCTCGTTGGCGTGACTGGGGATTTGCTCCAGTTCGGCCCTGAGCGCTTTTTCGGCAAGCCACAAATCGTGGGCTTGCTGCATTCGCAGCCAAAGACCCGGACCATTGCCGCAAAATTTTCCCAGGCGAAGCGCCATGGGCGGGGTGATGGCCACTTCGCCGGCCAGAATGCGGTGAAGCGTTTGGCGCGAAATGCGAAGCTCCGCCGCCGCCGCCGTCACCGTGAGCCGAAGCGACGGGAAAACGGTATCCCTGAGGATCGCACCCGGATGGGCCGGGCAGCGATCGGGCCTTTCGGCCACCAGTTCTTCGGTCACACCCATGGCGTCCTCCTCAATGGTACTGCTCCAGGTCGACCCGGAGCGCGTTTCCATCCGCGAACTCGAAAGTGACACACCATGGCCCGTTGACGTGGACGGTATAGCGCTTCGGCGCGCCATGAAGGCCATGATAATCCCAACCGGGAACATTCATGTCGTCGGGGATTTCCGCCACGTCCAGGGCATCCAGGATTTGCAGGCAGCGCGTCTGAAGGCGGGACGCGACCTTGCCGCTGACGCCATCCCGGAAAAGCTCCTTCAAACCCTTGTGTCGGAAGCTTTGGATCATCACCCACTGTAGCGCGTCATGCGACTAAATGTAAACCATGGCGCGACGTGCTTGGACCAATTATGAAGCCGCCGCCATCGCCAGCCGGACCCCCAGGGCAAAGGCCTTTTCGCAATCCTCGGGGAAGACCTCGCGGCGGCGCGCCGCCTTCCGTTCGGCGTTGAGGCCATCGGCCATGACCTTGGCGTAGTCGTCGAATTGATAGGTGTCGAAGCTGAACAGGGTTTCGCAGGCGCCGAAGATGCGGGCCATGTAGCGTTCGTTGTTGTGGAGGCTGGGAAGATAGCCAAGCTTCTCGGCCTCGTGCTCCTGGACGTTCATCGGGTAGACGAAGGCGGTGCCGATCTTGCGCGGGAACAGCGAGGAATAGCCGACGTCATATTGCAGGTAGGGGAACATCAGGCGTTCCATGAAGGACTTCATTTCGCCGGTGACGGCGCCGAAATAGATCGGCGATCCCAGGATCAGCGCGTCCGCCTCGGCGGCGTCCGCCAATGCCTGGGTCAGCCCGTCGCGGACCGCGCAGGCGCCCAGGCTGCGACCGCCCCGGACCTTGCAGGCGAAGCAGCTTTTGCAGCCGCGGAAATCCAGATCGTAAAGATGGACCAGACGGGTCTCGGCCCCCACCGAGGCCGCGCCGGCCAGGGCCTTTTCCAGCAGCGTCGCCGTGTTCCAGGTTTTGCGCGGACTACCGTTGATCGCCATCACCTTCATCATCGCCTCCTTGTCGCCCGCCGGCGAGCGATCAAATGTTCAACAACTTTTGAACATACTGCGTCATCGGGCACCCGGCGGCAAGTCGAAAAATTCGGAAAGGTCCCGTGAGCGAAGTGATTTCCGGCGGAATCACTTCGCTCCAGTGACCCTTGCGGTCGCGGCCAAGCGAACCGGAGGTTTGCGCCCGGCGAGGGGCATACTCTAGCCCTCTCCGCCCGGCGGGGCGTTCTCCCGCTCGGCGGCCCGGATCACGCTGTCCAGCAGACCGGGGAAACGTTCCTCCAATTCCTTGCGGCGAAGCGAATTGAAGCGCTGGGTCCCCTCCTGGCGGACCTTGATCAGGCCGGCCTCCCGCAGCTTGGCGAAGTGATAGGAAAGGTTGGTCTTGGGCGCGCAATCGGAAAAGCCGCCGCAGGCGGTTTCGTCGCCGGCCGCCAGGCGAAGGACGATGCGGCGGCGGATCGGGTCGGCCAAGGCGTCGAGGATGGCCGACAGGTCCAGTTGCCCGGAGGGAGGATGGGGAACATTGCGCATGCCCCATCTTAACCGCTGCCCGGCCCGGCCGAAAGCCCGTCCCCGCCCGTACCTTGGTCAGTCCGCCGCGAGCGATGCTTGTCTGGGGGCGCGCCACCCCCTAATATCCCGCCTCACCATTGCCTTGACGGAGAAACGCGGTGAAGGTCGCCATCCGGCTGCTCGCCATGATCCTGCTTCTCGCCGCCGGTGCCGTCCGCGCCGCCGACGCCCCCGAATTCGCCATCGATCAGGTGCTGGGCAATGCCGCCGCGCCGGTGACCATCATCGAGTACGCCTCGCTGACCTGCCCGCACTGCGCCCATTTCCATGAAACCACCTTGCCCAAGCTGAGGGCCGAGTGGATCGACACCGGCAAGGTCAAGATGATCTACCGCGACTTCCCCACCGCCCCCTCGGACCTGTCGATCGGCGCCGGGATGATCGCCCATTGCGCCGGCAAGGACCGCTATTTCGGCGTCCTCGGCCTGCTGTTCAAGGCGCAGGGCAAGTGGGCGACCTCGAACGAGCCGCTCACCGACATCAAGCAGGCGGTCCGGCTGGCCGGCATGACCGGCGAGCAGGTCGATGCCTGCCTGCAAAAGCAGGATTTGTGGGACGCCATCGTGGCGCGGGCCAACGCCGCCACCAAGACGTATGGCATCGACGGCACCCCGACCCTGATCATCGACGGCAAGATGGTCAGCGGCGGCGAGAGCTACGAGACCATTTCCCGGCTGATCCAGGAGGCCGCCCGCAAGGCCAAGAAGTAGCGGCGCGGGGGCGGGTTCCGGAGGGGGGCCGGATTGATCCAGTTCAGCAAGCTGCGTCTGGCGGGGTTCAAGTCCTTCGTCGATTCCACCGAGCTCGTCATCGAGCCGGGGATGACCGGCGTGGTCGGCCCCAACGGTTGCGGCAAGTCGAACCTGATCGAGGCGCTGCGCTGGGTGATGGGCGAAAGCTCGGCCCGGCACATGCGCGGCGGCGAGATGGACGACGTCATCTTCGGCGGCACCTCGGGACGGCCGCCGCGCAACATCGCCGAGGTCACCGTCCACCTCGACAACCGCGAGCGCAATGCTCCGGCCCGCTACAATTCCCAGGACGAACTCGAGATCGTGCGGCGCATCGAGCGCGGCCAGGGATCGAACTACCGCATCAACGGCGCCGAGGCGCGCGCCCGCGACGTCCAGCTCCTGTTCGCCGACGCGGCCACCGGCGCCCGCTCCTCGGGCCTGGTCAGCCAGGGGCGCATCGGCACCCTGATCAACGCCAAGCCGGCCGACCGCCGCTCGCTGCTGGAAGAGGCCGCCGGCATTTCCGGCCTCTATTCCCGCCGCCATGAGGCGGAGAACCGACTGAAGAACGCCGAGACCAATGTCGGCCGCCTCGACGACGTCATGCTGACGCTGGACGACCAATTGAAGGGCCTGCAAAAGCAGGCCAAGCAGGCCAACCGCTACCGCACGCTGTCCGAGAACATCCGCCGCATCGAGGCGCAGATCCTTTATCTCGCCTGGCTGGAGGCGCTGGCGCTGATCGACGCCGCCCGCGCCGCCATGGGCGAGGCGGACGGCCGCGTCGACGAGGCCACCCGGCTGGCCGCCGCCGCCGCCGCGCTCCAGGCCGAGGCCGCCGCCGGGCTGCCGGCGCTGCGCCAGGCCGACGCCGAGGCCGCCGGGCTGCTGCATCGGCTGATGGTCGAGCGCGAGCAGTTGGAAGCCGAGGAGGGCCGGCTGGCCGAAACCCGGCGCAATCTGGAAGGGCGGCTGGCCCAGGCGGGCTCGGACCTCGAACGCGAAAAGGGCCGCGCCGCCGACGCCGCCCAGGCGGTCGCCCGCATCGAGGCCGAGCGGGCCGCCATCGCCGCCGCCGCCGAGGGCGAGGGCGAGGCCCGCGCCGAGGCCGAGGCGTTGGTCGACGCCGCCGTGTCGGCGGTAACCGCCGTCGAAAAGGATTTGGCCGAGGTGATGGAGGAGGTGGCCGCCGCCGACGCCGAGCGCGCCGCCGCCCTGCGCCGGGTGGCCGAAGGCGAGACCCGCCGCGACCGCCTGAGGGAGCGCCTGACCCAGGTCGCGGCGCAGCGTCAGGCCGCCGCCGCCGATGGTGTCGACCGCGCCGAGCTGACCGGAATCGAGATGGAACTGGAATCGGCCCAGGAATATCTCGAGGAATCGCGTCTGGCGGCCGAGGATGCCGACCGCCGCCGGGTCCAGGCCCAGGCCGCCCGCGACGCCGCCCGCGACGCCGCCCAGGCCGCCGCCGCCGCCCGCTCACGCCTCAAGGCCGAGGCCGAGGCGCTGATCGCCGTG
>Ga0265327_10003903_pt1 | contig 13711 bp, 13 predicted proteins | sample 41621metaG_FD_202089 | JGI IMG/M metagenome (GOLD analysis project Ga0265327, IMG submission 202089) | Rhizosphere microbial communities from Carex aquatilis grown in University of Washington, Seatle, WA, United States - 4-16-21 metaG | ecosystem: Host-associated > Plants > Roots > Rhizosphere... | reverse complement strand
TTCGAGCCGTCCTGCCTGTTCCGTCAGGCCGGCATCGCCGCGCTCGACGCGGCCGGCATTCCCTGGCGGATCACCTTCACGAGCCCGAGCCTGAGCGGTCTCTGGGCGGCGGTCGATGCCGGGCTCGGCGTCACGGTTCGGACCGCCGAAGGCATGCCGGACCGGCTCGCGACGCTCGGCTCCGCCACGGGCGGCCTGAAGTTGCCGCCGCTGCCGACCGTCGATCTCCGCCTGCACGCCGCCGACGCGGAGCCCTCGCCGGCGGTGCGCCGCCTCGGCGACATTCTCGCTGAGACGATGGCTGCGGACAGCGGCAGCGACCGTCAGGTCCCCTGGCGCTTGATGGCGAGCGGCGCGAACGCCTGACTGACCGGCATCACCTGGAGCGTGTTGACGTTGACCCGCGCCGGCCGCGTCGCGACCCAGTGGACGGCGTCGGCGATGTCCTCCGGCGTCAGCGTCTCGACGCCGGCGTAGACCGAGGCCGCCTTGGCGTCGTCGCCCTTGAAGCGGACGTTCGAGAACTCGGTGCCGCCGACGAGGCCCGGCTCGATGTCGGTGACGCGGACGGCGGTGCCGAGCAGGTCGGCGCGCAGATTGAGGCTGAACTGCCGGACGAACGCCTTCGTCGCGCCGTAGACGTTGCCGCCGGGATAGGGGAACTCGCCGGCCGTCGAACCGAGATTGACGACGTGCCCGCGGTTGCGCTCGACCATGCCGGGCAGCAGCGCGTGCGTCACGTACATCAGGCCTTTGACGTTCGTGTCGACCATCGAGTCCCAGTCGTCGAGGTTCGCGCGCTGCGCCGGCTCCAGCCCGAGCGCGAGGCCGGCATTGTTGACCAGTACGTCGACCGCCGCGAAGGAAGGCGGCAGCGACGCCACCGCGCGCTCGACGGCGCCGCGGTCGGTCACGTCGAGCGCGAGCGGCAGGACGCGGTCCGCGCCCAGTTCGCCGCGCAGCGCGTCGAGCCGTTCCCGTCGGCGGCCGACGGCGACGATGCGCACGCCCGGATCCTCGGCGGCGAAGCGGCGTGCGATCGCCGCGCCGAACCCGGCCGTAGCACCCGTCACGAAGACGATCTTCGGCTGGTACTGATACTGCTGCTGCTGGCTCATTCCCTTCTTCCTCGCGGTTCCGCACGGTACATGATCTCGAAGCGCCGTCCCGGCCGGGCCTCGGCCGCGACTCCGAAATCGAGCGTCAGCCCGGCGCCGGTCCGCGGATCGAGGCAGCGCAACGACGCCGCCGGGCTGTCGCCGAGCACCACCTGACGCGCCTCCGGCGGCGGAAAGACGATCCGCGTCGGCAGCAGCAACCGGATCTCGGGCCGCCCGAACGTCTCGACGAGCGCGGCGAAGAACGCGCCCTCCAGGAAGGCGAGCGCCGCTTCAGGCTCGCGCCAGAGATAGAACGTGGCGTAGCACGGGTCCACCGGGTCGACCAGGAACAGCTTGAGCGCGAGCCCCGGCATCGCGTCGAACAGCGGCCCGCGCTCGGCGGCCCGCCGCCGCACCGCGGCGACGGCTTCCGGACCGGCGAGCGGGATCTGGTAGGTCATGGCCAGCATGGTCTGTCCTCTACAGACGGGTCGGGCCGGCTCACCGCACGTACTGCGCCTCGCCGTTTCCGAAGGACCAATCGGCGAGATCGTTCTCGACAAGCGTGACGAAGACATCCTGCGGTCGAACCCTCGCCGGCGCGGCGGCGAGGTTGTCGGCGATGCGCCGGTAGAGCGCCCGCTTCTGCTCGACCGTCCGGCCGCGGCGCAGCGCGATCTGGATCATCACGACCCCGTCCGTCCGGTCGATGCCGAGATAATGAGGGTCGGCGATCAGCCCTTCGCCGGCCGCGTGCTCGGTGACGATCTGGAAACGGTCGTCCGGCGGCACGTCGATCGTCTCGACCATCGCGCTGTGGATCCCGTCGGATATTGCCTGCTTCTCCGCGGCCGAGCGGCCGGCGCGGAGCGAAATGCGAACGAGCGGCATAGTGGCTTCCTCCTGTGTCCTCGCCGGAACCGCGTCCAGCATGATCGGAAGGTATGGCTAAGCATCGCTTTTGAAAAATTGGCAGTTCTGAAGCATCGCTTCGGAAAACCTGCATGGTTGAGCAACGCCGTCCGCCGGTGCCGCCCGCCTGCGGAACGGCGCGGACTCGTCCGCGTTTGGAGGGAAGAAGCAAGCCGGCGGCGCCGTCCAATCGGCGCCGCCTGCCTCCGACAAGCAACCAGCCTGCAACGAGTACCCGACATGAAAGCCGTCGTATTTCACGGCGTTGGCGACATTCGCCTTGACGACGCGCCCGAGCCGAAGATCCAGGAGCCGACCGACGCGATCGTGCGGCTGACCGCGAGCGCGATCTGCGGCACCGACCTGCACATGGTCCGCGGCACCTTCACCGGCATGGAGCCCGGCACGATCCTCGGCCACGAAGGCGTCGGGGTCGTCGAGCAGATGGGCGACGCCGTCCGCAACCTCAGCGTCGGCGACCGCGTCGTGATCCCGTCGACGATCGCCTGCGGCTCCTGCTCCTACTGCCGCGCCGGCTACTACGCGCAGTGCGACAACGCCAACCCGAACGGCAAGTCGGCCGGCACCGCCTTCTTCGGCGGCCCAAAGGCGACCGGTCCCTTCAATGGACTCCAGGCCGAGAAGGCGCGTATCCCGTTCGCGCATGTCGGGCTGGTCAAGCTGCCGGACGAGGTGAGCGACGATCAGGCGATCCTGATCTCCGACATCTTCCCGACCGGCTGGTTCGGCGCCGAACTCGCCGAGATCAAGCCCGGCGACACGGTCGCCGTGTTCGGCGGCGGCCCGGTCGGCCAGTTCGCGATCGCCAGCGCCAAGCTGATGGGCGCCGGCCGCGTGCTCGCGGTCGACCGACTGCCCGACCGGCTGGAGATGGCGAAGCGCCAGGGGGCCGAGGTGATCGACTTCGACCGCGAGGACCCGGTCGAGACGATCAAGCAGCTGACCAGCGGCATCGGCGTCGACCGGGTGATCGACGCGGTCGGCGTCGACGCCCAGCACGCCCATTCCGGCCCGGCCGCGAAGCAGGCCAAGCAGCAGGAGCAGGAGTTCGAGAAGGAACTGCAGCAGGTCGCCCCGCAGCAGAACCCGCAGGACGGCAACTGGGTGCCGGGCGACGCGCCGGGCCAGGTGCTGATGTGGTCGATCCAGGCTCTCGCCAAGGCCGGCACGCTGTCGATCATCGGCGTCTACCCGCCGACGATGAACACCTTCCCGATCGGCGAGGCGATGAACAAGAACCTCACGCTGAAGATGGGGAACTGCAACCACCGCAAATACATCCCGCATCTCGTCGAGCTGGTGCGCACGGGGGTCATCGACCCGCGCGCGATCCTCACCAAGGTCGAGCCGCTGACCGGCGCCATCGACGCGTTCAAGGCGTTCGACAAGCGCAGGCCCGGCTGGATCAAGGTCGAGCTGATGCCGCAGCCGAGCGCCGCCGCCGCCGGGGCGGGAACGGCGATTCCGCAGCGCGCCGCAGCGGCTCCGCAGCATGCCGGCGCCAAGCCCGGCGAAGCCCGCTGACCGATGCCCCCGCCCTCTCCTTCCGCGGCGGCTTTGCGGAGGGAGAGGGGCCGACGCCCGTTCGCCTGGAAAGACTCTCATGACGATCCGACGCTCGACGGCCGTTGCCGCCGCCGTACTCCTCGCGCTGACGGCGGGCGCATGCTCGTCGGGCTACGGCGATTCTTCACCGTACTTCTCCCACCCGTCCGCGGGCGGGCCGAGCGGAACGTCGCTTTCCCCGCAGGTCGTTCCGAATTCGAACGAACCGGCGAACAACCAGGAAGTCGACCCGACGAAGGAGAATTACGGGAGCGGCGGCGGTCACCGGTAGAAGCCGCTCGGAGCCCCGGCGTCGGAGCTTTCGCGACGTCCGGAACCCGTTCCGGCGACGCGAGACGGTGCCTGCTCTCCTGTTAAAAACAGGCCCGGAAGCCGAAGGCTGTGAGACAGGGTGTGGCGTATCAATGGCTTAGCCGCCACATCTCAACCATTTAACAGGTACGGCTCCTGTTATTCGCCTGTTCTTATACCTGTTATTTTCCTGTTTCCCTCCTGTTTTCCCTGCCGGTTTACAGGAGGCGATCGGATGCACGATGTCAAAGAGCCGGCGCGGCGACATGGGCTATTCGGCACGCCGCGCGACCCCACTTTGTGTCCAAAACGGAAGCGAATGCAAGCGAGCAAGTCCGGCGCCGCCACCCGCTCGAGCGCGATCGGCGAAACGAGCGACGCGCGCGTGTATGAGCGGACCGGGTGCTCTGTCGGCGCACGATTTCCCGATCGTGTGTTGACCGGAAGATAAGGAGCGTCGCGCCCCTCCGGCCCTGCAACCACCTACGGAGCATCATCCATGGCAGGCCTCGACAACACCGCTATTCTCCTCGCCGACCTTCAGGACACGATCGTGCCGCACTCCGGGACGAACGAGGAGGCGGCCCTCCGACGTTCCGCCAAGGCCCTGGCGGGGTTGGCTCGGGATCTCAGCATCCCATCGGTCATCTCGGTCGTGCCGTTCGGGACGGACTCGCCGCAACCGATCGCAGAGCTGCGCGAGGCGTTGCCGAACGCCCCGGTCATCGTCCGCCACGGGCCGCGTATCTTCGCGCACCCGCCATCGGTCGAGGCTATCAGGAAGACGGGATGCAAGACGCTGATCGTCGCCGGCGTGGCAACGGAGGTCGTCGTGCTGCACGCCACGCTTGAAGCGATCTCCGCCGGGCTCTCCGTCCACGTCCTGCTGGATGCGAGCGGCGGGTTCGGCGCCAGGACCGAGGCGGCGGCGATCCGCGAGATGGAGGCGGCCGGCGCAGTGACTAGCTCAATCTCCAGCTTTGTCACCCGCCATGTCGACACCTTCGACAGCCCGGACGGCAAGGCTGCGATCTCGGCGCTCATGACGCTCATGAGCGGCTGATCGCATCGGGAGGCGGTCTGTCCGCTCGGCCGACGTTGGATGCTTATACTCTCGGCCTCTGACTTTGTCCGAAACCGAGCGGGTTTCGCCTGTCGATATACCCGGCCCGCGCATCAAGCGCCTTTCGAGGTCAATCTTGACGCACTCGCCGCGCGGGTTGGACTGCTGGAACTACGGCCGCCGAGTCAGCCTCAACAGCCGTTGGGATCACAGGAATCCGATGGAGATCCAGGGGATCAGGACAATCAAGAGCAGCGCCACCAGCAGCGCGAGCATGTGCGGCCACACGTAACGGATGGCTTCGTCCGGCGACACCCGCCCGATCGCGCAGGCGAGATAGAAGCCGACGCCGAAAGGCGGCATGAACAAGCCGAAGCCCATCGCGAAGACGGCGATGATGGCGTAGTGGACCTCATTCACTCCCAGCATGCGCGCAATGGGGAACAGCAGCGGTCCGAACAGGACGACAGCGGGAACGCCTTCGAGGACGCTGCCCAGAATGATGAAGGCGACCGCCGAGATCAGCAGGAAGCCCACCTTGCCCCCGGGAACCAGCGCCATCAGGTCGACCAGCTGGCGAGAGAAGCCGGACTGAGTGAGCGCCCAAGCCATCGCGGTCGCGGCTCCCACGACCAGCAGGATGGCGCCGGACAAGGCTGCGGTCTCGACCAGTATGGGATAGATGCGCCGCCAATCGAACTGCCGGTACACGCACACGCCGACCACGACGGTGTAGAGAATCCCGATGGTCGACACCTCCGTCGCCGTCGCCACGCCTTCGACCACGGCGGAACGGATGACGATGGGCAGCCCCAGCCCAGGGATGGCCACGAGGAACAGCCGGAGCTTGTCCGACAGCGTAAAGCGCCGCGCCTGGGACATGTCCTCGTTCCGGCTCTGGAAGAAGACGACGATGCACAGCACGGCCATGCCGACCACGGCCGGCAACAGGCCGCCTGTGAAAAGCGCGGCGATGGACACGCCCGTCACCGAACCGACCGTGATCAGCACGATGCTCGGCGGAATGGTTTCCGACATCACAGCCGAGGCGGACAGCAGCGAAATCAGGTTGCCGTCCTTGTTGCCGCGCTTCTTCATCTCGGGGAACAGCGCCGGGGCCACTGCCGCCATATCCGCCGCCTTCGCCCCCGAAATGCCTGAGACGAGATACATCGCCCCCAGAAGCACATACTGCAGACCGCCGCGCACGTGGCCGATCAGCGCCACCAGGAAGGCGATCATCGCGCGCGCAAGGCCGGCGATTTCGATGAGCGCGCCGAGCAGGATGAACATCGGGACCGCCAGCAGGATCAGGTGCGACATGCCCTCGTCCATGCGGCTCGGCACGATGTCCAAGGGAATCGAGGTCGCAAACGCCAGATAGCTGATGGTGCCGATGCAGAAGGCGAAGGCGATCGGCACGCCGATCACCATGCAGAAGCTGACGACGCCCAGGAAGAAGATGAGCAGGTTGGCGTTGCCGAGATCCTCGAACGTCGGGGCCAGCCACCAGAAGATGCCTATCACGGCCGCCACGAACAGCGACGCCGTCGCGATCTGCACCCAGCCGGCGCGGCGCAACAAGGTGTCGATGGCAGTCACCAGCATGAGGCCGAAACCGACGACGATCGCGGCGGCCCGATACCCTTCGCTGATCTCCAGCACCGGCGTGGCGCCAATCCGCATATCGTCGAAGTGCTGCAAGGAGGCGGGAAGGAGCGTCAGCAGAAGCGCGATCACCAGCGCCATGCCGAGCGCATCCAGCCACGCGCGCCGCTCTTCCGACAAATTGCGAACGAAGGCTGTCAGCCGCATGTGCTCGCCGCGCCGCAGCGCGACGATGGAACCCAGCATGGCCAGCCAAAGGAAGACCAGCGACGCCAACTCGTCCGACCAGGCGAACGGATTGGAGAAGACGTAGCGCGCGACCGTGCTTCCGCCGAGAATGACGACCTCGGCAACCACCAGCGCGGCGGCGGCGGCCTCGGTAATTTTGGTCAGCGCAGTGTCGAAGCTCCTCAGCCCCGGAATGCCACGCTCTGCCGGCGCCGCCGCGGAGGCAGCCATCGTCGTTGCGGTCCTCATGTCGGATCGAACCTCCTGATCAGGGATGTCGTCGATGCATGCGATCACAAAGGACCGGTGTATTTCTCCAGAACGGCCCAGGCCTGGTCGCCGTACTTCGCCTTCCAGTCGTTGTAAAAGCCGGCGGCCTTCAGCACGTCGCGAAACGGCTGTTTGTCCGGCTGGTTGAAGATGATGCCCTTGGCCTTCATCGTCTCCATTGCCTCGGCGTCGAGCTTGGCAATGTCCTCGCGCTCCTTCAGCGCCGCGGCGGCGAAGTTCTTGCTGATGCTTTCCTGCACGTCGGGGGGCAGGCTCGCCCATTTCCTGACGCCGCTGAAGATGTAGTGGCCGTCCCAGATGTGGCCGGTCATCGAGACGTATTTCTGGACTTCGTACAGCTTGGCGCTCTGGATAAGGGCGAGCGGGTTTTCCTGGCCATCCACAACGTGGGTCTGCAGCGAGGCATAGAGTTCGCCGAAATTGATCGGCGTCGGCGCGGCCCCCAGCGCCTTGAAAGTCGATACCCATATCGGGTTGCCGGGAACGCGGATCTTCAGACCTTTCAGATCATCGGGCCCGTTGATCGGCTTGGCGCTGGTCGTAATATTGCGATAGCCGTTGTCGAGCATCTTCTCGAATGCGTGCAGACCGGCCTTTTCGAACGCCGCGCGTACGTAGGCGCCGAGTTCGCCGTCCATCGCCGCCCAGACCTGGGAGTAGTCGTTGAAGGCGAAGGTCACGGCGTTGATGCCGCCGACCGGAACGATCGTCTGGTTCACGCCGGAGGTCGACATGAAGTCCAGAGCGCCGGTCCGCGTCTGATTGAACATCTCCGGCTCGCTGCCGAGCTGGCTGTTCGGGAAGACTTGGATGTCGACCTTTCCGCCGGTCTCGGTCTTGATGGCCTCGGCAGCCTCCATGATCCGCAGCACGCCCGGATGATCGGCCGGGAACGCGGTCCCGTATCTCAGGCGATATTTGACGGCGGTCTGCGCGGTGGCGGCGGCTATCGGGGCGGCCGACAAGAGACCGGCGATCAGAGCGATGGCGCCGAAGCTGCGGCGGGTGATCATCAGACGTTTCCTCCTTATGATTTTATGCGACTGGAAAAATGACGGCGTGCACCGTCGTCAGGAACTGAAGTCGAGCTGTACCTTCACCGTGCTCGACGGGTCATTTTCGATCAGGGCGAACGCCCGGGCCGCATCCGCCGCCGGGAACACCTGCGTGATCAGGTTCGCGGGCTGGAGGCGGCCGGATTCGAGCCATTCCACGACCTGCGGGAGCAGGCGGCGATTGAGGCGGGAGCCGACCATCGTCAGCTCCTTCTTGACGATTTCCTGCTGGCTGATGTTGCAGGGCGCAGGAGAGAAGCCGAGGAGGCCGATCCGTCCGGCGGGGCTCGCGACGCGGCAGGCCTCCTCAAGGAGGGCGGGCACGCCGGCGCCGTCGATCACCACGGTCGGGCCGAGGCCGTCATTCTCGTCCCGCACCGCGTCAGGCACCGGGGTCCGGGTGGCGTTCAGCGCCACGTCGGCGCCGAAGGCGCGAGCGCGTTCCAGCCGCTTGTCGTCGAGATCGACGATGATGCAGCGGGCGCCGTGCAGCTTGGCGACCTGCAGGACCGTCAGCCCGACCGTGCCCGCGCCATAGATCAGAACAGTGTCTTCGGCCCCGATCCCGGTGCGCGACAGCACGTTGGCGGCGATAGACAGCGGTTCCGCCAGAGCGGCGATGGAGAAAGGCAAGTCGTCGCGAACCTTGATCGCATTGCCGGCCGGCACGGGGACCCGGTTGCGGAACCCGCCGTCGCGGTGGACGCCGTACACCTCCAGATTGGCGCAGACGTTCGATCGTCCGGCGCGGCAGGGGTAGCAATGCCCGCACGAGATTACGGGATCGACCACGACGTGGTCGCCGACCGCCAGCGTCGAGACACCGGGCCCGACCTCCTCGACGACGCCGCTGAACTCGTGGCCGATCACGCGCGGGTATTGCGCGAACGGATTCGAGCCGTGGAAGATGTGCATGTCGGACCCGCAGATGCCGGCGCGCTGGACGCGCACCAGCACCTCGCCGGCACCTGCCGAGATCTCGGCTTCTGTCGTTAAAGCCAGCCGGTGCGGTTGTTCGACTGTCAATGCTACCAACGGTAGATCCTCCATCGACGGCGGCGAGCAGCACCGCCAAACTTGTATTCTAGTATGGCAGAATGAGCGCGCGATGGCAAGTCAACTGGGATTCCAGTTGACCGAAACTTGTATGCTAGTATGAATATGAACACAGGTCAGCTGCCTGCCGGCAGCCGAGAGGAAGCTCATGGGCACCAGCAGCGCGCGAACGCAGATACCGATGCGCGTCGATCTCGACGAAGCGCGCGAGCAGATTGCCGCCGCCCTCGACGGCGCCCCGATCAACCCGCGCCTGCCTTATGCGGAACAACTGCACGCACAGCTCCGCCGCGCGATCGTGCGCGGCCGCCTGCCGCCCGGGACGCCGCTTTCCGAAGTCGCCATCGCGAGCGCCGTGGGCGTCAGCCGCACACCAGTGCGCGAAGCGTTGCGCCTTCTCGTTCAGGAAGAGCTGGTGCTGGTGTTCCCGCAAGCCGGGACCCTGGTGGCCCCCGTGCGCCTGGGGCTGATCCACCAGTCGCGTTTCATCCGTCGGGCGCTGGAGTGCGCGAACCTGGCCGATCTCGTCAAATGCGTGAATGACGCGCAGCTCGCCGAACTCGAAGGCCTGATCGCCGGCCAGCGCGCCGCCCTCGACGCCGGATGCACGGATGAATTCTTCCGCCTCGACGAGGCCATGCACCGCCGGATGCTCGAATTCACCGGACGCGAGGGGGTCTGGTCGCAGATCGAGGCCAGCAAGCTGCATTTCGACCGCGTGCGCTGGCTGCTGCTCGAGCGCGTCACCGAGCACGCGGAGCGCGCCTTCCGGGAGCACAAGGTGATCATCCAACGGCTGGCCGCGCGTGACGGCACGCGCCTGGTCAAGTCGATGCACCAGCACATCGATGCCGTCGCCAACCATCTGCTCGAACTGCGCGGCCGGGCCCCCGAGGGCTACCTCGTCGACTGAGCCTCGCCGCCGAAGGGAACCATCTTGTGAAGATCGTCGACACCAAGCTCATCGTCACCTGTCCCGGCCGCAACTTCGTCACGCTGAAAATCGTGACGGATGAAGGTGTATACGGGCTCGGCGATGCGACGCTGAACGGCCGCGAACTGGCGGTGAAGTCCTATCTCGAGGATCACGTCCTCCCCTGCCTGATCAGTCGCGATCCGCGCAACATCGAGGACATCTGGCAGTATCTCTACAAGGGCGCCTACTGGCGGCGCGGTCCGGTGACGATGACCGCCATCGCCGCGGTCGACATGGCGCTTTGGGACATTAAGGGCAAGCTGGCCGGCATGCCGGTGTACCAGCTGCTCGGCGGCAAGAGCCGCGACGGCGTGATGCTGTATTGCCATGCCAACGGCCGCGACCATGCGGAGGCAGTCGATGCGGTCGGGCAACATATCGAGGAGGGCTACAAGGCGATCCGCGTGCAATCCGGCGTGCCAGGCCTCGAGAAGGTCTACGGCGTCGGCAAGAGCGCGGGCGCTTACGAACCGGCGGAAAAGGGTCTGCCGCCGGAGGAACCCTGGGACACGTCCCTATACCTGCGCCACACCCCGGATCTGTTCCGCAAGGTTCGCGACGCCCATGGCTACGACCATCACCTGCTGCACGACGCGCACCATCGGCTGATGCCGATCGAGGCCGCGCGTCTCGGCAAGGACCTCGAGCCTTACCGCCTGTTCTGGATCGAGGACGCCACCCCGGCCGAGAACCAGGAGGCATTCCGGCTGATCCGCAGCCATACCACCACGCCGCTCGCGGTCGGCGAGATCTTCAATTCGATCTGGGACTGCAAGGACCTCATCCAGAACCAGCTGATCGACTTCATCCGCACGACGATCGTGCACGCGGGCGGTATCACGCATCTCCGGCGCATCGCCGACTTTGCGGCGCTGCACCACGTGCGCACCGGCTTCCATGGCGCGACCGACCTGTCGCCGGTGACAATGGCGGCCGCCGTCAATTTCGGGCTGTGGGTGCCGAACTTCGGCATCCAGGAGCACATGCCGCATGCCAAAGAAACCGACGACGTGTTCCCACACGCGTACCGCTTCCAGGACGGCTTCATGGTGATGGACGATGTGCCGGGGCTCGGCGTCGAGATCGACGAGGCGCTTGCCGCGAAGTATCCCTACGAGCGCGCCTACCTGCCCGTCGCACGGTTGCGCGACGGCACCTTGTGGAATTGGTGAAGCCGTTGCCGGATGCCTCCTTCCGGCACGCCGCTCGCGGACATCGAGAAAAGGCGTCATTGCCTTGACGCTTCGCCCTGACCGCATATGATCGGTGGCGTTCCGTGGTGATTTGAGCCGACCGGCTTGCGGCCACGTAAAACAATCCGCTAAGACGGTTGGAGTTCTCGCGAGAACCCCGGCGCCCTTGGCGGTCCGGGGTTTTTTGTTGGGCGAAGCAAGCGTGGAGCAGACGATGCAGGGCGGCAACGGGAACAAGGATGGCGGGCAGCGCCGCTGGCGGCCGCAGACCGAGCTGATCCGCGGCGGCACGCTCCGTACCGAGTTCGGCGAGACCGCAGAGGCGCTGTTCCTCACCTCCGGCTACGTCTACGAGTCCGCCGAGCAGGCCGAGGACGCGTTCAAGAACGAGGGCTCGCGCTTCGTCTATTCGCGCTACGCCAACCCGACCGTCTCGATGTTCGAGGAGCGGCTGCGCCTGCTGGAAGGCGCGGAAGCCTGCCGCGCCACGGCAAGCGGGATGGCGGCGGTGAACGCCGCCCTGCTCTGCGCCGTCCGTGCCGGCGATCGCGTCGTCGCCTCGCGCGCGCTCTTCGGCTCCTGCCATTACATCCTGACGCAGGTGCTGCCGCGGTTCGGCGTCGAGACCGTGCTGGTCGACGGCCGCGACCTCGACCAGTGGCGCGACGCGCTGAAGCCCGGCGCCCGCGCGGTGTTCTGCGAGAGCCCGTCGAACCCGACGCTGGAGTTGGTCGACATCGCCGCCGTGGCCAAGCTCAGCAAGCAGGCGGGCGCGCTGTTCATCGTCGACAACGTGTTCGCGACGCCGCTGCTGCAGCAACCGTTGGCGCTCGGTGCCGACGTCGTCGTCTACTCCGCGACCAAGCACATCGACGGGCAGGGCCGCACGCTCGGCGGCGCCGTGCTCGGCAGCGCGGCGTTCGTGCGCGACAGTCTCGCGCCGTTCCTCAAGCACACCGGCCCGGCGCTCAGCCCGTTCAATGCCTGGGTGCTGCTGAAAGGGCTGGAGACGCTCGATCTCCGCATCGAGCGGCAATGCCGCAACGCGACGGAGGTGGCGGGCTTCCTGGCCGGTCACGAAAAGGTGCGGCAGACCCTCTATCCCGGCCTGTCGAGCCATCCGCAATACGCGCTGGCGCAGCAGCAGATGCGCGGCCCCGGCAACGTCGTCTCGTTCGATGTCCAAGGCGGGAAGGAGGGCGCGTTCCGGTTCCTCAACGCGCTCCGCCTCATCAACCTCTCGAACAATCTCGGCGACTCGAAGAGCCTGATCACCCACCCGGCGACGACGACGCATTCGCGCCTCAAGCCGGAGGAACGCGCAGAGTTCGGCATCGGCGACGGCCTCGTCCGGATCTCGGTCGGGCTGGAGGACATGTCCGACATCGTCGAGGATCTCGCGGCGGCGCTCGACGCCGCGTGACGTGTCAGGCTTGCTTCTGCCGGAAATACGCCAGTAGCCGGTCATACATCACAGAGCCGGCGCAGACCGCCTGATGAGCGCCGGCCGCCAAGTCGCGGATTTGGCGAACGCGGAGCGGCGGGCGTTGATTGCGGATGCCCGCGATCATCTCGCTCGCGTGGTGCGGGTCGATCTTGGCATGCGCCTCGAAGTAAATGCGCCGATCCTTGTCGAGCATCCCGAGACGGTTCATTCCCTCGATAGTTTTCAGGAAATGAGCATAGACCCAGCTCTCATTGATCAGAAACGTACCATAGGACGCATAGTGACGGCCTGAACCCGTCAGGAATACATTGAACGAATTCGACGTGCACATGGAGAACCACGGCCGGGTCAGCCGATAGGCCGTGAATTTCGGCCAGTAGTCTTCATACGACAGCAACCGCACCAACCACGTCGTATGAAAGTCGTCGATCTTTCCGTTCCCGCACTCGTCCCAGAGGTTTGACGCGACGACCTGCTTCATCGCGTGCTGGAGGCCGGGCACCATCATTGCCACTTCATCGTCGACGACCTCGTTGCGGATGACCTCCAGCCAGAGAAACTCGCGCATCGAGTTCTCGTTCATTTCGGTCGCGACGAAGTCGAAAAACGGATGATCGACGCCGGGATTGTTGAGCGACAGGTGCTCCAGGTAATCGGCGGCGGCGGATTGGTCGTGCTCGAAGCCGCTCGTGTCAGGCGGCGTGAACCCGAATACGTGCCGCACCATTTCCCGCTCGAACACGAGCTTCAGGTAAACGAGACGTGCCTCCGTCGCAAGGTCCGTGCCCGCATGCACCGGCGCGTCGTCGTACCCGTAATATTGAGCGTAAATGGTCGCAAGATGACGGACGACCGTTTCGGCGTGTTTCTCCGGATCCTCCGAACGAAGCATCATCAGGCGCCG
>Ga0265327_10003902_pt1 | contig 13713 bp, 7 predicted proteins | sample 41621metaG_FD_202089 | JGI IMG/M metagenome (GOLD analysis project Ga0265327, IMG submission 202089) | Rhizosphere microbial communities from Carex aquatilis grown in University of Washington, Seatle, WA, United States - 4-16-21 metaG | ecosystem: Host-associated > Plants > Roots > Rhizosphere >... | reverse complement strand
TATGAGCGGCCCGTGGCGAACCACCGGTAGACTGGCGCGCGCATCGTCCCGACGCGGGAGAGTTCTGTGGCCGCCAGCCATGGACGCCGAAGGAGCAATACCTCTCCATCAACCTCTCAGGCCCCCGGACCGCGCCGGAGCCCGATGCCTCTGGAAAGTGGCGAGCAGCGACTCGCCCGCCCATGGGGAAAGGCCGACCACTGTCGGGCCGAATCTCTCAGGCACCGACGACAGAGGGGGAGGGCAGCCCCTAACGTCTGGAGAGGCCGTCATGACCGACAGCACGTCCCGTTCCTCTGCTGAGCACCACCAGCTTCGCTTCGTCGACCGGCACATCGGCCCGGATGCCGATGCGGTCGCCACCATGCTCGGGGTCATCGGCGTCGACTCCCTCGAAGAGCTTGCCGCCAAGGCACTGCCCGCGGGCATTCTCGACGCGCTGTCCAGCGCCGGCCTGGCCCCCGGCCTCGACGAGCTGTCGGCCCCCGCGTCAGAAGAGCAGTCGCTTGCCGAGCTGCGCGCACTCGCCGAGACCAACACCGTCGCGGTGTCGATGATCGGTCAGGGCTACTTCGACACCCTGACGCCGGCCGTGCTGCGGCGCAACATTCTCGAGAACCCGGCCTGGTACACGGCATACACGCCGTACCAGCCGGAGATCAGCCAGGGCCGCCTGGAGGCCCTGCTCAACTTCCAGACCATGGTCACCGACCTGACCGGCATGGAGATCGCCAACGCCTCGATGCTCGACGAGGCCACCGCCGCGGCCGAGGCCATGACGCTGATGCACCGCGCCGTCAAGGGTGACTGCCGCCGCCTGGCCGTCGACGTCGACATCTACCCGCAGACCGCCGCCGTGCTGGCCACCCGCGCCGAACCGCTGAACATCGAGATCGTCACCGCCGACCTGCGTGACGGCCTGCCCGAGGGCGAGTTCTTCGGCGTCATCGCCCAGGTGCCCGGTGCCAGTGGCGCGGTCGTTGATTGGTCAAGCCTGGTCTCCGAAGCTCATGAGCGCGGTGCGCTGGTCGCCCTCGGCGCGGATCTGCTGGCGCTGACGCTCGTCACCCCGCCCGGTGAGATCGGTGCCGACGTCGCCTTCGGCACCACGCAGCGGTTCGGCGTGCCGATGGGCTTCGGCGGCCCGCACGCCGGTTACCTGGCGGTGCACGGCAAGCACGCCCGGCAGCTGCCCGGCCGTCTGGTCGGTGTCTCGGTCGATGCCGACGGCGCCAAGGCGTACCGGCTCAGCCTGCAGACCCGCGAACAGCACATCCGCCGTGACCGGGCCACCAGCAACATCTGTACCGCCCAGGTGCTGCTCGCGGTGATCGCCGCGATGTACGCCAGCTACCACGGGCCGCGCGGCCTGACCGCCATCGCGCACCGGGTGCACGGCCACGCCCTCGCGGTGGCCATGGGCCTGAAGGAGGCCGGCGTGGAGGTCGTGCACTCCGGCTTCTTCGACACCGTCCTGGCGCGCGTGCCCGGCAAGGCCGAGCAGGTTCGGGCGGCCGCCAAGGAGCGCGGCATCAACGTCTGGCTGGTCGACGCCGACCACGTCTCGGTGTCGTGCGATGAGGCGACGACCGCCGACCACATCGACGCGGTGCTCGCGGCGTTCGGCGCCACGCGCGGCGGACACCACTGGGACGGCCCCGAAATTCACACCCGCACTTCGGAATTCCTCACCCACCCGGCGTTCTCGCGGTACCGCACCGAGACCGAGATGATGCGGTATCTGCGTTCGCTCGCCGACAAGGACATCGCGCTCGACCGCAGCATGATCCCGCTGGGCTCGTGCACCATGAAGCTCAACGCGGCGGCCGAGATGGAACCCATCACCTGGACCGAGTTCGCGCAGCAGCATCCGTTCGCCCCGGCCTCGGACACCCCGGGCCTGCGCAAACTGATCGCTGATGTCGAGTCCTGGCTGGTGAGCATCACCGGCTACGACTCGGTGTCGCTGCAGCCCAACGCCGGATCGCAGGGGGAGTACGCGGGCCTGCTGGCCATCCGCGCGTACCACGAGGCCCGCGGCGAGGCCGGTCGCAACATCTGCCTGATCCCGTCCAGCGCGCACGGCACCAACGCCGCGTCGGCAGCCATGGTCGGCATGAAGGTCGTCGTCGTGGCGTGCCGCGAGAACGGCGACGTCGACCTGGACGACCTGCGTGCCAAGGTCGCCGAGCACGCCGGCGACCTGGCCGCGTTGATGATCACCTACCCGTCGACACACGGGGTGTACGAGCATGACGTCGCCGACATCTGTGCCGCGGTGCACGACGCCGGCGGTCAGGTCTACGTCGACGGCGCCAACCTCAACGCCATCGTGGGCCTGGCCCGCCCGGGCAAGTTCGGCGGCGACGTCAGCCACCTGAACCTGCACAAGACGTTCTGCATCCCGCACGGCGGCGGCGGTCCGGGCGTCGGCCCGGTCGCGGTCCGGTCGCACCTCGCGCCGTACCTGCCGGGCCACCCGCTGGCCGCAGAACTCGCCGACGACCACACCGTCTCGGCGGCGCCCTACGGCTCGGCGTCCATCCTGCCGATCACCTGGGCCTACATCCGGATGATGGGCGCGGCCGGCCTGCGCGCGGCGACGCTGACCGCGATCGCGTCGGCCAACTACATCGCCCGCCGCCTCGACGAGCACTACCCGGTGCTGTACACGGGCGAGAATGGCATGGTCGCCCACGAGTGCATCCTGGACCTGCGGGCCATCACCAAGGCCACCGGCGTCACCGTCGACGATGTGGCAAAGCGCTTGGCGGACTACGGTTTCCACGCACCGACCATGAGCTTCCCGGTGGCCGGCACGCTGATGGTCGAGCCCACCGAGAGCGAGAGCCTCACCGAGGTCGACGCCTTCATCGCCGCGATGATCGCGATCAAGGCCGAGATCGACCAGGTCGGTTCCGGTGAGTGGCCGGCGGACGACAACCCGCTGCACAATGCGCCGCACACCGCCGAGTGCCTGCTGGTCGACGAGTGGAAGCACCCGTACACCCGCGAGCATGCCGCCTACCCGCTGGGCAAGGGCTTCCGGCCGAAGGTGTGGCCGCCCGTGCGCCGCATCGATGGTGCGTTCGGTGACCGCAATCTGGTGTGCTCCTGCCCGCCGATCGAGGCGTTCGCCTAGGTCATCTCCCGCGAGCGGCAGCAAAATGCACGCGACACGCCGCGAGCGGCCGTGCAAACACGGTCGCTCGCGGGTGGTGGGAACCAGCTAGGGCAGGGCAGCGGCGACGGCGTTGGCCAGTTCCGGCGCCGCCGAGGTCGGCATGCCGGTGAACGTGCCGCCGGTGAGCTGCGCGACGGCCTGCCACGTCGAGCCGTCGGAGTCGCTGCCGATGTCGATGACGTTGACCGCGAGCGGGCGGGCCGGATCGAACGCCGACTTGATGTAGTCCTGCAGGCCCTGGCCGTCCAGTGACTGGTCGGTGTGCGGGCCGGACGTGATCAACAGGATCGAATTCGCCTGGCCGTCGACATATTTCGACATCGCGTCGCCATAGAGCATGCGCAGCGTCGTGAACGAGACGTGACCGCCGCCCGACGAGCTCTGGTTGTTCAGGTTCGAGATCAGCTGCGACGCATGCGCTTGGTCGCTCAGCGGCGCCGCCGGGATCTCGTTGCGGCCCGACACCCCGTCGAACGTCCACAGTCCCACCGAGCTGTTCGGCGACATCGCCTTGAGCCGGTCCATCAGCGCTGTGGTCACATTGCCGAGGCGGGTCTTGGCGCCGTCGCTGGTCGGCATCGACTGGTCCAGCATGATCGTCACGGCGCCGGCCTTGGACGTGCCGCCGACGGCATTGGCCAGCGTGGCGCGCGTGCCCGGATCGCCGACCGACAGGGCGTCGGGCAGGGAGCCGAGATTCACCACGTCGTTCTTCGGAGGATTGCCACCGTCGACGCGGAAGCCGGCCTTGGACAGCTCGGCGAGCTGCTCGGGCTTGCGCAGGAAGCGTTCGAACTCGCTGGCCGCGGTGACCGCCTCGTGCGACAGGCCCTCGCCGGCGAGCAGCACGGCCGGGTAGTCGGCGACCGCGGGCGCGCCGGGCGGCAGCCAGGCCGCGAGCTTGCCCTTGGCGTTGTCGGTGTGTTGCGAGCGCTGGTAGAGCTGCTGTTCGGTGGTGACGACCGCGTGCACCGGCGCCGTGGCCGGGTCACTCGCGGAGATCAGCGCGTCGAGCGCCGTCGAGGCCTTGGGGTCCGCGAGCTTCGGCTGCGCGGCCGTCAGCCGGTGTACCGCACCGGCACCGGCGTTGACGGGCCCACCATTGGCCGCGGCGGCGGCGACGGCCTCGGCGGCCAGATACGCCGCGTCACTGTTGTCGGCGGTCGGCACGGCGAGCCGCAGCGAACCCCAGCCCGGCAGGCTCAGGCCGTCCAGCGCCGTCGGCGTCGTCTGCAGTGCGGGCAGCGTGCCCCAATTCTGCTGCGACAGTGCGTCTTTGAGCTGCGGCCGGACCGCCAACAGCACCGGCGAGGTCGCCAGCGACTTGGCGTCACCGCTGACCGCCTGCTCACCGGCGCCGGCCACCAGCCGGGCTGCCGACACCGAGCTGGCCGGAATCCACAACGCGGGCCGGGGCCCGAGGTTCGACGGCCACTTGTTCACCACGCCGTCGACGACGGTGGTCGGATCGCTGGCCTTGACCTCGACCTTGACGCACTTGTCGCCGATGGGGGCGGCGGACTGGCTGTACTTGCCGGCCAGTGAGTTGAGCGCGTCGGAGATCGATGGGTCGGCGAGCACGGGGACACTGACCGAGCCGGACACGCAGCGCGCCGAGGCCTCGCGGCTGCGGTCGGACAGGACGCTGCCGAAGAAGCGCCACAGGATCACCGCGGCGACGACGACCACGACGGTCACGAGCGCGGCGATGACGCCGACGCTGACGCCGCGGCGCTTGGTCTGAATGGCCCGGTGGCTGCCGGTCCATTCGCCACCCTCCCAGTCGCCGCCGTGCGAGCGCACCGAAGCCCGGCGCGGGACGGACGGGAACGCCTGGGTGACGCTGTCCGAGCCCGTGAGATCGGGCTGGTCCGAGTAGTCGGGATCGCCGTAGTCGGGCTCGGGCTCATCGGTCTCGTACCGATCGCCGGTGCCGGCGGGCGGAGCAGCAGGTGGCGTGGCGGCAGGCGGGGTGGCGGCAGGCGGCATCCCGTGCATCTCGGCCCAGTCGTCCGGCACCCGGAAACCCATCGCTCCGGTGGCGGAGTCGTCGGCTTCCGGGATGTCCGGCGACAACGCGTCGTAGTCGGAAATCTCGTCGGCGTTCGATTCGTCGTCGTCGGGAGCTCTGTGCCTACCCATTGGTGTCTGCTCCTGGTGTCGGCGTGCAATCGGCGGACCCGTGTCGAGTGACGCGGGCCCGCCGAATTTTAATCAACGATGATGGGAGAGTTGACCGTTCACGAACCGGCGTGTGCGGCCTTGAACTCCCGCCGGCGCCGATGCAGGATCGGCTCGGTGTAACCGTTGGGCTGTGCGCAACCCTCGAGGATCAGCTCCTGCGCGGCCTGGAAGGCGATGCTGCCCTCCGGGTCCGGGGCCATCGGCAGGTATGCCGGATCGCCCGCGTTCTGCTCGTCGACCACCGCGGCCATCCGGCGCAGGCTCGCCTTCACGTCGTCCTCGGTGATGACGCCGTGCCGCAGCCAGTTCGCCAGCAGCTGGCTGGAGATGCGCAGCGTGGCGCGGTCCTCCATGAGGGCGATGTTGTGGATGTCCGGCACCTTGGAGCAGCCGACACCCTGGTCGATCCAGCGCACGACGTAGCCGAGGATCGACTGGCAGTTGTTGTCGACCTCTTCGTGGATCTCTTCGGGCGCCCAGGCCAGTTCCTTGGCCAGCGGGATGGTCAGCAGTTCGGCGCGGGTGGTGCGCTTCTTGCCGGCCAGCTCTTCCTGCACCTCGCGCACGTCGACCTGGTGGTAGTGCATGGCGTGCAGGGTGGCGCCGGTGGGCGAGGGCACCCACGCGGTGGTGGCGCCGGCCTGCGGCTGCGAGATCTTCTGCTTGACCATCTCGGCCATCAGGTCGGTCATGGCCCACATGCCCTTACCGATCTGGGCGCGGCCGGCCAGACCGTCGGCCAGACCGGCGTCGACGTTGGCGTCCTCGTAGGCCTTGATCCAGGTCTGGGTCTTCATGGCGCCCTTGCGGACCATCGGGCCGGCTTCCATCGAGGTGTGGATCTCGTCGCCGGTGCGGTCCAGGAAGCCGGTGTTGATGAACACGACGCGGTCGGCGGCGGCCTTGATACAGGCATTGAGGTTCACCGTGGTGCGGCGCTCCTCATCCATGATGCCGACCTTGAGGGTGGCTTCCGGCAGGCCGAGGACGTCTTCGACGCGGCTGAAGAGCTCGCAGGTGAAGGCGACCTCGTCGGGGCCGTGCATCTTCGGCTTCACGATGTAGACCGAGCCGGTGCGGCTGTTGGTCAGCTCGCCGTTCTCCTCGGTGGACTTCAGGCCGTGCATGGCGATCAGGCCGGTGAACAGCGCGTCCTGGATGCCCTCGGGGATTTCGTTGCCGTCGGCGTCCACGATGGCGTCGTTGGTCATCAGGTGGCCGACGTTGCGGACGAACAGCAGGCTGCGGCCCGGCAGGACCAGTTCGCCCTCGCCGTCGGGGGTGGTGAAGACGCGGTCCGGGTTCAGGGTGCGGGTGAAGGTCTTGCCACCCTTGCTGACCTCTTCGGCCAGGTCGCCCTTGTTCAGGCCGAGCCAGTTGCGGTAGCCCAGCACCTTGTCGTCGGCGTCGACGGCCGCGACGGAGTCCTCGAAGTCCATGATCGTGGTGATCGCGGACTCCAGCACGACGTCCTTGATGCCGGCCTTGTCGGTCGAGCCGATGGGCGACGACGGGTCGACCAGAATCTCGATGTGCAGACCGTGGTGGACCAGCAGCACCGACCACGCCGAGTCGCCGAGCTTGCCGGTGTAGCCGACGAACTCCTCGGGGTTCGCGAGGCCGCTCGACAGTCCGTCGCCGAGCTCGGCGACCAGCTGGTGCTCGTCATCGATCTTCAGGCCGGTGATGTCGGCCCACGAGCCGGACGCCAGCGGGACGGCCTGGTCCAGGAAGCCCCGGGCGTAGGCGATCACCTTGTCGCCGCGCACCTTGTTGTAGCCGCCCTTGCCGGCCTCGGCGCCGCCCTCGTCGGAGATGACGTCGGTGCCGTACAGCGCGTCGTACAGCGAGCCCCAGCGGGCGTTCGCGGCGTTGAGCGCGAACCGGGCGTTCAGGATCGGCACGACCAGCTGCGGTCCCGCGGTGCTGGTGATCTCCGGGTCGACGCCCGAGGTCCTGATGCAGAACTCGCCCGGCTCCGGCTGCAGGTAGCCGATCTCGGTGAGGAACTCCTCGTAGGAGTTCTTGAACTCGTCGGTGTCGACGGGGTCGATGACCCGGGCCCGGTGCCACTTGTCGATCTGCGCCTGCAGATCGTCGCGGCGGGCCAGCAGCTCCTGGTTCTTCGGGGTCAGGTCGGTGACGACCTTGTCGACACCCGCCCAGAAGCTGTCCGGATCGACCCCGGTGCCGGGGAGAGCCTCGTTGGTGATGAAGTCGTGCAGTACGCGGGCCACCCGCAGATTTCCCACCGTCACACGATCAGTCATTTTCTTCTTCCTCCTAAGCAGCCCACACGGCGACCATCCACTTTACCCGTGGGTAACCGCAGCTCACCGGTGTGTCGGCCAATGAGAACCCGGTCACACCGTCATTGCGGTGCCGAGCCGGGCAAACCGATGGCCGGGACACCGGGCGTGTGCAGGCGTCCGGCCAGCCACGGCAGGGCCGCCGCGAATACCTCTGCGGCACTGGGGAACGTGTGGTCACCGCCGTGCGGGACCACCGAGCACTCGATGCCGGCGGCGCTGACCAACGCACACATGTAGGTCGCGACGGCGGTGTGGCTCTCCGGGTTGTCCGGCGGTTGCACGTTCGTCGGCGCGCCGGCCTGGGCCGGTTGGTACACCACCGGCCCGTTCTCCGACACCGCGAACCAGCCGGCGACGCCGGTGTACGGCCCGTGCCCCCGCACCACGGTCGCCGGATCGAAATGGGCGAATGCCGCGGCGTCACCGCCGAACAGGCGCGCGATGGTCTGGGGTTCGGAACCGGCGTTGGGCCCGACCTGGCCGTCCATGTCGACGAAGGTCTGGAACAGCTCGGGGTGCATGACGGTCGTCATCACCGCGCATGTGCCACCGGCCGACCAGCCGACGATGCCCCACCGCGACGGGTCCGGGCTCGCCGAGAATGTCGAAGTGACAAATGGCACAACATCTTTGGTGAGATGATCGGCCGCCATGCCGCGGGGCCCGTTGACGCACTCGGTGTCGTTGGAGAACTGGCCGCTGGTATCGACGAACACCAGGATCGGCGCGTTGCCGCCGTGGGCGGCCGCGAACTCGTCGGCGGTGCGCTGCGCGCCGCCTGCCGTCGGCCAGTCGGCGGGCCACCCGAACTCGCCGCCGACCATGACCACCGCCGGCAACTGTGGGGCGTCCTTGGCGAACCAGGCGGGCGGCAGGTAGACCAGCTCGGGGCGGGTCCGGAAGCCCGATGCGGTGGTGGGGATCTGCACCGACACCAGGACACCGCGGTCCGGATGTTCGCCGGCGCGGCGCATGTTCAGTGCGGTCTCCAGGTCGATCTCGCCGCGCAGCTCGGCGCCGGTGGCGCGCTGCCACAGGGCCTCGACGGTCGGCAGGTAGCCGGTCCAGGTGTTCACCGCCAGGCCCGCGCACACCGCGCACAGCGGCACCACGGCGACGGCCACCGCCCGGCGCCACCAGTGCAGGCCCGGCCACCCCGCGATGGCCACGACGAGTGCCGCCCCGGTCAGCACGAGCCACACCCACAGGGACGTCGGCGCCGGCCCGCCCGCGAGGCCCTGGTCGGAGATGAACCAGCTGCAGGCGAGCGCCAGGACGACACCGGTGCCGACGGCCACCGGGAGCCACAGCCGCAGCCAGCGCGGAGACCGTCGCCCGACGGCGACGACGAGCGCCAGCACCGTCACCACCTGGATCAGGGTCGGCAGCCAGCCGTCGAGCAGGCCGATGTTCATTCGGCGTCTCCGGAGTCCGCCGGCGGCGGGGGTGCGGGTTGTTGGTGATGCGGCGTCTCGGTCTCGGACGCGGTCTGTTCGGCGGTAGAGGTCGCCTCGTCGCTGTCCGAGCCGGACTGCTCGGTGTCGGAGTCGTCGGAGCGCGAACTCGCCGTGGACGTCGGCGTGGTCGAGGTCGGTGTCGCGCCGGGGCAGGTGTTCGGCGCGGGCACCCCGTTGAACCGGTCGGTGATCCAGCCCAGGGCGTCGGCTTCGTCGGGCTGGACGTAGTCGATGACGTCGCCCATGGCGCAGGCCCGTTCGACGGCCGCCGCGGTCTGTTCCGGCGGCACCAGCCCGTCGGGTGGTCCCGGCGTGATCAGCATCGGTGCGGCGGCCGGCGCCTGCGGCAGCGTCGCCTTGCGCAGGTAACCCCGCAACGCATCGGCAGCGGCCGGTGTCGTCGGGCCGAGGTCGTTCGGACCCAGCGAATCCAGCACGCCGGTGCGGTCGGCGACCGCCGGGCCGCGGCAGGCCGACAGCGTGTCCCAGTGGTCGCGGGCGGCGCCGCGGCGGTAGTCCTCGATGGGAAATCCGGGGTAGGCCTGCGGCATGATCGCGAGGTACTGCTGCAGCATCAGCTGCTGGTCGCGGTTCAGGTTCCCGGCGGCCGACGCGTCGGCCAGCCATTCGAGCGCCGCGGTCGGGGCCAGCGCGACGGCACCCTGCGGGCGGAGACCGCCGCCGTAGTCGGTGGCCAGCTCCGCGGCCGCCCAGGCCGCCTGACCGCCCTGTCCGGTGCCCACGGCGACCCAGTTGGTGGACGCGGCGGAGACCAGTTTGCGCGTCGCCCGCGCCAGGTCGATCAGATTGAAGCCCTCGGTCGTGGAGTCCAGATACGGGTGGTAGGTCTCGTCGAGACCGATGCCCTGATAGTCGGTGATCGCCACCAGATAGCCGGCGCCGACCATGAGCCGCACGGTCGGCAGCAGGCCCAGCAGGCTCGGCGACGACGACGGCGCGCAGTCCGACTTGATGCCGCTGCCCGGGTTCGCCAGGGCGATGATGCGCCAGCCGCCCTCGGGCGGTTTGCCCTTCGGCAGGAACACCGAGCCCGTCACCTTCGGGTGGCTGTCGTTGATGCCGGACGTGGAGACGTAGGTGATCCGCGCGGAGATGGCGGTCAGCCCGGCCAGTTCCGGGTCGACGGTCGTCAGCGGTTGCGCGGCGACGAGCGTGCCGGGGCCGGCGCCGGTGTAGTCGCCCGGCAATACCTGGCCGGTGCGCTGCGTGCCGTGCCCGGGCTGGTCGTCGGAGCAGCCGGCGACGGTCAGCGCGGCGGCCAGGGCCACGGCCGCGACGCGCAGCACCGTCCGGGCCGTCACAGCATGCCGCCCTCGGTGTCGTGTTCGAGCAATGTCCGGCACTCCGCCAGCAGGGATTCCCGCAGCGGCCCGGCGAGATTGGCGATGTCCTGCTGACGGCGCACGTACTCGGCGCGGCCCGTCGGATCCTCGATGGCGATGGGCTCGATGCCGTAGTCGCTCAGGTCGTACGGGCTGGCCTGCATGTCGAGGACGCGTGCGTCCGCCGCGAGGTCAAGGCAATCCATCAACAGATTCGACTCCAGCAAAGGTCCGAGCTTGTAGCTCCATTTGTACAGATCCATGTTCGCGTGCACACAGCCCGGCTGCTCGGTGGCCGTCTGGGCGTGTCGGGTCAGGGCATCTGCGTTCCGTGGCACAGCGGCGTCGGTGAAGAACCGGAAGGCGTCGAAATGCGTGCACCGCAACGGCATCGACTCGACCACGGCATCGGTGTCGGCCGCGCTCAGCCGCAGCGGCACCTGGGTGTGCCGTACCTCGGGAGCGCGGTACACCATGGCCCATTCGTGCAGGCCGAAACAGTTCAGCCGCGCCGGGCGCCCGGCCGTCGCAGCCAACAGGTCGGCGACGAAGACGACGGTCTCCCGGCGTCCGGCGAGGTAGCCGTCCGTCACGGTGACGGCGCCGTGGCGGCGGCCGTACCCGGCCCGGTCGGCGAACCGCAGCGCGCCCGGGCCCGTCAGTGCTCGGCCGAAACCCGGGTGCCAGCGCCGCAGCTGCCGGGGCTTGAGGCTGTAGTACGTGAACAGGAAGTCCCACACCGGGTGCGGCTCGCCGGCCCGCATCCGTCGCTCGTGTGGTGCCAGGAAGGCGTCGACGCGGTCGAGGTAGCGCTGTTCCCGCGGTGCCCAGTCGTCCTCGCCCAGGACCCGCAGCGGCGCGCACACCGTCTCAGACACGGTGGGTACCGTCACGCACCACGCCGACGAGGTCCTCGACCAGGTCTTCCAGCGCCACCATCGCGGTGACGTAGCCGTCGGTGGTCACCAGCGAGAGGTGACTGTTGTTGCGGCGCAGCCACGACAGCGCGTCGGCCACCGGCAGCGTCGAGGCCACCATGGGCAGCGGGCGCACCATGGACCGGTCGAGCACCGCGTCGTTGTCGTCCATGCACGGCAGCACGTCCTTGATGTGCAGGTAGCCGAGATAGGCGCTGTGCCCGTCGGTGACCGGGAACCGCGAGTAGCCGGTTTCGCGCAGTGCCTGGGCCACCGCACCCACCGTCGGGCCGGTGCCGGGCGCGGCGATCGGCACCGCACGGATGTCCTGCAGCGGTATCGCGACGTCCTTGACCGTGCGGGTCCGGATGTCCAGCGCGCGCTTGAGCCGGACGTGCTCCTCGGCGTCGAGAAGCCCCTCCGACAGCGACTCGGTGAGCATCTCGGACAGTTCGACCGACGAGACCGTGACATCCAGTTCGTCCTTGGGCTCCACCCCGAGCAGCCGCAGCGTGCTGTTGGCGCACCAGTTGTAGAAGAGGACGAACGGCCGGGCGATGCCCATGTAGACCAGGTACGGCGGGATCAGCAGCATCGCGGCCTTCTCGGGCCCGGCGATGGCGATGTTCTTGGGCACCATCTCGCCCAGCAGTACGTGGACCGTGACCACGATCGCCAGGGAGACACCGAACGACACCGTGTGCAGCACCGTGTCGGGCACGCCGACCGCGTCGAACGGCTCCTCGAGCAGGTGCGCGACGGCCGGTTCACCGACGCGGCCCAGCAGGATCGAGCAGATGGTGATGCCGAGCTGAGCGCCGGCCAGCATCATCGACAGTCGCTCACCGGCCCGCAGCACGGTGACCGCGCTGCGCTTGCCCTGTTCGGCCAGCGCCTGCAACCGGTCGCGCCGCGCCGAGACGAGCGCGAACTCGGCGCCCACGAAGAACGCGTTGGCGCCCAGCAGCACCATGGTCAGCAGGATGCCGAGCACGTCATTCATGGTCGGCTCCCGACTCGGCCGTTCCCGGTTCGCTGCCCAGTTCGGTGAGTTCGAGCTGGTCGATGCGCCGGCCGTCCATCCGGATCACGGTGGCCTTCCAGTGCACCGGGTCCAGTTCGGGGTTGTCCGGGTCGAATTCGGTCAGGACGACGGTGTCGCCCACGTCCGGGATGTGGCCGAGCTCCTTGAGCACCAGACCGCCGATGGTCTCGTAGTCGCCTTCGGGTGCGCGGAACGGGGTCTCGGTGTCCACTTCGTCGATCCGCATCAGACCGGACACCAGCCAGCCGTCGCGCACCTCGACGACGTCGGGGGTTGCGTCATCGTGTTCGTCGCGGACGTCGCCGACGATCTCCTCGATGAGGTCCTCGACGGTGACCATGCCGGCGGTGCCGCCGTATTCGTCGACCACCAGTGCGGTCTGGACACCGTTGGCCCGGATCTGGGTCATCACCGCATCACCGTCGAGGGTCGACGGCACCGTCGGGACGGGCCGGGCGAGCTGGGCCAGCCGGGTGCCGGCCCGCAGCTCGACGGGTATCGCGAAGACCTGTTTGACGTGCACGATGCCGACGGTCTCGTCGAGGTCGCCGGCGACGATCGGGAAGCGCGAGAACCCGGTGCGGATGGCCGTCTCGATGAGGTCGGCGACGGTGTCGGTGACCTCGAGCGACTCGATCATGGACCGCGGCGTCATCAGCTCCTCCGCCGTGCGGCCGCCGAATTGCAGCGAACGGTCGATCAATTCGGCCGTCTGCGGGTCCAGTGATCCGCTCTCGGCGGAGTTGCGCACCAGCGCCAGCAGCTCCTGCGCCGAGCGCGCCGAGCGGAGTTCCTCGGCGGGCTCGACCCCGAGCCGGCGCAGCACCCAGTTGGCGGTGCCGTTGGTCAGCTTGATCACGGGGGAGAAGACGAGCGAGAAGAACCACTGCAGCGGCACGGTGGCGCGTGCTGTCGGTACCGGCCGGGCCACGGCGAGGTTCTTGGGCACCAGTTCGCCGAACACCATCGACACCGACGTGGCGATCAGCAACGCCAGCGTGAGGGCCACCGCGTCGGTGAACTTCTCCGGCAGTCCGACGGCGCGCAGCGGACCGTGCAGCAGCCGCGCCACCACGGGCTCGGCGAGATAACCGGTGATCAGTGTGGTGATCGAGATGCCGATCTGGGCACCCGACAATTGGAAGGACAGGTTGCGGTGCGCGGTGCGGACGATGCGGTCGCGGCGTCCGCCGTCGCGGGCATTGGCCTCGACGGTGCTGCGCTCCAGCGCGGTCAGGGAGAACTCGGCGGCGACGAATATCGCCGTCCCG
>Ga0265327_10003901_pt1 | contig 13716 bp, 9 predicted proteins | sample 41621metaG_FD_202089 | JGI IMG/M metagenome (GOLD analysis project Ga0265327, IMG submission 202089) | Rhizosphere microbial communities from Carex aquatilis grown in University of Washington, Seatle, WA, United States - 4-16-21 metaG | ecosystem: Host-associated > Plants > Roots > Rhizosphere >... | reverse complement strand
ATTATCGCTCACCAATCCCGACTTCTCTAAGAAACGTCTCCACCAAGGATGCGGAAATGGTGGAGTGCTTGTTGGCAAAATTGAACATTGGAATCAAAAAGATGATTGACGGTCTGCGAAAGACTCCGCCAAGGGTCATCATCTGGGGTTCTGGAGAATCTTTGCCCCTGAACGAAGAGTTAATGAACCAGACAAAGCAGGTGGTTCAAGAAACGCCAGAACTCCATCAGGCACTTCAATATCTGGGTTGATCCGTGTTTTCTGTAAGATTCTCTCGTCAGGGGACGAACGCCATTTGCGTTCGTCGGTTCGCGAGCGGCAGGTGACGCATCCGTGCGGTCGCTCGAATGGAGTTCAGGCCCCTGCCCTCATTCGCATCCGTGAAGCGTAGAACGCAGGTTCCAACGCGACACGGATGTGCGACCTGTTCGAGCGTGATTTGACCTGTCGACCCGCACCCGCTCCACCGCCGCCAGTCACAACAATGGAATCAGTGGTGATGGTGCGTTCCGAACAGTTCGTTCTTCTTGTCTCCCCCAGCATACACATAGGCGAGCAGGTCCAGGATTTCCTCACGCGTCAGCTTGCTGAGCAGCCCCTGCGGCATGATTGAGGCCGTTGCCTTGGCACGTTCTTCGATGTCGCTCTTCAGGATCACCGCGGGGGCTCCCTTGGCCAGCGGATCGACCAGCACCTTCACCTGCGTCGCGTTCTCTTCCACGATCATCCCCGTCACGGTCTTCCCCGAACTGAGGACAAACGTGTACGACTGGTATTTCTCGGCGATCTCTTTGGAGGGTTCGAGAATGGAGCGGAGCAACAATTCGGTTGTTCGCTTGGCCGGTTCGATTTTCGTCAGATCCGGACCCAGTTCGCGTCCCTCATTTCCGAGCTTGTGACACGCCACACAATTGGCGACCTTGAACAGGTTCTTGCCGACTTCAAACGAGCGACCGTGCGGTAGCGGTTTGACGGCCGCCACGAGATCATCAAACTTCCATTCCGTATTGCGTCCGGTGAACTTCAGCAGATCGTCCTTCAGCGGCAAAGGATTGGCAGCCAGGTAGGCATCGGGATCCCGCTGATACTCTTCGAGGTTCCCCACGACATACAGAGCGCCATACATGCGGCGCCAGTGGCCGGGATAGGTGCAGACATACGGATAAACTCCGGGGGCCGCGGGGGTTTCAAACGTCACGGCCTGGGTTTGCCCCGGCTCCAACAAGCGGCTGGCGAGCAGGATCTTGTCGGACTTGGGGACGTACTGCCGATCCTTCGCGTCCGCATCTCGAGCGGTTGCCTCCGCAAGTTGGCCGACTTCCTCCAATGCGCCCGGCTGCACGATCGCAAAGTTGTGCGGCATGTTGTCCGTGTTGGAAACGCGGAACTCAACCGGCTTTCCAGCCTGAACGACAATGATTTCCTTGTCGTAGATCATGCGTTCAACGACGGTTCCGATCGCAATCACCCGGACGTCCAGGTTCTGCAGGCGATCTTCAATCGCTTTGGCCTGATCGGCGGGGAGCTTTTTCGAGTACGCGCGGGCCAATGCCACGGCCTCGGTCGCGGGGCCGGAGTTGCGGACACGGGCTGGCATGGCGCTCAGGTAACCGACGATGTTATCCACCAGGCCCGGCAGGTCTTTGGGTGTCCAATCCTGTTCCGGGATCGTGCGCAGGATGCTGATCGCCGCAGCCCGGCTGCGATCGGCGTTCACCAGTTGCACCAGGTCGCGGAATTTTTCGGCATGGTGACCGGGAATTGAGGCCAGGGTGTGAATCGCCAGGTCATGCAGCGTCTCGCTCCCGCCACTGACCGACAATCGGTCCGCCGCGATCTTCTGACGCGCCAGACCCGGACCGGACCAGTTCACCTCCAGTCCATCGCCCCCTCCATTATCGAAGTATGTCACGACGATCGGCTGACTCCCCGCTGGCAGATCAACGGAGGCACTCTTTTCGGACATGCCGTGCAGTCCATCGTTGTTGATCAGCAGCTTGTCGCCCAAGTACATCCGCGAGCCGTCGTCGGAACTGAGGAAGAACGTGTATTTGCCCGCCGCAGGGATGTGAATCTGCCCGGTAAAGCGAAGTGCAAATTGATCCGGCTCCTTCCGCTGGGGAACGTTCATCACGATCTGCGGCACGATGCCACTGGCCTGCGGCTTCAATTTCGCAAGGGTCTCGATGGCCACATTCGGGGGATTGGGGTGGAAGTAATCGACTTGAATCCCGTTCTGATACAGGACCGAACTTCCCGGCTCCGCTTTCAGATTGGCGGGCAGTTCGAAGATCAACGAACGAACAGCGCTGAAGAGTTCGCTTCTCAGTCCTTCATTGGAAATCGCCGGAACGGCCGCCAGGAATTCCCGCAGACTCTCTTTGCTTCGCGACGCCGACAGCAGGGGGGCATCGGCCGAACCGTCCGCGACGATCCAGGCCGCATAGCCAATCTGACGCGTGACGGGGGCTTTCCCCTTGAGCGTCAGTGCTTCAATCCGGTTGCGGGACTTTGCCAGTTCCGCTTGAGGTTGTTCCGCCAGCACATGTCCCAGGGACGCCAGGCTGGAGGTCTGTTCGTTCTTGTCACGCTCTTCAATCATCTGGAGCAGCATCGCGACAACATCTGTCTTGCGCATCTGCGACAGCCCCTGCAGAGCTTCCTTGAGGTAATTCGCGGGGACGTTCTGGCGGCTGAGGATCGCTTCATAAACGGCTTCGGTCCGATCGAGCTTCAGCAGGTCTTCGACACTGGCGTTCCGCAAGGCATACAGTTGTGCGGCCTTCGATAGCGGACGCTTGGAATTCACCGCGTCCTGCACCAGTTTGTCGACCTGGATCTGTCCGCGCGCATAATTGAGGACCGTGTCCAGTTCCGGATCCGTCGGGCGGTTTGAGACTTCGAAGACCACCTCGGCAGCCGGCATGCCGCCGAAAGTGACGGCGCTCTTCACGGCTTCGGCGCGGACCAGAGCGGAATCATCCCGTGCCGCGGCCAGCAGTGTCGCTTCCCAGTCGGCCACTTTGACACCCCAGTGTCCCAGGGTTCGAATCGCGGCGGCGCGGACGCGACCATCGGCGGCTTTGAAGACTTTCTTCAGGAGATCGGTGTTGGGGATGCGATGTTCTTCGAAGACCCACAGTCCTTCCAGCAGCGCCTGGGCATCATCGGGCTTCGCAGGATCGAGCTTCGCCGCCCATTCGGTCACCGCGGCAGCAACTTCCTTCGAGTCACGTCCACTCAATTCCAGGCGGGCTCGATAGCGTGTGGCATTTTCTTTGGCGAAAAACGCCGCGCAAACTTCGGGGATTGGCTTCCCCTTCATGGCGACTGGCTTTACCAGGGGGCGGTCCTTGTACGTGACGCGATAGATGCGTCCGTGTTCATGATCGCGATTCGGATCACGCATGTTGTGCTGCATGTGACCGATGATCGCGTTGCTCCAGTCGGAAACATACAGCGCGCCATCGCCACCAATTTCGACATCGGTCGGCCGGAAGTTGGGATCGGTGGAGACCAGCACGGGGTCGATTTCCACGGCGGTGATGTCCGCTCCGTTGTACTTCACTTCGTGCTGCAGAACTCCGAGGAATCCGATGCAGTTGCAAATCAGGAAATTTCCCTGGTTCTTTTCGGGGAAATGGCTGCTGGAGAGGATGCCCGTCGCGGCAACCGGTCGGACTCGCGTCTTGAACCAGTTCTTGTTCCCAACTCCCTTGCCGATATTCACGTAGCAGCCTGCTCCTCCGGTGCCATCGTTGGCGAACTGATAACCCCACTGGTCGAACACATCCCCGTGGGGATTGGGGCCGATCGGGAAGTGAAAGTCGACTTCGAATGTGCGGGGATTGAAACGATGGACACCGCTTTGCTCGGACCGTGCGGTTCGAGTCGGTGTTTCCGTGGTGGAGACATTGAAGATGCCGCGTGACCAGTAGAGCCACCCGTCCGGGCCAATCAACATGGCGTTGGCGGAGTGATGGGAATCGGCGCTGCACAGGCCCTGCAGCATCCGGATTTTCACATCGGCCTTGCCATCGCCATCCGTGTCCTTCAGGAACCAGATCTCGGGCAGGGCCGCCACCAGCATTCCGCCCCCCCAGAATTCGAAACCGGTGACACTGTTCAGTTCATCGGCGAAGATGATGCAACGGTCGGCAACGCCATCGCCGTTGTCATCGGGAAGACACAGGATCCGATCCCGGCGTGGTTCGGTGGGATTCCAATGCGGATACGAAGGCCAGACGGACGCATAGAGTCGGCCGTCTGTATCGACCGCCATCTGCACCGGATTGACCATCTCGGGAAACATTTCTTCTGAGGCAAACAGGTTGACCTGCATCCCTGCAGCCATCGTCATCTTGGAAATCGCTTCCTTGCCCCCGAGGTACAGGTGCTTGCCCCCGTCCAGCTTTCCGGGGATGTTGGTCTTCACCGCCAGTTGTTCCGGCAGGTTGTCATCTTTCACCTTCCATTCGGAACCCCGGGCAACGGCCCAGACCCGTTCATCCCGGTTCACGGTCATCACGTCCAGGATTTCCATTTCACGCATCATGACATCGGCATTGGACTGACCGAACCAGGCGAGTTTTGAACGTCCTCCGAAGACGTTGTAACCGTCAATCACCCGGTAGCGACTGAACCAGTGATAGTTCTTGTCGAGGACCGCCTGTCGAATCCGCTCCAGCTCCGCCTCGGGGACGGGGGGTTTTTCGATCCCGAAGAGTGCCTTGGCGATCACTTCCGCGACCGCCCGATCGCCATGATCCAGCAGGTGAATCCCATTGACGGTCAATGGCTTCGCCGCAGATTCATAAAGCCGCTTCGTGGGTGCAAACAGATCGACGAACAGGACCCCTTTGGAGCGGCAGACCTCCTCCATCGCCTGGGTATATTTCGCCAGATTCTCGTTGTTGGCGGATCCGTCCGGCAAATGGGGGCTATGCAGATTCTCATGGGCGATGGGAGAAAAGAAAACCAGTCGTGGAGCGGCCTGGCCATCGTACTTTCGGGCAAGCATCCCATCGATGGTTTCCGCCAGGTCCTTGCGGAACTGCTCAAGGCCACCAACTCCCTTCAGGGCTTCGTTGTAGCCAAAAAAGCAGAACACGACGCTGCTCTTTGTCTTTTCGAGCCACTGATCGGGCGAGCCGAAGTTTTCTTCACGCGGTCGCAGCTTCAGCTCATCACCCGAGAACCCCAGGTTGCGGACCGTCAATTCCAGGTCGGGGTAGGCTGCATGCAGATAGGTTTCCAGCCAGGCGGCATGCTGCATGCGGTCCGCCAGAGTGTTGCCGATGTAGCTGATGTGGTCTCCCTTTTTCAATTTCAATTGAGGTTCAGCCGCAGCAAGTGGCGAGAGCACCAGCGTGATCAGCAGTAAGGCGAACACATACGTCACTCGATTCAGCGCCATCGGAGTCATTTCCAATCAGGGGTGTCGGTCAAGCAGCGGTGGGAGACGAAAACTCATCGCAAACCAGTATGTTTCCGATTGCGATGTCCTGTTCATTCCGGTTTCACGAGTAGGATCGTTAACCTATCTTTCGCACGACAGGGTTGCAACTGGATGACGCGTCACCTGCCAAGTACGCTGTGGCGACAATCTGCGGTGACCGATCGGCTCGAAACATCAGAAACCAGATTGTATTGAAACGGGACCCCATGAATCTCACACGGGCTGTTGCCTGGAGTCTTGTTGTCATTCTGGCCGCTCACGCATCGGCTGACGATCCGCAACAACAGCAGGGGCGTTTACAGATCGTGCCAGGGAACGGGCCTGTGACAGCCCCCACGGGAGCGGCGCCGCGCGAATCAGATCCCTGGGCAAAGCTGCTTCCGCACTTCACGACGCCCGCCGAGTATGTCGGCCAGTTCGGCAGTTACCGGTCACCAATGCAATTCACGGATGGCGGCGTCGTTCGCACTGCCCAAGATTGGGCAAGGCGACGTCAGGAAATCCTGAAGCAGTGGACGGAGTTGCTTGGTGAATGGCCGGCTCTGCAGGACAAGCCTGAGGTCGAGATCCTGGAGACAACCCGGCGCGAGAACTTCGTGCAACATCGCATTCGTTTCGCGTGGACGCCGAATGAAAAGACCGTGGGATACCTCCTGATCCCCGACGGAGACGGAAAGCGGCCCGCGGTGGTCACGGTCTACTATGAACCCGAGACTGCGATTGGGATGAAGGGCGAGCTTCGTGACTTCGCCTATCAACTGGCTCGACGCGGATTCGTCACCTTGTCGATCGGCACGACCGAGGCATCGGCGGCTCAGACGTATTCGCTGTATTATCCCGGCATTGATGACGCTCGAGTCCAGCCCCTGTCGATGCTGGCCTGTGCCGCGGCGAATGCCTGGCATGTCCTGGCGAACCGACCTGAAGTGGATTCCCGCCGAATTGGAATCGTGGGACATTCATTTGGCGGCAAATGGGCGTTGTTTGCAGGGGCGCTATTTGACCGCTATGCGGCGGTGGCGGTCTCGGATCCGGGGATCATGTTTGACAATCATCCCAGTGTGAATTACTGGGAACCGTGGTACCTGGGCTGGCACCCGCGCCCATGGCGACCGCGGGGACTTGTGACCGCGGACAATCCCGCACGGGGGCTTTATCCAAAACTGTTGGAACAGGGGCGCGATCTGCACGAACTGCAGGCGCTGCTGGCGCCGCGTCCGTTTCTGGTGTCCGGGGGCGAGGTTGATCCGCCGCAGCGCTGGCAGGCCCTGAATCATCTGATTCAGATCAATAAACTACTTGGATTCGACCATCGAGTCGGCATGACGAACCGACCGAAACACGCGCCGACGGTCGAATCGAACGAAGTCATCTATGCGTTCTTCGAGCATTTTCTGAAGTAGGGTTCTAATGAGGGCAGTGCCCTCAACCCAATTCGAGCTACCGCTCGGAAGCTGCAAACCCCGCTCTCGTTGGTCGCTGACCTAAAGCTGCGCGCAAATGACGCTCCTCCCATGACGAAAGAATCTAAATCGGGTCCGATCCTCGTGTGCCGCAGGTAGCAACTATCTTTTTGAGAGCGGCCATGACTGTCATCAGTTTTCCGCAGCGAATCGTTTGGCAACTTCCGCGGGAAGGGAGATGGTCCACTCGTTCAATTCTCCGGGCTTTGCAACCAGTTCGACAGGCTCGTAGTCCTCAAGAGAAATGGTCGACATCTCGTCAGCGATGATGCCGCTGCGCCAGTCGGACTGAATCGGATCGGTCTTGTATCGCAGTTGGACCAGCGAAAAGGAAGTCTGATAGCGATTTGCGGGGAGCTCAAATTCTTGGGCAGGGTCCAGTTCGGCCCAGACCGCCGATTTGACGAATCGAGGCGGCCAGATCTCTTCCGTGCCCGACATGATATCGGTCGTCAATTCCTGGTTCTGCCTGGCTTCCGCGATCCAGACCCCCGCGTTGGGAACGGCCATGAGAAACGGTCGTGACGTGCCAACGATTTCCGCCGGCCCCTTGGACCAGATTCTTCCGGCGACCGAGCGACTGTCCTGCGGGAAGAATCGAATCACCAGGACTTTCTCCGGGGCATCGTGGTGTGAAGGAAGTCCTTTGACTCGGAATCGAACTTTGGCAAGTGGAGGCATCCGGTCCGGAATCGCGATCGACTCCACATGATCTTTTCCCGAATCAACGGTGAACACCACCTCCGTTTGTTCGTTCCAGGGGGTGACGATCCTGGCTTCATATTTCCCCGGCTTCACGTAACCGCAATCCGCGAACCCTCGGGCGTCGATGCTGACAGGTCGCTTGATCGCAACGGCTCCTCCATCGTCACCGATTCCCGGCAGCCATCCGACAAACAACTGAGTCCCCTTGGCAGGGGGGGCATCCTGATTTTCCAATGTCAGTCGGATCTGCAGGTTGTTCCGGTTTGGGTCGCGCGGAGTTGGCGGCGTGGTTGCGGGCCTCATCAGTCCCGCCATCTGCTCCAGCAGTGCCAGGTTGAATTGCTGTTGCTCACGGTGTTGACGCTGCATCTGCAGCACCAGCCAGCCCGTCATGGCGACCAGTGAGATTGACACGAACATCGAGCAAATCGTGCTGCCGACGATCAGGCGCTGATTCATAATCTTGCTCCACATGGCTTGTCGCCATAGTCGACGGGCCACCTGACCGGGATCACCAAACCGGTCCAGTACTCGCCCGAGTGCCGACGCTTCATCACTTCCGGATACCAACAGTTCGCGACGCAAGCTCGAGTGCAGATGATCGAGAATCTCGTCGGCAATCTCCTGCCGCAATGTCGGGGGCTCGTCATCTCGCCGGGGAGGAAGGTCTTTGGTGATCTCAGAGACGGCGATCATCGGAAAACCTTGTCGTGACAGACGGGGACACATTGAAACGTCCGACAGAGCGAACGGACCAGGAACGGGTTCAAGTCCCGGCCAACAGGCTGGCGGCGCCGCCGTCACCCAGCACTCCTTGAATCCCGTCGGCGAAGGCCTTCCATTCCGACTTTTTGGCGGCGAGAGCTTTCTTCCCCGCGGCCGTCAATTCGTAGTACTTGCGGCGCCGGCCCTCCACTTCCTGCCAGGACGTTTTCACCAGTTTCTGCTCTTCTAACCGATGCAGGGCGGGATACAGGCTTCCTTCTTTCAGCTCGAAGTAGCCCTGCGACCGGCTTCCGACCGTTTGTGAGATCTCATACCCATACGTGGGTCCGCGCGAGATGACTTCGAGCATGAGCATCTCGACCGCACCCCATAACAAACGTGAATCCACGATCGCACTCCGCTGAATTTCGACCCGCTCCCCGGGCAATACCAAGGCCGACTAGGTAGAAAGCATAGACGGTCAAGGTATTCTGGTCAACGGGCACATCAGGGCACGTGCGCCTAACAAAAACGTCAGCTTGACCGTTGCCTTAAATCTCCGCAAAGTGCGGACGACGTTCAAAGGAAGCACGGACAATTGCGGGCGCGGTGTCTTCGGAACACGTCGAATTCGAATGCGGGCCACATGCTTCCCGTCCGGGCCATTGACCGCTGCGGGTGAACTGCCTTCCGCAGTCAGGTCGAACATTTCAGGCAGCAGGAGACTCGACGACGATGACACGACTCATGCACGCGGCATTGATCATCACTTCCCTGGGCGGGTTCCTGCTGTTCGGGGCACCGCAAGCGATGGCGGGAAGCTGGATCTTCAAGCCGAGTACCGATGGAGGTCCTCATCTTTGGGAGTACCATCACACCGACAGTGACTATTCGCATCTTTCGGATACGGCCCCCGCCAAGCCTCATCCTCGCAATGTGCCTTACTCGGTCACGTTCCACAACCAGACGAAATTTATCATTGCGTACTCGTTTAATGGCGAGAAGGAGCCTCGAATCAAGCCGGGGGAATCCGTGAAGTGGACCGTCATGGGGTCCAAGGAAAACCCGGCTCACTTCAAGATCTCGTTTGACAACGGGCAGAAGAAGGAGATCCGTTACAAGCTTGAAAACAACACCGTGTTCGACTTTCATGACAAAGGGGCCGGTGTCGATTTGTACAAGCGTTAAGCGCTGTCGGATGCGGGCTCGTCAGCGGTGATGTCGCCATCACCGCTCCCTTGGTTTCAAATCAGATTGTGGTCATTGGAAATCTTGGCTACCAGGATGAACGCCTGCCGGGAACCACTCCGGTTCGAGTCCTGGATCTCAAGACCTTTGCGTTCTCGACCCCCAAAACTTGTGGGACGCCGCCAGGATGGATTCATGACCATACGGCAGAATTGTCTGCCGATCGTCAGTTCATTCTGGTTCAACGCGGCAAAGTGGTTCAGGGAGAATCCAAATCGCTGATCGAGAACATCGACGACTGGCAACTCGATTTGAAAGACTGGCGGTGGGAGCGGCTGACGGTAACCGTTCACGGGTCGGGGACTGACGCATTTTCACGGCGAAAACAAACACCTTCATGGACGCGATGCGACTCCGAAGAGCCGGTTGCCCGTGAAAATGGGTCTGTCCCCCTCGCTTGCCCGTGAACGGTTACCGCCTGACGGCCCGGCAGTGGCCCCGCCGGGAAATCCGTCGCGAGGATGGCGAGACGACTCACCTGTTTGAGTATCAGCTGGCGATCTGGGAACGAGAGATTCCGGCCTATCAGTCTCAAATGGAAGAGTTATCCGGCGTCCTCAAGACTCCGTCCCTGGAGGAAGTGCTGGGGATGCCGCCGGATCTGGATCGATTTGAACGGCTCTACAATCCGTCGATTGCTCACGACGATATTCCCGAAGGGGAAGAGGGATACCGCGTCCGTCGAATCCGAGTGGCAGGGGTGATTGTTCGCTACGTCGACGACTTGGATTGCATCCAGATGACGGTCGAAGGAGACCTGCCGGAGGAAGTCGTTGAGCTACTGTCGCGCGAACTGGTGGAGACTCTGACCGCGATCGAGAACTCTCCCTGCCAGCGAACTCGAATTTGAAGACAAGCGGCCTTTCGTCTCCCGGGCCAACCAACGACAGGGATCGTGCGATGTAGCCACAGTATGAAAAACAGCGAGGCGGGAGTGGTTCCCGCCTCGCTGCATTTTTGCGATTTACACTGACGATGGTCAGTCGTTTCGCAGCTTGAGATTCATTTCGGCAAGCTGCTGCCGGATTTCGTTCAGCGAGGTCACGCCGAAGTTCTTTGTTGCCAGCAATTCGTCCGGAGAACGTTGAACGAGTTCGCCGAGGGTCGTGATGGCCAGTCGAGCCATGCACTTGCGGGCGCGAACGGACAGATTCAGATCCGAAACAGGCCGCGACAGCATCGCCTGCTCTTGCGGCGACAGGTCGGGAGCGATGAATGCGAAGCCGGCTCCGCCACCCCCTCCACCTGCTGCGCCCGGAAAGACGTCCTTGGCCTTGCTCGGCGCCAGGTTCTGGCCGATCTGCAGGCCGTGCGAGGTCATCAGTTCGCGGATTTCGACCAGTGACGTTTCGCCGAAGTTCTTTCCTTCGAGCAGTTCACCTTCGGTGATCTTGGTCAGATCGCCCAGGGTGACGATATTCATGCTCGCCAGGCAGTTGCGGCTGCGAACCGAGAGTTCAAAGTCGGTGACAGGGCGGCTGAGCAACTGGGCCAGACGAGCTTCATTGCGGGCCATGTCGTCGTCGTAGTACATCTCGCTCGTCGCTTCGATGTCCTGCATGTACATCTTGGCACGTTCGTGATTCGGATCGTAGGCCAGCACGCGGCGGAAGCAGAAGGCGGCCGCGGCGTAGTTCCCCTTGTCTTCGTACAGCAGCCCCAGGTTCATCAGGGCGCCCAGGTGATAAGGGGGACGGCTCAGTGACTGCTCATACAGTCGAATGGCTTCGTTGTCATTGCCGTAGCGGGCGTTTTCCCCTGCCAGGCGGAACAGGGCTTGTCCATGGTGTGAATCCATGTCGACGGCCCGTTCGAAGTATTCGATGGCGCCGTAGGTGTCGCCACGATCTGAAAGGATGCAGCCCATCTGGTACGAATAGTCAGCGCGTCGGGTTCCCTCGACGCCTGACTGCTTGACCATGGCTTCGGCCTGGTCGAGTTTTCCCTGGGCGCGCAGTGCGCCAGCCCGCTTCAGCGTGCATTCGACCGGGTCGTATCCCGCCTTCGCGGCAGCGGCGAATTTCTCTTCCGCTTCCTTGGCCTTGTTGAGCGACAGGCAGACCATCGCCAGCACATACAGCGCTGTGCCATCGTCGCCGACACCGGACAGCAGTCGTTCGGCGATGGCATGCTGACCGAGCAGGTAGGCGCCGATCCCGGCACGAACTGTCGATCCCGAGGCCCCCCCGGCTTCGACGTCACGCAGCAGGGCTTCGATCTCGATCCGAGCCTGCACCACCTGATCACTGGCGACGGCGCGTCGCAACTGGGCCAGTTCGTCCGGCGTAACATGCCCTTTGTTACTGAGGATTGCTCGAATGTTGACGGGTTCCATCGTCTTCAACACTTTCGGTTCAGCCTTTCGTACAGGCGTTCGCGCAAAGACACGACCGCCCGGCAAAGACGATTCCTCGCGGGCGGCGTGCCATCCAGTTTCTTGTCAAATCGAAATTCAAGGGGCGTGCGTTCTGCCGAAGGCACGCCCCATATTCCCAGCAGTGAACTGAATAAACAGCATCACGTGTGTCAACACAAGTTGGGAAATTCTATCGCTGGCTCGTCGATTCTGCAAGAATCGAGCAAAGTCCAACTGTCGCAGCCGGTTTCGCCACGGATTTTGAACCGGATTCCGTTCACGCCGAGTTGAACCGTGACGAAGTTGTGAAGCCCCAGTCCCATTTGCTTCAGGTTGTTCTTGCATTGGGCCCGCCGGGCGGCCTCGCGCGCCTGCTGAACGGCTGGCAGCAGCAGCGCAATCAGAACCGCGATGATCGCAATCACCACCAGCAGTTCAATCAGTGTAAATCCCCGTTTTCGGCTCAGGTTCCTCGACATACTTCCTGCTGTCCGTAGAGTGACAGCGTATCCGCGGCAAACCGGCGGTTCGCAGGCTTGCCAAGCTGGAAGTGAGGTTAGACCGACCGCCCCGGCTCAACAATGACCTTTTCTCATAACTGAATTGCAATACAGGGTTTGCGACGATATCGCATTTCGATTCCGTAAGGAGGGACAAAGATCCTTCGTCGTGGCCTTCAGGCAAATAGTTGTGGCAGCGTGACGACGGCACGGAATTGAGGTTTGTCGATATCCGTTTCAATCGCCGTCCGCGAGATTGCGTGCAGATCCCGGTGACCGTGACGGCAATACGTCCCGTAGTATGTGAAGCCCAGGCGGAAACCATGCTGTTTCAGTGCCGTTCGAGTGAAGGCGTTATAACTGGTCGGGCCGCCCACGGGGAAGCTGAAGGCATAGGCCGGGGCAGATAATTCGGCCGTCAAACGACGCTGGCATTCTGCAACTTCCCAATCCTGTTGCGTGGAAGAGAGGTTGGCCAGGATGGGATGAGTCACCGTGTGCCCGCCAAATGTCATTCCGCCTCGCTGCATCTCGCGAACCATCTCCCACGTCATCCAGAGGTCGTCCGAGATCGAAGCGGGGCAGCGACCGCTCTGCAGCGCGGTCGACAGGAATTCCAGATAATCGGCGGTCGATTCCCCGGGAAGCCCCTTGAAGACATTCAGCAGCCTGCGGATCGCCGTCTCGCGGTGCGGTTCGTCGAACGGCACGGGAGACGACGTCCAGCGGTTGACATCCAGGGACTGCAGGGGGCTGGTCCGGACCATCCAGGCGATTTCATCCCACCAGGGGACCTGAGGAGCATCCAGGAATCCGGTCGTCAGAAAGAATGTCGCCGTGGCGCCATGGGCGCGCAGGATCTGGTAGCCCAGCGAATAATTGTCCCGGTACCCGTCGTCAAAGGTGAACATGACGTAACGGCCGCGGGGACCGTTCAGAACCTGCTCCAGATCGCTCAGTCCGATGATGTCGAAGTTTTTGGCGGCGAGGCTGACCTGGTAATCAAAATCCTCGGCCGTCGCGCTCCACAGGTTCCGGTCCAGCAACGAACGGCACGGGTCACCGATCCGATGGTAATTGAGGATCAGCACGCCTTGCCAGACGCGACTGGCCCGCAACGCTCGACCGCATCCGGTGATATCGAGCGCCTGAGACAACAACGCTCGCTTGGAGAGTTCGAGCAACATTTTTACCAAATCAGGATGAGTTCTGGTTCAAAAGTGACAAACACAGATGAACTCTGCTGTCACCGTGTAACTCTTGCACATCGATTCACGCGAG
>Ga0265327_10003900_pt1 | contig 13720 bp, 13 predicted proteins | sample 41621metaG_FD_202089 | JGI IMG/M metagenome (GOLD analysis project Ga0265327, IMG submission 202089) | Rhizosphere microbial communities from Carex aquatilis grown in University of Washington, Seatle, WA, United States - 4-16-21 metaG | ecosystem: Host-associated > Plants > Roots > Rhizosphere... | reverse complement strand
GCACCAACGGGTGACTCGGGGGCTCATCCAGGCCCCCGAAGGCCGCGGCGTCTTCCCTGGCATGTCGGTGCTCGAGAACCTGGAAATGGGTTGCTACGGAAGAAAATTCGAGTCCAAGCACGACCACGACGAGCGTCTCGACTGGGTGCTGACGACCTTCCCGCGGCTGGCCGAACGCCGCAGCCAGGTCGGTGGCACCCTGTCCGGTGGCGAGCAGCAGATGCTGGCGATCGGCCGCGCGCTGATGGCCCGGCCCAAAGTGCTGCTGCTGGACGAGCCGTCGATGGGTCTGGCACCCATGGTCATCTCGCAGATCTTCCGGATCATCTCCGAGATCAACACTCAGGGCACCACGGTGCTGCTGGTGGAGCAGAACGCGCAGCAGGCACTGAGTCGTTCGGACCGGGCCTACATCCTGGAGACCGGCGCCGTCACCCGCAGCGGCAATGCGCCTGATCTGCTGAAGGACGACAGCATCCGAGCCGCGTACCTCGGTGTCGCCTGAGCCGTCTTCCGGCGAATATGAGCTTGTGTTCGAAGAACCTGCGAAATTTCGGACGTCAGCTCATGTCCGGCGCAACTGAGCGTCGATCCGGTTGTGGATGTCGTCGTCGAAGGCCACCAAGCGGATGTCGTCGACTTCTATGGAGGCCGATGAAATCGTTTCGGCGGCAATCATGATCGCATCGTGCAACGGCCACCCGTAGATACCCGCGCTGATCAACGGGAAGGCCACGTTCCGCGCGCCGAGTTCGTCCGCGACTTCGAGGGAACGTCGGTAGCAGGACTGCAGCAGCTCCGGATCGCGTTGGCCCGCCCGGTAATTCGGTCCGACGGTGTGGATCACCCAGCGGGCCGGCAGCTCCCCGGCGGTCGTCCAGCCGGCATCGCCGGTCGCCAGGCCGTGTGGGAAGCGCTCGATGCAGTCCTGGAGAACTGCCGGTCCGCCCGCCCGGTGGATGGCGCCGTCCACGCCGCCGCCACCACGCATCGCATTGTTGGCGGCATTGACGATCGCGTCGACGTCCTGTTGCGTGATGTCGCCGAGGACGGCGGTGATGCGGGGCATGACTGCAGTATCCGCGCTATTCGCCGATCCGGAACCGCTTGATCCGCGCCGCCGCGCCGGACACCAATTCGACGCGCGACTTCGGCACCTCGAAATGCTCGGCCAGCACGCGGATCACGGCGGTGTTGGCCTTGCCGTCCACCGCCTGCTCGCGGACGTAGACAACCAAGGTGCCCTCGTCGTCGGTCTCGACCAGCGGCCCCCTGCGGCTGCCCGGCTTGACCCGGACCGAAATCATCACCGGCCCAGCGTGCAGAAAATCCCGGGGAATCGGAAATTCCCCGGGATTTTCTTCACGTTCAGCGGCTCGGAAACTAGCGCGCGACGATCACCGACGAGCCGTGACCGAACAGGCCCTGGTTCGCGGTCACGCCCACGCGGGCGCCTTCGACCTGGCGGCCGGTGGCCTGGCCCTTCAGCTGCCAGGTGAGCTCACACACCTGCGCGATGGCCTGGGCCGGGATGGCTTCACCGAAGCAGGCGAGACCGCCCGATGCGTTGACCGGGACCCGGCCACCGATGGTGGTGGCGCCGGAGCGCAGCAGCTGCTCGCCTTCACCCTTGGCGCACAGGCCCAGGTGTTCGTACCAGTCCAGCTCGAGCGCGGTCGACAGGTCGTAGACCTCGGCCAGGCTGACGTCGTCGGGGCCGATGCCGGCCTCGGCGTACGCGGCATCGAGGATCTGATCCTTGAACACCCGGTCCGGTCCGGCGATGGCCGCGGTGGAATCGGTTGCGATGTCCGGCAATTCGGGCAGGTGTTGCGGGTACTGCGGCGTGACGGTGCTGATCGCGCGGACCGACGGCACACCCTCCAGTGAGCCGAGGTGCTTGCGTGCGAAGTCCGCGCTGGCCACGATCAGCGCGGCGGCGCCGTCCGAGGTGGCGCAGATGTCCAGCTGCCGCAGCGGGTCGGACACGACGGGGCTGGCCAGCACGTCCTCGACCGAGGCTTCCTTGTGATACCGGGCATTCGGGTTGTTCAGGCCGTGCTTGGAGTTCTTCACCTTGATCTGGGCGAAGTCCTCAGAGGTGGCGCCGTAGAGGTCCATGCGGCGACGGGCCAGCAGCGCGAAGTACACGGGGTTCATCGCGCCGAGCAGGTGGAAGCGCTGCCAGTCGGGGTCGTTCTTGCGCTCGCCGCCGACGGGAGCGAAGGCACCCTTCGGTGTGGTGTCGGCGCCGATGACCAGTGCGACGTCGCAGAAGCCGGCCAGGATGTGGGCGCGGGCGCTCTGCAGCGCCTGCGAACCCGATGCGCAGGCCGCGTATGACGACGACACCGGCACGCCGTTCCAGCCCAGCTTCTGGGCGAACGTCGAGCCGGCGATGAAGCCGGGATAGCCGTTGCGGATGGTGTCGGCACCGGCGACCAGCTGAATCTGCCGCCAGTCCAGTCCGGCCTCGGCCAGCGCGGCGCGCGCGGCGACGACGCCGTATTCGGTGAAGTCACGACCCCATTTGCCCCACGGGTGCATACCCGCACCCAGGATGTAGAGAGGTTCCGGAGTGCTCATCGCGCAATCTCCCAGGCGTAGGTGGTGCGCTCGACACCGTCATCGTCGGTGTACAGCGGCATGGTGGTCAGTTCCATCTCCATACCGACCTTGAGGTCCGCGGCGAGCGTGCCCTCGACGACCTTGCCCAGCACGATGAGGCCCTCGGCCTCCAGCTGGACGGCGGCGATGGCGAACGGCTCGAACGGATCGGCCGCCGGGTACGGCGCCGGCGGGGGATAGCGGTTCTCGGTGTAGCTCCACACCGTGCCGCGGCGCGACAATGCGACGGGCTCAAGCACGTCACTGTCGCAAGCCGGGCTGGGGCAGTTGTTGGCGCGGGGCGGGAAAACGTATGTCCCGCACTGTGGGCACTTGGCCCCGATCAGGTGTGGTGCACCGTTTTCGTCGGTGTCCCACCAACCTTCGATTGCCGGCTGACTCCCGGCGTCCGTCACTCCTGGCACCAGCTCAGCGTAGCTGCCGACAGGCGAGAAACTGAAACGTGTTGCAGTTTCTTCCCGGCAGCCGGGAAAACCCGTTGAAGTGTACGAGACCGTTTCGTACACTTCGGTCATGGTTCGAGGAATGCGCCGAGAACAGGCGGTGCTGACTGCTGCAGCTGAATTGCTGGTCGAGCGGGGCTACGCGGCGTTGACCATCGATGCCGTGGCTGTGCGAGCGGGCGCCAGCAAGGCGACCATCTATCGCCGCTGGCCGAACAAGGCTCAGCTCGTCCGCGCCACGCTCGATGCCGCGGACGCCGCCCGGAACGCGTCGATGCCCGATACCGGGGCGTTGCGCAGCGACCTGTTCGCCGTGATGGACGTGGTCGCGGCGAACGTCGCCGACCCGTTGACGCGGGTCACGGCGGAACTCGCGACGCTCATGCGCCACGACGAACAACTCGCCGAGGCCATCCGTCAGCATCTGGACAAAGAGGAGCTCTCGCCGTTCCATGACGCGCTCCATCGCGCCATCGCGCGGGGCGACGTCGCCGCGGATGCCGATGTCGAGCTGATCCACGACGTGGCCGAGGCGGTGATCCTGCGGCAGGTCCACCTGGACCTGCCCGTCGACGCGGCGTTCAGTGCGCGGCTCATCGACGACGTACTGATGCCCCTGTTGGGCGGTGGCCGGTGACCGTTGTGATCGCCGGCGCAGGTCCCACTGGACTGACGCTCGCGATCGAGCTGGCGCGCCGCGGCGTGCCCTGTCGAGTGCTGGACCGGGCGCAGACGTTGTTCCCCGGATCGCGTGGGAAGGGACTGCAACCGCGCACCCTCGAAGTGTTCGACGACCTGGGCGTCATCGGTGCGGTGCTGGCAGCCGGCGAGGCGTTTCCACCCATGCGGCTGTACCGCGCCGCAGAGGTGGTCTGGACAAAGCCGATCTACGAGCTCTTGGGCCTGCCCGAACTCACGGCCACTCCAGCGGTGCCGTATCCCTTCACCTGGCTGATCCCGCAATGGCGCACCGACCAGATCCTCGCGGCACGGTTCGTCGAACTCGGGGGCGTCATCGAATTCGACACCGCGGTAACGAGTTTCATTCAGGACCACGACGGTGTCACGGTGCAGACCGATCGGGGGCAGATTCGCGCCGACTTCCTCGTCGGTGCCGACGGGGGTCGTAGCACCGTGCGCAAGGTGTCCGGCGTCGAGTTTCTCGGTGGCGCGCTGACCGAGGAACGCATCGTCGTCGGCGACGTGCGGGCCACTGGACTCGACGGTCGCTGCTGCCACCTGCTGACCCGTGACGGCGACCGGTCCAAGCGGTTCTCGCTGTGGAACCTGCCCGGCACCGAGCACTTCCAGCTGGTGGTGACCATGGCGCCGGGTGAGGACCCGCCCGTACTGACGCTTGCCGCGATGCAGGAACTGCTCGAACGGCGCTCGGGCCGGACTGATGTGGTGCTGTCGGATCTGCGCTGGATTTCGGAGTACAGCGTGAATCTGCTGATGGCGCAACAGTTTCGGATGGGTCGGGTGCTGCTGGCCGGCGATGCCGCCCACGTCCATTCGCCGGCCGGGGGACAGGGCGTCAACACCGGCGTGCAGGACGGGTACAACCTCGGCTGGAAACTGGCCGCCGTGCTCGCGGGAGCGCCCGACGACCTGCTCGACAGCTACGCTGCCGAACGGATGCCGGTCGCGGCCAACGTGCTTCAGCTCAGTGGTGCGCTGCACCATCAAGGCTTTGCCGCGGCCGGGGCGGCCCCGTCCGCCATCCATCAGCTGGATATCAATTACCGGGGTGGACCCCTTGCGGGGGAGTCGCACGGCGTGGGCGCACTGCAGGCTGGTGACCGCGCACCCGACGGTCTGCTGCCGGACGGTCGCCGGCTGTTCGACGTCTTCCGCGGGCCGCACTGGACGGTGCTCGAATTCGGCGGAGCTGCTGTTGATTTCGGCGTCCCGCGGCTGCGCCTGACGCCCGGCGCCGACTATGACGTGCCGGCCGGTTCATACGTGCTGGTCCGGCCGGACGGGCACATCGCGGCGATCACGGACCGGGCGGAGACGATCCGCGAACAGCTGCGTCGCCTCGATCCGGTTCGACCGGCCGGCACGTCATGACCGGGTGCTTTTCGCGGTCTCGGTCCGGTACTCCGTGGTGACCCGAGCCAACTCCGCCGGTGTCCGCGCCGCCCCCGCGACATGCATCTCGCGGTTGGCGGCGATGACGTCTGCGGTCTCGGCGCGCCGGGCCTGCTCGTAGCTGCGTAATCCGGCGAAGCCGTGCGTCGCCAGTTCGTCGGCGAGCACCCGGGCATCCACGATCGACTGCGATGCGCCGTTGGCCCCCACGGGGTACATCGGGTGGGCGGCGTCACCGAGCAGTGTCACCAGGCCGTCGCCCCAGTGGGGCAGAGGGTCCTTGTCGACCATGGGATAGCTGAACAGCGCCGGGCTGTGGCGGACCAGTGCATCCAGGTCGAGCCAGTCGAGATTCCAGTCGGCCACGTGCGGCAGGACATCGTCGGCGGTCGCGGGCGCGTTCCACTCGGCGTCGCCCTCCAGCGGACCGGGCTGCCCGGTCGGGACCTGGAGCACCCAGTTCACCTGACCGCCTCCGATGGGATACGAGATGAGGTCAACTCCGTTGTCGGCCTTGATGATTGCCATGGTGTGACCGTCGAGGAACGGCGTGATGTCACTCGCCCCGCGGTACATGGTGATGCCGGACGAGAGCAGGGGATCGGAGCCGGGATGCAGGGCCGCGCGCACCACCGAATTGATGCCGTCGGCGCCGACCAGCGCGGCACCGGAGACCTCGCCGGCGGGGGTGTCCACGACGACGCCGTCGGCGCGCTCCCGGAATTCCGTGACTCCGCTGCCGGTGCGGACCGCGTCGGCGCCGAGGCGTGCGCGCACCGCGTCGAGCAGCATCATCTGCAGTTGCCCACGGTGCACCGACAGCTGCGGGTAGGCGTCGCCCGCGGCCAGTCCGCGGGGTTCGGTGAACAGCAGCTCGCCGCGGTGGGTGTAGAAGCGGATCGACGACGGCGCCACGGCCATGGCCGTCAACGTGTCGCCGAGGCCGAGTGCAGTGAGTTCGCGCACCGCGTGGGGCAGCAGGTTGATCCCAACTCCCAACGGCTGCAGATCATTTGCGCGTTCGAGCACGATTGCGCGGATTCCGCGCGCGTGCAGGGTCAGGGCTGTGGTGAGCCCGCCGATACCGCCGCCGGCGATGAGTACTGGTGTCATGAGTCCAGCCTCGGCGCGGTGGAATCATAAGTCCAATATCAATGAATTCCAGAAACTATAATGATTGCTTATGGAACTTCGTCAGCTCGAGTACTTCGTCGCCGTCGCTGAGGAAGCCAACTTCACCCGCGCCGCCGAACGCATCCACGTCGCGCAGCCGGCAGTCAGCGCACAGATCGCCCGGCTGGAGCGGGAATTGGGGGAGTCGCTGTTCGATCGCGCCCGGCGGGAGGTTCGGTTGACGGCAGCGGGGCAGGCGGTGCTGCCGCATGCGCGGGCGGCCCTGGCCGCGGTGGCCGACGCGCGCACCGCGGTGGCCGAATTGAGCGACCTCGTGCGCGGCTCCGTGACCATCGGCACGGTCACCGCGCACGACGTCGACATGCCGAGCCTGCTGGCCCAGTTCCACGAGGCGCACCCGCGCGTCGACATCACGCTCGGCACCGCCAACTCGGACGCGTTGATCGAGGGGATACGCACCGGGCAGTTGGACGCCGCCATCGTGTCGGTCGGCACCGAGCTGCCGTCCGGGCTTGCCGCCGTCGTCGTCACCGACCAGCCGATCGTGGCCGCGGTCGCGTTCGGCGATCCGTGGCACCGCCGACGCGCGCTCGGGTTGGCGGAGCTGGCGGGCCGCGCCGTCATCGCACTGCCCGTCGGCACCGGCATCCGGCATCAATTCGACCAAGCCTGCGCCGACGCCGGAGTGGACGTGCACGTCGCATTCGAGGCCAGCACCCCGCACGCCCTGGCCGACCTCGCGTCGCGGGGTCTGGGCGTCGCCGTGCTGCCGCAATCCATGGTCCGCTCACGCGTCGATCTGCACCTCATCAAGCTGACGCCGGCGCTGCGCGGGCGTCTGGTGTTCGCGTGGCGCGCCGGCGGGCCGATGAGCCCCGCGGCCCGTGAGTTGGTGAACATGGCGCGGCGGTTACTGGCTGTCGGTGCACCTGAATAGAGTTAGGGCCGTGAGCCCCACCGCAACGGACGCCCCGCCCGCCACCAAGCCCACTTTGATGCTGCTGGACGGCAATTCACTGGCGTTCCGGGCGTTCTACGCGCTGCCTGCCGAGAACTTCAAGACGCAGGGCGGCTTGACCACGAATGCGGTCTACGGCTTCACCGCCATGCTGATCAATCTGCTGCGCGACGAGAAGCCGTCGCACGTCGCCGCCGCTTTCGACGTGTCGCGTAAGACGTTCCGCAAGGAGAAGTACCCGGAGTACAAGGAGGGGCGTGCCGCCACACCCGACGAGTTCCGCGGCCAGATCGACATCACCAAAGAGGTGTTGGGCGCGCTCGGCATCGCGGTGCTGGCCGAAGAAGGGTTCGAGGCTGACGACCTGATCGCCACGCTGGCCACCCAGGCGCAGGCGGAGGACTTCCGGGTGCTGGTCGTCACCGGCGACCGCGACTCGCTGCAGCTGGTCAGTGACGACGTCACGGTGCTGTACCCGAAGAAGGGCGTCAGCGACCTGCACCGCTTCACTCCCGACGCCGTCGTCGAGAAGTACGGCCTCACCCCGACGCAGTATCCCGATTTCGCGGCGCTGCGCGGCGACCCGAGCGACAACCTGCCCGGCATCCCCGGCGTCGGGGAGAAGACCGCGGCCAAATGGATCAACCAGTACGGCTCGCTGCAGGCCCTGGTCGACCACGTCGACGAGGTCAAGGGCAAGGTCGGCGACTCGCTGCGCGCCAACCTCTCCAACGTCATCCTCAACCGGGAGCTGACCGACCTGGTCAAGGACGTGCCGCTGGCGCACACCCCGGAGGGGCTGCGGGTGCAGCCGTGGGACCGCGACCGCATCCACCAACTGTTCGACGACCTGGAATTCCGGGTGCTGCGTGACCGCCTGTTCGACACCCTGTCGCCGGTGGAGCCCGAGGTCGAGCTCGGCTTCGACGTCCGCGGCGGCCTGCTGGAATCAGGCACGCTGGCGGCGTGGCTCGCCGAGCACAGCAACGGCAGCCGTTTCGGCATGGCGGTCAACGGCACGCACAAGGCGTTCGACGCCGATGCCACCGCGGTCGCCATCGTGTCGTCCAATGGCGAAGGCGTGTACATCGACACCGCACGACTGGATGCCGAGGACGAAGCGGCGCTGGCGTCCTGGCTGGCCGACCCGGGCCCGCCGAAGGCGCTGCACGAGGCCAAGCTGGCGTGGCATGACCTGCTGGGCCGCGGCTGGCCGCTCGCGGGCGTCACCTCCGACACCGCGCTGGCCGCGTATCTGGTACGTCCCGGGCAGCGCAGTTTCGCCCTCGACGACCTGTCGGTCCGTTACCTGGGCCGGGAACTACGCGCGGAAAGCAAGGAAGAACAACAGCTTTCCCTGCTGGACGATCCTGATGAGGTCGACGACGCGGCGGTTCAGGCCCTGATCGTGCGGGCGGCGGCCGTCGGCGATCTGGCCGATGCGCTGGACATCGAACTCGCGCGCATCGATTCACTGGCGCTGCTCGGCCAGATGGAACTACCGGTGCAGCGGGCGCTGGCCGAGATGGAGAACGCGGGCATCGCCGTCGACGTCGAACTGCTCGGCCGGTTGCAGAGCCAGTTCGCGGATCAGATCCGCGACGCCGCCGAGGCGGCCTATGCGGCGATCGGCGAGCAGATCAACCTGGGCTCGCCCAAGCAGCTCCAGGTGGTGCTGTTCGACAAGCTGGAGATGCCGAAGACCAAGCGCACCAAGACCGGCTACACCACGGATGCCGACGCGCTGCAATCACTTCTCGACAAGACCGGGCATCCGTTCCTGCAGCATCTGCTGGCGCACCGCGACGCGACCCGGCTCAAGGTCACCGTCGACGGACTGCTCAATTCGACAGCTGCGGACGGTCGCATCCACACCACCTTCAACCAGACCATCGCGGCCACCGGCCGGTTGTCGTCGACCGAGCCGAACCTGCAGAACATCCCGATCCGCACCGAAGCCGGCCGGCAGATTCGTGAGGCCTTCGTCGTGGGCAAGGGCTTCGCCGAGCTCATGACGGCCGACTACAGCCAGATCGAGATGCGCATCATGGCGCACCTGTCGGGCGACGCGGGCCTCATCGAGGCGTTCAAGACCGGCGAGGACCTGCACACCTTCGTGGCGTCGCGGGCCTTCGGCGTACCGATCGAGGAAGTGACCGCCGAGCTGCGCCGCCGGGTCAAGGCCATGTCCTACGGCCTGGCGTACGGGTTGTCGGCCTACGGGCTGGCTTCGCAGCTGAAGATCTCGACCGAAGAAGCCAAACAGCAGATGGACCAGTACTTCGACCGGTTCGGTGGGGTGCGCGAGTATCTGCACTCGGTCGTCGAACAGGCCCGCAAGGACGGGTACACCTCGACGGTTCTCGGGCGTCGGCGTTACCTGCCGGAACTCGACAGCAGCAACCGCAACGTCCGGGAAGCCGCCGAGCGGGCCGCGCTCAACGCGCCCATTCAGGGCAGTGCCGCCGACATCATCAAGGTCGCGATGATCAACGTCGACAGCGCCATGAAGGATGCCGGGCTCAAGTCACGGATCCTGCTGCAGGTGCACGACGAGCTGCTGTTCGAAGTGGCCGAGGGCGAGCGGGACGCCCTGGAGACCTTGGTGCGTGAGCAGATGGGCAGTGCGTACCCGCTCGACGTGCCGCTGGAGGTGTCGGTCGGCTACGGCCGCAGCTGGGACGCCGCGGCGCACTAGCCACCCAGAGCGGTCGCGGCAGCGTGGTCGTGGCTCGGCACGATGCGCATCTGGTCCCGGACGGCATGGAGTCGGTGCAGGGTCCGGAACGCTTCGTCGCGGTTCTCGTCCACGAGTGCGCCCGGGTAGCTGGGCCGCTGCCGAAGCTGTTCGATCTGCACGTGATGCCACGCCGCGTCACCGGAAAGTAGGACCGGGCCCATTGCGGTGGTGGCCAAGATACCGATGCTCCCCGGAGTGTGACCGGCGAGGTCGACGAGCACCACCGAGCCGTCGCCGAACAGGTCGTGGCTGCGGCTGAAGGTGGCCACCGGCGGTCCATCCAGCTCGTAGGTCGTGGTCGGGCGGTCGATCAGAGACGAGCGCACGCCGCCGACGGGCGACACCGGACCGCTTGCGGCCCAATCGAATTCGGTCTGATGGAGCGTCAGTGGCAGCGTCGGCAGGTCCAGCAGTCCGCACACGTGGTCCCAGTGCAGATGGGTCGGCAGAGCGAAGTCGAGGGTCACGCCCGGCATCGTTCGGGCCAATGCGTCCCGCGTGGTCACCACGTCGGCGGGAGGTAGGACGGCGGGCCGAAGCACCGCCGGCAGTTCGGAGATGGCTCGCCGGCGCACGTCGTGGCAGATGCCCGGATCGACGACGAAGCGGGCTTGCGGATGCTCGACCACGAAAGCCGTTATCGCGGCGTCGACTCGGCGAGGGTTGCGCACGCCCTCGGCGACCCCGGCAGCCGGCACGGACTTGGCGACCTGCGGTAGAACGCGGATGTCGACGGTGCGTCGGGCGCGCGGTAGCCCGGCGTCGATCAGGGAGCTCAGGAACCGGTGGTCGGGTCGCCGTGGGCGGAAGAGCCCGACGGGCGCGTGGGCGACTGCGCTGCAGCAGGCCATCAAGCTGAGTTGACGGACTGCGGCGGTGGGGGTTTGGGACGTCGGCTTGGTCATGTGTGCGAAGCTAGAACTTGAGGTCGACCTGAAGTCAAGGGAGGTTTCCCGTGGCATCGAACATGTCCGTGGGAGCGGCCGCGGCAGCGGCCGGCGTCGAGGCCCACGTTCTTCGGCACTGGGAGGGCGTCGGCGTACTGGTCCCGCACCGCACCGCGACCGGTCACCGTCGATACACCGACGAGCACGTGACTCGGGCCAAGATCATCCGGCTCTGCCAGGGTGCGGGTCTTTCCCTGGCGGACATTCGCGAACTCGGAGGCGCTGACCGGTCGGCCCAGGTCGCGCTCATCGCCCGGTCGCAGGAGCGAATCCGCGCCGAGCTGACGGGCCTGCGGCGCGCCGACCGGTTCCTGTCACATGTGCTGCACTGCGTGCATCCGCTGCTCTCCGAATGCCCGGAGTGCAGCGATTTTGCCCGCGCCTCGCGCCGCTGACGTCGCGCCGCTGACGTCGCGCCGATCAGGCGTCGGCAGCCAGGCCGAGGCCCAGCGCGACCAGGATCGCGCCCATGATGCGTTCGATGCGCTGCCGGATGTGGGTGCGGCTCAGCACGTTTCGGGCCCGATCGGCCGCCAGGACGACGCCGACGCACCACGAGGTGTCGATGACCAGTTGGAGGGCGGCGAGCGCCAGCAGCGTCGGCAGCACCGGACCTGTGGCCGGCAGGAACTGGGGGAGCACCACGATGCCGAAGGCCGCGGCCTTCGGGTTGGCGGCGATGGACAGCAGCGCCGCGCGGAACGCCGCGGCGGGCGTGCGCCCGCGCGGCGGCAACGCCACCTCGACGGCGCCCGAACCCTTGGCGCTGCGCCAGGCGCTGATGCCCAGCCAGATCATGATCGCGGCCCCGACGACGTGCAGCCCCAACGACAGCCAGTGGTTGGCCGTCAGCAGGATCGACAGCCCCCCGCCGCCGGCCAGCGTCCACCCGCAGACGCCGATCTCGTTGCCGACGACGGCCGCCAGGCCGGCCTTGCGGCCGTCGCGGACCGAGCGGTGCAGGAACAGCGCCGTCGCCGGTCCGGGCAGTGCGGCGAGGATCACCGACGCGACCAGGAACGCCGGGAGGACGTCGAGAAGGTGCGCGAGCATGCAAGAAGTATCGCTGACCCGCGCAAATCCTTAAGTCACAGCGCCCGGTAGTTGGTCAACCACTGCAGTACCGGCGCCTGGGCCCGACTGGCGGTCAGCCAATAGGCCTCCTCGGCGTGCAGTTGATAGGTCCGCTGATCGGCCAGGCCGCGGTCGATGCGGTCCCTGACGAACGCCAGCTCGACGACCTGTACGGCGAACTCCTTCACCGATTTCCCCGCCGCCGCACCGCCGATCCGGGACGCGGTGGCGATCGCGCCCTTCCGGGTGCGCATCGATCCGAGCCATGTCGCCTCGTTCGGGGTGATCAGGCCGGAGGCGATCAGCCCGGGCAGCTTCTCGGCGACCACCCGCTGTTCGCGGCGGCGGCCCACCACGCCCGTGACGATGGCCAGCGTGAAGATCGGCACCATCCAGAACAGGTAGACCGCGAAATAGGCCCCGGCCCCGACGACGGTTGAGCCGTTCCACAACATGTGCATGACCACCGCGGCGAGGTAGCCGAGCCCGATGTACAGCACCTTCGCGCCGGCGCCGCGGTGCTGCAGCGCGAGGTACACACCGATGCCGGTCATGCTGGTGAACAGCGGATGCGCGAAGGGGCCCATGATCAGCCGCAGCGCGGCGGTGAGCAGCGAATGCGCGATGGTCTCGCCCATCGCGATGTAGAAGATGTTCTCCAGCCACGCGAACCCCGCGGCCACGAAACCGGCGTAGACGAGGCAGTCGGTCAGCGAGTTGAGTTCGTTGCGGCGCCGGCCGGTCATCATCAGCAGGAGGAACACACCCTTGGCGGCCTCCTCGATGACCGGTGCACCGATGGCCATGGCCGCGAAGCCGTCCTTGCCGAGCAGCGGCGTCGACATTGTCTCCAGGATCACCGAGATGACGACGCTGATCGAGGCACCCCAGATGAACGCGAAGATCAGCAGGCGCGGCGGCTCGGGTTCCCAGCGGTCGAACCACAGGTAGGTCAGCAGCACCACCGCCGTCGCGATGCTGGCCAGCACGAACCCGATGGTCATCCCGATCGGGTTGGTGAGGGTGGTCAGGATCAGCACGCACCCGATCAGCACACCCAGCCCGATGATCACGCCCAGTGGCGCACCGACCTTGCGGATACGCCGCGGCATCGGCGCCAGGTACGGGTATGGCGGCGGTACGGGCGACGGGGCGGGATACACGTCACGCAGGATATCGGCCCGGAACGGCATTCCCCTGCAGTGGAGTAGACCGCGTTTGGCCTGCGACTACGGGTCTAGTACCCTCAACAAGTACCTGTGTCCACATGGGCTATGGGTGCGCGTGAGACGTCAGGCGGTAACGCACCGACGCGTCACGGAAAAACAACCAATTGTCCCTACGATTTAACCTGTCCGGAGCATCCCACCACATGCCAAGTCCCTCCATCACCTCGCCGCAAGTAGCCATCAACGACATTGGCTCGGCCGAGGACTTTCTCGCCGCTATCGACAAGACCATCAAGTACTTCAACGATGGCGACATCGTCGAAGGGACCATCGTCAAGGTGGACCGTGACGAGGTCCTGCTCGACATCGGCTACAAGACCGAAGGTGTCATTCCTTCTCGCGAACTTTCCATCAAGCACGACGTCGACCCCAATGAGGTCGTTTCCGTGGGCGATGAGGTCGAAGCCCTCGTTCTCACCAAGGAGGACAAGGAAGGCCGCCTGATCCTCTCCAAGAAGCGGGCTCAGTACGAG
>Ga0265327_10003898_pt1 | contig 13720 bp, 14 predicted proteins | sample 41621metaG_FD_202089 | JGI IMG/M metagenome (GOLD analysis project Ga0265327, IMG submission 202089) | Rhizosphere microbial communities from Carex aquatilis grown in University of Washington, Seatle, WA, United States - 4-16-21 metaG | ecosystem: Host-associated > Plants > Roots > Rhizosphere... | reverse complement strand
TAATTCCCATACGCGATCAGAAATGTCGTGTCTTCTCAAGGCTGATGTAGTCATTCATTTGAGCGGCTTTGTAACGAAGCCCCAATTATAACCGATTTCTGTAATCTTGTGACGACACTATCTAGAGACAAAATAAATATTCCGCACCAAGATGTCGAAATATGCATCCAAGAGAGCCCAGCATGCAATTGGGGCTTTAGAGGTATGCATGGTGACGAAGTTAAATTGAACTACAAAATCAATGTCTAGATAAAAAAACCGGTAAACGGCTAGGGCTTGCTTAGCGCAGCCGTAGAGCGTTAAGCACCACCACCAGCGAACTTACCGACATGCCCAGCGCGGCCAGCCAGGGCGAGATGAAACCAGTGGCGGCGAACGGCACCACCAGCAGGTTGTAGCCCAGCGCCCAGGCGAAATTCTGCTGGATCACCGTCATGCTGAAGCGGCTGGTAGTAACGGCATGGTCGATCTCCAACAGGTTTTCGGTCAGCAGCACGATATCGCCGGTGGTACGCGCCATCTGCGTGCCGCTGCCCATGGCGATGGACACCTGCGCGGCGGCCAGCACCGGGGCGTCGTTGATGCCGTCGCCGACCATGGCGACCACGGCGCCGGTTTGCTGCAAGCGGCTGACCTCGGACAGCTTTTGTTCCGGCGACAAGCCAGCCTGCCAGTCATCCACGCCCAATTCGCGCGCGTGATGGGCAACGGCTTGCGCATCGTCGCCGCTCAAAACGGAGACGCGGATACCACGTGCTTGCAGCAGCGCCACCATTTCCCCGGCCTGCGGGCGCGGGGTGTCGGCCAGCACAAAGGCAGCTAGCACGGATTGCGCGTCGCATAGCCAGACCACGGTGGCGCCAGTGGGCAATTCCTGCCCGGCCAGGCTGTGTTGCCCTGCCAGTTCCGGCCGCAGAGCGGCATTGCCCAGGGTGTAGCGCTGACCGTTAATCACTCCAGCCACGCCCTTACCCGGCAGGTTGCCGCTGTCGCTGACGGCATGCAGCGCCTGGCGGCCGACGGCCTGCAAGAAACTTTGCGCCAGCGGATGCTCCGAAGCCTGCTCCAGACTGGCGGCGAGCAGCAGGCATTGCTCGGCAGGGAGTTGGGTAAACGGGATGGTTTGCAGCAACACCGGCTTGCCCAGCGTGAGGGTGCCGGTCTTGTCGAATACAAAGTGCGTGGCGCGCGCCAGGGTTTCCAGCGCGTGGCCGCGCGTCAGCAGCACGCCGCGCTTGACCAGATGCGAGCCGGCGGCGGCAAAAGCGGCCGGCGCGGCCAGCGACAAGGCACAAGGACAGCTCACCACCAGCACCGCCAACATGATCTCAAACGCGCGCTGCGGCTCGATACGCCACCAGATGAAACCAACCAGCGCCACCAGCACCAGCAGCGCATGGGTAAAATGCACTGCCACCCGATCCGCCGCCTGCGCCAGCCGTGGTTTTTGCGCCTGGGCGCGATCCAGCAGGCGGGCAATGCCGGCCAGCACGGTTTGTTCGCCCACGCTGGTGACGCGGATCAGCAGCGGGCTTTCATAGTTGATACTGCCGGCGAACACGCGGTCGCCGGCCTGCTTCGGCAACGGCTTACTTTCCCCGGTCAGCAGGGATTCGTCGGCACTGCTTTCGCCTTGTTCCACCACGCCATCGGCGGCGATGGTTTCGCCTGGCTTGGCCAGAATCAAGTCCTGCACCAGCAGGTCATGCACCGGCACCAGATCGTTCTGTCCGGCGCGTACCCGGGTTGCCATGGCCGGCACCAGGCGCAACAGGTTTTCCGCCGCTTCCACCGATTTCTCGCGCGCGTTGAGCTCCAGGAAGCGCGTCGCCAGCAGGAAGAAAATCAACATGGTAATGGTGTCGTAGTACACAACGCCTTGCCCCTGCAACGTGGCCCACACGCTGCCGGCGAAACCGGCCAGGATGCCGAGCGTGATCGGCGTATCCATGTTGACCTGGCGCACTTTCAGCGCGCGCCAGGCCGACTGGTAGAACGGCAGCGCGGAATACAGTATGGCGGGAGCGGTGAGTAGCAAGCTGAACCAGCGCAGCAACTGGGCAGTGGCGAACTCCATGCCCTGCGAGGCGCCGGCATACAGCGCCACCGCCAGCATCATCACCTGGCCGGTGGAAATGCCGGCTACCGCCAGGCGGCGGCTGTCCGCCTTACGCCGCTGCTGACGCAGTTCTTCCTGTTGCTGGGCGTTGAACGGGTGGGCGTGGTAGCCGAGCTTGCGGATTTCGGCGAGGATGGTGGAAAGCTTGATCTGGCTGTCGTCCCAGCTAACGCGGGCACGGTGCGAGGCGTAGTTGACGGCGGCTTCATGCACGCCCGGCAACTGACGCAAATGGCGCTCGTTGAGCCAGATGCAGGCGGCGCAGGTAATGCCTTCCAGGATCAGCGAGGCTTGCTTGAGCTTGCCGTCGGCCTGGTAAACGAAACTCTTCTGCACTTCCGGGTGGTCGTACAGGTCGAGCTGGCGCAGTTCCTCCGGTACCAGCTCCTCGGCGGCTCTGGGCAGTTCGGTGCGGTAGCGGTAGTAGTCCTCCAGGCCGTTGGCGACGATGGCTTCGGCCACCGCCTGGCAGCCGTGGCAGCACAGCTCGTGCCGTACGCCGAGGATTGCGGCATGAAACGGGCTGGCTTCAGGAACGGGCAGGCCGCAGTGGTAACAGGGCTGGTCTGCGTTCATCCGTAACGGAAAATTAATGCTCGGCGACTTCTACCGGGATGCTGGTCTGGTAACTATCCCGGCCATGTCCGATGAAAAAGCCAGCGATCCAGTTGCCGGAGGCAGACAGTGTCAATGGCACGCTGTAGGTGCCGTTACCGCCGGGCGTCAGTTCCAATTGAGTATCGTCCTTTGGGTTGGCAACCCGCAGCATTTCCAGCACAACATGGTCGGCCACAATAGGCTGGCCGGCGGCATCATGCACGGTAAGCGTCACTGTCGCCGACGTGCCGGCCCGGATGGCTTCCAGCCCGCTCACATTGACTTGCCAGCCCAGCTTGCGTTGCGCCTCGACACGCTGCTGGTGTTCTTCGTACAGGTGGTTCATATCGTGCGGCAGAGCGCCAGAAAAACCGGTGTGCATCACGCGGCCGGCGGCATTCGGCAGCAGGTACTTGGCAATGCTCACTGGCAAGCCATTGGCCGCAATCGAGACGAAAATCGCCATGATCACCACCAGCAGCGCGAAAAACGCGATCAGCAAGCGCGGCCCCCAGTGCATTTTCTCCTTGCCGCGCTGCATGCTGTTGAACACACCCAATACCGCGGCCGTGGCCAGAAACACCACCAAGTGGATGGCCACCACGTCGCCACCCTGCCAATGGTTAGCGCTATAGCCCAGGTAGGCGAGGAACGGCAAGCTGCCACCCAGTACGCCGCTCCAGTAATTGGATAGCCGCAAACGGCGCCCGGCAAAGAAAATCAGGATGACCACCAGCAAGCCACCAAACAGGGTTTCAGTCATGCTCATGAAGACTCTCTTTCCACTTAGTGTTTTTCGTGCTCGCTACTAAAACCAACCTCGCGCACCAGCGCTCCGGCAGGATCGGACTGCGGCGTAATAATAAATTCAAATTCATGGGTTTTTTCCGCCAACTCTTCCGGCAAATCCACCTTGGCATTGATGTGTAAATCCTTGCCGGGGCGGGCGTGCACTTGCTTCACCGCGCCCAAATCCAGCGCGCTGGCGGGAATGCCATGTACTTCGATTTTATAGCTTTCCTCGTGCTCGGTTTTATTGACGATATGCAGCTGGTAGCGGTTGCGCACGCTGTCGTTGGCAAGCTTGATAAACAGCGGCTGGCGTATTTGCTGGATACGCAATTCGGTACTGCTGCGGGTGCCAATACTGTAGGCCAACGCGCCTATCATGATGAGTAAGGCCCCGGCATAGCCCAGTACCTTGAGGCGCTTCCATTGCAGATGCGGCTTGGTCGGATGCTCGCTATGCAGGTTGCGGTCGGAATCGTAGCGGATCAGGCCACGCGGGAAACCGACCGAATCCATGATGTTGTTGCAGGCGTCTATGCACAGGCCGCAGGAAATGCACTGGTATTGCAGGCCGTTGCGGATATCAATGCCGGTCGGGCATACCTGCACGCAGAAACCGCAGTCTATGCAATCGCCGTGTCCCATGGCTTGGCGCTCTTCGCGGGTGCGCAAGCCTGGCATGGGCAGAATACGCCCAGTGGAACCCTCGCCGCGCCTGGCATCGTAGCTGACCGCCAAGGTATCCGGCTCATACATCACGCTCTGGAACCGAGCGTAAGGGCAGATGTGCAGGCAGATCTGTTCGCGCGATATGCCGCCCGCCACATAAGTAGTCACAGTGAGTACCAGCACGGTGAAATACGCCACCTCCGGCGCGTGGCCGGCAAAGAACTGCTGGAACATTTCGGGCGCGTAGCTGAAGTAGGCGATAAAGGTAAATCCCGTCCAGAAGGAAAGCAGGATCATCACCAGATTGGTCGAACCGACCTTGAGGACTTTTTCCATGTTCCACGGCTGCTTGTACAAGCGTATGCGCGCCGGGCGCTCGCCCTGAATCAGGTGTTCGACCAGCATGAACATATCGGTCCACAGCGTCTGGAAACAGAAAAATCCGCACCAGGCGCGCCCGACCAGGCCGGTCACGAAAAATAGCAGAGCGGCGGCGATAAACAGCAGCATGGACAGCCAGAAAATATCCTGCGGGTAGACCACCAGGTTGAAAATGAAAAACCGCTTGGAAACCAGATCGAACAATACCGCCTGATTAACCGCACTGACCCGCTCCCACGGCAGCCACGGCAAGGCGAAAAACACCGCATAGGCCAGCAACAGGATGCCAGTCTTCAGATTGCGGAATTTGCCTTCCACGGAACGGACAAAGATGGGGATACGTTTCTGGTAAAGCGGTGATGCATTTTCGGCTGGCATGGTTTATCTACAATATGGAACAGGTTAATTGGAATTTCAAAAAACAAAGGCTCACGTTGGAACGTGAGCCTTTGCCATCGTTCATAAAACTAGTGCATCAAGGCGTTACTTGCCGCCACCCAGGCTGTCATGCACATATACCGTCAGCAGCTTGATCTGTTCCGGCTTGAGACGACCAGACCATACCGGCATCTTGCCGCGGCTCATGCCGCCGGAAATAACGGCGGTCACCACTTGCAGCTTGCCCTCCGCTGTCGCTTGTCCCGGCACGTCGGCCCACAGCCAGATCTTGTCAGTCAGGTTGGCGGAGCCGATATCGGGATTGCCCTTGCCTTCGGCACCATGGCAGGTAAAGCAGGTACCTTCGTTATGGAAAATGGCATCCCCCGCCTTGGCCGCCGCGGCATCATGCGGCTCGCCCGACAGGCTCAGCACATAATTGGCCACCTGGGTAATCTTGTCGTCCGGCAATATGCCCTTGAACGCGGGCATCATGCCGTTGCGGCCGCCGGTGATAGTTTCCTGGATTTTTTCGTAAGTCCCGCCATAGATCCAGCTGTCGTCCACCAGATTGGGCGCCAAACCCACTTTACCCTGGCCGCCAGCCTGGTGACAGGCGGCACAGTTGTCGGCAAACAGCGTCCTGCCGGCGGAGTTGACAAACTGCATCAGCTCAGCGTCCTTGGCAACCTGGTCAAACGGCGTTGCTGCCACCTTGGCAAAGTACTGGCTTTGCATGGCTTGTGCTTCGTTCATTTCCGCCATCAACTTGGCACGCATATTCCAATGGGTCGTAACCTGCTGCCCCTTGTCATTGGTGTAGGTGATGGTGGCGAGGCCCTTGGTGTAGCTCTGGCCAATCGGCCACGCCGGGTAGAAAATCCAGTAGACCACGGCAAAAATGATGGTGATGTAGAACGTCCACAACCACCATTGCGGCAGCGGATTGGTTGCCTCGCGCAGGTCGTCATCCCACACATGCCCCGTTGTGCCTTTACTATTGTCTTGCCCCATGATTAATTTTCCTTCCTATCTTGGTTTTCATCCTGGAACGGCATATTTTTGTAGCTCTCCAGCCGGTCGCTGCGGTTCCTGCTACCGTAGGTGTAGTACAGGATGCCGCAAAACACGGTAAAGAAGATCACCAGCGCCAATGGCTTGGTATTCTCAAACTGCGTAAACCACATTAACCATTCCATTTTCTGCAATCCTTAGCGGAACTTGGCGAAATAGTCGTCATCGAATTTGCTGAAGTCGACCATCGTGCCCAGTACCTGCAAATAGGCTACGAGAGCGTCCATCTCGGTGACGTCGTTTGGATTGTTGTCGTAATTGCCGGCCTGAGCCTGCGCCAGAAGGTTTTTCTCGGCATCCTCAATCTTCAGGGTCTTGGCAACATCCTCGCCGAAAGTCTTGACGTTCTGCTCATACTCGGCCTGGGAATTGGAATACGGCACGCCGGTCATGCGCAACGCCCTCATCCGATCCTGCAGGTCGGAAGTATCCAGCGGAGTCTTCAACAACCACGGGTAGTTGGGCATTACCGATTCCGGCACCATGGAGCGCGGTGCGGTCAAGTGCTGCACATGCCAGTCGTTGGAATACTTGCCGCCCACGCGCGCCAGATCGGGCCCGGTACGCTTGGAACCCCACTGGAACGGATGGTCATACTTGGATTCCGCCGCCAGCGAGTAGTGGCCATAACGCAGCGCTTCGTCACGGAACGGGCGAATCATTTGCGAGTGGCACAGATAACAGCCTTCACGGATATAGATGTCGCGGCCACGCTGCTCCAGCGGAGAATACGGGCGGATCATTTCTTTGCCATCCGCCGTCTTGACGGTTTCCACCGTGTCCTTGATGAAGAACAGCGGGACGATTTCCACCAAGCCGCCGATGCTGATCGCGATCATCGTCAGCACCAGCATGATGCCAACATTACGTTCAATTTTGTCGTGTTTCATGATAGCTCCAAACCTTTCTTCTACCGATTACGCGGCTGCCGCAGCGGGAACCGCCACGGAGCTGCCCTTGCGGATGGTCATGGTCATGTTGTAGACCATAATCAGCATCCCGGTTAGGAAGAACACGCCACCCAATGCACGCATCACATAGAACGGATGCATTGCGGCGACCGTTTCCACGAAGGAATATTGCAGGTTGCCGAAGTCATCAAAAGCACGCCACATCAGACCCTGCATGATGCCGGAAATCCACATCGCCACGATGTAAAGCAGGATGCCGATAGTGGCTAGCCAGAAATGCACGTTAATCAGTTTCTGGTTATGCACTTGGGTATTCCACAGGCGCGGGATCAAGTGATAGAGCGCGCCGAAGGTAATCATCGCCACCCAGCCCAGCGCGCCGGAGTGCACATGACCCACGGTCCAGTCGGTATAGTGCGACAACGCGTTGACGTCTTTCAGCGACATCATCGGGCCTTCAAAGGTGGACATGCCGTAGAACGACAAGGCCACAATCAGGAAGCGCATGATCGGGTCGGTACGCAGCTTGTCCCAAGCGCCGGACAAGGTCATGATGCCGTTGATCATGCCGCCCCAGGAAGGCAGCAGCAGCATGATGGAGAAGGTCGCCGCCAGCGTGGAAGTCCAGTCGGGAATGGCCGTCCAGTGCAGGTGGTGGGTGCCCGCCCACATGTAAAGGAAGATCAACGCCCAGAAGTGGACGATGGACAACCGGTAAGAATACACCGGGCGGCCGGCTTGCTTGGGCACGAAGTAATACATCATGCCGAGGAAGGCCGCAGTCAGGAAGAAGCCAACCGCGTTGTGACCATACCACCACTGCGTCATCGCATCCTGCGCGCCAGCCATCAGCGGATAGGACTTGGTCAGGCTGACCGGGACTGCCAGGTTATGGAAGATGTGCAGAATTGCCGTGGCCAGGATGAACGCCATGTAGAACCAGTTGGCTACGTAGATGTGCGGCTCCTTGCGCTTCATCACGGTGCCGATAAAGATGACCGCGTAAACCACCCAGACCACCGCGATCAGCAGGTCGGTCGGCCATTCCATTTCGGCGTATTCCCAGCCCTGCGAATAACCGAGGACATCGCCCAGCGCCGCCAGCACGATAATGGTTTGCCAGCCCCAGAAAGTGAAGTTGGCCAGTGCAGCGCCACCGAACAATCGCGCCGCACAAGTACGCTGCACGATGTAATAGGAGGTTGCGAACAGCGCGCTACCGCCGAAGCCAAAAATCACGGCGCCGGTATGCACCGGGCGCAAACGGCCAAACGTGATGTACGGAATATCAAAATTCAGGAAAGGAAACGCCAATTCAGAAGCGATATACACCCCCAAAAGCATCCCCGCCGTACCCCATACCAGGGTCATGATAGTGAACTTGCGAACAATGTCGTAGTTATATTGCTCGCCAGCCACAGCGCTTGCTGTTGCCATTGCTACCTCCCTTTTAGTACATAAAATTTATGCCGCGAAACCCCATCCGCGACAGAATGACGCACATCAGCCGCCAGTATATGGTGCAAGAACTAATCCGACAAGTAGGTCTTGTTTAATTTTTTGCGCGACCTTCGTTTGTTAGAAGAAGCTTTAGGTCGTGCGCAATATCCTGCGGCTTTTGCCCGTAATTCAGAAAAAGCCGCAATCTGCCTGTTTTGTCGAACACATAAACACCGGCACTATGGTCTATGGTATACCCACTTTTGCCGCCCACAGCCTGTTTTTGGTAAAACACCTTGAAGTCCTTGGCCACCGCGGCAGTATCACCATAAAGCCCGAGGAACGAAGGATCAAACGCCGGCACGTACTGCGCCAGCACCTGCGGCGTATCACGTTCCGGGTCGAGAGTGACGAACAACACCTGCACCTCGTTGCGCCGGTCGCCGAGCAGCTTGAGCGCCTTGGCGAGGTCGTCCATGGTGGTCGGACAAACATCCGGGCAGTGGGTGTAGCCGAAGAACACGGCGACCAGCTTGCCGCGAAAGTCCGCCAGCTTTCTGGACTGCCCATGGTGATCGGTCAGGCTCAAGTTGCTGCCGAGAGCTGCGCCACTGACATCCGTGCCGACGAAACTGGCGGCTTCATGCTGAGGTGGGCTACAAGCCGCCAACCACACGCAAAACAAGGCCAGCCACCAGCAACGTATTGGGGTTGATTTTTCCATTACCGGATTTTATCACGCGACCACCAAGGGCTAGCCTCGCCCACCAACAAAAAACCCCCTTCCCGCCAAACGGTGAAGGGGGGCATGGCAATCAAGAAGAATTGCCGGACCACATTGCGTATGTCTTAGAACTTCTTGCCGAAACCGACGCTGATGACCCACGGGTTAATGTCAAGATGGTCGATTGTTTGGTACCCACCAGCTAGGCCAAGACTAGACGGCGCACCTGACAGGTTCATCTTAACGTCCGTATTCACCCAAATCTTCTTGACATCAAAGTTGACCAACCAGCGGTCTTGCAGGTTGACGTCGAAGCCCGCCTGAACAGCAGGCCCCCACATACTTCTATCAATGCGAATGGGATAGCTCCCAATTGAAGTATCCGCGGTAAGGCCATCGTCCATGGCACGCACGTAGGAAACACCAGCCCCTGCGTAAGGATCAAAGGTTTGATCCGGCATAAAGTGCCATTGGGCGGTTAACGTTGGGGGCAAAAGGTTAACCGTACCCAAGTTATGATCGAGGTTGACTGCACCCGAACCACTCGGCCCAGAAACATTAACCTTATGCTTGCTACCTAAGGCGGCGATCAGCTCCACCGCGATGTTCTTGGTGATGTAATAAGAAAAATCAATTTCCGGGATAGTGTTGCTATCCACTTCCAGTTTGGCGTCGTTGTTACCATACAGCGCTGCTGATGTGTTAGAACCCAAAACGCTAGATGCATAAGCTTCATTGGTCTTCTTGCCCAGTTCGCTGCTGACTTCTGGGTTGATGTTGGTGGCACGCAGGCGCACCACGATGTCACCCGCTTCTGCCATGGCTAAAGACGGTGCAAATGCTGCCGCAATCAACACCGCCAATACTGTTTTCTTCATTTTAATCATCTCCGCTAGGTAAAAAATATTCAGGACATAAAAATCTTGAATTGGATTCTACCAATGGCGGGGGTAATTGCAACAATTTCATTAAAGAACCCCAGAACAAAGTTTATTTTTGTTGCTTTTCTGCAACACTAAACAAGCAAATTCAATTCAAACCCGTGTACACCGCAGCCAGTCGGCTTGGTTGAATAATGTTTCGATCCCGTCGCGCGGCTTTTCCAGTTCCAGCGATATCGGCAAGTCAGGAAAATTCTCCCGCGCATAAGCCAGCATCCGCGCCAGCGCCGCCACGTTACGCCCTTCGAAGTGCAGCCAGTCATAAGCCCCGAGGTCGAGCACCATAAAATGCTCGGCCTCCAATTCAGGCAGGTCACGGTAATGCACAATGCTGCGTGTAGCGCCGCTGAGATAGATGCTCGAGGTCGGCGGCCGACCGGCCAAACGCGGGCAATGCCCGTAAACCACGCCATAGTTGGCGAAATCCTGTTCAATCACCGCCGTCTCCGGTGCATCGGCCAGTACACCGAGGAATTCCGCTTGATGTCCCAACTGGGCCAGCACCACAGCGCTATTGGCGGCGTTGCCACCACGGCAAGTGCGCAAGCTAGCAGCGCGCATCTCCTCATCCGCCTGCGGGTGATGCTCCAGCCCAAACACCAAGTCCAGCGTCACCGTGCCGACCAGCAGAATTCGCGCCATACGCTGTCCCTTTTCCTGTTCAAGCGTTAAATGATACGTCTATAATTGGCGTTTTTTGCGATTCTGGAGAAACAAGATGGCTATGGCCAAAACGATGGCCGACCGCGACGGTCTGATCTGGTACGACGGCAAAATGGTACCGTGGCGCGACGCCACCACTCACGTTCTCACTCACACCCTGCACTACGGCATGGGTGTTTTCGAGGGCGTACGCGCCTACAAGACCGACAAGGGCACCGCCATTTTTCGCCTCCAGGAGCATACCGACCGTCTGTTCCGCTCGGCGCACATCCTCGGCATGAAGATGCCGTTCGACAAGGCCACCATTGCGGAAGCGCAAAAAGCCGCCGTGCGCGAGAACAATCTGGAATCCGGCTACCTGCGCCCGATGGCGTTTTACGGCGCCGAAGCCATGGGCATCTCCGCCAAGACCTTGTCCACCCATGTCATCGTGGCGGCCTGGGCCTGGGGCGCCTACCTCGGCAAGGAAGCACTGGAAAACGGCATCCGCGTCAAGACTTCATCGTTCGCCCGCCACCATGTCAACATCACCATGTGTAAGGCCAAGGCCAACGGCAACTACATGAATTCCATTCTGGCGCATCAGGAAGCCGCGCACGACGGCTACGACGAGGCGCTACTGCTGGACGTGGACGGCTTTGTCGCGGAAGGCTCGGGGGAGAATGTGTTCATCATCCGCAATGGCAAGATGTACACGCCCGACCTGACCAGTGCGCTGGAGGGCATCACGCGCGACACCATCATCCAGCTTGCCAACGAAATCGGCTTGCAGGTGATCGAGAAGCGCATCACGCGCGACGAAGTGTATTCGGCCGACGAAGCTTTCTTCACCGGCACCGCCGCCGAAGTGACACCGATCCGCGAACTGGACAACCGCGCCATTGGCATCGGCCGCCGCGGCCCGGTGACGGAAAAGCTGCAAGCCAAGTTCTTCGACGTGGTCACTGGCAAATCGCCCGCCCATGCCAACTGGCTGACGCTGGTTTAAGGGGCCGATCCATGGCAAACACTCCGCGCGAGATCGAGGTCACGGCCAAGGACCTGCCGCTGCATTGCCCGACCACGGAAACCGCGCTGTGGTGCTCGCACCCGCGCGTGTTCCTGGACGTCACTGCCAGCGGCGAAGTGCTGTGCCCGTACTGCGGCACCAAGTACCACCTCAAAGCGGGAGAAAGCGTTAAGCAGCACTGATTTGTAGCGCAGGCGCTCTCGCCTGCTGCTTTTCAAGCTCCCTCTCCCTGTGGGAGAGGGTTGGGGTGAGGGCAATTGCAGGCGAGGGCGCCTGCGCTACAAGGTGGCTGGTAACAGCTCCACACCAACCTCGGCACCCCACAAGTGCGGCATGATTTCCCGCGCTTGGACTAAATCCCCCGTCGTCCAGAACCGCTCGCCAGCGTTGTCAGCTACCGCCAGCATTGCGGCTTCCTCCAGCCGCCGCTGCAACTGGCGCGCCACCGCCGCACCAGTATCCACCAGCGCCACCTCAGGACCAGCGGCCTGTTCGATCAAACCGCGCAGGAAAAGATAATGGGTACAGCCCAGCACCAGCGTATCCGCCCCATGCGCCAGCAGCGGCTCGACGTAGCCGCGCACCAGGGCAACGGTTTCCGGCGAGTCCAGTTCGCCGCGCTCTACACACTCGACCAGGCCGTGGCATGCCTGCGTTACCACCCTGACCTCACGCCCGTGTTTTTCCAGCAACGCGGCGAACTGCGCGCTCTTCAGCGTCCCCACCGTAGCTAGCACGCCGATCACACCGCTTTTGCTGGCTGCCGCTGCCGGCTTGACCGCCGGCTCCATGGCGACGACGGGCACGTCGAAACGCTGCCGCAGTTCCGTCACCGCCGCCGCCGTGGCGGTGTTACAGGCCACCACGATGGCCTTGGCCCCCTGCCCCAGCAAAAACTCCGTCAGCCATAGCGAACGCTCCAGGATTTGCTCGCGCGTCTTGCTGCCATAAGGCGCATGGCGCGAATCGGCGCAGTAGAGCAGCTTTTCTCGCGGCAGCTGCTGGCGGATATGGCGCAGCACCGAGAGACCGCCGACGCCGGAATCGAAAACACCGATGGGGCTATTTGCAATGGAATCGTTCATGTTTTTGGAGTGTATCGGAATGTCGGCGCAAGCTACAATGTCGGCTCATTATCAGGAGCATCTCCATTGGGCAACCGGCTGAGCAAAATCACCACCCGCACCGGCGACGACGGCAGCACTGGCCTGGGCGACGGTTCGCGCACCGGCAAGGAAAGCCTGCGCATCGAGGCGCTGGGCGAAGTGGACGAGCTCAACTCCCAGCTCGGGCTACTGTTGACGGAAACACTGCCGCCCAGCATCGCCCAAGAGTTGTTGGATATCCAGCACGACCTGTTTGACCTCGGCGGCGAGCTGTGCATCCCGGGCACCACCATGCTGCAAATCGAACGCATTGCCAGACTGGAGCAACTCATCACCGACCTCAACGCAGGACTGCCGCCGCTCAAGGAATTCATCCTCCCCGGCGGCAGCCGCGCCGCGGCGCTGGCACATATCGCCCGCACCGTGTGTCGCCGCGCCGAGCGCCGGCTGGTGGCGCTGAAACGGCAGGAAGCCGTTTCCGACCATGCGCTACGTTACCTCAACCGGCTGTCCGATCTGCTGTTCGTCATGGCGCGCACGCTCAACCTTCGTAATGGCAAGCCGGATATACTTTGGCAACGCCGACACTAAAATCAAGCCAAGTTTGCAACTATTTTGGTTAAGCAACCTATCTAAGGAATAGCAAAGGCTGCGGCATTAAGTCGCACCATTACGACTACCCAAAAATATAAACTTAGGTGTACGATGCCGAGTGAAAACCTTTTAAGATAACATTCTCCACTTTAACAACACAGTTAAGTCCATGTCCACATGAACCGCATCTACCGCCTCATCTGGAGCCAGGTACTCAGCGCCTGGGTAGCCGTGGCAGAAATTGCCAAGGGCCGTGGCAAGCGTTCGTCCGGACGCAAGCTGCTGGTGGCGGCCATGATGGCTCTTCCCGCCCTGGCGCAAGCCG
>Ga0265327_10003897_pt1 | contig 13724 bp, 7 predicted proteins | sample 41621metaG_FD_202089 | JGI IMG/M metagenome (GOLD analysis project Ga0265327, IMG submission 202089) | Rhizosphere microbial communities from Carex aquatilis grown in University of Washington, Seatle, WA, United States - 4-16-21 metaG | ecosystem: Host-associated > Plants > Roots > Rhizosphere >... | reverse complement strand
CTAGTGATCTTTCTACTTCAAATCCCTTATTGTTTTGTTCGCTTGAAGTACTCCAATTTAATAATACATCTCCGTTTACATTATGTGCTGTAAAGTTCAGTAATGTTATTGGAAGAGGATTCACTGATGCATCTCCAGCTACTCCGAATTCACCAAATGCTGTCATTCCTGTTCTGCTTAGCACTGGTGCTAAATTTGACCCTGTGGTAGTAACCATAGTTCCATTCAATGACCATGATGATACGCTGCTGTTTCGTTGAATCAATGACAATTGTGTATAGTCTGTGATGCCAACAAAATTATCGGCTTCAAATGTTCCAGTATATGCTCCACCTGTTAATCCATTAGCTGTTAATCTGAACACTCCAGAAGTATCTACTGTATTATCTGTAATTGCTCCATCTGTTAATGGCAAACCTGTTGTACTAGGAACTCCATGGATAAATTGATAAGTCAATGTACCTCCAGCAGTCGGTGCTGTAGTATACTCTACTATTATTGAACGATTATCTGCACCCACTACCATTGGATAGGTATATGATCCTGTATTAGTTGATATCCATCTACTGAAAACACCATCTATTGTTCCACTTCCTGATAATACCCCTGTTGAAGTTGCACTTGACCCTAGTGATAGGGTTGTATTAGCATCAGTAATAATCTCTCCTGATATTAATGCTAAAGTATCCGCAACACTTAAAGTAGAAGCAGCTATTGCATTTAATGAAACAGTTGTGGCATTAGTTGTAATAATTTGTGATACAGTTTGAGTTGGTACATTTGTCACAGATACAGAACCTCCTCCATTAAATTCAAGAATATCACTTAAGTTAACATTACTTCTACTTGGTGTCCAATTAGACGCTGTATTAAATGAGGCAGCAATTGTTTGGTTCCAAACATAAATATTATATGGTGCGCTAAGAATGTTCACATCATAGTCTTCTGTCTCTCCGTATGTATACGAAGAACATGGGTCGAAATTACCACCAGTACTATAATAACTGATCCTAACCCTCATTCTATGAGTTCCAGTATTTGCATTTACAGGAATCAATATGTTTTGACTAAGAGCATAACCTGATGTTTGTATATCATTAATCAATCTTTCTGAAGTACTGAATGTTCCATCATCATTAAAATCAACCCACATTCCAACATATTCATCTCCACCAGCAGGGTTAACAGTAATCGAAAACGTATTAGTACCTCCTTCTGTTACAGTTGCTGTTGTACCACTATAATATGTTAAGTATGGTGATGAAGATAATCCTGTTGTATTGTTTATACCACCATAAGTAATATTGGTAATTGCATCACTTGCTCCTGTACCTGTTGTATATGTTGGCACACAAAAATCTGCTCTTATTTCTCTGCTTCCTGCAGGTGCTGTTAATGAAGGTGTTTCCGGTGTTCCATCAACAGTTACTGAAGTGATTTCTGCATCCACAACATCTGTGATAGTTGCTCCACTTGCAATGTCATAAGTAACCCAGAAGTAATTAGTACCATTTGTTAAGGTTACTGTTCCTGTTAAGGTTTGTGTAGCTGCAGGTGATGAAACTGTTGATCCAAATTGTGTGGTAGTTGCAAACGTATTACTTGATCCCGTGAACCATACTTTTAGATTAGTAATATCAGAAAGCGAAGTAGTTCCTGTTGTTGCGACATCAATAGAAGTAACTCCTATTGATGAACCGGATAATGTTGTTACTACTTCTAATCCAACAATTTGATTATTGGTAGTTCCTTGGCCAACTTTTGTGGTGTTTGTTTGAGTTACTATTGAGCTTGCATACGTTACCGGTGAATTGATCTCAACATTTCCTGAAGGGTTAGTATTTGAAGGTACATAATAAACACCAATAGTATTGAGACTATCAATAACTGCATCAACTACATCGCTTAAAGTAGCTCCTCCAGATATATCATATGTCAACCAATAATTATTTGTATCGCTCAACAAAGTATCTGCTAATCCTGTAAAACTAAAAGCTCCAGACGGTGAAGAAATTGTTCCTAATAAATTGCTAGTATTAAATACCGCTGAACTTCCTGTTTTGTATAGTTTAGCTGAAGCAATATCTGAAGTAAGTGTTGAACCATTCGTATTAAAATACATCTCAGTAAGAGTTCCTATACCACAACCAGTTGCTAAAACGGGTATTCTTAATATTGGTACATCGGTTGCCCCAGGAGCAACAACATTTATATTTTGTATTGCTGTACTTGATACATAAACAACTGGGTTATCTAGCACATTTACATTATAGTCTTCTGTTTCACCATAAGTATAAGAAGAACATGGATCAAAGTTACCACCTGTGGAACTATAACTGATTCTTAATCTCATTCTATGTACACCTAAGTTTGCCGAACATGGAATAGAAACATTTTGACTAAGAAAATAGCCCGATGTTTGAACATCATTGATCAATCTTTCAGATGAACTAAATATTCCATCATCATTAAAATCAATCCACATCCCAACATATTCATCACCTCCTGCTGGTGCAACAGATATAGAAATAGAACTTGACGTTCCCTTTGTAACTGTAGCTGTTAATGTACTGTAGTAAGTTAAATACGGAGATGAGGAAGCTCCTGTAGTATTATTAATACCACCATATGTTACATTGTTAATTGCATCACTAAAACCTGTTCCTGTTGTATATGTTGGTGTACAATATGCTGCTCTAATTATTCTATTTCCAGTTGGTGCAGTAACGCTTGGGGTTTGTGGTGTTCCGTCAACTGTTACAGAGGTAATTTCACCATCAACTATATCTCCAAGTGTAGCACCTCCTACTATATCATAAGTTATCCAGAAATAATTGGTATCATTTGATAGTGATTCAATGCCTGAAATTGTTTGTGTTGTAGAGGGTGTTGTAACCGTTGATCCAAATTGATTAGTGGTTGCAAACACATTACTGTTACCCGTATACCAAACATTCAAATTGGCAATATCAGTAAGTGCTGAAGTTCCAGTTGTTGCAATATCTAATGATGTTACATTTATTGGAGAGCCTGTAGACGAAGTGATCACTTGCAATTGAATTATGTTGTTATTGGAAGAACCTTGAGCCACCTTAGTAAGATCTGTCTGGTTTGTTGTTGAACTAATAAAGGACATAGGAGCGTTGATCTGACGGCTGCCAAGTGGATTAGTAATTGAAGGAATATAATATGCACCAATTGAATTGAGGCTATCAATACCAGCATCAACTACATCTGTTAAAGTAGCTCCTCCAGATATATCATATGTCAACCAATAATTATTAGTATCACTCAACAAAGTATCTGCAAGTCCGGTAAAACTAAAAGTTCCAGATGGTGAAGAAACTGTTCCTAATAAATTGCTATTATTAAATGTAGCTACATTTCCTGTTTTATATAATTTAGCAGCTGTAATATCTGAAGTATTTGTTGAACCTCCAGTGTTAAAATACATTTCACTTAATGTTCCAATACCACATCCTTTTGCTACCAATGGTATTCTCAAAATTTGTGCATCATTAGTTCCTGGACCTACAACACTAGAATTCTGGATAGCTGAACTAGAAATATATGCAATTGGATTATCAACTATTATAACATCATAATCCTGACTTTGTCCATAACCAGCACTTGATGCGCCACAATATTGAGTTGATGTTGGTTGTGCATCATCACCATCTCTTATTCTTAATCTTAATGTTCCCAATTTTGCATTACAAGGAACTGTAAAAATAAAAGTTGCTTGTCCACTGGAGCCTGCATTAGCTGGGGTCTGTATTCCAAGATCTTCTCCTGGATCACCAAAACTTCCATTATCATTATAATCAATCCAAACTCTACCATATTGATTTGCATCAGTTCCAACATTTACTATGATTGTATCTGTTGATCCACGTAAAAGTGTTGGAGCGGCTAATGTGTTGAAATATGTATATGCTCCGTTCGCGCATGTTGTCCCGTTATTATCTAATGTTCCTAATCTGAATCGAGCTATATTATCTCCTGAACAACCAAATGCATATGTTGGTGTGCAATACGCTGCTCTTATTGACCTACTACCTGATGGTGCAGTAACACTTGGGGTTTGTGGTGTTCCATCTACTGTTATTGAAGTAATTTCGCCATCAACAACATCTCCAAGGGTAGCACCTCCTACTATATCATATGTTATCCAGAAGTAATTAGTGTCATTTAATAAAACTTGATTACCACTAACTGTTTGTGTTGCTGAAGGTGTTGCAACAGTTGATCCGAATTGCGATGTAGCTGCAAATGTGTTACTGTTTCCTGTATACCATACATTCAAGTTGGCAATATCCGCAAGGGCTGTGGTTCCAGTTGTTGCAATATCTAATGAGGTTGCGTTTACTGAAGAACCTATTGACGACATTACTAATTGCAATTGAACAATATTATTGTTAGATGAACCCTGAGGTACGCTTGATATATTTGTTTGTAATACAGTTGAAGCAGAATAAGTCATTGGAGAAGTGATTGTAATATTTCCTGTAGGATTGCCATTATCTGGCAAATAATAGTTGCCTGAAATTTGAATGCTATCTAAGACAGCATCAATCACATCTGTATATGTTGCTGAAGGACTTACATCATAAGTTAACCAGATATAGTTAACACCAGATGATAATGTTTGAGTTGCTGATTGAGTAAAAGACCCATTTGGTGATGAATAGGAAGTTCCAAATGGAATAGCTGTTGAAAATGTAGAACTGCTTCCTGTATAGTAAACATTTGCTGCCGTGATATCAGTAACATTTGTTGAACCTGCTGTGTTCATCACAATATCGCTCATAGATAATGTTCCAATACTTCCTGATAAATAAGTTCTGATACGAATAATTTGTTGATTAGTAATACCAGGAGCTACTATACCTGTAATTTGATCTACACGTACAGAATCTACTTCAATATTATCCAAGATTAGGTCGGCTTCATCAGCACCCATATCAGGCGCTGTTGCACCTCCATAAATGGAACCTGCTGGTCCTGGCCGAACATCCCCATCAATATCTGTGGCAATTGTAGCAATCACTGTACCTCCTGATTCAATTGGTGTTTTAGAGCCTGCAGTAAGATGAAGATCTGTTGAACTAACAAATGGTGGATTGGTATTTATTGAATGTGTATTTCCACCAAATCCAGAGATCATTGCAGAAAGTGATATTTGGTCTGTACCTCCTATATATCCAAGTATACCTGGAATACCACTGACATAATAATTGTTATAGTCGATATTTGAGAAAACAGTATTTGATACTGTTGAATAAATAGTATACGATTTATCACCTGTAGATGTATTATTATCATAAGTGTTTACAAGATTGTTATTTCGAATATCTAAACTTCCTGATGAAGAAGCTATATAAATATTAGCTGCTACTCCACCACTAGTATTTCCTGAATATCCTGTATGTGAACCATACATATTAATCGAATTGTAAATAATAGATACCCCACCAGAAGTTCCTTCAACTGTTATTCCACAAGTTGCATAGAATGAAACCGATGCATCTTGATAATTCCATATATCAGAAATCATATTGTTTGCAATCAACGTATTACTTGATGATGTAGCATTATTGATAGTGATTCCTCTAATGCCATATCCTCCTGTAGTAGCACTTGAAATGCTTTTAAGTGTATTATTTGTAACATTTATATTAACTGACGTTCCCAAATTTATTCCAGCTGCAGATCCAGTTCCTGATGTAGATGTATTAGCACTTATGTTTTGAATTGTATTACTAGTGATATTGAAACCTAGAGCATTATTAATTGTAATTCCCCACTGACCTATACTATTGGTGGTTCCTGACGAATTCGGTCCAATCTGATTATTGGTGATATTCCATCCATCTGAACCACCACTTGACAATGATGAAGTTCCCTTTTGATAAATAGCACAATAAGTTTGTTCAATATCATTATTATCAATGGTTATGCTGTCATTATCATATGATGCACCGGAAGAACTAGCTGCAACAGCTCCAGGTGTTCCTGAATAAATTCCATAGTTTACTACTGTAGAAGTTGAAGTACTCCTGCTTCCAAGAATGATACAATTCTTTATCACATTATTTGAGGCTCCGTCTGAGCTTGATGTTGCAGATGCAAAACGAATTACCATCATGCCTGCAGTTGTTGAAGTAGGCCTTTGAATTGTTAAATTACGCGTACCAGCTGTAGCCGGGTCATCCCCGTCAATAGTTACACTATCTGCACCTAAAAATTCAAGCACACCTCTGTTTGCAGTGGCTGTTGCATTTCCATTAATTGTAACATTTCCAGAAGGCAAAATGGTAACTGAAGTGTAATTGGATGGAGAAGCACTAGACAATAATGGGACAGGTGTTGCAGGCTCAGTAGTATTACCTGTAATTGTAATAAGAATGGCCCCCTGATATGTCCCTGCATTAATTTCAGTGAATACATCGTTTACAGTAGAGTAGGTTGTTGGTCCTGATGATCCTGCAGATGCTGTAACAGTAACTTGAGCAGATGAACTAAAAATAATTGTAGTCAAAAGAAGAACAAGAATTGCCAGACTCCTTTTTGAAAATAATTTGTATAAATTTTTCATGGTTGTAATAGTTTAGTTTATAATATTTGGTTTATTAAAATAATATGAAACGCCCAAACACAAGCATCGAATGTTGCTAATATTTTTGCAAAAATGGCAATAGGTAGTGTTAGAAATTAGGAATAAACTAATTATTATTCATTCCATAGAGTAGTATTCCATGGATAGTTTCTTCCAACTATAAAGCAAGGGGAAAGATCGATAATATTGGATATTTTTTTTGAAAGACTTATCGCTATTATTTGGCTTTTTTGATACTGTAATTCATTAAAAGATTTCATGGGTCTATATTTAAAATTCAAAACATGCTATAACATATGGCATCAACTTCATGTCAATATTTTTTCTACAAAATGAAAGTTGAAGAAATTTGTATTACGAGAAATCAGTAATAAATAAATTACTATTCATTCCAAAGTGTGGTATTCCATGGACAATTCTTTCCATAAATATCGCACGGTGAATAATTTATAATGGTTGACAGGTTATACGAATGTTCAATAGCTACTGTAAATCTTTTTAGAGAAAATACAGCATACATATTTCTCCTGATCTGCTTTGTAATATCTTTATGAAATTTTTTTTTCATAGATAATAATTTTGTACGAATTCAATTACATTTTTTGTATATCAAACAATAAATCTTTTTCTAAACATATTACAATTTATATTGCTAAGTTACCTTTTTCATTTCTTAAGTGCAAATTAAAATATGAGCTTTCGAGGATAGAGCACTAATTAATTTGTTTTTCTTGAAATGAACTTTTGTATTAAATAACAATATTGATAACACTCTGTTTTATGTGTTTTATAAATCATTATTATATAGATCCGATTGGCTTTCTAGTATTTGTTTCATCTTATCTATTGTTATAACACTAACAAAAGTAGTATACCAGTTTATTAATATTTTCTTAAAAGTTATTTAAGTAAAAAATGCTAATTGATTTTATGAGAAATCAATTAGCAAAAAAATATGTTAACTATCGTTGGTTAAGTAAACTAACCACAATCAAATTAGATATTTTCGTGTATCACCTTTTATGTTTATTGATAAATTAACCAATGCTATCCAAGATTTATCATTCTTGCAATAAGATGATTTAAATTCTACGGTATAGAATTTACGAGTATTATTATTAATTCTGTGTAAATTAAAAGTGGTTTTAACAAACATTTGCTAAAACCACTTGTTTTTTTGTGGGCCCACTTGGGATCGAACCAAGCACCCCCTGATTATGAGTCAGATGCTCTAACCGAATGAGCTATGGGCCCAATTAAATTGGAGTGCAAACATATATTTTTGCTCTTTTAATACAAACATAAATTTACATGAAAAAAATTAGCACAATAATTTTGGATTTAGGAGGGGTTATTCTCAATTTGGATCAGGAACTTACCTTCAAGAACTTCGCAAAATTAGGCTTCGACCTTGATAAGATGAACAATGATTCAACCTTATTTAGCGATTTTGAAAAAGGTTTGATCAATGAAACAGAATTCAGGAGCGGAATAAAAAAACTAAAAAATGGATCAGTAAGTGATGAAAATATCGATGAGGCATGGAATAGTATGTTACTCGATCTTCCAAAAGAACGAATTAATCTGATCAAGTTACTAAGATTAAATTACGAAGTTTATTTGCTTAGTAACACAAATACTATCCATATCAATTGTTTTAAAAATTATTTTGATGAAAATTTTGAAGATGAAAGCTGGGAAACTCTTTTTGATAAAATATTTTATTCACACGAAATAGGGCTGCGAAAACCCGATACAGATATCTACGAATTTGTATTGAATGATATTGGCAAAACTCCAAAAGAATGCATATTTATCGATGATAATCAATCTAACTTATATGGCGCTGAGAGTATTGGTATTCGCACTATTTGGGCAAAAAAACCATTATCTGATAAAACAATGAATGAAATAAAAATGATCTCAGATGCAGTTGCATCAAGATTATGATAAACGATTATATTTTAAAATAAAAATCTCCTGATTCATATTTAAGCGCTTCTCCGTTTGACATTTCTTGCAAATAATTTTTATACAATTTGTAGATTTTATATCCAATTGAGGTAAAAAGTTCAAATATCTGCTTTCGATTTTCCTCAGTAGATATCTCCATTTGAATAAGAGGTTTGAACTTTCCAATCGTATTCATAAAATGAGGCATGATATGTACCTCATATCCTTCTACATCACATTTCAAAAAATCAAGTCGGTTCAATGAAGCAAATAATTCATCTGGAATACACATCTTTACTTCGTAAGTATGCATATTCTTCGCTTCATCAACATCCACTATTTTTGTGAGGCCATGCCTGAAAACTCCATCAATTAAAGGCGTCCCCATTTGAATATTTTTATTTTCACTTCCTAATGCTGTTTGATACAATGTGATATTATCTAGAGCAAACTCTTTTGTGTTCTTTTTGAAAATTTTAGCAAATAGTTCAACTGGTTCAACCGCATGGATATGTCCATTAGTATGCGCGTATTGAGATAAAAATGTTGAGTAATAGCCAACATTTGCTCCAAGGTCTATACAAACAAATCCGGGTTTAATAATCTCTTTCAGATAAAACAATTCAGGATATTTATTTTTCAATAATCCTAATTTGATCAATCGGATATATGCATCGCTTACTAATGAAAGATAATTTTCGAGACCTAGAAGTTCTAAAAGAATAGCACGAAGTTTTTTCTCCATTATTTTATTTCTTCATACTCTACATATTCTCCCAAATTTTTATCATCCGGTTTAGGGTTTTTAACGGTTGATGGATCGATAATTACCTTTCCTTCAGTCTTCTCATTTTGGTGATAATGGTTGTGATTAATATTAATCACTTTTGCCTTAAACACTCCTTTTAATAAAGTCCCGAAGATGAATCGAAACAAAATGTAAAAAAGAAATAAGTATAAAAGAAATTTGAACATAATTGATAAATATGGTTGGCAAAGTTAATGATTTCTATAAAAAACCCTAAATTTAAGTGTTCCTATATACCCCGAAAACAAAATCACTTTCATGCGTTTTTAGAAATTTTGCTTCCTCTTGAAAAGCATATTGTAAAAGTGCTTTCGTTTTTTCTGAGTCATCAATAAAATGATGAGAAATATCTTTAAACAATGGCATCAATAGGTTTCCTCCTAATCCTTTTTCCTCATCAGTTTTAAAATATTGATGAATGGTTGGAAGAATTGCAGATGACTCAACAGCTTCTGAAGGGTCAGAAATAATCATTCTCAATTTCCCGGCTCTATAAGCTTTTGTTTTAATTGCATTGAGTTTGTAACGTTTTTTATAATTTACAGGAAAGGTTGAAAGAATTGTTTTCACTTCCTGTAGTTGATCATCTGTCCATTGAATTCTGTCGGGACCAACATATTCATGAATAATTAAGAGGCCATCCTTTTTTAAAGTTTTCTTGATAATATCTCCCAATAACGTATCCAAGTTTTTAAAGTGATGAAGGCTTGAGTGAAATAAAACCGCATCAAAATATTCAATATCAAAATTGCATTGATAAATATCTGCAACTTCATATTTCAAATTTGTGTAATGTAGCTGCTCAGCACTCCTATTAGCTTCATCTATTAATTTTGTTGCAAGATCAATTCCTGTTATCTCGGAAAAGTTTGAATGCTTAGCAAATTTTATTTCGTGACTACCAGCACCACAACCTAAAGAAAGCATTTTAAGACCTGTATTCTTTTTAAAATATTTTCCTATAACATAATCTGCATATTCTTGCTGTGGATTTCCTGTGATGATTTTATTCCAATGTTTTTTTATTTCAGGAATGATCCAATAGTTTGAAGATTCAATATTTATATGATTAAAGGTGCTTTTAACACGAGTGTTTTTATCAATAGAAAATTTCGAAAACACATATTCTATTCCGCGCTGTTTAAGCTTAAAATACGTTTCAATAATATCTCCTTTGGTTACCAATTTGGATGGTTAATTTGAATAGCTATAATCATATGCAAAAGAATTATATAACTTTCCGTTACTTCTATAGAAATCCATTTTCACGCAAAGATTTTTATCATTATAAGCATATACAAATTTTCTTTTTAGCTTTTTTGAATCGTAGTATGAAATTTGTGTCTCATTGCCTAGTTTATCATAAATATGTTCCCATTTATTTTCTAGCTTTCCTTTGTTATTGTACACTTCATAAAGAATTAATAGAGAATCAGAAGTATAATGAGTAACAGCTTTCGTATGTTTTCCTTTTTCATTAGTGTAATCAAATACTTCAATGAAAGTACCATCGTTGTGGAATTCTCTTTTAGTACAAAAATTTCCTTGTTTTACTGACTTAGATTCAAGCTCCCCTTTTTGATCACATTCAAAAGTCCAACGTTCTTTCAACTTATTTTTTTGATTAAAATAACGTGTCTCTTTTCTACTGCCGTTTTCATAAAAATCATATTCATATCTGTAATAATCTTTTCCATTTTTATCTACTGAACTGTACGCTGAAAGCTTACCTATATCATTGTATCTATACGTATACCCCCATGTCTTATGAAAAAACAAAAGAAAGGAGATCTTATAGCCCCTCAATATCAATCTGTTTTTGTTATCATATATACGGTTCTCCGAGCTCAAAGTATCCAAATGATGATTCAATGTAATACGATTTGTTATCAAAGTATCATTAAGATATTTATATATTTTAGAATTTCGTATTCTCCCATTTTTACTAAAGTTAGTTGAAGATATTATACACGTTTCTGAGTTTAAAATATACTCGTCTATTTTAAAATATTGTCTGCCTGAAAGCTTTTTTAATGCGTATGATTTTATATGATTTAATTTTAAAGAATTTGAATGTGAAGCTGCTTTTAAATTATATGTAGCATTTTCAAATTGCATGAATTCGAACTGTGCTCTTGCATATGAAAATGCGAAAAAAAATAAGATAAAAAATAAAGAATATTTTTTCATAACAAGTGTTTTAAGAGTAACGAATATGCCTATTGAAAATTACTGTTGAAAAACAAATATAATTTAAGAATACCTTTTATTCATACCTCAAAGCATCAATAGGGTTTAGGTTTGCAGCTTTACGTGCAGGATACCATCCAAAGAAGATTCCAATCGTTGCGGAGAATACTGAAGACAATAAAATAGAAGAAAGTGTAACAGTAACAGGCCAACCTCCTAATGATGAAACTAAAAATGCAATTAACAACCCTAGTAAAATTCCTAATGCACCACCAATTAAACTGATAAAAATTGATTCGATCATAAATTGTAAGAGAACGTCTTTACTTTTTGCTCCGATAGCAAGTCGGATACCAATTTCGCGAGTTCGTTCTGTTACAGAAACAAGCATAATATTCATGATCCCAATTCCACCTACTAACAAAGAAATGCTTGCAATACTCGCAAGCAAAATCGTTAATACACTTGAAATACTTCCAAAAGTCTTTGCAATATCCTGCTGAGTTCTTATTGTAAAATCATCTTCATCATTCGGAGGAAGTTTATGCATTTCACGTAGAATCGGCTTAATCTCAAGTGTTGCTTCATCAATTACTTTTTCATCTAATCCTGAGGCGAGAATGCTATTAATAAAAGTTGTTTGAAGCATTCTCTTTTGAACCGTAAAAAATGGTGCAATAATAATATCATCCTGATCTTGTCCGAAAGTGTTCTGCCCTTTCTTTTCAAGCATTCCAATGATCTTAAATGGAATGGCATTGATACGGATCATCTTGCCGATTGGGTCAACATTCTCTCCAAAAAGATTAGTAACAACTGTTTGACCAACTACACAAACTTTTGCTGCAGAATGTTCGTCTGATTCAGAATAAATATTTCCCGTTTGAATATGTAAATCACGAATAAAAAAATAATCTGCATGAGAACCTACAACGTTTGTTTTCCAGTTTTGTGATCCTGCAATTATTTGACTTGATTTATTTACAACGGGCACAACATGACTCACCAATTCGCATCTTCTTAAAATTGCTTCGGCATCTTCTTTAGTTAAAGTTGAAACAGAACCTGCTCCCATTCTAACACCTCCCATACTGAATGCACCCGGATAAATCATAATCGTATTTGTCCCCAAACTTGAAATTGATGCTGTTATGTTTTCTTTTGAACCTTGTCCGATGGCAAGCATGGCAATCACCGAAGCCACACCAATAATAATTCCAAGCATTGTTAGAAATGTCCTGAACAGATTCTTCTTTAATGAACGATATGCAACTTTAAAAAGATTTATCAGATTCATACAGTCGTGGGTTCTAAGTTGTATTCAATTAACTTTTTTAATTCTTCAGTAGGATTTTTTCTGTCTTTCACTAAACCGTTTGAAATAATTTTTCCATCTTTAAAAATCACATTGCTTAAAGCAAATTGCGCAATGTCAGGTTCGTGAGTTACCATTACAATCGTTCTTCCTTTTTCATTTAGTGCCTGAAAAATTTCCATGATTTCAAAACTTGTTCGTGTATCGAGATTTCCCGTTGGTTCATCTGCCATGATCACAAGCGGTTCATTCACTAACGCTCGAGCAATAGCTACTCGTTGTTGTTGCCCACCTGAAAGTTGATTTGGAAGTGAATGCATTCTATCGGCAAGACCAACGGATTTCAAAGCATTGTATGCTCTTTCTTTTCTTTCTTTGCTTCCAACAGAATTATTATACAACAATGGCAATTCCACATTTTCGATTGCAGAAGTTCGTGCAAGAATATTAAATGATTGAAAAATAAATCCGATCTTTTTGCTTCGCAAATCAGCCAACTGATTTTTAGAAAATGTTTTTACATCAACACCATCTAAAAAATAATCGCCTTTTGAAATATGATCTAAGCAACCAATAATATTCATAAAAGTTGATTTGCCTGAACCACTCGCTCCCATGATGGCAACATATTCTCCTGTTTTCACTTCGAGTGAAACACCACGAAGGGCATGAACTTCCACGTCACCCATTTTGTAACTTTTTTCGAGATTGCGAACTGAAATAAGTGAATCTGCCATTTTATTTTTTATTTTTTCCCTGGCATTTTTGGCATGAATGGATTTGTTGCAGCTGCAGGTGGTGCTCCTGGAATTGCACCAGTTCCAATAACTACATCATCC
>Ga0265327_10003896_pt1 | contig 13731 bp, 11 predicted proteins | sample 41621metaG_FD_202089 | JGI IMG/M metagenome (GOLD analysis project Ga0265327, IMG submission 202089) | Rhizosphere microbial communities from Carex aquatilis grown in University of Washington, Seatle, WA, United States - 4-16-21 metaG | ecosystem: Host-associated > Plants > Roots > Rhizosphere... | reverse complement strand
GGACGATATTGCCTGTCCCTTTGACAATCGCCTCACTAAAGGTGACGACTACATTGGCGTTGACCAAAACGTTACCAGCCTCATCTAGTGGGCTGAATGTTGTCACTGTTGGTGCTGTCGTATCCGCAACTGTCGTAAAGTGATATGTGGCACCAGCATAGTTGTTACCAGCTGTGTCCTTGATCGTACCAGCAGCTAATTCCAGTGTGTAGCTGGCCAGATTTGACAGATCAGCCGTTGGATTCACTGTCAGTGTACTGCCTGAAATAGTGAGGTTAGTGCTCGTTGCTGCATTGTAGGTTTCGACCACATTACCAAGAGAGTCCTTGAGCAGGATATTGCCTGTCCCAACCTTAATGGCCTCACTGAATGTCACCACAATATTGGCAGCCACAGCTACCCCTGTCGCATTATCAGTAGGGCTGATACTGCTCACCGTAGGGGCTGTCGTATCTGATGGGAATGCACTAGGAAACTTTGCCGTTAAGTCAATAATGACGTTCCCAGACTGGAATTGCAGTTTTTCAACGCCATTGAGTACAAAATGATAACCACTGGCGGGGGAGATAGAATCCACATGGATCGAAGTCCCCACTTGAGTGACTGTATACATGGACTGATTGGTATTACTATCAATGAATAGGGTATCTACCCCAGCCAAGCCGTTGTAGGTCATATTTTGCTGGCCTTGACTTGGTTTGAATGTATCGTTGTTTATTGTGCCGGTTACGGTTGCCATGCTTTGATTCCCAAAATTAAAAATGAAGAAAGATTACTTAGCTTCAAGTTTTCATTCGTTCATTCTCTTAACTGCCCCAGTTTGATCAATTGCTAAATAATTGGCGCCAGACTCGCGCAACCAATCAAGACCTTCTTCTTGTTTTAACATCGCTATTGTGCTGAAACTGCCAGCCGCTACTGTAAGCGGGGCAAGTATGCTGACCGATTGCCAGTAATTCACTGGCATGCCAGTCTTCGGTGAAATAATGTGGCAATATCTTTTACCATTCAGATCGAAATATTTTTCGTAGTCTCCGCTTGTTGCAAGAGCGCCGGATATGATTGGAATACTTGCAATCAACATTCCATTTTTACGAGGATCGGGAATTCCCATCTGCCAAGGTTGACCATCCAGTTTGGGACCTATCACCCTCAAATCCCCTCCTAAATTCACATAGCCATGCTTTACACCATGATTTGCAAGTAGCACGGCTGCTCTGTCAGTCGCATATTCCTTACCAAAGCCACCAAAATCGATTTCCATACCGGCCAGCGGTAATTTAATTGCTGACTGTTTACGCACAACTTTATCCCAGCCCACCAAATTCAGGAGAGAATCCAGTAATGATTGGGCGGGTAGCTTAGGCTCCTTAAAGTTCCAGGCACGGCGTAAAACGCCAGATGTGATATCAAACAGGCCATCGCTCATCTCGAATAAGGCATTTGCGTAATCTAAAAGCTGGCCGGTTTCTTCATCGTGCTCAATCCACGCCTCACCTGCAGAGGCATTGACTCTGGAAACCACGCTGTCAGCCAAATACCTTGAAAACTTAGCCTCAATACGCTGTACTTCACTGATAGCCTCACCGAACATAGCCATTGCCTGCTCTTCACTTATCGCATCTACCACCAACTCACATGGGCTGGCCATTGCTTTGAATTGATAGCGGAAGAGCTCTTGCTCACCAGCATGATTAGGTGTTATTGAGGCTTCTTTAAAATTATCAGGCTGAGACATCTCTGTGTGCCTAAAACTTATGCGTCAACCCAAACTGATAGCTGGTAAACCTGAATGTGTCCAAGCCATAACTGCCGCCGCTATTGGCTGCTAAAGCAGCCTTTTGTTCGTACTTTTCAAATTTAAAATCAATTAACCAATCTGGATTAATCTCCTTGGTCACTTTGAAGCCAGCCGTAATCGCACCATAATCAGCTAGGCGCTGATCCTCAGAATAGTAAGGCTTGGTAAAATCTGGAAGCGTTGCGAATCCACCGGCTGCGGGATCAACCTCGACATAAAAATCGGCGGCCGATTGTGTGTAGTAGCGGAATAATGGCGTAACAGTCCAGCCAGAGGAAAACGGCTGCACATATTCAGCAGTAAAGGTGTGCGCCTTGATCCCATAGGTGTCGCTGTAGTACCTGTAGCTCAAATGACTGGAGCCATTCGTCTCATTAAAGTGGTGATTCCAGCGCAACATCACCGTAGAGTGATCTCTCGAACCTGGCCGTTGATCAAATGCTTTGTATGGATCAGTAAAATATCCAGCTCCTGCTGAATACCCAAAATTGACTTGCGCAATGTCATTAGGCGTCAGTACCTGCGTGACCCCAACAATCCAATCCGTGACATGCTTGGTCTCACCCACAACGACATGGTTATTAGGGTTAATCTCGTCATTGGTCACCCCAATACCAGCATTAAATGTTGTGTTCTTATCTTCAGAAGAAACAGTTCCGGATATTGAAAACCCTCTTGAAACATAATCAGATTCATTCGAGTAGCTGGTACCAACAGTGACCGTGCCTCTAGGCAAATATTTAGTTAGTTTAAGATCAATCGCCCTGCGCAAATCCTGCATCTTGGTGATTGCGCTTGTGTGATACGCGGGCGATGCTCCCGAGATGGAATCAGTGGTATAGGTGCTTGATAATGCCCAATCACCAGCAATCGGTAACAATAAAGAGAGAGCTGGCGCACGCACACGAATACGGTCAGTACCAGGCTGCGCATCCTGATAATCAAGATATTTAAGGCTAATCTGAGCACGCTCAGGGGCTAGATCAGCATGTGCGATGCTCACAGCGGGTAAGGCAAGTGCGGCCGTCATCATAGCAGCGCAGCGTGTTCCAAATTTGCCTGAAGTGTTCGTATTTGTTTTTTTGGTCGTAGTTGTCATAGTCATGTTTTCTGCTAGTTGCAACCACATCCGCCACCGCCAACGCCTGAGCCGCCTGAAGCGCCTTCTTTACTGAAGTAGGTGTGCTCGGTAAATGCGGTATCGAGTGCATCGCCCTCAAAGGTCATTTCCGGCTTGGCCAGATTGCCCTTCTCCCATGGCTTCACTGGCTTGATGGAAGCACAACTACACAGACTAAGCGCGGCAAGGAGCAAGCCCGATCTGAATATCATTTGCAAGCTAGTCTTCATTTTTTATCTTCCGTTGAAGATAAGTTGCTCTGGATTTTTTGCTCCAGCTTGTCTTTGTCTGCCGCATTGAAGCCCATGTGCTGGAATATCACTTTGCCATCCCTGCCAATCAGATAACTGGTTGGCATGCCTTTAACACCGTAGGATTCTGGCGTTGCGCCTTTGGTATCAAAACCGATAGTAAATTTGGCTGGTACAGATGCCAGAAACTTTTGAGCATCAGGATTATTTTCATCAAGATTAATAGCAATCACTTCCAGGCCTTGCGCACGATACTTTTCCTGCATTGCATTCATCCAAGGGAAAGACTGCTTGCATGGGCCGCACCAGGAGGCCCAGAAATCGAGATAAACGAGCTTACCTTTGGCTTTCGATAATTTGACTTTCTCACTCACCCCAGGCAACTCGAAATCTGGTGCTTGAGCACCAAGCTCAAGGGCAGAAGCCTGAGTAGTCATCTGTAAAAGAAATAATACTGAAATGGAGAAAAGCGATTTTTTGAAGTTTTTAATCATGTCTCACCCTGTTTTTATTTGCCCCGAATATCGAAAACCATGCTTTATATTTAAATTGCTTGGCAATATCTTGCGCAAGCCTCATGCCAGAGTTTGATAACTGAGTCACAAAATCTATTCCACAATAATATCCCATTATTTTTTAATGGTTATTTTTAATTTATGAATTGACAATGCAATTAAAAGAGATTGAATCCTAAGGCAAAGAGTGGCTCTTTAATTTAACCAGTTGATGATTTAGTACTACAAATCTTGCATACCTACTGTGATTGAAGTCACAGCTCACTTGTGACGAGAGCGTCTCCAACTGCTCTTGCCGGACTCAAACCATGGCTAATCACGTCATCTGCATCAATCAGTAAAAACATAAAATTTTGAGACTTTAGCCATTCAATGGCTTGCTCTTTTGGCATGAGCATTGCCACGCTACTGGCGATCCCTGCCATCACGCATTGCGGCGCAATCACGCTAACCGATTGCCATTCGGCACAAGGCCAACCAGTTTTGGGGTTTAGGATATGGCAAAACCTTTGGCCATCGACTTCAATGTATCTTTCGTAATCCCCACTCGTTGCCATGGCGCCGGCATGAATTGGGATACCTGCCTTGATACGGTCTTCACGCGGATGCCTGACACCGACAACCTGCGGGCTTCCATCTGGTTCTGGGCCAAATATGTGAATATCCCCACCCATATTGACCAGACCATGTTTGAGGCCATTCACCTTTGCCATTGCCACCAAACGATCTACCGCAAACTCTTTTACGATGCCGCCAAAGTCGATTTCCATACCCACATTTGGCAGAAATATACTGGTTCTCGAACGAATTACCTTATCCCAACCAACCAGAGGAAGTAATTCATCAATTTGATATTGAGAGGGCAACAGCCCTGACTTGAAATCCCATGCCCGTCGCAATATGCCGGAGGTCAGATCAAACAGGCCATTGCTTTGGCGCCAGCTTGCTTCAGCAAAATCAAGCAAGCCAAGAGTTTCTTCGTCAATCTCAACTGGGTGCTTACCAGCAGCGCGATTGATGATTGAGGTGACACTATCATCAATATATCTCGAATACTTTTTTTCTAGGCGAACGGCCTCCTGAGCTATCCTCTCAAGCAGCTTATCTACACTATTCTCTGGCACCCAGGCTTTGATCTCACAAGGGCTTGCCATTGCTCTGAATTGATATGTTTCGTACTTCAAGAATCAACAACTCCGGTAAAATTTCTGTGGGTAAATGATTATTCGTTAGATAAATAAATGCATATCCAATGCACCCGTATTGGTGTGCATATCGTCATAGGTCACACCATTAAGATGAATCAAAGTGTCATCCGTGGTGATTGCCTTCACACCATCATTCAGGAACAGATAAGTACCCGCATAAGCACCGCCAGTCACATCTACAAGGGCTGCACCGTTGGCAATCGGGTCTTGGGGGTGGTGCGAGATATTAGTCGGCGCATCTATCGCCTGATATAGCTGATCAATGGTTGTCACGCCTGTGCCACTGATGGAGATTTCGATATAGCCAGTGTTGTAATGATGTGCGGTATTGGTTACCGCGCCGCTGGCGCCTGCAACGCTGGTGATATATGAGCCTTGGGCTTTAAGCGCAGTAAAATGTGCCTTGTCCAGATCGATCTTGTCGAATGCGCCATTAAAGTCAGTAATTTCGTCTATACCATTCACTTTGTTGGATACACTCACACCAGTAAAATCATAGATATTCATTTCGGATCCGCCAGTTAGCGTATCACTGCCAAGACCAGCAACCAATCTGTCAATACCTGCTCCTCCATTTAATAAGTCATCACCAGCACCACCAGTTAGCGTGTCGTTGCCTGCCCCACCGATCAAGGTGTCATTTCCTGCACTACCTGTAATCGCATTATTGCCAGCATCGCCAATACCAGTGAATGCGCTCACTCCGGAATAAATCAAATTCTCAATATTGGAGAACGAAGCGAGACTGACATTGCTGAGTGAGGTAATGATCGTATCGTTACCCTGATTTGCGAGTTCATTGAATGACACACCGAGATTATCGTAAATAAAGACATCATCACCCAAGCCACCAATCAGGCTGTCGCTTCCTCCAGCGCCATCCAGAGTATCGTTCCCCAAACCACCATTGAGCGTATCGTTTGCGATTCCACCCGTGATTGCATTATTGAGCTTGTTGCCGATACCAGTGAAATCAGCTAGCCCGGTATAGCTCAGATTTTCGATGGTCGCAAATCCAGTCAGATCGACACTTGTCAGTCCCGATGTACTAAAGGTATCGTTACCCCCGGTATCAGTGATCTTCACACCTGTGTTATCGACTACATAGAGGTCATCACCAGCGCCAGCTTTAAGCACATCATTACCGCCGCCACCTACTAAAGTATCATTGCCTTTTCCACTCGTGATGACATTCGCAAATGCATCCCCAGTGCCGCTAAAATCAAGTGAACCCGTGTAGCTAAGGTTCTCCACATTAAGCATGGTGGCTAGAGAGTAACTAGTGAGTGAAGTTTTGATGGTATCGATGCCATCGCCCGGGCTCTCAATCACCACATCACCGATATTGTCCACGATAAATATATCGTTGCCAGCCAATCCCGCCATGGTGTCGGCACCAAGGCCGCCATCAATCACATCCTTGCCCGCAGTACCGATTAGATTATCCGCGCTGACCGTACCCTTTTTAACTGCCATAAAAACTCCCTGCAAAACTTCACTTAAACAAATAACAACGCACAACAGTTATTGCTTACACATTCGTCACTGTTTCGTTAACTACAAGTGAAAGCGCAACAAGCATGCCGCTTAAGTCAGTTATTACAGAAATTTCAACTTACTAAAATAAAAACATATTAAATTCAATTAACTAAATAGAGAATTCTCTCCCAATGACGCAAGTTGCCTGCAATAAGATCAATCAAATTTAGGATCAACTGGCATGCTCAAATTACATGGTATGAGAAACTAGCTAACAAATTTTGCAGGCTATACCGTGAGCAGGTACATAAAAACCATGGCCACTAAGAGCGGACTTATGCGGGCAAGTTGGAGCCTTGAATCTCAAAACTGGAATAGATTGTGATAATCGGAACTTCGAGACTCGAAATCACGCAGCATGCGATATGCAAAGTTCGCAATAGCGATTAATTACATAACAAGGGAAAGGTTGAGCGTGCTAGAAATATCACGCGTTTATTGTGATCAAAAAAACAAAAAGGGTTAGCTAATAAGCTAACCCTTTGATTTTTTTGGTAGGGTGTGCGGGGATCGAACCCACGACAAACGGATTAAAAGTTCACAAATATATGTTTTAATTGCTTTTAGCCTGTTTTAAAATGTTATATATCTTATTGATATTATTATATTTATGTTTTTATCTCATTTAAATTGTTTTACACCATTTTAAATATTTGGGCTACTATAGGGCTACTAATTTTAATTAATAGCCCAAAATGGCAGACAAACTTACCAAGACATTCGTCGACAAAATTCCATACCCTGACAAAGGGCAAGTCTATTATCGCGATACCGAACTAAAGGGTTTTGGCGTGCGCGTGGGTTCTGGTAGCAAGGTTTATATTGCAGAAGCCAAGATCGATCGCAAAACCATTCGCGTGACTATAGGCAAACATGGCCTATTTGCCCCAGAACAGGCCCGTAACGAAGCCAAAAGCATCTTGGCGATGATATCCCGTGGAATCAATCCAAACGATGCAGATAAGGCCCGCAAAGCAAAATGCGTCACCCTTGCCGAAGTGCATGCGACTTATCTCAAAGCGCGTTCCACTTTAGCCGTGCGCACGGTTTACGATTACAACCGATTTAACAAAACCTATTTCGAGGAATGGCAAAACAAACCACTTACCGAAATTAATAAAGATATGATCGAGCGCAAACATCGGCAAATTGGCGAACGTAGCGAAGCCCAAGCAAACTTGGCAATGCGTTATATGCGGGCTATATTTAATTTTGCGGCGGGGCAATACGAAGATGCCAGTGGCAATCCGATCATTGCCGACAATCCCATTAAACGACTTTCCCAAACCCGATCCTGGTATCGCGTCGATCGAAAACAGACCGTTATCAAGCCATATGATCTTTATGCATGGTTCGATGCCGTTAATCGTTTGCCTACGTTATCCCAGGGCGCCAATCGTCATTCGGTGAAGGATTACCTTCTGTTATTGATTTTTACGGGCCTACGACGCGAGGAAGGGCTTGGTTTGCAATGGCGCGATGTAGATTTCAGGGGCAAGACTTTCACCATACCCGATCCAAAAAACAGACAAGCCCACACATTGCCCATGACCGGCTTTATTTTGGACTTACTCAAAAAGCGTCATGCTGATAACTTCGAAGGCAGTTCCTTCGTATTTCCAGGTAATGGCCGCAACGGCTATATGGACGATCCAAACAAGCAAATGAAGTTGGTCGTCGAGGAATCCGGCGTGACATTTACCCCGCACGATCTTCGCAGGACGTTTATTACTATCGCGGATAGCCTGGACATATCGGCATACGCATTAAAGCGCCTGGCAAACCATAAAATGACAAATGACGTGACCGCTGGATATATCATTGGGGATGCGGAGCGATTGCGCGAGCCTATGCAGCGTATTACCGATTATTTAATTAATGCCATGAAAACGGAACCTGAGCAGAAAGAATAAAAATGATTTTAGGTTTTGAGCATTTCAATCCAATTGATGGAGAGTATCCAAGCACGTTTCCAGAGGTGGGCAGCGATATAGTTTACCGAGCCCGCGAAATTTTAAAATTTCGAACTAAGGATGAAATCCAAGAAGCTGCCAATGTAATAAATTGGCTTATCGACAAATCACCAGCTCGTGATGAAGTATGGGATCAATTAATTGCAGATGCCAATCGTATAGATAACGATCCTGAAAATTCCCAGGAATACATCGAGCCTAAATCCAAACAAAATCTCCATGCACCAACTTATATGCTCGCTCAGTGTAAAAATGTAATCCAGTTAATTGACCACCCCAGCCTTCCTAACCTCTCATGGCCTGAATTATTCGCAGCATTGTCACTAACGCTTATCGATCAGGCTATTGATGAAGAAAAATACTATGCGAGTTGGCACAAAGATGAAGACAACAAATGGTTACACGAATGGCGAATAATTTCGCATGCATCGCACTGGATAATTGAAGCCATGAACGCTGTTGCAACCGCTGAGGGCATGCGTTTTAGCGAATTGCAAGCCACCATCTCGAAGCGTAAATTAAGTGATCGCAACACGCTTGCAGCGATCCAGCGTCATTCTAAAACTAATAATGCATTGCTCTCCTTACAAAAGTTTTATCGCGAAAACTCTACTTGGTCTATGCGAAAAGTTGCGCAAATATTTTGCGAACGGTTTCCAGATCAAGTATCCCATCTTGCCCATTACAACAGGGTAAGAACACTTTCTGAAGGTTTATCAAAATTGATGAAAGGCCAGCGCCAATCAATCCAACTTAGTTAAAGTTACCCGTCTGCATTGCATACGTACACGTTTGCAGCGGTCAGGTATAACACCCTCTAGTCTTCTTCGAAAATGATGGGCCCTTCTTTAACCAAGGAGGGTCTATGCAAACACAACTACTCAAAACACTCGATGCCGCAAAGTATTTAGGACTTAGCAAAGCATTCCTGGAACGCGATCGCTGGGCTGGCGCAAAAGTACCATTTATTAAAATCGGTGATCGCGCAGTGCGCTATCGCATGGAAGATTTGGAAGCGTATATCCAGTCTCGGATGCGCATGTCCACAAGCGACACAGGCAAGCACTAATGCAAGCCGCAGCGCTACGGGTAGATCTACCCGAGGATGCAAGCCAGGCCGAACGCATTGCCGCAGTGCATGACGAAGCCGATGTGCGCGATTGGGTATTTCGTAGGTTAATCCTTAATAAATATCCGGAGAGCTTTGCGCTAGTAATCGCAAAGGAATATTCGCGCATTTATAAAGCCCAGGGACGCCGCAAGGCGAACCTGTTTATGCTCGATATCAAGGATCAGCTATCAAGCCAATTAATTAGCCTAGCTGCCAGTGATGACGACATTATTGCTTATGCAAAACGCCGGGCCGATGAAATGCTTCGCTTATCGGGATATTTCAAAAATGATGCAGCTGCACTGCAAACACTTTGCGATATTGCCTATTACAAATACGGGATCATGCCACCCTTAAAAAGCAAGTTAGGGCCGGATAGCGTTTCTGTAACAGTACCCGGTACAGTCGATACAGTAACGGTTACGGTATCCGTACTTGGAGTGATGGGTCGATTATTGGACGAACGATGGTGGCGACGCTCGTTACGTAACGTACATATACGTAACGTAGAGCGTAAAGCGATCGAGCTAGGCCTTGTGCGTTACGGAAAAGAAAAGTATGTCAGTAACGTAACATTGCAACGTAAACGGCAACAAAGGCAACGTAACAAGAAAATACTCGAACAATGCATTGCCACGAACGAATTGGATCAATCGTATACGTTACAGGAATTGGTCGATTTATCGGTATCGAATCCAGCTTTGCAACGTAACGAGCTGATGACACGATTAGCTGGCTTTGACAAGATCGCGATCCAGCTCGGCCATGTCGGTATCGTATTTACCATTACATGCCCATCGCGCATGCATGCCAGTTTTATCAAAGACGGCAAAAGCGACACGAACCCAAAGTTCGACGGCACGACACCCGCCGCTGCACAAAAATATCTCAATGCAGTCTGGGCACGTATACGCGCTGAATTTGCGCGCAAGGGTATTCGCCCGTATGGCTTTCGCGTAGCGGAGCCGCATCATGACGGAACGCCGCATTGGCACACCTTGCTATATATGGAACCAGAACATGCAGCCTTAGCCGAGCAAATCATTCGCCACTACGCAATGCAAGATAGCCCGAACGAAAAAGGCGCCCAGGAGCATCGCGTCAATGCTATTGCAATCGATCGCAGCAAAGGGACTGGCACTAGCTACATGGCGAAATATATCGCCAAAGGGATCGATGGGAATGGCCTGGATATGGATATCGATGGGGGCGAACCCACGATTGCCGCCGAACGGGTCAAAGGTTGGGCTACTACCTGGGGCATTCGGCAGTTCCAGCAAATCGGAGGGCCCCCAGTGACTATTTGGCGCGAATTGCGTCGCATTGATGGCAATGGCCTTACCGGCATATTAAAAGCGATATGGGGCGCTGCAAACGATGGATTGTGGGATCAGTTCGTGATGCTAATGGGTGGGCCTCAGGCAACGCGCAAAATGTGGCCCATATCGATCGCCAAGCAATGGAACGATCAACCCAATCGTTACCAGGAATCAAAGGGACAAGAAATTATAGGCATTACCTATGGCAACGTCATTATTCCGACGCGATTGCACCAATGGACGATAGTGCATAAGCCGAATCTGCAAAAAGTCGAAATTCGAGCGATTACCGATGATGCTGCCAATGCGCCTTCGTTTTTAGATCGGGAACCGATCGGGCTTTAGCCCCCTTGGAGTTCTGTCAATAACTATACTGAAAGTCTGAGGCAGAACATCTATGTTTTATACAGATCTATAAATGTATCAAACAACTCTTTAATAGCAGGGTATTTTGACTGGCTAATTAATGAGCTAATGTTGAAACTTAAACAAATTTCCACATCCTTCTGTGACATGTAATTGGCATGGATCAGTACCTCGCGAATTTGGTCTTTGTCATCGAAAAACTCGCGCACCTCAGGGTCATGATTCAGGAGCAAAAAGTCGCGGAAACATTCTTCGATGATGGGTTTTGAGTAGGACTGAATTTCCGCTGCCACTCGAAGCACCTCTGCAACCTTTGTATCGAGGGCATTCTGCGTACTGTAAAGAATCTGGCCACTCGAATGTGCAGAATCGTTACGATCTTCCACCAGCTTCGCATAAGTGGCAATCTTGCTATTGTCACATGCGATCAGTTTAAGCAGGCGCAGTATGCTGCGCTCGTTTACGGAACTAAACACGAAGGGTGAGGATGCATCCATCAAGGCTTTTTCAATGTCTTTGGTAAAGCCAATCAATCCTTTTTCGAAATCTTCTGGCCGGTTCTGCTTGATCTGCCATATATTGAAGTACATGAAGCTCATAGTAAGCATGTGGTAAGCCAAGAAGGCGAACTGATACTTGGCATGCGTGTAATTGGTCTCGAAAGCATCCCACAGGAACTCGATATATTCTTGTTCCTTCGTTGTCTTAAAGGAAAGTGGTAAGTAGTCTGCGAGCTCGATGGCTTCTTCCATTGATCAAACTCCGGCGCTGTCGGAGGCTGGTTTGCCCCAAATTCTGCCCAGCGTGGCCTGTATTTTCTGCTCAAAACGGGCGATCAGTTCGCTGTTTGCGGCAACGAGCGCCTGCTCAGCTTCAATCTCGGCGATGATTGCGCGCTGGGTAGCTAGGGGTGGTAGAGGAACGGTTATTGAAAGCAGTTGAGGCTTCGCAATATTTTTCATGCTACCACTGGTACCACCACAAAGTGCGCTGATGCGGCTACGGCAAGAATCAGAAGCAAGTACGGTTTGAATGTAGCGTACTTCGACATCGGGGCGGGTTATTACAGTCTGCCAAAGACGGTCCGGCAGGAAGAGGTTAGGATAATCTTTGTCGACATAAGCGTTCGCCCCAACTAATGCCTCTGTATTCATTCGACTGATGATGATGGTGTTTCCCCTTACCGGGCATCGCACTCTGGTCAGCTCGTCAAAAACGACCGTCTTGTGTTCTTCGGGTTCGAAGATTCCCGATGACACACAGCTCGTTTTCAAGATGCCAATCTCACCTTTGTTCGTTGGTGTAGGGATTGAATTTACACTTACGCCTGATTCCAACTCTTCGATAATTTCGCGCAACTCAACCATTGGCCAGTCAGGGTGGATGGGGATGTGTGGGTGGTAGTGGTCAATTACGGCGCGGGCACCGTCGATTACTTTCTGGTAACCCTCGACCTCGGCCACGATTTCCTGCTGCACATCCAGCGGAGGCAGGGGAATTTGGATGCTCTTCAGGATCGGAATGTTCAGGCCGCTTCGCTCGGTGTCTCCCGTCAATGCGCGGATATCGGAATAAATCGAGCGCAACGCCCAAAAGATGAATTCTGAAATGGCTCTTGGTGGCGTCGTTGGCGTGATCGCTACCAACGACTGGTTGCAAGTGGCGCCCTCCATTCGGAGTAACGCAACTGTCCCTCGAGTTTTCCCTTGCCCATTAAGGGCAATCAATACGCTGTCTTTAGGCAGGATTCTGGCATTCGAGTTCTCGACTGCCTTCGGTGTGATTCGTTTCTCACAATCCAAAATCTCAAAACCGTGAATGTCACCTGACACCAGCCAAGGTACCGTTCCGCCATCGTAATACTCTGTTACTGTCGAAGTAGGTGTTCCACCAGTCATGAACGAGCAGATTTCGCCAAGTGAGATAATCGGCCAATTTGCTTGAAGATGTTGCGTTTGTTCGCCATACCGTTCGCCGCTCAGATTGTAGTCACCATTGGCGGCAATCTTTTCCTTCGACACGATCAAGCCACAACTCGGATGCAATTCCTCGATCGGTTTTTCGGTACGTAGCGTTTGAAGGTATTGACCAAGCTCGGCCTTGACCTGCGGTAGGTCGTTTTTATCGATTGGGCGGCGCTGGGCACCCAGGCCAAAACCATCATTCTCCACCTTAAAGAAGGCGATGGTATTGCTACGTCGGGCGACCGATTTGTCGAGAATGAGGATGGAAGTTTTTACACCGGAATAAGGATTGAAGCAGCCAGCTGGCAGCGAGACGACGGCAACCAACGAAGTCTTGACCAACATCTCGCGCAGCTGTGTGTATGAGGTTTGGCTCTGGAAGATGATGCCTTCTGGCACGATGATAGCCGCGCGGCCAGTCGGCGAGAGGTGCTCGGCCATGTAATCGACAAACAGCACCTCGCTGCGCTTCGCCTGGATGCGGAAGCGCTTGTGCGGCTTTATGCCGCCCTTGGGCGACATAAACGGTGGGTTGGCTAGGATGATGTCGGCAGTTTCGTTCCA
>Ga0265327_10003895_pt1 | contig 13731 bp, 10 predicted proteins | sample 41621metaG_FD_202089 | JGI IMG/M metagenome (GOLD analysis project Ga0265327, IMG submission 202089) | Rhizosphere microbial communities from Carex aquatilis grown in University of Washington, Seatle, WA, United States - 4-16-21 metaG | ecosystem: Host-associated > Plants > Roots > Rhizosphere... | reverse complement strand
CCCTAAGGCCCCTCTCAATCTGGGCACGCAACATTGCCCCCTCGCCGACGCTCGCCGTGGACGCCAAGGCCAAGGCCCTCATGGCCGCGGGCGAGGACGTCTGCAGCTTCGCGGCCGGCGAGCCCGACTTTGACACGCCGCAGCACATCAAGGACGCCTGCGCGGCGGCGCTGCAGGCGGGCAAGACCAAGTACGTGGCCACCCCCGGCATTGAGGACCTGCGGAAGGCCATAGCCGAGTCGTATGCAAGCTCCTATGGGCTAAAGGTTTCCCCGGCCCAGGTGGTCGTGAGCCCCGGCGGCAAGTTTTCCTGCTACCTGGCGATCATGGCCACGTGCTCTCCCGGCGACGAAGTCATCATCCCGGCGCCCTATTGGGTGAGCTATCCCGAGATGGTGAAGCTTGCCGGCGCCGTCCCGAAGGCGGTCCTCGCGACGGATGAGACGGGCTTCAAGGTCCTGCCCGCGCAGGTCGAGGCTGCCGTGACGCCCAGGACGAAGCTCCTGATCCTCAACTCCCCGTCGAACCCGACGGGCGTCGTCTATTCGCGCGGCGAACTCGAGGCGATCATGGCGGTCGCCGCGAAGCACAACCTCTACGTCCTCTCGGACGAGATCTACGAGAACCTGATCTACGGGGGCCTCTCGCCGACCTGCCTGGCGACCCTGGGCGCGGACGCCGAGTCCCGGACGATCGTGGCCGCCGGCTTCTCCAAGACCTATTCCATGACGGGTTGGAGGCTCGGGACCCTGGTCGCGCCGCCGGCGATCGCGAAGGCCGCCTCGGAGCTCCAGAGCCAGATGTCCTCCAACGCAACGACGTTCGCCCAGTACGGGGCGCTGGCCGCCCTTCGCGAGAAGGACAAGACCAAGGCCTCCCTCGAGAAGATGCTGGCGGCGTTCGACCGCCGCCGCAACCTCCTCCACGGTCTGCTGACGGCGATCCCCGGGGTGACCTGCGTCGCCGCGCAGGGGGCGTTCTACCTGTTTCCCAACATCTCAAGCTTCGGCCTGAGCTCCATGGATTTCTGCGCGAGGCTCCTCGAGAAGGAGAAGGTGGCGGTCGTCCCCGGGTCCGCGTTCGGGGCCGAGGGGTATGTCCGCCTCAGCTACGCGACGAGCGACGAGATCATCACGAAGGGAGCCGCAAGGCTCGCGAATTTCTGCCGGGGCCTCAAGGCTTGAGGCTCGATCCCCAACCCCAAAAAAAGAATTTAACCATGGCTTACAAAGACGTCACGCCGCCCCAGGGCGGGAAAATTTCCATCGCAGCCGGCCGCCTCAGCGTCCCGGACAACCCGGTCATCCCGTTCATCCGGGGCGACGGCACGGGTCCCGACATTTGGGCCTCCTCGGTCAGGGTCCTCGACGCCTCGGTCGAGAAGGCCTACGGGGGCAAGCGCCGCATCTCGTGGTTCGAGGTCTTCGCGGGGGAGGAGAGCTTCAAGAGGTTCAACAACTGGCTTCCCGACGACACGGTCGAGGCCTTCAAGGACTACATCGTGGGGATCAAGGGGCCGCTGACGACGCCCGTGGGCGGCGGGATCAGCTCCCTGAACGTCGCGCTCCGCCAGATGCTCGACCTGTACGTGTGCCTGCGCCCCGTCCAGTGGTTCACCGGGGTCCCCTCTCCGGTCAAGAGGCCCGAGCTCGTTAACATGGTGATCTTCCGCGAGAACACCGAGGACATCTACGCCGGGATCGAGTTTGCCGCCGGGACGCCCGAGGCGCAGAAGGTCCTGGATTTCATCGCGAAGGAGTTCCCGAAGCGGTTTGAGAAGATCCGCTTCGGCACGAAGCCCAAGGCCGAGTCGTTCTGGGCCGCGGTCGGGGCAAAGGATTTCCCGTGCGACGTGCAGGTCGGCGTCGGGATCAAGCCCGTCAGCTACTCGGGCAGCGTGCGCCTGATCCACAGCGCCATCTCCTACGCCATCCGCTGCAAGCGCAAGAGCGTCACGATCGTCCACAAGGGCAACATCATGAAGTACACGGAGGGCGCCTTCCGCGACTGGGGCTACAAGGTCGCCAAGGAGTTCTTCGGCGCGGTCGAGATCGACGGCGGCCCGTGGTGCAAGATCCCCGAGGGCAAGCCCGGCGCCGGGATCATCATCAAGGACTCGATCGCCGACATCACGCTCCAGCAGGTGCTGACCCGCCCCACGGACTTCGACGTCATCGCGACGCTCAACCTGAACGGGGACTACCTCTCCGACGCCCTTGCGGCGCAGGTGGGCGGCATCGGCATAGCCCCGGGCGGCAACATCAACTACATCACCGGCCACGCCATCTTCGAGGCCACGCACGGCACGGCCCCCAAGTACGCGAACAAGGACGTCGTCAACCCCGGCTCGGTCGTCCTTTCCGGGGAGATGATGCTGCGCTACATGGGCTGGAACGAGGCGGCGGACCTGATCCTCAAGGGCCTAAACGGCGCCATCGGCGCGAAGCGGGTGACCTATGACTTCGCACGCCAGATGGAGGGGGCGACCGAGATCAAGTGCTCCGCCTTCGGCGACGCCGTCATCGCCCACATGTGAGGATCCGCGGGGCCCCGGCGCGCCGCGCCCGGGGCCCTACTTGCGCACGTAGCGCAGGAGCCAGGTGAAGAGGAGGGCGCCGACGACCGCGAAGACGAGCCGCCCGGCGAAGCCGTAGGCGACGATTCCCAGCAGGCCGAAGCAGAAGCCCCCGAGGAAGGCGCCCACGATCCCGACGACGATGTTGCCTGCGAGGCCGAAGCCGCTGCCCTTGGTGATGACGCCCGCCAGCCAGCCGGCGATGGCCCCAATGAGCAGGAAGATGACAAAGCTTTGGAGGTTCATGGGGGATCGGCCTAAGCCGGGACGGGCTATTTCTGGGGGGCTGGCTTGGGGAACTGCATCTTCTTTATGAAGCCGAGGAGCCGGGTTCGAAGTATCTGGTCCTCCTCCTCCACCGGCTTCTTGTAGTGGGATCCCTCGGTGATGCGCTCCGACAGCTCGGTGCTGATCACGAACGTGAAGCCGTTCTTCACGAAGATGGCGTTGCCGCGCTTGGCGACCAGCGGATCCGTGGGCTGGCCGAAAACGATGTGGTCGGCGAACATGGAGCCCCCCGGCATGAGGATGTAGGTGAAGAGGGTTCCGTCCATCAGGTCGGCCGAGAACCCGGCGCTCTCGATCTTGGTCTGCGGGCAGAACCGCTTGAAGTCCGACAGGACGTAGCTCCCGAAGAAGTAGATCAGGTAGTCCTTGGTGCCGCGGGTGGACAGTTCCCACTTGAGCGTCGCGTCCTGCGCGAAGGCGCCGACGGTCAGCTGCAGGCCGAAGCCGTCGTGGAAAGTGACCACGTTGTTGGTGTCATGGATCACGCCCCCCAGGGCGGGAAGCACCGGGATGTCCATCGAGAACGCCCCGGTTGGCGACGTGTAAATGTTGCCGTCGATCGAGCCGGCGAGGCCCTTTTGGGCCTCCTCCTGGCCTTTGGCCGAGACGGCCGCCACGGCGGCCAGGCTAGCGAGGAAGACGGTTCGGAACATTTTCTAGTTCAACAGTATGGAGTGCCCTTCCGAAGCTTTCAAGTCGCGCTTTGACCCGCCGATACGAGCTTGATCCATGTCGCGACCGGAATGGCCTCGGCCCTTACGGACGGTAGGTATCCCTCCGACCGGAGAAGTTCCCTCCATTGCGCGTCCCGTCCCGGCACGAGTTCCCTCATGACCGCGCCGGCCTGCTTGCGCCGCTGCTGGAAGAAACGCCGGATTATCGCCTTGTCCGCCTGGGCGAAGACGAAGGGCTCGGGCTTGCGGACCAGGTGAAGCAGGTACGAGTCGACGTCGGGCCTCGGGTAGAAGCAGGCGGAGCTCACGCGGTGGCCCGGCGCGGGATCGTAGGCCGCCTGCAGGAAGATGGAGATCGCCCCGAAGTTACGCGTCCCGGGGCTCGCGACGTACCGGTCCGCCGCCTCCCGCTGGAGCATGAGGACCATGCGCGAGGGGAGCGGCCCCGAAAGCACGGCATCCATCCACGGGGTGGAGATGGCGTAGGGCAGGTTGGCCACCACCTTGGCACCGGCGGCAAGCGCCGGCGGGATGGCGGCGAGGGGCCTATCGACCGCGTCGCCCTCGAGGAGATGGAGGGTCTTCGGATAGCGCGCCGCGAGACCGGACTCCAGGTGCTGGTGGAGCGTCCGGTCCATCTCCACGGCCCAGACCTCGGCCCCCGACTCGAGCAGGGCGCCGGTCAGCGTGCCGAGCCCCGGCCCGATTTCCACGACGGCGTCGCCTGCCGCCACCTGGGCCAGCTCGAGCGACTTGCGGACGATGTTGCCGTCCACGAGGAAGTTCTGCCCAAGGAAGCGCTTGGGCGTGTGCCCCAGGCGCGCGAGGAGGTCGCGCGTTTCGGTCGGCGTAAGGGCCATCGGTCGGGCGCGTCAGGCCCCGCGCAGCGAGGCGAGGAGGGTGGACGCATCCGGCGAGCGCATGAGCGCCTCGCCGACAAGGACGGCACTTGCCCCGGCCCGGCGCACGCGCGCCGCATCGGCGGCGGTCGAGATCCCGCTCTCGCTCACGGCCACGGTCCCCGGGGGGAAGCGCGCGATCAGGCGCTCGGACAGGCCCAGGTCGGTCGTGAATACCGAAAGGTCGCGGTTGTTGACGCCGATGAGCTGCGCGCCGTGGGAGGCGGCGCGGCCGATCTCGGCCTCCTCGTGCACCTCGAAGAGCGCGGCGAGCCCGGCGGAGCGCGCCGCGTCGTGCAGGGTGGAGATCTCGTGGTCATCGAGCGCCCTGACTATGATGAGAATCGCGCTGGCGCCCGACTGGCGGGCCTCAAGCACCTGCAGGGGATGCACCATGAAGTCCTTGCGCAGGCAGGGTATCCGGGGAGGCGATCCCCTGAGGTGGTCCGCCACGGCCCGCAGGTCCTCGAGCGAGCCCCCGAAGAACTTGGAGTCGGTCAGCACCGAGAGCGCGTCGGCCCCGGCCGCCTGGTAGATCCGGGCCTGGTCGACCGCCGAGGCGTGCGCCGAGATCTCGCCCGCCGAGGGCGAGCGCCGCTTGATCTCCGCGATGACGGCCAGCCTGCCGTCCTTGCGCCTGAGCGCGGCCGAAAACGAGGGGGGCCTGGGCATCGACGCATCGAGGTCGGAGAGCTCCTGCGCGGACACGGCCCTTAGCCGTGGGGCGATTTCCCGGCGTTTCCACTCCATGATCTCCGTCAGCTTGTCGTGCACGCCCACCACGAAGCATACCCGGCGCGCGAAAACCAGACCAGAATCCTTGTGTCGGGCACCCAAAGCGGCACATCCTTCGGCCCATGAGCGCGATCGAGGAACTGCGTCGGACCATCGCCCGCCTGCGCGGGCCTGGCGGCTGCCCGTGGGACCAGGAGCAGACGCACCAGAGCCTGGCGCGCTGCCTCATCGACGAGTGCGCCGAGCTGCTCGACACGATCGACAGGATGGACCTGCCGCACATGCGCGAGGAGCTGGGCGACGTCCTGATCCAGGTGATCTTCCACGCGCAGCTGGCCGAGGAGGCGGGGCGTTTCGACCTGGAGGACGTCGCCAGGGAGGTGAACGAGAAGCTCGTGCGGCGCCACCCCCATGTCTTTGGCACCGGCAAGCTCGAGACCTCGGAGCAGGTCCTAAGGCAGTGGGAGCAGATCAAGGCCGTGGAGAAGAAGGCGAAGGGGGCGTCGGCGCCCACGCTCTTCAAGGACCTGCCGCCCCGGCTGCCCTCGACTATGTACGCCGAGTCCGTGTGGAAGCAGATCGCCAAGAAGGGCCTCGTGGCCGAGTCGGGGGTCGACGCGGAGCGGGTCGGGCGCATTGCCTCGGGCCTCGACGACGCGGCGCTCGGCAGGATGCTCTTTGAGATCGTCGCCGCCGCCCAGTCGAGGGACATGGATCCCGAGGGGGCCCTGCGGCGCCACGCGGACGGGCTCATGCGCCATGTCGAAGGACGCATCCAAGGCACCGCCGCCACTGCCTGAGGACGTCGTCGCGTCCTGGTGGACGCCCTTCGGCGACTACCTCGCGCTCGAGAGGAGGTACTCGGCGTACACGGTGCGCAACTACCGCACCGCGTTCGAGGACTTCTACCGGTGGCTCGCGGCCTCGTCGCTCTGGGAGAGGGGGATCGGCGCCCTCGGGCCCAGGGAAGTCCGCGACTTCGTGATCGAGGCCCAGCGCCGCTACGGCCGGCGGACCCTCCACAACCACGTCTCGGGCCTGAGGACCCTGTGCCGCTACTGGATGAAGAACGGCCGGCTCACCCGAAACCCGTTCACGGGGGCCCCGCTGCCCAAGCTCGAGAAGCGCCTGCCCCAGTTCCTGACGGAGGACCAGGCCCGGGGCCTTCTCACGAGCCCGGCTCGCCTCCTCGAGAACGGGTCCTGCGACGCCTTCACGGCCTGCCGCGACCTCCTTGCGATGGAGCTGCTCTACGGCGCGGGGATGCGGGTGAGCGAGCTGGTGGGCCTTAGCCACGGCGACGTCGACCTGGGAGAGGGGATCGCGCGTGTCCTGGGGAAGGGCAGGAAGCACCGGGTGTGCCCCCTGGGGAAGACGGCCTGCGCGGTCCTCGCACGCTTCCGGGACGCCTTCTCCCCCGGCAAGGGGCCGCAGGACCCGGTGCTGTGCAACAGGAACGGCTCCAGGATGACCGCCCGGTCGGTGCAGCTCCTGCTCAAGAGGCACCTGGCCCTCGCGGGGCTCCCCCTGGACCTGACCCCCCACAAGTTGAGGCACTCGTTCGCGACGCACCTGCTCAACGCCGGCGCGGACCTGCGCATCGTGCAGGAGCTCCTGGGGCACGCGCAGCTGGTGACGACCCAGGTCTACACGCACGTGAGCATCGCCCGCCTCAAGGACGTCTACAACAAGGCCCACCCGAGGGCCTGACGGGGAGCCTAGAGCGCGAGGCGGCGCGTGGCCCCGTTGCCCGCCGCGTCGTAGAGGGTCACCTCGACCGACGTCGCCCCGGACAGGCGCGAGAGCGGGACCTCCAGGACGAAGGTCTCCTGCTTGCCGTCGAGGATCCCGTCCGCGGGCTGCTCCACGGTCTCATGCACGCCGTTGTTGAAGGTGAACTCGGCGCCGTCCAGGAGCGAGAGGGCGTCCCGGCCCCGGACCGTGACGACGAGCCTGTCGGGGTCGCGCCGGACGAGCGCCTCCTCGATCTCGGGCGGGGTGTGGTCCACCACGAGGTCGTCCGTCTCGAAGACGACCGAGAGCCGTTCTGCCTCGGGCCTGGGGGCCGTCTCCTTGGCCACGAGGCGCGTGAACCAGGTGCCCTCCTGCAGGTGGAGCGTGTCGAACTGGACGTAGGACTCGGTCGTGTCGCGCGCGATGTCGGTCCACGCGGTCTCGCCGTCGTGGCGGATCGAGAACGTGTAGGCGAGGTTGTCCCCGTCCAGGTCGGTCACCGTCCAGATGATGGCGCGCGCCCCGGGCGTGGCCACGACCTGGCTGGCCATCAGGTTCGACTTCTTGCGCTCGACGTCGCGCTCGGTCGACTGCATGAGCTGGCCGACCGTCGTGACGACCGGGGGCGGCATCTCGGGCGAGACGACGATCGAGTAGTTGGGAGACAGGATCCTGAAGTCCTGCAACTGCGGCCTGTGGTCCTGCCCGAGGCAATAGACGGAGGCCCGGTCGAGCTCGAGCGTCGGCGCCGTTGCGGCGGGCAGCGAGAGCCTTAGCTCGGCGTAGCGCCCGACCGGGACCTGGGCACGCCACCCGTCCGCCTCCTTCATGGGGGTCCAGGGGCTCCACCCGTCGGTCTCGCTGGATCCGTTCGACGTCCGGATGGAGAGGGAGACCTGGGCCGGGTCCAGGTCGCGCACCCGCTCAAACCTGAGGGCGCCCAGGCGCGCGGGGGAGCCCAGGTCCACGCGCTTCGTCTCGGCCGTCCGGGGCGAGGAGGCGCTGAAGTCGAGGATCGCGAAGCCGGGGGCGTTGTTGCGGATCGCGAAGAAGCGGCCCGGCTCGCCCGGGACGGGCTCGAGGGCGTTCACCTGGGACGAGGCGCTCCCCGCAAAGGTCAGCGACAGCCGGTCCTTCAGGTCGTAGCCCGTCATCTCCCCCAATTCCCCCCCCGAGATCACGAGCAGGTCGCCCATCTGGCAGATGCGGTAGAAGGCCACGCCCGCGCGGGAGGCCAGGGTCTCGGGGAACCCGTCCCGCGAGAACCACTTCAGGGAGCTCCGGCCCTGGAACCGCTCGACCTGGGGCGGCGAGCTGGACAACTCCGGGGTGCCCTCCTTTGCCTTCTGCTGGGACGGGGTGGGGGTTGGCGTCGGCGCGGGACCGGGCTCCGGCTTCGGGGCGGGGCCCGCGGAGACGGCGGGCAGGACCACGTCGACCTGCCCCTGGGACTCGCCGCCGGGATTCGAGCGGAGGGGATGGATCTCGCCCCCCGAGTACACGATCGCCGCATAGTAGCCGCCGTCCGGCCCGGGAAGCAGGTCGGTCACCTCGGCGTCGTGGTTCTCCTCGGCGATGTAGGGCGCACCGCCCTGCGCCCCGAACAGGAAGATGCTGCCCCTCGGGGCCGACCCCGCCACGATCCGGCCGTCGGAGAGCCTCGCGATCCGGCGCAGGTTGCGGTCGGTGATCTCACCGAAAAGGGTCGCGCCCCGGGCCTCGAGGGCCTTCGCGTCGCCGGCCTTCTCCGCCGACACCCCCGCGGCCGCGAACTTCGCCATGTCGATCCTGTAGATTCGCGCCGGGTTGCCGGTCGCGACGAGCGCGGAGCGGCCCGCGTCGAGGATGAGGATGTCGAAGATGGAGTCGACGGGGAGCGCCGTCCTGGCCGCGACCTTGCCGTCCCTGACGAGGACGAGGCCCCCGCCGGGCGAGGTGCCCGCGAGGACGGAGCCGTCGGGGAGCGACCGCAGGGCGTAGACCTGGACGTCCCCGATGCGGGCGACGTCCCTGGAGGAAAAGGTTCCCGCGGCGGAGTCCGCCGTGACCTCGAGGATCCTTCCCCCGGGCCCGCCGCCGACGATCCATTTGCCGCCCGGAGCCGGGTCGAGGCACCAGAGGAGTTCGCTCGGGCTGCGGCCCTTCAGGTCCGTCAGGACGGGTCCCGCCACGAGCCTCCCGTCGGAGCGGGTCGCCAGGCCGTGCAGGTCCCTGCTGTGGACGTCGCGGTAGAAGTCGATCTCGACCTTCCTCGAAAGCGGGTCCGCCGCGGCGGCGCACGCCGACGCAAGGATGACGGCAACGGTGAGGGCGCGGCGGTGGAGGATCATGGTGGAGGGGGGTGGGGTGCGGCGCCGGCCTACTCGACGACGCGCACGGTCCTGTGAAAATCGGTGAAGGAGACCTTCCCCTGGAGGACATGGGTCTCCCAGAGGGGAACCATCGCCTCGTGGCGCTGGTAGCGGGCGGAGTCCGCCGCGGCGGCGATCCGCTCGATGGAGGCGGGCGCGTCGGGTGTCGAGGTCGCCTGGTCGAAGAAGAGCGCCGAGCGCTCGACGACCGCGATGCAAAGCCCGTCCTCGGGCCGGCTCTCCCGCATGGCCCCAAGGTACGCGTCGAAGCTGCGCAATTGCCCGGGGCGGAACATGCGGCCGTGCCCGGTGAGTTCATCGAGCACCCGGCCCGGGGCGACCAGGACCTCGAGCGTCTTTCCGGTCCACGAGGGGTCCACGGCGACGTCGAACACGCGCGACTCCTCCGCCCCCTGGAAATTGCGCCAGCCGAGCGTGACCTGGAGCGTCTCGCCGGCGCGCACGAGGGTCCGGGACACCTCGAAGCGCTCGACGGTCACGGTGGGGTTGGACTCAAGCTGCTCCACCCGGAACTGGACCGACCGGGGAAGGGCCTTCTCAAAGGGGTTCTCGACCTCGGAGGAGAGGCCGCCCAGGAAATCGACCAGTCCCGCGAGGAAGCCCTGCTGGCCCGCGTAGACCGACTCGCGCGTGATCTGCTGCGTCGGCGAATACTCCACGGTGCTCACGATCCTGAACCCCTCGCCTGACTCGCTTGCGTTCGACCCGAGGACCGCCTCGACGACGCCGGTCAGCATGATCATGGGCGCGAGGTTCTTGTCGCGGACGACCCTGAAGCGGATCGCGCGCTGCGGGCCTCCCCCGTGGCCGGTGAGGACCTCGACGTCGGTCATCTCGGGCCCCGCGCCGAGCGTGCCTGAGACGGCCGAGAGGCGGTCCTGGCTGATGCACCCGATCACCGGGCCGATGTTGGCCACCTTGAACGACTCCATGGTCGAGGGGAGGATCGCCACGACCTCGGCCGAGCACATCGGCAGCTGGACGTCGCCCGTGCCGAGCATCGGGTGGCCGAAAGCGAGCACCCGGTTGCCGTCGACGCGCGAGACCGTGCCCGTCCCCGCAAGCGTGATGTCGCCGGTCGTCAGGGCCACCGAGACCGCGTCACCGGGGCGAAGCGCCGCCGGGGGTTGCGCCGGGGCGGACTGCCCCTGGCTGCTGCCCCCGACCGCAACGATCCCAAGCCCCAGGGCCTCGAAGCGCGGCGCCATGATCGATGCCGTCCTTGGCGACACGCCGCCCAGGGCGAAGACCGGCCGCATGGCCCGGAACCCCGCCTCGCCGGAGGCGCCGGGCGCGGGGGCGGGGTCAAGGGACGCGGCGGGCCGGCCGGGGTCGGGGGCCGGCTCGACACGCTCGGCGACCTCGGCCATGTCCGCCGCCGGCGTGAAGCCCGCATAGCGGACCGTCTCAAAGCGCTGCATCTGGTAGCTGAGGGCGCCCGCGAACTTCCCGTCGATATAGAGGGGGCTCCCGCTCATCCCCGCCACGGCGCCCATGTCCTGGACGCGCGGGTCGGTCAGCCTGCACAGGATGATGGACTTGCCGGGCCCCAGGGCGTTCAGGACGACGCCCGTCACCTCGACCGAGAACGGCTCGGGCCGGGTTCCCTGGAACACCGTCCAGACCTCCCCGCGCTGGCCGGCCTTGACCTCCGAGAGCGCCATGGCCTCCGGCGAGGCGGGCTGGGCCCGCAGGCCCGCGCCGGCGCACGCTAGGAGGCAGAGGCTCAGGAACGTTCGGCCCATCGTTGTGGGGGAGACGCTACCCTTCGAGGTGCTCGTGGCGAGGCTTCAAAGGCCCCGGATCACCGAATCCATGACCTCGCACGCGCGGTCGATCGCACCGCCCTCGTGGGCCGTGCTGATGAACGCCGTCTCATAGGCGCTCGGGGGAAGGTAGACGCCCTTGTCGAGGCAGCCGTGGAAGAACCGGGAGAAGAGCCGGGGGTCGCCCCGCAGCGCCCCGTCCAGGTCGCGCACGGGTTCGCCGGTGAAGAAGATGCTGAACATGGATCCCGTCTGGGGCACCTGCGCCGCGAGCCCCTTGGCCCTGCACGCGCCCTGCAGCGCGTCGCGCACCCGTTTCCCGAGAGCGTCCAGGCGCGGGTAGGGAAGGGTCTCCTCGAGCAGTTCCAGGGCCGCGATGCCGGCCGCCATGGCGAGCGGGTTGCCGCTCAGGGTTCCGGCCTGGTAGACGGGCCCAAGGGGCGCGATGAGGTCCATGACCTCGGCGCGCCCGCCGAAGGCGCCGACCGGCAGGCCCCCGCCGATGATCTTCCCGAGGGCCGTCAGGTCGGGGACAATCCTCTCAATCTCCTGGACGCCGCCCCTGGCCAGGCGGAAACCCGTCATCACCTCGTCGAAGATGAGGAGGGCGCCGTGGGCCGTGCACGCCGCGCGCAGGTGGGAGAGGAAGCCCGGGTTGGGCAGGATGAGCCCCACGTTCGCGGGGTAGGGCTCGACGATGACCGCCGCGATGGCACCGGGGTTCGCGGCGAAGGCCGCATCGAGCGCGGCGGGATCATTGTACGGGATGACGACCGTCTCCCGGGCGAACGCGGCCGGGATGCCCGCGCTGTCCGGGTGGCCGTGGGTCAGGGCCCCCGAGCCCGCCTTCACGAGGAGGGAGTCCGAGTGCCCGTGGTAGCAGCCCGCGAACTTGATGATCTTGTCGCGCTTCGTGTAGCCGCGCGCGAGCCGTACGGCGGACATCGTGGCCTCGGTCCCGCTGTTGCACATCCTCACCTTGCCGATCGAGGGCACGAGCGCGTGGATCAACTCCGCCATCCGCACCTCGTAGGGATTGGGGGTGCCGAAGCTCGTGCCGTCCTCGAGCGCCGCCGCGACCGCCTTCTTCACGCGGGGGTGGTTGTGGCCGTGGATCGCCGGGCCCCAGGTGCACACGAAGTCGATCAGTTCGCGGCCGTCGGCCGTCGTGAGCGTCGCGCCTTGGGCCGACTTCACGAAGAACGGGGAGCCGCCCACGGAGCGGAAGGCGCGAACGGGCGAGTTGACGCCGCCGGGGATCAGCTTCAGGGCGCGGGCGAAGAGGTCGTTTGAGGAGTCCATCAGTTCACGTATTTCTGCACGATTGGTATCCGGCGGCCGACGCCGAAGGCGAGCGGCGTTATCTTGAGCCCCGGCGCGGCCTGCTTGCGCTTGTACTCGTTCAGGTCGACCTTGCGCACGATGTCCGTGACGACGGCCTCGGAGAAGCCCTGGGCCACCAGGTCGCGCCTGGACAGGCCCTCCTCGACGTAGCCCTTGAGGACGGCGTCGAGCATGTCGTACGGCGGCAGGCTGTCCTGGTCGGTCTGGTTCGGGCGCAGTTCCGCGCTCGGCAGCTTGTCGATGCTCGACTGGGGGATCGGAGGCGTGCGCCCGGCCCTCCTCGCGTCGGCGTTGATCCAGTTCGCCAGCGCGTAGACCTGCGTCTTGAAGACGTCCGAGATGACGGCGAGCCCGCCGCACATGTCGCCGTAGAGCGTGCAGTAGCCGACCGCCATCTCGCTCTTGTTGCCCGTCGTAAGGAGCAGGGCACCGAACTTGTTTGAGAGCGCCATCATGATGACGCCCCGGACGCGGGCCTGGATGTTCTCCTCGGTGACGTCCCTCGGCCTTCCGGTGAAGACCGGGCCGAGCGCGGCCTCGCACGAGGCGACGACCTCCGCGATGCCGATCGTCTCGAAGCGGACGCCGAGGTTCTCGGCGAGCTTGCGCGCGTCGTCGCGCGAGTGCTGGGACGAGATCTCGGAGGGAAGCGAGACCCCGATCACGTTCTCCCCGCCGAAGGCCGCGACGGCGATCGCCCCGACGACGGCCGAGTCGATGCCGCCCGACAGGGCGATCAGGGCCGTCTTGAAGCCGACCTTGTGCGCGTAGTCCCGTAGCCCGAGGGTCAGGGCCGAGTGGATGTCCGCCATCTCGGGCTGCTCGAAGGTGGGCGAGAGCGCCGCGGCCGCTCCGGGGCCCGTCTCGGCGACCGCCAGGTCCTCGGCGAACGCGGCCATCCCCGTCAGGACGCGCCCCGCCGAGTCGCTCACGACGGAGCGCCCGTCGAAGATCAGCTCGTCGTTTCCCCCGACGGCGTTCACGTAGGCCACCGGGCAGCCGAGGGCGCGCGCGGCGTCGGTCACGAGGGTCTGGCGCACTCCTGACTTGCCGTAGTGCCACGGGCTCGCGGAAAGGTTCACCATCAGGTCGCACTTCTGGCTGGCGAGCTGCTTGAGCGGCTCAAGCCCGTTGTACAGGCGCCGCGTGCTGATCATCGGGTGGGTCCAGATGTCCTCGCAGATCGTGACGCCGATCCTGGACCCTGAGTGCACGACGACGGAGGTGTGGGCCGCGGGCTCGAAATAGCGGTCCTCGTCGAAGACGTCGTAGGTCGGCAGCAGGCACTTGCGGGCGAGGGCGGAGACCTTCCCGTCCCGGCAGAAGGCCGCCGTGTTGTAGAAC
>Ga0265327_10003894_pt1 | contig 13732 bp, 14 predicted proteins | sample 41621metaG_FD_202089 | JGI IMG/M metagenome (GOLD analysis project Ga0265327, IMG submission 202089) | Rhizosphere microbial communities from Carex aquatilis grown in University of Washington, Seatle, WA, United States - 4-16-21 metaG | ecosystem: Host-associated > Plants > Roots > Rhizosphere... | reverse complement strand
GGCCAGGAGCTCACGGCCCTGACCTTCTCGCCCGACGGCAGGACCCTGGTGTTCGTCCGTGGCGGCGATCATGACGCCAACTGGCCGGCCAAGGGGGATCTGGCGCCCGACCCAACCTCCAGCCCTGTGGAGCCGAAGATCACCCTGTGGACGGCGGACCCGACAGGCGCCAAGCCCGCGGCGAAGCTCGTGGAAGGCGATGACCCTGCGATCTCGTCCAAGGGGATGCTGGCCTATGTGAAGGCCGGCGCGGTCTGGACGGTGAAACCGGACGGAACCGGCGCCCAGAAGCTGTTCTTCGATCGCGGCAAGGATGGGGAGCTGGCCTGGTCGCCGGACGGAACCCGCCTGGCCTTCGTGTCCAATCGCGACGACCACGCCTTCATTGGGGTCTATGCCGGGCCGGACACGCCCATCGCCTGGATGGCGCCCTCAAGCGGGCGGGACGGAGCGCCGGTCTGGTCGCAGGACGGGACCCGGATCGCCTTCACCCGCGAGCCCGGAATCGGCGGGGCGCCCGAGTCGGCGCTGACCCCGGTTCCCCACCCCTGGTCGATCTGGACGGCTGAGCTCGCCACCGGCGCCGGACGCAAGGTCTGGGCGAGCCCGGTGACCCTGCGTGGCTCCTATCCCCGGGTGGCGGGCGAGGCGAACCTGCACTGGGCGAAGGGCGGGCTCCTGACCTTCCTGGCCACTTCGGACAACTGGCAGCACCTCTATGCCGTGGCGGACAAGGATGGCGCTGGGGAGGCCCGGCTGCTGACCCCCGGCGCCTTCATGGTGGAGCACCTGGCGGTGAGCCGCGACGGCGGGGCGCTGATCTATTCGGCCAATACCGGCGCGACCCCGGGGGATGACGATCGCCGGCACCTGTTCCGGGTCAACGTGGCGGGCGGTGCGCCGGAAGCGCTCACCCACGGCGAGACCCTGGAATGGAGCCCGGCGGCGCTGGCCGACCGGGTGGCCTTCATCAGCGCCGATCCGAAGTCCCCGCCGGCGGTGCAGGTCCTGGCGGCCGGCGCGCGGCGGGCGCTGGACGGCCAGGCGGCGGGGCCCGACTTCCCGGGCGCGAGATTCGTGGTCCCGAAACAGGTGACCTTCAAGGCCGCCGACGGCCTCACGATCCACGGGCAGCTGTTCCAGGCAGCGGGAGGATCGGCGAAGACGCCGGGCCTGATCTTCGTCCACGGCGGGCCGCCGCGGCAGATGATGCTGGGCTGGTCTTATATGGACTATTACAGCCACGCCTATGCGATGAACCAGTACTACGCCGCCCACGGCTATACGGTGCTGTCGGTGAACTACCGGCTTGGGATCGGCTATGGGTACGACTTCCAACACCCGGACAAGGGCGGCGCGACGGGTTCGTCTGAGTACCAGGACGTGGTGGCCGGCGGGCGCTTCCTGCAGACCGTCGCCGGGGTCGATCCGGCGCGGATCGGCATCTGGGGTGGGTCCTATGGCGGGCTGCTGACGGCGCTGGGCCTGGCGCGCAATTCCGATCTGTTCAAGGCGGGGGTCGACTTCCACGGGGTGCACGACTGGTCCCGGGTGTTCGCTGAGGTGGGCGGCCCACCGCTGATGCGGTTCGAGCAGGGAGATCGGGTGGCCGCCACCGAGGCCGCCTTCCGCTCATCCCCGGACGCCGACGTGGCCACCTGGACCTCTCCCGTACTGTTCATCCACGGGGACGACGACCGCAATGTGCGGTTCAACCAGACCATCGACCTGGAGAACCGCCTGGCGGCGCGGGGCGTGGCCTTCGAGGAGCTGGTGATCCCCGACGACATCCACGGCTTCCTGCGGCAGGCCTCCTGGCTGAAAGCGGACACAGCTGCGGCAGACTTCCTCGCCCGCAAGCTCGGCGGCGGCAAATAGCGGTCCGTCAGGGGCGGGTCATGCGCGGCGCCATCCAGGTCACCAGGTCCCAGGCATTGCGGACGGAGACCAGCATCAGGCTGAGCAGCACCAGGCCGAGGGCGTAGACGGCGGGGCCAGGGTTCACCAACATGGCCGCCACGGTCCCGCCCAGGGCCAGGTAGATCCCGCCCGGAAGGGCCAGGTAGCACCAGAAGTCCGACCAATGGGGCGGGGCGGGGAAGTCCTTGCGTCCGAACTGCAGGCAAAGCACCAGCATGTGGAGCGCGCCCACCGCTGCGCAGGCCGCCACCGCCAGCTCCGCCAGCGGCGCGGGAAGCCGCGGGGCGAGGGCCGTGGCGCTCACCGCGATCACCACGGCGAAGTGGAAGACGATCGGGGTCATATAGACATTGGTCCCCCGGCTGCTGCCCTCGCCCCGGCCACTGGTGAGGGTCACAACCACGAACAGCAGGCTGATCAGCGCCCCTGAGCAGGTTCCCGTCAGCGTGTAGAAGCCGTCCCAACCCTGAAACATCTCGCCTCCCGATCCGCCGCGCGATCCTCGACGCGGTCGCCCATCCTTGCGAGAAAAGCGCGCGGCGCCAATTCGGTGTGGGCGATGCGGCCTCGGGATCTGGATATCGGTGGCGTATTCTATCCGGGCGCGCCTGACCCCGGGGGCCTGGCCCCTGTGGGGCGGACGCCTGGAGCCACGGGATCGAAGCCTCCGGGACACGGATGAAATGATCGGCGACCTGCAGCGGCCATTCCCGCACAAACTCAAGGGCTTGTGCCCAAGCCGCGCGCCCCGGCCGCCTTCGCCGTTGCGGCAAAGGGGGCGACAGGCCTCCGCCGGGCGGGTAGAGGTCGCCCTTTGCGCGAGGACCTCGATTGCCGAACGTCGCCTTTGTCAGCCCCAAAGGGGGCGCCGGGAAGACCACGGCGGCCCTGCTGCTGGCGCTTGGCCTGGAGGCACGGGGCGCGCGGGTGGCGCTGATCGATTCCGATCCCAACAAGCCCCTCGTACACTGGGCGGCCCTGCCCGACCGACCGGCGCGGATCACCGTGCATCCGGCCCCGACCCTTGAAGACATCAGGGACGCGGTGCGTGAGGCCCAGCGGCTGAAGCCGGACTGGGTGATCCTGGATACCGAGGGCTCGGTGAGGGGCGCGATGGCGTTCACAGCCCTTCGGCTCGACCTGGTGCTGACGCCCCTGGCCGCGTCGCAGCTTGAGGCCCTGCAGGCCATCAAGGCGGCGGAGATGGTGGCCCAGTCTGGTCGGCGGGCAGGACGCGCCCTCGCCCATCGTTGCCTGCTCACCCGGATGCCGGCGGCCTTGCGGCCGCGCTCCCTGAAGTCGGTGGTGGAGCAGTTGCGGGACAAGGGCATCGAGCTTCTCCCCACGGCGTTGATCGAGAAGGAGGCCTTCCGGGTCCTGTTCGCCGTGGGGGGCGGGCTTGACCAGCTGGCGACCGAGGGCGGCCCGTCAGGAATCGCCGCCGCCCGGACCAATGCGGAAAGCTATGTGGAGGCGGTGGTGGAGCTACTGACCCCGCCGATGGCGCAGGCCATGGCCTCGGCCTAGGTCGCAGACTCGGTCACGAGTTCTGGATCGAGCTCTGACGGCCCGCGGTGCCCCCAGGTCCCGCGCGGCCGCAGGACCAGTTGGTAATAGAGCGCCGAGGCCACGACGACCAACGCCGTCGCCAGCAGGCCCGGACGTCCGGTCTGGGCGTCGGTCAGGCTGGTCCAGATGACGCCGGCCAGAGCCATCAGGGCGATGACCGGAGCCGCGGGGAAGAAGGGCATGCGGTAGGCCGCGTGGGCCGTGGAGCCGTTCCTCCGCCCGGCGATCACGGCCAGGCACAGGGCGGCGTAGATTCCCACCGTACCGCAGGCGATGATGGTCACCAGGATCGCCAGGGGCGCCAGGCACCAGGCGACGGAAAGTCCCCCCATGACCAGGGTCGCGACCCAGGGTGAGCCGAGCCTCGGATGGATCTGGGTGAATGCGCGGTTCACGGCGCCTGACCAGACCCCGTCGCGGCCGGTGGAATAGAGCTGACGGCCAGCCATCAGCGAGACGGCGATCATCGCGTTGAACACCGCCAGCGCCACCCCCAGGCTCATGGCCTTGGCGAGCCAGGGGCCGCCCACCTGTTGGATGAACGCAGGCAGGGGCGCCTCTGCAGTCATCAGAGCCTTGAGGTCCGGCGCGCCCACCATCACCGACAGCACCGGCACGAGCTGGAAGGCGGCGGCGAGGCCCAGGGCCCAGAAGATCACGCCGGCCACCCGCCTGGGGGCGTCGTGCATCTCTTCCCCCAGGGAGACAACGCCGCCGTAGCCGTTGAAGGCGTAGATCGCCCCGGCCGCCGCCGTACCCATCACCGCGAGGCTGGTGGGGACGAGACCGCCCGAGGAACCGAGCATCACCGGATGAAGCACCACATCGGCCACCGCTCGGTGGGGGTGCAGGAATCCCAGCACTCCCAGGACGGCCAGGCTGGCGATCTCCATGGCGAGGAAGACCCCGGTGATCAGGGCGTTGATCTGAATGTTGAGCATCGCGATGGCGGTGACCGTCACCACAAGGGCGATGGCGGTGGGCGCGGCGGGCAGGCCCGGCGCAATGACTTGCAAATAGGTGGCGACCCCCAGACCGGACAAGGCCTGGGCGATGGAGAAGCCGGACAGGTTCATGCCCAGCATGGCGAATCCCCAGGAGGGCCCCATGGTCCGGCCCAGGATGGTGTATTCGGCGCCGGTCTCCGGAAAGGCGGAGACCAGCTCGCCATAGACGCTGGCCATGGCCACCCCCAGCAGGGCCGCGGCCACGAAACAGGCGAAGGTGGCCGTGCCTGCCTGGCGGATGACGTCGGAGCCCACCACGAACACCCCGATGGTGGGGGACAGGCAGGACAGGGTGATCATCAGCGCGCCGAAGCCGTGCATGGAGCGCTTGAGACGCGGGATGGCCGCGGTGTCCGGCATGTCCTTCAAGGCGCGGCCCCCCTTGGCGAGACGCCAGCATGGCGGGCGGGCGCCCCGGCGGCAAGCACGGCGAGCTTCCCGTTTGACCGGGCAAGGCGAACGCCCGAATGGGAGGCAGGCGGGACCGGCTTGACGGCGGCGAGCTGGGATGGCGACCTGCCGGCCTCAGCCAGGACCCCGCATGACCCGAATACTCGCCATCCACGCCCATCCGGACGACATCGAGACCCTTGGGGCCGGGACCCTGGCCCTGCTGGCCGCGGCGGGGCACCGGATTGCGATTGTGACGGCGACAGCGGGGGAGGGCGGTTCGGCTGTGACGGGGCCGGAAGAGACCGCGCGCATCCGTATGGACGAGGCCGCCGCTGCGGCCGCGGTGATCGGGGCCGACTATCGTTGCGCCGGCCTGGGCGACCTGTCGGTGTTTAACGACGATCCATCGCGGCGGGCGGTGACTGAGATGGTGCGATGGGCGGCGCCCGAGATCGTCATCGCCGCCTCTCCGGCCGACTACCATCCAGACCACGAGGCCGTAAGCCAGCTGGCGCGCGACGCCTGTTTCGCGGCCTCGGTGCCAAACTACGCCACCGGGTCCTCACCGGCCCTGGCGGCGATCCCCCACCTCTATTTCATGGACCCCATCGGCGGCCGCGACCGTGATGGCCTCCGGGTGGTTCCGGACTTCGGCGTCGACGTTGCAGCATATTTCGACGCCAAACGGGCCATGCTGGCGGCCCATGTCAGCCAGGACAGCTGGGTCGCCAAGCAGCACGATATTTCCGACCATCTGTCCTCGATGGAAGCCTGGACCCGCCGGCGTGGCCGGGACTTCGGGGTCGAGATGGCCGAGGGCTTTCGCCACTACCGCCATCATCCCTATCCCCGCACATCCCGGCTGCAGGATCTGGTGGGGGCGGCGCTGGTCTCGCCCGTGGCCTAGAGGGCCGAGGCGCACTACTCTCAGATGTCCAAGTCTGACCGGAGACCGGAATGCTCAAAGTGACCTCCGCCGTCCTCGCCCTGGGGGTCGAACTCGCCATGCTGGTGGCCTATGGGCTCTGGGGGTTGCACCTGCCCTACAGCCTGTTCGTGCGGCTGGCCGCGGCCCTTGTCCCGGTGCTGGGGGTGGCGTTCCTGTGGGGGCGCTTCCTGTCGCCCATGGCCCCGCGGAGGCTGACCACCCTGCCTCGGGTCCTTGGCAAGATCGCGGTTTTCGTGGGCGGGACGGCCGCGGCCTGGGCGGCAGGGCTGGCCCTGTTCGCGGGCCTCATCGCCCTGGCGGCGGCGGCCAGCCTGGTGCTGGAATTCGTCATTGGCGTGCCGCCGGTGGTGGAGCCGCCCGCCGCCTGACGGAGACCCCGTTTCCCGGTGGGAGTTCCTCAGGTCTTCCGCATCCAGAACGAGGCGCCATAGAGGTCGAGGCCCTCCAGCGGTCCCTTGCGCAGGACGCTGGCCGCCTGGGATGAGAGCGCGGGATCGCGCCCGGCGTACCAGCAGGGGAACAGCATTTCGAAGGCGCCCCCGCCGAACAGCAGGGCTGTCGCCAGCATGTATTGCTCGTTCCACAGCCGGCGGACATGGCCGCTGATATAGTCGTAGGGGAGGTAGATATCGTGCAGGTGCACGATCACCCCCGGCGCGAGCCGCGGCAGGATCTCCAGGAAGAACACAGTGACGTCGGAGCCCTGGAAGGCGCGGTGGGAGGAATCCAGGAACAGGATGTCGCCGGCCTTCATGGCCTGGAACATCTCCACCGGGCACTGCTCCAGCGGCAGGCGGATCACCTGGTCGCACAGCCCGTCCACCGGCGAGCGGGGGCTGGGGTCGATGGAGATGATCTTGGCGCGCAGGTCGTAGGTGGCCACCGCGCGGCGGGCGAACTTTGTGGACATGCCCGAGCCGATCTCTACGAACCGGTCGGGATCGAAGGCCCGCAGCATGGCGGTGAGCACCATGCCGTCCAGGGGCGGGAACCAGGCATTGAGCCAGAAGGGCGTGTCGGCCTCATAGCTGCCCCCCAGGGGGATCTGGGCGAAGTCCGGCTGCATCTCCCCGAGCGCGGTGATCAGCTTGCCATAGCCCGCATGCCCGGCGCTGATCAGGGCGTGGAGTTCGGGATGGGCCGGCCGGCCAGCGCCATAGCGCACCTCGGCCCGATAGGCGGAATCCACCAGGTTGAAATTATAGCCTGCGAAGTCGGACCCGAAGGCCTGCACCTCCAGGGGCAGGATCGGACCCTCCCCGCCGGAGCCGGCCCAGGCTGAGCTCGCGCGGCGATAGGCCAGGGCCGCGGCCTCCCCATGGCCAGCGTCACGCAGGGCGACCGCGAGGTCGGACCAGCCGCGGGGATTGGCGGGGTCTGCCTCGGCCGCCACCACCAGCTTGGCGACGCCCTCGTCGCGACGACCGAGTTTGAACAGGGTGACCCCCAACAGCCGCTGAGCCAGCGCATGGTCGGGCGCCTCGGCCAGCACCTCCTGGAAGATCAGTTCGGCGTGATTGAGCAAGTGCTCCTGCAGGCGGGTCACCCCCACCCCCAGGCGGCCTTCCAGGGTGTCGGGGACAGTCAGACGCGGTCCCCCGCCATGCGCCCGGCCAGTTCCTTGATCAGCTTGGCCGCCAGATTGGCGGTCATCTGACCGAGGTCGCAGTCGGGATTGAGTTCGACGACGTCGGCGCCGATCACCGGGCCGGGAAGCTGGTCGATCAGGTCCAGCACCTCACGCACCGACAGTCCCCCCGGCTCCTGGTGGGAGACCCCTGGGGCGAACGCGGGGTCGAGGCCGTCCAGGTCGATGGAGATGTAGACAGGTCCTGTGGGGAGGTTAGCCATCGCCTTGGCCACCTGCCGGGCGGAGAACACCTTTACGCCATAGCGGTCGGACTGACGGTGATGGATGGCGTTGGTGGCCCGGATGCCCACCTGGGTCAGCCCCGCGCAGAGCCCGTTCTCCAGGATCCGGGCAAAGGGTGAGGCGTGGGAATGGGGGTTGTCGTCATAGGTCGGATAGAGGTCAGGGTGGGCGTCAATGTGCAGGATCTGCGGTGGCGGAAGCCCGGCGCGGCGCAGGCCCTCCAGGATCGGCCAGGTGACGAAATGGTCGCCGCCGATGAACAGACCCGGCCCCTGGCGCAGGACGGCGGCGACGCCGTCGGCGATGAGGTCGAGGTCAGCGGTGGTTTCGGTAAGGGCCAGGTCGCCGACGTCCCGGAACACGGCCGGGTCAGCCAGGTCCACCCCGCCTTCCGTGGTGAGGCCATAGGCGTCGGAATTGAGCTGGGCCCGGGCCGCCGCAGGTCCTTTGGCCGGCCCGCGCAGGTGCGAGGAATTGATGTCGGTGGGCAGGCCCAGGAGAGTGACAGGGGCGGGCATGCGGGTCCTGGGGCGAATCCTGGGGCGAGGGTGGGACGATGCCCTAGAGATGTCGGGTTCCGGCGGCCGGGGCAAGGCATGGATGGCGGACCGTCGCGGTGGTCGGGCGCTTTGACTTTGCGAGCCGGCGCGGCGCCAATGCCGGCATGATCCGTCCCTTGCGCCAGGCCCTGGCCGTCCTCGCCCTTCTGCTCGCCGTCCCCGCCCGGGCCGCGGAACGCGCGCCCGACCTCGTGCTCACCGGGACCCTCACCGGCGCCGACCACCAGACCTATCGCGAGGTCCCCTTCCAGGTCCCGCCGGGGATGGGGCGACTGACCGTGACCTTCGACTATACCGGCAAGGACGACCGGTCTGTGATCGACCTGGGCCTGCGCGATCCCCAGCGCCTGCGGGGCTGGAGCGGCGGGAACAAGTCACGGGTGACGCTCGAGGAGAGCTGGGCCACGCCTTCCTACCTTCCCGGACCCCTGCTCCCCGGGACCTGGAAGCTGGTGCTGGGGGCGCCCAATATCCGCAGGACCGGCCACGCGGCCTATACCGCCAGGATCTGGTATGAGCCCATGACGGCGCCCTTCGCCGGTTTCGTCGTGGGGCCGGTGAAACCTGGGCCAGGATGGTACCGGGGCGACCTGCACATGCACACCGCCCATTCCGATGGATCGTGCCTGTCCCATCGTGGCGCCAAGGTTCCGTGTCCGGTGTTCAAGACCCTGGAGGCCGCAGCGGCGCGCGGTCTCGATTTCATCGCCGTCAGCGATCACAACGGCGTGGCGCAGGATGAGGCGCTCGGGGAGCTCGCCCCCTATTTCGATGACCTGCTGCTGATCCCCGCCCGGGAGATCACCACCTTCCACGGCCACGCCAATGTGTTTGGCCCGACCGGTCCTATTGATTTCCAACTGGGCGGGCCGAGGGCGGCGACCTTCACCCATCTGCTGGACCAGGTGGAGGCGGCGCACGGCCTGATTTCCATCAACCATCCGGGCTTGCCGTCCGGGGAGGCCTGTATGGGCTGTGGCTGGTCTGTCGAGGGCGTGAACTATGGCCGCGTTCCGGCGGTCGAGGTGGTCAATGGCGGGACCCTGGGCTTTCCCGGAGCGCCGGAGGGGCCGCTGTCGGGAATTCCCTTCTGGGAGGCGCAGCTGAACGCCGGGCGACGGATGACCGGAGTGGGGGGCTCGGACAATCACGAGGCGACGCTGGCTCCCGACCGCCCATCAGCGGTGGGCCTGCCCACGACAGTGGTTCATGCCCCAGAGCTTAGCCAGCCGGCGATCCTGGAGGCGATTCGCCAAGGCCACGTGTTCGTCGATGTCTGGGGGACAAAGGATCGGCTGCTCGAGGTCGAGGCCAGGGCCGGCGCCGGCCGCGCTGAGATGGGGGATGTGATCGAGGTCGCGGCGAATCGCCCGGTGGAGGTGTCGGTCCATGTGGCGGGCGTCCCGGCGGCGTCGGTCCTGTCTCTGGCCGGCGATGCAGCGCCTGCCGTGCGCCTCGCCAATCCCGCACTGCCGGGCGCCGAATTCCGCCAGACTTTCACATTTGTGGCCGACGGCGGCTCGCACTGGCTTCGCATCGACGTGCGCGACTCAAGCGGCCGGCTGATCCTCATCGGCAACCCGATCTATTTGCGCCCGCCGCGCTGACTGCGACCGGATGGCCCAGGCGGCGGGTCCGGCCGGGAATGTGTTGTTAACCCCGTTTTGGGATGGTGCGGTGTTCGCACGACGGGGCCCGTCGCGCGGAGAAGAGAGGTCCGAACATCGGTCCTCGGGGAGCACGCATGGGGCTTAATCCAGAATCCCGGGCCAGGTTCAACCTGCAACGCGCCTCGGTGCTGCTGCTGGAAGAAACGCCGCTGGGGATGAGCATCCTGGTCCAGATCCTCACGGGGTTCGGGGCGAAGGTGCTCCATCGTTGCGAGACCGTCGAAGAGGCGGAGCAGACGGTCCAGAAGATCGAATGCGACCTGATGGTGGTGGACGCCATGGGGGCGTCCGGCGCCGGCTACGAGTTTGTGAAGTGGCTGCGCCGCTCCGGCATCGCGCCCAACTGCTACGCTCCGGTGCTGCTGACCTCAGGCCATACCCCCAACAATGCGGTGTCCAAGGCGCGCGACTGCGGCGCCCACTTCATTATCGCCAAGCCGCTCACGCCCATTTCGGTGCTGGAGCGCATCCTGTGGATCTCCAAGGAGGGCCGCAGGTTCGTCGAGTGTGACTCCTATGTGGGTCCCGACCGCCGGTTCAAGAACGATGGCGTGCCCGCCGGCATGATCGGTCGCCGCCGGGACGACCTGCCGCCCGAGGTGGGCGAGGCCACCATGCCCAATCTCGAGCAAGACGCCATCGACGGCCTGCTCAAAACCCGCAAGGTCACGATATGAGCGGCGCTGTCTCGATCCACGTCCCCGAGGTCCGCCTCGCCAAGCTGATCCGCACCCCCGGCGGCAAGCCGGTGGCCGACGCCATGCGCGACGCGCACAAGGGCCTGGAGGGCATCCAGGCCGATTGCCTGGGCGAGCTGAGCCAGATTCTGGAAAAGTGCGAAAAGATCGTGGCCCGGGCCGGCGGCGCGTTTCATGAGGCCGTGGTGGGGGAGCTCTACGCCCTCACCAGCTCCACCATCGGCGTGGCCACCGCCTGCAATCTCAAGCCTATCGACACCATGTTGGTGAGCCTGGCCGACCTGCTGGACCATATGAAGGAGCAGCGGAGCTGGGAGGCCAACGCCGTGGCCGTGCACCTGCGCGCCTTCCGCCTGCTGCTGAAGACCGAGGCCGCCCGCGACGGCGCCGGCACCCAGGCCATCCTCGAAGGCCTGCGCAAGGTCAGCCAGCGCTTCGCCAAGCCTGCGGCCGTGGAGACCGCCCGCCCCGAAGGCGAAGCCGACGCAGGGCTGGAATAGGCGTCTCGCCGCGCGTCCAGGTCCAGGTGGGACTGAGGCGGCTCACTGTGAATTGCTGACCGGTCGGCGCTTGCCCGGGTCGCCGCCTGCGTGCGGCCGACGGCGCAGGGTTGTGGCTGGATCGCGAGCGGTTCCCAGCCGGCCTGAATCAAGTCGGCCGATCGGAAAGAGCGATTGAAGTAAGAATCCAGACCCTTGGCCCGCCTCAGCAGAGGCGGGACAGGGTCTAGGTGGGGTTCAGCCGGTCGGTGAGGGCCCAGAGGCCATCCACCACGTGCTTCATCTCCGGGCCGAGCGCCTTGTCTTTTGACCAGATCAGACGCAGCGCGTTCACATGCACGCCAATGGCCTGCCAATCATGGCGCTTCAGCGTGCGCAGCCGGTCGGTGAGTTCACAGAGGCTATAGGCGGCGTCGCAGAGGATCCGCTGGTTGAACAGGCCGGCGATGTCCAGCACCGTCGAGCTCTCGTCATAGACGGCGTCCACTGTGGCGGTCTTTTCTGCGCACATGGCTTCCATTCGGCCGATGGAGGCGCCCAGCGCCTTGCGGGCGTCACCGGCCTGGGCCTCCAGTTCGCGCAGGGCGCGCTGGTTGGCGATGTCGGCGGTCATTCCGCCGGGTTTCACTACCTGCTCGCTGAGCTTGTATTTGACCTTGATGAACTCGGGATTGCTCATAACTGCACCTTCGACGGCTTCATGAGCATGTCGATATCCATTTGATCCAGATTCGGGTCTGTGGCCGCGCCGATATGGCCGGACAGGTCGTCCTTGCGCCGCCCCTTCATGCCGAGCGGCGGCCCGAGGTTCTTGAAGCGGCGATCGGGGCCCACATAGCTGTCGGCCTTGACCATCTGGCGTTCGTCCTTCGCCACCCAGAAGATGCGCTGCAGCAGGACTTCGGGTGTGAAGGGCTTGGCCAGAACGAAATTTGCGCCGGAATCGCGGCTCTTCTCCACGGTGGAGCGGGCGGCGTGGCCGGTGAGCATGATCACGGGCGTGAACACCACCTCCGGCTGGGCTTCCCGCCTGAGCCAGCCGACAAAGTCGTAGCCGTCCATGTCCGGCATGGCGGAGTCGATGACGATCAGGTCCAGCTCCTGGGTCTTGACGATGTGCATCGCCTCCGACCCGGACTTGCACTTGAACTGCTTGCGGACGCCGAAACCCCTGACCATGCCGGACAGGGCCTCGAGCGCCTGCGGATTGTCGTCCACCAGGAGAACGACAGAGCGTTCGAGGTTAATCCGGATCGCAGGATCAAGGGCCATGGCGGCGGCCGTTCCTAGAAGAGGTCCAGATCGCCCGACGGGGCGGCCTGCATGGCGAATTCGGTATCCCGGGTCGCTCGGGCCAGTCTTTTGGCCAGGTCGCCCAGGGTGACGCCGGCGACGGCGTCATTGAGGTCGTAGAACCCACCCTCGGCCTGGGTGGAGAGCTTGCGGGTGAAGGTGGCCAGCGCCGCGAGATGCTGGGTCAGCACGTCGAGGGTCTGGGCCTCGTGCAGAGCGATCTGCAGCGGCTCGCCACGGCTGGCGCGGACCAGCTGGGTGACCAGGACCTCCAGCCGATCGCAAAGTTCGCCGGCGTGCTCCAGCTCGCTGGCCAGGGACGCGAGGACCTCGGTCGTATGCAGGGGTGCGGATTGGCTCATCAAAACAGCTCCAGATCCCCTTCGTCCTCGACCTTGGCCACCGGCTTGCGCACCGGGACCTCCTTAAGCCGAGCGACCTCGTTGGTGTCGGTCACCGTCCGCTGCTGAGCCCGGCCGGTGCCTGGCCAGTATTGTACGCGCCGAGCCTCCGTCCCGCCAAGGCTGCGGGCGACCACCGGAATGCCTTCGTCGCGCAGGAACTTCTCCGCGAAGGCCACATTGGACGCGCCGACATCGGAGAGGCCTCCGAACATGCGGGCCCCGCCGAACACCTTGGCCTCCATGCGCTCGCGGCGACCGCCGGACCGCAGGATGTCGTTGATCAGCAGTTCCATGGCGTAGGCGCCGTAGCGGCGGCCCTCGTCCAGGCCGTCCGCCTTGCCATCGGGCAGGAGGAAGTGGTTCATCCCGCCGAAGCCCGTGTGGGTGTCGCGCAGGCAGACGGCCACGCAGCTCCCCAGGATCGTCGTCAGCATGACGTCCGGATCGCCCGTGACATGGTGCTCGCCCTGGATCACGTGGACCTTCTTGCCGGGCCGATGTGATGTGTTCTCGACGATCATGTGAGGGTCCCGAACACCGCTTCGATTTTCTCTTTTAGGGTCTGGGTGGTGAAAGGTTTGACAAGGTAGTTGTTGACCCCGAACTGCACCGCCCGCTGGACCAGTTCACGATCGGCGCGCCCGGTCAGCATGATCACTGCGGTCTTCGAGGTAGGGCCGTGGGCCCGGATCGCCCGCAGCAGACCCAGGCCGTCGAGCTTGGGCATGTTGAAGTCGGTGATCACCAGGTTGACCGGCAGGGACAGCAGAGCCCGCAGGGCTTCCTCGCCGTCCGGCGCCTCCCGGGTCTGGGTGATGCCAAGCGCGTGCAGGCTGGTGCGTATCAGACTGCGCATAGTCTGCTGGTCGTCAACGATCAGGGTTTTCAGGGCGGAC
>Ga0265327_10003893_pt1 | contig 13732 bp, 6 predicted proteins | sample 41621metaG_FD_202089 | JGI IMG/M metagenome (GOLD analysis project Ga0265327, IMG submission 202089) | Rhizosphere microbial communities from Carex aquatilis grown in University of Washington, Seatle, WA, United States - 4-16-21 metaG | ecosystem: Host-associated > Plants > Roots > Rhizosphere >... | reverse complement strand
AACGAACCGATCAGCGTCCTGGTGGTCAGCCACGTGTTGAACGAACTCGATGAACTCGCCTGCGCCGAGCTGTCGGGGCTGCTTGCCCGCAGCGACGCGGTCCTCTGGGTCGAACCGGGCACCCATGCCGTCAGCCGAAACCTGCTCGCCTGGCGCGAAAGAGCGCGCGCCCTCGGTTTTCAACTGGCGGCGCCGTGCACGCATCAGGCCGCCTGCGGGTTGCTCGCCCCCGAAAACGAACGTCACTGGTGCCATCACTTCGCGCCGCCGCCAGCCGGCATCTACGCCGACTCCGGCTGGGTCCGCTTCGGCCAGCGCGCGGGCATCGACCTCCGCGCGCTGCCTTACAGTTTCCTGGTCCTCGACCGCCGCCCGGTCACGCTGCCGGCAGGGTCGGCCCTTGTCGCCGGGTCGCCGCCCTCCGACCGTGATGCGGGCGCCTCGCGCATCCTCGGCGACCCGCGGATCTACAAGGGTTATGCCAAGATCTTCAATTGCAGCGCCGCCGGCGTCGAGGAGCTCACGCTGCAACAGCGCGTTGACCGCGACCTTTTCAAGTCGCTCAAACGCGCGCGCGGACCCCTGCTCTACCGCTGGACCCGCGAGGGCGGGCGGATCACCGCCGCCGACTCGCTCTTTGAAGCGCGTTCCCTTTAGCATTGCGCCCGAAACAGCGGACCGGGAATTGGAAGAACCACAAACGGTGGGGCGAGTCCTCCCGACGAGCCGCCAGGGGCGATGGGCAAAACCGGCCAGGACGCGACCACGGAATCTCGCTCGCCACGGCTCGTCCGGAGGACTCGCCTTACCCTTGGACATCCGTCTTTCCCATTCTTGGGACGGTACCATTTCGAATCCGCACCGCGCCCGCCCGCCGGAACCAGCTCACACTTTTCCAACTCACTGGCTTGCAACTTACCGCCGATTTGCGGTGTTCTGGCACATCGGATGCAAATCAATGCCGGCACCACGCCGACGCTTCCCGCTTTCCCCACCCTCATGATCACACTCCGCAACACTGAGAAAGTCTATCCCCTGAAGGGCGGCGTCTTCTACGCCCTGCGCAACATCAACCTCGAGATCAAAGAGGGCGAGTTCGTCTCCATCATGGGACCGTCCGGCTCGGGCAAGTCCACACTCCTCCACATCCTCGGGCTGCATGACAGCGCGTGGGGCGGCGAATATTTCCTGCTCGGCGAGCCCGTGCACAAGCTCGACAAGAAGAAGCGTTTCGAACTCCAGAAAAAACATATCGGATTCGTTTTCCAGAGCTATCATCTGCTCGACGACCTCACCGTCTATGAGAACCTCGAGATTCCCCTTTCCTACCGCGACATCCCCAAGAAGGAGCGCGAAAGCGTGGTCTGCGACATCCTCGACAAATTCGCCATCGTCGCGAAGAAGGACCTCTATCCCAACCAGCTCTCCGGCGGCCAACAGCAGCTCGTCGGCGTGGCGCGGGCGCTGATCGCCAAGCCGTCGCTCATCCTCGCCGACGAGCCGACCGGCAACCTCCATTCCGACCAGGGGCGGGAGATCATGAAGCTGTTCAAGAAGCTGAACGGCGAGGGCACGACCATCATCCAGGTCACCCACTCCGAGGAAAACGCCTCCTACGGCGGCCGCACCGTCCGCCTCGCCGACGGGATGATGATCTCGAAGTAGCGAGCATTGAGGAGCGAGTAGCGAAAAGATGAATCGAGGCGTCCTCTAGAATTCCGCCGTCGGCGGCAGCCTACTCTCCATCCGTTCCTCGCGACCCGCCACTCTCCCCCGCGCCCGGCTCGTCACGGAGGACTCGCCCTACCCTTTCTCCGCAACTTCCGAAGCGCCCCCTTCACTCTCACTTTCACCCCGCATCCACGCAATGCAAGACCTCCGCTTCGCCCTCCGCTCGCTGGCCAAGACTCCCGTGTTCTCGGTCATCGCCGTCCTGACGCTGGCCCTTTGCATCGGCGCCAACAGCGCCATCTTCAGCGTCGTCCACGCGATCCTGCTGAAGCCGTATCCGTGGCCCGGCTCGGAAAACCTCGCCTACGTCTACAACACGTACCCGCTGATGGGCCTGCCCAACGCGGGCACCTCGATTCCGGACTTCCTTGACCGGCGCACGGGCGTCAGCGGCTTCGCCGACGCGGCGATGTACACGACGCGCAGCTTCAACCTGGCAAGCGACGGCGAACCCGAGCGCGTGATCGGCCTGCGGGCCACGCCTTCGCTCTTCGGAACCCTGCAGTCAGCCGCCCAGCTCGGACGGGTGTTCACCGACGCCGAGGCCAAACCCGGCGCCGAGAAGGTTGTCGTGCTCAGCCACGCGCTGTGGAAGAACCGGTTTGGCGCGAATCCCCGGATTGTCGGCCAGACGGTCCGCCTGAACACCGAATCTTACACGGTCATCGGGATCATGCCCGAGTGGTTCTACTTTCCCACCCCGCGCGTGCAGATCTGGGTGCCGTTTGCGTTCACCGACAAGGAGCGGACCGACGACGAGCGCGGCAACGAATACTCGACGATGATCGCGCGGCTCAAGCCGGGCGCCACGCTCGCCGCGGTGCAGCGCGATCTCGACGCGATCCAGGCCCGCAATGCCGAGCGCATCCCGGAGTCGCGCGACTTCTGGAAGACCAGCGGCTTCGGGGGGAAGGTGGACGGCTTTCTCGAGCAGAACGTCGCCAACATCCGCGGCATGCTCTGGCTGGTGCAGGGCGGGGTCGTCGCCGCGCTGCTCATCGGCTGCGCCAACATCGCCAGCCTGCTGCTCGCCCGCGCGGTCGCGCGGGAGCGCGAGCTGGCCATCCGCGCCGCCCTTGGCGCCGGCCGCGCCCGGCTGATGAGGCTCCTCCTCACCGAGAGCGTGCTGCTTTTCGTCGCGGGCGGCCTGCTCGGCCTGCTGGCGGCCCAATGGGGCCTGTCCGCGCTCGGCTCCGTGGGCCTCGCCAACCTTCCGCGCGCGTTCGCCGTGCAGTTGGATCCGACCGTTTTCGCCTTCACCCTGCTCTGCGCTCTCGCCACCGGCCTGGCGTTCGGGGCACTCCCCGCCTGGTCGGCGTCGCGCGGAGATGCCGCCGCCGCCTTGAAGGAGGCCGGCGCGCGCGGGTCCGCCGGCCGCCGGACCACCACGCTGCGGGCGGCTTTGGTCGTCGGGGAGATCGCGCTGGCCATCATGCTCCTGTCCACCGCCGGACTTCTGGTCCGCAGCTTTGAACGCCTGCAACAGCAGACGCCCGGCTTCACGCCCGGCGGCGTGATCACCGCGCAGCTCTCGCTGCCGGCCGCGAAATACGACCAGCCCGCGAAGCGCACCGCATTCGCCGACGCCGTGCTGGCGCGCCTGCGCGCCCTGCCGGGTGTGTCGGCCGCCGGCCTCACCGACATCCTGCCGTTCACCGGCAACAACAGCCAGGGCTCGTACACCAGTCCCGACATCACGGTGCCGCCAGGCGCCCCTTCGCCCCACGGCCAGGTGCGCAACGTCGACCCCGGTCTCTTCAAGGCGCTCGGCCTGACCCTCCTTCGCGGACGCTGGTTCAACGATGCCGACGCCGCCGGAGCGCAGCCTGTGGCGGTCATCGACAAGGTCCTCGCCGACCGCTACTGGCCCGGACAGGACCCGCTGGGCAAAAGGATCGACCGCGGCGGCGACGCGCCGAATTTTCGGATCGTGGTCGGCGTGGTTGCGCCAATCAAGGTCGCCAGCCTCGAGGAGGAAGTGAAGAAGGAAACGCTTTACTTCCCGTTCGCCCAGTCGGGCGGCACCAATTTCATCCTGGTCGTGAAGACGGCGGGCGATCCCGCCGGGCTGGCCGCGTCCGTGCGCGAGGCCGTGAGGTCGGCAGACCCCGAACAGCCGGTCTACGACATCAAGACCATGCAGCAGCGCATGGATGATGTCGCGCAAGCCCGCCGCGCTCCGATGGTGCTCCTTTCCCTGTTCAGCGGCGTCGCCTTGCTGCTCGCGGTGCTCGGCGTGTACGGCGTGCTGGCCTTCTCGGTCACGCAGCGAACTCCCGAATTTGGCGTGCGCATCGCGTTGGGCGCCACGGCCGGCGATATCGCCGGCCTGGTGCTCCGCCAGGGGGCGTGGCTGGTCGCGACCGGGGTGGCGGCCGGCCTCGCCGGCTACCTCGCGGTCAGCCGCGTGGTCGGCCAGTTGTTGTACGGAATTGCGTCCACCGACCCCGTCGCGCTGACACTCGCGCCTGCCGTGCTCGCCGTCGCCGCGTTGCTGGCCTGTGTGCTGCCGGTTCGCAAGGCCACCCGAGTGAATCCACTGGAGGCCCTGCGGGCAGAGTGACGCCGAAGTCTTCCCAATATTGGGACGACCAAATTCCGCCGCCGGACGACCCTCTGTATTCGAACGGGCTGAGACTTCGTAACTCCCTGCAGGACAGCATCTGCCATTCTCCACCTACTGGCACGCACCTTGCGCCATTACCGTCCACACACCCCTGTTCCCCATGGATGACTTGCCGATTTTTCTTCAGATGTTTGTCCGGTTGTTTGCAACCTTCGCCCTCGGCGCCTGGCTCCACACGCTCGCACCCCGGAAGGCCGAGAAGCCACCGGAACCCGACCCGGCCGTCGCGGCCAAGGTGGTGCCGCATCCGAGCGCTGAGGCGCCGCCGAAGGCTTGTGAGACGGCGCCGGCGCCTGACGGCAAATAGGCGTTCGCGGCAGTTTCCCACGCATGATGCAGGATCTTCGTTTTGCCCTTCGCCAGCTTGGCAAGGCGCCGGGCTTCACCGCCGTCGCGCTCCTCACCCTTGCGCTTGGCATCGGCGCCTGCACGGCGATTTTCACGGTCGTCAACAGCGTGCTGCTTCGTCCCCTCGCCTACCCCGAGCCCGACCGACTGGTGGTGATCCGCGAGACCAACCTTCCGGAGTTCCCGGAGTTTTCGGTCGCGCCCGGACAATATTTTGACTGGCAGAAGCAGGCCACCAGTTTCGAGAGCCTCGCCGCCACCAACAGCGGGGCCTACAATCTGACGGGGCGCGGCGAACCCCTGCGGGTCGTCGCCCAGCACCTCACCGCCAACTATTTTCCGACGCTGGGGGTGCACCCGGCGATGGGGCGCAACTTCTTGTCGGACGAGGACGCGCCGGGCAAGGCGGCCGTGGCGATCCTCAGCCACGGTTTCTGGCTGCGGCAGTTCGGCGGGAGCCCGGAGGTGCTGCACGAAACCATCCAGCTCAACGGCCAGCCTTATACGATCATCGGCGTCATGCCGGCCAACTTCCAGCCGGGCAGCCGGACCGAGATCTTCACCCCGGCCGCCTACAGTTCCGAGGAACACCAGAACCACGGCGGCCACTACATCGGGGTCATCGGGCGACTCAAACCGGGCGTGTCGGTCGACCAGGCGCGCGGCGAGATGAACCACCTCGCCGACCTGCTGGCCAAGCAATACCCGGACACCAACAAGGGCTGGGGCGTCAAGGTGGCCCCGATGCTCGAGTACGCCGTGGCCGACGTTCGCCCCGTGCTTTTTTCCCTGCTCGGTGCGGTCGGATTCCTGCTGATGATTGGTTGCGCCAACGTCGCCAACCTCCTGCTCGCCCGCGCGACCGCCCGCGCCAAGGAAATGGCGATCCGCACCGCGCTGGGCGCCAGCCGCCGCCGCCTGGTCCGGCAGTTGCTCAGCGAAAGCATCCTGCTGGCCGGGTTCGGCGCCGGTCTGGGCATCCTCGTGGCCCAATGGGGCACCGGCGCCTTGCTGTCTTTCGCCCCCGCCTCGCTTCCCCGGGTCCACGAGATCGCGCTCGACGGGCGCGCCCTCGCCTTCACCAGCGCGCTGGCCCTGTTGACCGGAATCGGCTTCGGACTCTTCCCGTCCTTCCAGGCCACGCGGGTCAACCTCAACGAAACGCTCAAGGACGGCGGGCGCGGCTCCAGCGAGGGCGGACGCCGCCACCGCCTGCGAAGCTTTCTGGTCGTGGCCGAGGTCGCGATCGCCCTGGTGCTGCTGGTCGGCGCCGGGCTGCTCATCCGCAGCTTTGCGCGACTGCAGGATGTGAACCCGGGTTTCCAGCCCCGCGACGCCTTCACGATCGGCCTGTCGCTGCCGGACAAGAAATACGGCGGCAATCCCCAGCAGGCCGCGTTCGTCGAGCAGGCCGTCGCCGCCCTGGCCGCCCTTCCCGGCGTCCAGTCGGTCGGAGCCTCCCACGTGGTGCCGTTCACCGGCAACGACTACGTCCTCGGCTTCACCATCGCGGGCCGCCCGCCGGTCGAGCCCGCCGACCAGCCGAGCACCAACTACTACGCCGTGACGCCGGATTATTTCAAGGCGATGGGCATCCCGCTCCTGCGGGGACGCTTCTTCGACGGTCACGACTCGGCCACCGCGCCGCGGGTCGCGCTCATCAACGAGGCGATGGCGAAGAAATACTTTCCCAACCAGAACCCGATCGGCCAGCGCATCAACGTCACGAACGGGCCCGACACCTGGCGGGAAATTGTCGGGATCGTCGGCGACACAAAGCACTACCGGCTCGACGGCGACGTGACGCTGCAGACCTACGAGCCGTTTGCCCAGCAACCCTACTCCTTCATGACCTTTGTCGTGCGCACCTCGGGAGCCGGCGGCGACCTGGCCGCGGCCGCCCGCGCCGCGATCTACTCGGTGGACAAGGAGCAGCCCATTGCCAGCGTCCGGCCGCTGGACGCGCTCCTCTCCGAGTCCATCGCCCGGCAGCGCTTCACGATGTTCCTGTTCGCGGTCTTCTCCGGCGTGGCCCTGCTGCTCGCGTCGATTGGCATCTACGGCGTGATGGCCTACTCGGTCAACCAGCGCACGGGCGAGATCGGCATCCGGATGGCCCTGGGGGCCCAGCGCGGCGACGTGCTCCGGCTCATCCTGAACCAGGGCGGCCGGCTCGTCGCGATCGGGCTCGGAATCGGCCTGGCGGGCGCGCTCATCCTGACGCGGTTCCTGGCCTCCCAACTCTATGGCGTGACCGCCCACGACCCGCTGACGTTCATCGCCATCGCCCTCCTCCTCGGCGCGATCGCCGGACTCGCGTGCCTGCTGCCCGCCCGGCGCGCCACCCGCATCGACCCGATGGTTGCGCTGCGCAATGAATGAACCTCCTCGCCAAATGCTGCGCCCACGGCAAGAAATCCCCCGCGCGGCTCTTCTCCGCGGTGGCCGCGGGTGAAAGCTGATGCGCGCTCCCCGGAACGAATGATTGCCGGCGGCGTCGCGGAACCCTCCTTCTCCCGAAAAACAAGTGACAAGCTTGGCGGGGTCGGCCGATTCGACCAGTCGGAGGCAGGCATCCCCACCCGGCCGCGAAACGCATCCCCATGCTGGCTCTCAAATCCGCCCTGCGCTCGCTGGCGAAATCGCCTGGCTTCAGCGCCCTCGTCATCCTGATCGCCGCGCTCGGGATCGGCGCCAACACCGCGATCTTTTCAGTCGTCCGCGCCGTCGTGCTTCGGCCGTTGCCGATGGACGACCCGGCGAAATTGGTGCGGCTCCGGGAAAACTTCGCCCAGGGCGGCGGTGATGAGACCCAACTCAATCTCGCGCCGCTCACCTGGCAGCGCTGGCGGCAGTTCAACGATGTTTTCACCGACATCGCCGTCGCCACGGGCGGCAGTTTCACGCTGACCGGCGCGGGCGACACCGCCGAGTTTGTCCCCGCCGCGCTGGTCTCGGGTAACTTCTTCACCGTGCTCGGGGTCAAGCCGATCCTCGGGCGCGACTTTCTTCCGGAGGAGGACCGGCCGGGCGCCAACGCCGCCGTGCTGATCAGCCACGGTTTCTGGCAGCGACATTTCGGCGGCGCCCGCAATGTCGTCGGGCGCTCGATCCAGCTGGACGGCACGCCGCGCGTGATCGTCGGCGTAATGCCGCCGGAATTCCGCCATCCCTACCGGGCGGAGCTCTGGGTGCCGATCGCCCTCCGGATTGATCCCGCGGCGCCGGTCGGCAACTATCTCTACGCGCCGGCCCGCCTTCGGCCCGGCGTCACGCTCGACCAGGCCCGGCGCTCCCTGCGCGACCTTTGCACCCGCCTGGCCCGGGAGTACCCCGGCCCGAACAACCCGCGCGGCGCGTGGGTCATGCCGCTGCACGAGAGCTTCGTGCACGACAGCGCGCCGAAGGTCGTCGCCATCTCCGCCGCCGCCTTCTTCGTGCTGCTGATCGCCGGGGCGAACATCGCCAGCCTGCTGCTCGCCCGCCAGACCGAACGCGGCGTCGACCGGGCCATCCGCGCCGCGCTCGGAGCGTCGCGGCGGCGACTGCTGCTCGAATCGCTGGCCCACTCCCTGCTCCTCGCCCTGGCCGGCAGCGCCGCCGGCATCCTCCTCGCCGTCTGGCTTACCGGCCCCGTCTTCGCGCTCAGCCCGATGGCCAGCGACGCCACCGGCAACGCGATGCGCGAATTTGACAGCTCCGTCCGGCTCGACGGCGCCGTGCTGGCGGTGACCACCGGACTCACGCTGCTGGTCGGACTCGGTTTCGGGCTGATCCCGGCCCTGCGCGGCGCCGGGGGCGACCTGCACCTTGCGCTGAAGGGCGGAGGACGCGGCGCCACCCTCGACCGCCGCACCCGCCGGACCCTCGGCACCCTGGTCGTCGGGGAAATCGCCGTGGCGGTCGTCCTGCTCGTCGCCACCGGATTGATGATCCGGAGTTTTCGCAACCTCACCCGGGAGGACTGGGGCTTCGCCACCGAAAGTCGCCTGACGTTTTCGGTCCGTTTTTCAGAGCGGCTGCGCCCCGAGCACACCGCCCGGGTCGCCTACGTTCGGGCGGCTCTCGAGCGGCTGCGCGCGCTGCCGGGGGTGGTCTCCGCCGCCGCCACCACCCCTGACCTCGTGGCCCGGGGCTACAACCTGGCCGCCGTCACACCCCAGGGCAGCACGCCTCCGGAAGCGCGCGGCTACTTTTTGACCAGCCACCGGTTGGTCGAACCGGGCTATTTTGCCGACGCGGGAATCCCAATCGTTCGCGGCCGGGCGCTCGCCGCGATCGACCAGCCCGGGGCACCCAAAGTCGCCGTCGTCAGCGCGGATTTTGCCCGCCGCTTCTGGCCCGGGCAGGATCCAATTGGACGCACGATCAAGCGCGGCCGGGCCAACGACCTTCGCCCGCCCTACGTCGTCGTGGGTGTGGCCGCCGACATCAAGGCGATCTCCGACGAGAACGATGGCGACATTGCCGGCATGTGGTATTTGCCGTACGCCCAAAACCCGAACTTCATGGCTGATGAGATCGCGTTCGTTGTCCACACCCGCGTCCCGCCCGAGTCGTTGCAGGCGGCCGTGCGCAAGGAACTCGCGCAGGTGGACCCGACGATTGCGCCGTACGATTTCTCCACGTTGGGTCGGCTGACCGCCGGAACCTACGCCGAGGATCGTTTCGCCCTCCTTCTCATCGGGCTGTTTGGCGTCCTCGGACTGCTCCTGGCCGCGATCGGCCTATACGGGCTGCTTTCATTTCAGATCGCTTGGCGGACCCGCGAGATCGGACTGCGCGCAGCGCTGGGCGCCCTGCGCGCCGACATCCTTGCGATGGTCTTCCGCGATGCCGCCAAACTGGTCCTTGCCGGGCTGGCGCTCGGAGCGGGCGCAGCCTACCTGGCCACCCGACTGCTCCGGCATCAGTTGCACGAGGTCAGTCCCGGCGACCCGCTCACCTACCTGCTGGCGGCATTCGTGCTGGCGGGCACGGCCGCAGTCGCGTGCTGGTTGCCCGCGCGCCGGGCGACCAAGGTCGATCCGCTGGTTGCGCTGCGCAACGAGTGAGCATCCAGGGGTGAAACGCGGCCGCTGGACGCGGTCGAGTGCACCCGGCTGGTCCCGCCATGGCCTTGGCGGCGGCGGATGGTCGCGCTCCACCGCCAGCCACCCCATTTCACGATTGTCCCATCGCCCTTCCGCCGCAAATCTGTAACTCATGAAAATCCTTCCCCGCTTGGCCGGTTTCGCCGTCGTCGCGATCCTGGCCCTGGCTCCGTTGGCCCGTGCCGCCGACGTCAAGCCGATCCAGGAACGAGCCGATCATTTCCTGGCTCTCATCAACGCCGGCTACCAGGCCCTCTACACGGTCAACAGCGAGGCCCAGTGGGCGGCCGTCACCGACGTCAGTCCCGTGCACGACGCCGCCGCCGCGAGCGCGGGCAAGGCCTACGCCGCCTTCAACGGCAACCCGGCCATCATCACCGAGACGAAGTTCCTGCTCCTGCATCGCCACGACCTGAACGACCTGACCGTGCGCCAGCTCGAGCGCGTGCTCCTCAACGCCGCCGAGGGCCCGATGACGAACCCGAAGCTCACGGCCAGCCGAATCGACGCCGAGACGGCGCAGGCCTCGGCGCTCAACGGCTTCCAATTCAAGCTGGACGGAAAACCGATCACCGTGAACGAGATCGACCGCCTGCTGCAGAACAGCACGGACCTCAAGGAGCGCCTGGCGGTCTGGGAGGCCTCGAAGGAGTCCGGCAAGGCGCTCCGGGACGGCCTGATCAGGCTGCGCGACCTCCGCAACGGCGTCGCGCAGGAAATGGGCTACAACGATTATTTCTCCCTGCAGGTCGCCCGCTACGGCCTGTCGGCCGAGGAGATGGTGAAGCTCGACGACGAATTCATGCGCGTGCTCCGGCCGCTCTACCTGCAGTTGCACACCTGGACCAAGTACAAGCTCGCCGAAAAATACCATCAGCCGGTCCCCAAGCGGATCCCGGCCCATTGGATCACCAACCGCTGGTCGCAGGAGTGGTCGGGGCTGGTCACGTCCGCAAACCTCGATCCCTACTTCAAGGATCGCTCGCCCGACTGGATCGCGCATTCCGCCGAGCGGTTCTACACGGGCCTCGGTTTCCCCAGCCTCGAACCCTCGTTCTGGGCCAAGTCGGACCTCTATCCCGTGCCGGCCGGCGATCCGCGCAAGAAGAACACCCATGCCTCGGCCTGGCACATGGACCTCCAGTCCGAGATCCGGTCGCTGCAGAGCATCGAGTCAACGAAATGGTGGTTCACCACCGCGCACCACGAGTTTGGCCACGTCTATTATTTCAAGAACTACAGCCGGCCGGAAGTGCCGCCGCTCCTGCGTGACGGCGCCAACCCGGCCTTTCACGAGGGCTTCGGCGAACTCACCGCGCTCGCCGCGGGCCAGGTGCCGTACCTGCGGTCGCTCGGCATCCTGCCCGCCGATTTCCAGGCCGACCAAACCGGCTTCCTGCTGAACGACGCCCTTGATCCGGGCGTGCCCTTCATTTTCTGGTCGTCGGGCGTGATGACCCACTGGGAGGCCGACGTCTACGCGCACAACCTGCCCGCGAGCGAGTGGAACAAGCGCTGGTGGCAATACGTCCGCGACCTGCAGGGGGTGGAGCCGCCCTCCGAGCGCGGCGAGGAGTGGTGCGACGCCGCCACGAAGACCCACATCAACGATACGCCGTGCTACTACTATTCCTACGCGATCGCCCAGATCTTCAAATACCAACTGAACGACTACATCGCGACGCACATCCTCCACCAGGCGCCCCAGAGCTGCAACTATTCAAACAACAAGGAGGTCGGCGACTTCCTTCGCGGCATCATGGCCAAGGGCGCGACGGAGGACTGGCGCAAGGTCCTGCGTGACGCCACCGGCGAGGACCTTTCCACCCGCGCGATGGTCGCGTACTTCCAGCCGCTGCAGGCCTGGCTCGAGGAGCAGAACAAGGGGCGGCCCATCGGCTGGGAATAGGTCGCCGTCCCCAAGGCAGAGCCGCGTGAGAATTCGCTTTCTTTGTGTCGCCGGCGCGCTGGCGGCCGCCGGTGCGGCCCTTCGCGCCGACCCGCCGGTCCGGCCGCGCGTTGCCAGCGTGGCCGGGGACTCGGTGGAGGTCGGCGATGCCGCGCATCCCGCCAGGCTGCGCCCGGGAGAGCGCACGGGAAACTGGACCTTCATGGCAGTCGCGAACGACAGCGCCGGAACGCCGGTCGCCGTCTTCGAGGATTTCTCCACGATGCGCGGCGGCCTGGTGACGATGGATGCCGCCGGCCATGGCCAGGAGTTCCCAAAGTCGCTCGAAGCAACTTTCGCGGATCCGCCGACGCTCTACCGCGGGCACACGCTCGCCGAGGTCGTCGCCAGCGACCACGACCTGCTCGGCGCCGAGATCCTCGCTGGACGGAACGACCCCGCCTTTGCGGACGTCGCCGCGTGCCTTGTCCCCATCACCCGGATGGAAACCTACACCTTCGTCGGCACCCGCGATTGCCCGGACAAGATCGGAGTCGCGTACGGAGGCCGCAGCGGAAACTTCGATCCAGCCGTCTATGTGCCGGCCATCGAGAAGATCCGCGCGGACGGCCGGGTTCTCGACGGCCTGGTGGGCGGCTGGCTGCCGGCGCTCCGCTTCGTGTACCCGGAGAAGGACGGCGACTGGACCGAGTTCGTCATGTATGCGCCGCTGCGCAGCGACAACGGCAATCCCCGCATCCAGCCGGTCTGGTATCGCCTCTGCCGGATCGAGGGCCACGCGCTGAAATGGGCGAGGTATTTCGACTCCTATCATCCGTTCCCGCCGCGCGGCGACGCGGCGCCGGCGCCGTTTTACCGCGAACTCCTGGCGCTGCGCACCGGCTGGGAGATAGCGCTCGCCGGCGGCATCCGGTTCAATGTGCCCGATCGGCGGCTGGCGGACCAGGCGCGCCATTCGCTGGTCCGCGCAATGATCACCCGCAGCGGGTCGTTTCCCAAGTATGGGGTGATGGACCGGAACTATGGCGGCGCGGAACACGATGGATTTCAGGACACGTTCAACGTCGACACCACCGCGATGATCCAATGGGGCCTGTTCGACCTCGCGCGGGAATACCTCGACAACTACTTCACGAATTTCGTCCGGGACGACGGCTCCATTCTCTACCGCGGCCCCGAGACCGGGCAGTATGGGCGGATGTTGACCGTCGTGGCGGAATATTTCGGACACACAGGTGACCGCGCGCTCCTGCTGAAACACCGCGGAAGAATCGACGCCGTGACGCGCATTCTTCTTTCGCTGCGCCAGGAGGCGCGCGCGTTGCCGCCGGATAACCCCGCGCACGGCTTGATCGCCGGCTGGTGCGAGGCGGACTCGTGTCTTGAGCCGGAGCCGGGTCGCTACCGGCTGCCCTATTTTTCCAACAGCACCGAGGCGGTTCGCGGCTTCGCCGACCTGGGCGCCGCGTGGGAGCGCATCGGCCGCGAGCAAAAACGCGACGACCTCGTTTCCTGGGGTCAGTCCCTTCGCGGTGAATCCCGCAACCTGAACGCCGACCTGCAGGCCTCGCTCGGCCGGTCACTGCTGGCCAACACCGTTCCGGCGTGCCTGCCCGCGATCGCGGGCGCGACGGAGCCCTTCGACGTCGCGGCGGCACGGGACGGCCATGATCCGCAATTCCGGGCCTACCGCGCCTACATGGAGATGCTGGACTCCGGATGCCTGACCCGCCCGCAGGTCGAGGCTGTCATCCGCTACCGCGAGGCTCATCGCGACATCCTGCTCGGCGTGCCGGCGGCCTACGGCTACGCCAGCCGCGAGATGGGCGGCTTTCTTGCCTACGGTCACGCCTACGGCCTGCTGCAAAACGACTTTGTCCGCGAATACCTCCTCGAACTCTACAGTCTCTCGGCCCACCAGTACACGCGCGGAACCTGGACGGCGCCCGAGACCCGGCGGCTTGATCCCGTCACGACCGCGGCACCTTACTGCAGTCCGGCGCAATTGACGGTGCCGCTCCTCGT
>Ga0265327_10003891_pt1 | contig 13737 bp, 9 predicted proteins | sample 41621metaG_FD_202089 | JGI IMG/M metagenome (GOLD analysis project Ga0265327, IMG submission 202089) | Rhizosphere microbial communities from Carex aquatilis grown in University of Washington, Seatle, WA, United States - 4-16-21 metaG | ecosystem: Host-associated > Plants > Roots > Rhizosphere >... | reverse complement strand
GTGGAAAAGACCCTCAAGGGCGAGCCCCTGGAGAGCCTCAACCGCGCCACGGTGGAGGGGCTGCCGATCGCGCCGCTCTATGGGCCCGAGGAAGGCGCCCCGGCGATCTTCGCGCCCCGGGCGCATAACGCTGAGCGGCCCTGGGAGGTGCGGGTCCCCATCGCCCATCCGGACCCGAAAAGGGCCAATGGCGACCTGCTGGCGGACCTGGCCGGGGGCGCCGCCTCGGCGGTGGTGCGCCTCGACCCCACGGGCGCCACGGGCGTGGCCGTTGGTTCGCCGGAAGGGCTGGCCCGGGTGCTGGACGGGGTGGTGCTGGAATTCGCCCCCGTGGCCCTGGACGCCGGGTTCCTGGGACCGAAGGCCGCCGACTGGCTGGCCGCGGCCGCCAAGGGCTCCCCGACCGCGCTGCTGAATTTCCACCTGGACCCGTTGAGCGCCTTCGCCGAGGCCGGGGTCAGCCCGGGCCCGGTGGAGGCGCACATCGTCTCCGCCGCGACGGTGGCCTCGCGGTTGGCGGATATCCATCCCAGGGCCGGCCTGTTCCTGGCCTCCGGTCGGGTGGCGCACGAGGCCGGGGGCGGCGAGGCCCTGGAGCTGGCGGCAGCAGCCGCCGCCGCCGTGACCTATGCCAAGGCCCTGGTGCGGGCGGGCCTGCCCATGGAGCGGGCCTGGGGCGGGATCACCCTGGGGCTGGCCGCCGACAACGACTATTTCGCCACCCTGGCCAAGCTGCGGGCCGCCCGGGCGATCTGGACCCGGCTCACCGCCGCCTGCGGGGTTTCGGCCCCGGCGCGGATCGAGGCGCGGTCCTCGCACCGGATGCTGGCGGCCCAGGACGCCTGGACCAACATGCTGCGCCTCAGCGCAGCCGCCGTGGGCGCGGCGCTCGGCGGCGCAGACGCGGTGGTGCTCGGGGCGTTCAGCGACCCGCTCGGCCGGCCCACCGCCTTCGCCCGGCGCCAGAGCCGCAACGCCCAACTGGTGCTGATGGAGGAGGCCCATCTGGGCCGGGTCACCGATCCCGCCGCCGGCGCCGGCTATGTGGAAGCCCTCACCGACGAGATCGCCCGGGCCGCCTGGGCCGAGTTCCAGGCCATCGAGGGGGCGGGCGGGATCATCGAGGCCCTGACCTCGGGGCGCATCGCTGACAGCGTGGCGGCCGCCAACGCCGCCCGCGCCGAGGCCGGGACCCCGAAGATCGTCGGCGTCACCGCCTTCCCCCCCACCCAGTCCGCCGAGATCGAGGTGGAGACGGCGACGGCCACCCCGGTGGAGGCCCCCTCCCCGCGCCTGCCCGGCCCGGACGGCCATTGCCCGCCTCTGGCGCCCATCCGCCTGGCCCAGGCCTATGAGGTGACGGCATGAGCCAGCGCCACGCTTCCCCTACATCGTGGGGGAAGGGGCCCGACGGCGCCTTCGCCGGAGGGTCGATGGGGGTGCGAGGTTGGCAAGCCCCAGTCTGTCAGATTCTCACCCCCATCGACCTTCCAGCCTTCGGCTGTCAGGCCACTTCCCCCATGAATGGGGGAAGCGAGGACGCGTCATGAGCAAGTTCCCCGATTTCGCCACCCTGGACTTCGACGCCGTCGCCCCCGCCGCCGCGCCGGTCACGGGCGCCGCCTGGGAGACGCCGGAAGGCATTGCGGTGAAGCCGGCCTATGGCCTGGCCGACGTGGAGGAGCTGGACGGCTATGCCGGCTATCCGGGTCTCGCGCCCTATGTGCGCGGCCCCTACCCCACCATGTACCTCACCAATCCGTGGACGATTCGCCAGTATGCGGGCTTCTCCACGGCCGAGGACTCCAACGCGTTTTATCGTCGCAACCTGGCGGCGGGGCAGATGGGCCTGTCCATCGCCTTCGACCTCGCCACCCACCGGGGTTACGATTCCGATCACCCACGGGTGAAGGGCGATGTGGGGATGGCCGGCGTCGCCATCGACTCGATCTTCGACATGCGCACCCTGTTCGACGGCATCCCGCTCGACAAGATGAGCGTCTCGATGACCATGAACGGCGCCGTCTTGCCCGTGCTGGCGCTCTACATCGTCGCCGCCGAGGAACAGGGGGTGAGCCACGCCCAGCTGTCCGGCACGATCCAGAACGATATCCTCAAGGAGTTCCTGGTCCGGAACACCTATATCTATCCGCCCGGCCCCTCGATGCGGATCATTTCCGACATCTTTTCATACACTTCGCGCGAGATGCCGAAGTTCAACTCGATCTCGATCTCCGGCTATCACATCCAGGAAGCCGGCGCGACCTTGGACCTGGAGCTGGCCTACACCCTGGCCGACGGGATCGAATATGTCCGCGCGGGCGTGGCCGCCGGCATGAGCGTCGACCAGTTCGCGCCGCGGCTGTCCTTCTTCTGGAACGCCGGCATGAACGCCTTCATGGAGATCGCCAAGCAGCGGGCCGCGCGCCTGCTCTGGGCCAAGCTGATGAAGGATGAGTTCGACCCCAAGGACGGCCGCTCCCTAGCTCTGCGGGCCCACACCCAGACCAGCGGCTGGAGCCTGGCGGCGTCGGACGTCTACAACAATGTGCCCCGCACCCTGATCGAGGCCATGGCCGCCGTGGGGGGCCAGACCCAGAGCCTGCACACCAATTCGCTGGACGAGGCGCTCGCCCTGCCCACCGACTTCTCCGCCCGCATCGCCCGCAACACCCAGCTGTTCCTGCAGCTGGAGAGCGGCCAGACCCGGGTGATCGATCCCTGGGGCGGGTCCTATTATGTGGAGCGGCTGACCGCCGACCTGGCCGCCCGGGCGCTCACCCACATCGCCGAGGTGGAGGCCCTGGGGGGCATGGCCAAGGCCATTGAGAACGGCCTGCCCAAGCGCCGGATCGAAGAGGCCTCGGCCCGCACCCAGGCGCGGATCGACTCGGGCCGCCAGAGCGTGGTGGGGGTCAATCGCTACAAGCCCGACGGCGCCGAGGTGATCCCGGTGCTGAAGGTGGACAACAGCGCCGTGCGCGAGCGCCAGCTGGAGAAGCTGGCCCGGCTGAAGGCCGAGCGCGACCCGACCGCGGTGGCCGCCGCTCTGAATGCCCTCACCGAAGGCGCGCGGGGGACCGGCAACCTGCTGGAGCTCTCGGTCAACGCCGCCCGGGCCATGGCCACGGTGGGGGAGATCAGCCTCGCCCTGGAGCAGGTGTTCAACCGCCACAAGGCCAAGGCCGACGCGGTGAAGGGGGTCTATCTGCGGGAAGCCGGCGACACTCCGGCCGGCGAGCGCGCCAAGGCCATGACCCAGGCCTTCGTCCAGGCCGACGGCCGCAAGCCCAGGATCCTGGTGGCCAAGATGGGCCAGGACGGCCACGACCGCGGCCAGAAGGTGATCGCTTCAGGCTTCGCCGACCTGGGCTTCGAGGTGGATATCGGCGACCTGTTCCAAACCCCTGCCGAGGCCGCCGCCCAGGCCGTGGCCCAGGGCGCCCATATGGTGGGGGCGAGCTCGCTGGCCGCCGGCCACCTGACCCTGGTGCCGGAACTGAAGGACGAGCTCGCCAAACTCGGCCGCGCCGACATTCTGGTGGTGGTGGGCGGCGTGATCCCGCCGGAAGACATCCCGACCCTCAAGGAGTTCGGCGTCGCGGCGATCTTCACCCCGGGCACGGTGATCCCCGAAGCGGCCATCGAGGTGCTGGACCGGCTGAACGAAGCCCTGGGCTATGCGCAGCTGGAGACGCCGGGGTAGCGAGGGGGAGTCCTGCTGACGTGGTCTGGCGCAGGACCTTTCCGTGCCGATGCCGAGTCAGACTGGAATCAGAGGCCGTCTCAACGACGCGTCAGCAAAGTTCTTGATTTGTTCCCGTTTTCCCGCTAAACTCCTTCGGCGGGACAAGAGGAAGGAACCTGCTAGATATTGGATTGACGTCGCCCGATGGAAATCCAATGCCTGGAACGGTCCCGCAGCCGACCCCAATCATTCATATGACACATATCGGCAATCTCGACGCGATCTTGGCCAGCGGCGCGCTTGCCGCGACCGCAAGGCTGCAGGCGGCCGGGACGCGTTTCACCAACATCGCCTATACTTCGATCCAGGAACAACGTGCCGCCAAGCGGGTGCCTTGTGGGCCGGGAGGCTGTCTACATGACTACGTGCCGTTCTATTTCACCAACCGCAGCCCCATGCTCTACACGATCAACCGGGGCAACGTACCATGTGACGGCGGCCAGAACGCATTGGTGCATCTCGTTTCGACGGCGCAGAAGGTCGTTACTGCGGGATTGGGCTACGCCTTTAGCGACGGCCACGGAATCATGGCGTACTCCAGCTTTTACGATGACTTGGCCCGATTGGAAGAAATCGACTGGGAGGTGATCGGGAGCCGGCAATGGGCAGATACTGTCGAGGATGGCGACCGCAAACGACGCAAGCAGGCGGAATTTCTCGTCCGAGACACGTTTCCGATTCGCCTTTTGAGCGGAATCGTCGTGCCCACGCCTCAACGGCGTGACGAGGTTGAAACGTTACTGGCGCGGCATGGGTTCGAGCTGAAAGTGGTGGATAAATCCGCCTGGTACTACTAGAGGGCCTGCGATGATCACGTTCGCGACCGGCGACCTCCTGCAATCGGGCGCCGAGGCCATTGTCAACACGGTCAATTGCGTCGGAGTGATGGGCAAGGGCATCGCCTTGCAGTTCAAGCAGGCTTTTCCTCGCAACTACGAAGCCTACCGCCACGCCTGCGAGGCGAAAGAAGTGCGCCTCGGCGAGATGTTTGTCTTCGACACAGGCAGCATGATCAACCCGCGTTGGATCATCAACTTCCCGACCAAGGGGCATTGGAAGGCCAAGTCGCGATTGGGGGACGTCGTCGCTGGTCTTGAAGATCTTAAGCGCGTGATCGTCGAGCACGGTATCCGCTCGATTGCCGTTCCGCCGCTAGGTTGCGGCAACGGCGGCCTAGACTGGCGCGACGTAGAGCCGGTCATCCGCGACGCGCTCGGTGACATTTCTGACGTCGACGTGCGTCTTTTCGCGCCGGGCGCGGCGCCGAAGGTCGACGAAATGCGCGTCGGCACAGAACGACCGAATATGAGCCGCGGCCGTGCGCTTGTTCTCAGCCTTCTCGGGCTATATGGCGCAGCCGGCTACCGGCACAGTTTACTGGAAGTCCAAAAGCTTACCTATTTCCTGCAAGCGGCTGGCGAGGATCTCAAGCTCGGCTTCCAGAAGTATCGCTACGGCCCTTATGCCGAGAACCTGAACCACGTTCTCCAGCGCATCGAGGGCCACTATATCCGGGGTTATGGGGATCGCAGCCAGGCGGCGGAGATCGCCGTCATGGAAGATGGTCGGCAGGAAGCTGAGGCTTTTCTCTCGGGCGATGAGACGGCCAGGGAGCGCTTAGGGCGTGTCGCCAAACTCATTGAGGGATTCGAAACGCCCTACGGCCTTGAACTATTGTCCACTGTGCACTGGATACTGGCACACGACCAACAGGCCGCCAGCGACCCCAATCGGGTAATTGAAGCCGTCAAGTCCTGGAACTCACGCAAGGCTGCAGTTATGCGCGAACCGCATATCCTTACGGCTATCGATCATCTGCAACGTCACGGCTGGGTCAACGAGGACGGAATTCGGGGACACGATACCTATTCCCCCGCACCCTTTCCCTGAAGACCGCCCCCGAGGAATAGGCATCATGTTCCTGGCGCCGCGGAATCCCCGGCTGGCCGTTCATCCCACCGGCTCCAGGTCCTTCGGCGCCGAAACGCGGCGCGTCCTGGCCTGAGCCTTGGGCTTGGGCAGGAGTCGGAAGCGCGTCTGGCACCACGCGAAATCGATCCCGATATCCAGCAGGGCGTCGGAGCGTCCGCAGGGACAGGCGAATTCCATGACGCCGATGACGCGATAGGTCTCGCCGGCGACGAGGGGCGTCGGTCTTCCCGTCGCGTGATTGGGGGCGACATTGACACATATGACCAGATCGCCAGGGCCGACCGCGTCGCTCATAGCTTCCATCCTCGGTGCTGAGGGAAAGATGAGGTTCTGACCGGCGACGGGCAAGGCCCCCAGTCAGCGGACCTTGCGGTCCCCTCCCCTGGCGGCCGATCCACACCCGCTATGGTGGACTCCCACGAGGCATGCGTGCAATAGCCGGGCCGGGCGTCGAACGGCAGCGCCAACCCTGCGGTGCGCTCGGGGTTGGCCGTTCCCGACGCACGCCCCTGCCGTTCTGCTCAGGACACTCAACGACCCCGGACCGTGTGAAGCCCCAAAAGTTGTGATGATGGAATGAGCCGTGAATTGGTGGCGGCCGCAAAGCGGCTGCGATGGCGCATGCTGAAGCCGGTGCTTGAGAAGACCGGGGCCATCGAGCTGGTCTACCGCAAATGGGAACGGCATGCCGCGCGCACGCCGGCCGGCGATTTTAAAGACGCCCTTCCCATGCCCCCGCCGGAGCTGATGGTCGCGGTGGCGGGTACGCCGGATCGCAGGTGGTTCTCGACGAGCGGGCGGCTCGACGCTGAGTTCTTCAGGGGTTTCGCCGCCCGATATGGCGCTCATTTTGCAGACCAGCGGGTCGTGGTGGACCTGGGCTGCGGGTGCGGCCGCATCGCCCGCTGGCTGGCGCCGGAGGTGGTCGATGGAGGGGGCCGGTTCATAGGCTATGACATCAATGCCGGGCTGGCCGCCTGGTGCGATGCGAACCTGCCCGGCGACTACCAACAGAACCAGCTGCGCCCGCCGCTCCCCCTCCCCGACGGGGCGGCGGACATCGTCTACGCCTATTCCGTCTTTACACATCTCCGGGAACCGACCGCCATTCGCTGGCTGGAGGAAATCGCGCGCGTTCTTCGTCCTGGGGGTCTCGCCCTGGTGACCTTTCACGATGAGACCTTCGCGGAGCTCCGCGGCCTGGCCGACGTGCGGACTGCGCTGGAAACCCAGCCCTATTTTGTGCTGAACGACGCGCTGGAGGGCTCGAACTATATTTCCGCCTGGACGACCCGCGCGCATTTCTCCCAGCTTGTCGGGGCGAGGTTCGAACCCCTGGAAATTCTTCCTGGCCGAAGCGACCTGACCCAGGCGATCGCGGTGCTTTCCAGGCGCTGAGGCGCGCCGAGGGATCTCCAACAGGCGACCTCAGCGCTTTGCGCCGAAGCGACCTCTGGCTAGAACTGCGGAATGGCCGAGACCGTCTCCAATCCCACCTATGACATCGCCCTGCATCCCGTCGCGCCGGGGCGGTGGACGACCCACGCCGCGCCCGAATGGCGCAATCCCGGCGGCGGCCTTTGGGGCGGCTACGCCCTCGGGCTTTGCGTCCGGGCCCTGGAAGCCGAACCCGAGGCGACCGGGGAGGCCCTGTCCATGACCCTGACCTATGCGGCGGGTCTGCCGCCGGGCGAGCTGGATGTGCGCACGCGCCGGCTGCGGCAGGGCGGATCAATCGGGGTGTGGGAAGTGGAGCTCCGGCCGCAGGGGGTCGAGGATGTGGGCGTGCATGGCATGGTGACCCTGGCGCGGCGGCCGTCCACCCCGGCCTTCGCCTTCGCCAGCCTGCCGGCAGCGCCGGCGCCGGAGGACCTGCCCAGTCCGGACCACCCGGCCGGCGCGGCGCATTTCGGGGCGTCGGCCTTTGAGCGGCGAACCCTGGACGGCTTCCCGCCGACCCCTGGCGGGGATTCAAGGTCCCTGGCCTGGGTCAGGCCGCGACAGGGCCATTGGGACAAGGCGCTGCTGGCCATGGTCACCGACAATTCCGCGCCCCGGGCGATGTACGCCCTGCCCCGGGTGATGACCACGACGCTGTCCCTGACGGTCTATCTGCACGCCAGCACGGAAGAGCTCGCCGCACTGGGCGACGATTTCATCCTGATCGAGTGCGAGGGCCGGGTGGGCGGCGGCGGCGCTTCGGACGAGCGGTCGAGCTACTGGTCCCGCTCCGGTCGATTGCTGGCCACCAGCGAACAGCTGGCCTGGTATCGCCAGATGGCGCCTCAGTCTCCGGAGTGAGGTCCACCCCCCACGGAGCCTCCTTCGGTATCGGCGGCTAGCGACAGTCGTAGCAGGTTCGCGTCCGGGTGATCGCCTTGCGATCGGTGTGGATCTGGTAGAGCTGGCCGCCGGCGGCGGCGATCCGGCCCGTGGCGCCGTTGTCGTCCAGCATCTGCCAGCCCGGGCAGGCGGTCCCGCTGCAGGGGACGCCGGTATAGCGCCAGACCTTCCCCGTATTGTGGAGCTGATAGACGCTGGCGCCATCCGCGACGATGCCGATGGAGGCGGGATTGTCATCGAGCATCTGCCAGCCCGGGCAGGCCGTGCCGCTGCAGGGCGTGCCCACATACCTGTAGATGCGGCCGGTATTGTGCAGCTGATAGAGTCCGCCACTGGCGGCCGCGATGCCCAGGGTGGCCGGGTTATCATCCAGCATCTGCCAGCCGGGGCAGGCCGTTCCTGTGCAGGGCGTCCCGTTGAACTTCCAGACCTTTCCGCTGTCGTGCAGCTGGTAGACGTCGTTGCCGCCCGCCGCGATCGCCACCGTCGCGGGGTTGTCGTCGAGCATCTGCCAGCCGGGACAGGCCGTGCCAGTGCAGGGCGTGCCCAGATACTTGTAGATCCGACCGGTATTGTGCAGCTGATAGAGCCCGCCGGTGGCGGCGGCGATGGCCACGGTGGCGGGGTTGTCGTCGATCATCTGCCAGCCTGGGCAGGCCGTGCCGGTGCAGGGCGCGCCGTTGAACTTCCAGATCTTTCCCGTCCTGTGAAGCTGGTAGAGATCATCGCCGGCCGCGACGATGGCGATGGAATCGCCGTTGTCATCCAGCATCTGCCAGCCTGGGCAGGCCTCCCCGATGCAGGCCGCCCCGGTCGACCGCCAGATCTTGCCGCTGTTGTGCAGCTGGTAGAGATGGCTCCCGCCGGCGGCGATGCGAACACTGGCGCCATTGTCGTCCAGGCGGATCCACCCCGGGCAGGACACGCCGCTGCACGCCGCGCCGTTGGAACGCCAGACCGAGCCGGCGTCAGAGCCCGGCGCCGAACCGATCTCGAACACTGTGTCGCCCCCGGACAGCGTCACCAGGACGGGCGGCGGATTGTGCGGCCAGTCCGTCAGCACGGTGACGGCTGGGTCGTCGACGACAGTGGTGACCTTTCCCGACGCTGCGACCGCGATGTAGGACGCGACGATCGAGGGGGCGAACGGCGGGAACTGGTCCGTCGGCGGCGTCAGCTGAGGGCTTTGGTTTTCGAACACGAACTCGGCGGCCGGCCCCAGGGTCATGCAGTTGGGGGCGCGAGGACTGGAGACGCATTGGGGCAGCGCGGCGGCTGACCAGCAGGGCGAGCCCCCCGGGCTTCCCCGCGGGCTGGTGCAACTGAAGACCGCGCGGGATTGGAAGTCATAGAGAAAGGTGCAGCCGAACCCGCCATTGAGGTTCGACTGACCGTTGGCGTCGCAGTACCAGGCCTCGGCAAGGATCTCGTCGCCGGGCGCCGGCGTGAAGGCGCCGGCATAGCCGTTGCTGTCGCCATCGCCACAGCAGTACTCGCGCCAGGTGGAGTAGGATGCGGTGGTGGGCGTCGTGGCGATCGAGATGCCGGCCTGGATCAGGCCGGAGCCGGTGCCGAACCCGCCCAGGCCCGGCCACACAGAGGCGACCGTCGAGGTGGTGCCGAAGGCGCCGGGAATCGCGGTCGGCACATGGAAATCGGCGATGATGGACACGTAGGGGGCCGCCCCCTGCACCGCCGAGCCGATCCAGTAGGGCGCAGACTGGGTGGTGACGGTGTGCATGTGCTTGTCAGGCCGCTTGGCGAGCAGCATCCGCCCTGGCGCTCTCGCCGATCGGAGCCACACGGCATAGAGGGCCGGGCTCGCGACAGGGTCGGGCCTCAGGCCATAGCCGCCGCGGGAAAGCTCAGCCTGGCGCTTGCTCAGCGGGTTCCCCACCAGCGCCGGCCGAACGAGGCCCGGTTCGCGGGCGATGTTCAGGGGACGATCGACAAACGTGTCGTTGGCCCGGAGATCGACGGGGTACGAAACAACGCGGCCGGCGGGGTCGGTGCAGGTCAGCGTCGTCGCCTCGGGCGCGCTTTCCGGGCCGGGCCGCACCGCGAAGAAGCGGGCGTAGCCGTCGCCATCGGTGAAGACCGGGATGCCCTCGGACGGAGATCGCCCGGCATGAAGCCGGCAGCGCTGATTTGGCGCCGCCTTGACGGAGGCCGCCGAGAAAGCCCGGGCGGCGCCCGGCCGCAACTGCGAGGCGGTCCCCTCCTGGGCGCGTGCAAGGTCGAGGCTGGAGAGTGCGCCAAGCAAGGCGACGCACAGGCCAAGGAAAACAATGGGTGATTTCGGCTTAGATTTCATGTCGCTGTCGGCCTCGCCTAGCGTGACGTGGAACGCGAACTATAGATTGGCCACAACAGGCCGCCTGAACATCGCAGGACAATAACCGACAATTGACGCCGGTCCAGACCGCATCTGTTAAATCACCAGCGCGCCGACGATCTACTCACGCGACGCCTCTCGCCGGACGCGCCTTGAGACAACCCCGTCATGCGCCACGGGCGTCCCAGGACCGGAGATCCGCACCCCTCGACATTGCGCTTTCCAGCCCCTCTATTTGGGGTAGAATTCCCATCGATCAGCGGTCGATGGGGGTTCCCATGAGGCAAGCAAACGGCGCAGGGACTGAGGGGTTCGCGGGGCGGCGCCCTCTGGGCGTCATCGTGGCGGTGCTGATGGCGGCCAGTCTCGCCGGCGCGGCCGAGGCGGCGCAGGATGTCGGGCCGAAGCCGCCCGGGCAGTTCGACTTCTATGTGCTGTCGCTGTCCTGGGTGCCCGGCTTCTGCGCCACCAACAAGAAGGACCCGGCCGAGTGCAAGAAGGGGCTGAGCTTCGGCCTGCACGGGCTCTGGCCGCAATTCAAGGGCGGCTCCTATCCGACAGACTGTAGCCAAGTCCCGCTGTCCGCCGCGGACCGGGCTACGTATCACAGCCTCTATGCCGGTGACTCGCTGATCGATCACGAGTGGCCGAAGCACGGCACCTGCTCAGGGCTGGCGCCGGCCGACTATTTCAAGCTGTCCGCCAGCGACGTTCATCACGTGACGACGCCGGCCGCCTACGGTCCGAAGACCGTGCTGAAGGCGAAGGACGCCAAGGCGGTGAAAGCGGCGTTCATAGCGGCCAATCCCGGCCTCAAGGCCGGCGATATCACCACCGCGGCGACCAAGGGGGTGCTGACCGAGGTCGATGTCTGCCTGACCAAGTCCGGCGATTTCCGCCCCTGCTGAGCCCTGGACTTGCGCGGCGCGGCGGGACTTCTCTCGTCACCGGCGCGGCGCCATAGATAGGGCCATGCGTACGCTCGCCTTCCGCCTGACGCCCGGCGTCGATCTGAAAGCGGAGCTGGCGCGCCTGACCGAGGCGAATGGGCTTCGCGCCGCCTGCATCGTCACCTGCGTGGGAAGCCTCTCCCAGACGCGGCTGAGGATGCCCGGCGCCTCGGGCGACACGGAGGTCATCACCACATTCCTCGAGCCCATGGAGATCGTGTCCTTGTCAGGCACGCTCTGTCCCGCCGGCCTGCACCTCCACATCAGCCTTTCGCGGCGCGACGGATCCTGCGTCGGCGGGCATCTTGTGCAAGGCTGCATCGTGCACACCACCGCGGAGCTGGTGATCGGCGAACTGGAAGATGTCGAGTTCGACCGGCCGCCGGACGCCGCAACGGGCTATAGTGAGCTCCGCATCCGGTCCAGACGGACCGAAACCGGCCCCTCGGCGCGCTAGCGGCATATCGCAAACAGGCTGACGCGGCGCCTGTTCCTGACGGCCCTCCCCTGCATTGAAGACTTGCACACCAATCCGGTTAATATTGGTCGTGGGGCGGGAGTTTCGATGTCATGACGCCGCAGACCTTCATCAGGGCTGGCCGATCGGCGCCACGGCTGCAAGGCTCCTGGTCGGAAGGCGGGCCTCGGCCCGCCCGGGAGGTCGGCGACCTTGAGCGATGACACGGACAAGCCTGACCGGGACGCGCTGCAGCTGATCGCGGAGCACGCCCATGACGTGCTGGTCCATGTGGGGGTGGATGGGCTGATCACCTATGTCTCGCCGACCGTCTCGGCCTATGGCTACGAGCCGCAGGACCTGGTGGGCACCACCGGCGCCCAGATTTTCGACCCCGTCGAGCTGCCGCGCTTCGAGCGCAATCTGGCCGCCCTGCTGCGGGGCGAGGTCGACGAGACGGAGAACCGACGATACCAGATCCGCACCAAGGCCGGGGACTGGGTGTGGCTGGAATCCAACCCGCGGGTGACCCGGGACTCGGCCGGTCGACCTGCCGGGTTCATCAATGTTTTCCGCAATGTCGACGACCGGAAACGGTTGGGGGACATCGCCCGGGAACGCGGCGAGCTGTTCGAGGCGGCGTTCAAGCATTCGGCCACCGGCAAGATCGTGCTGGACATGGAGGGCCGGATCCTGCGGGCCAATCCGGCCCTGCTGGCAAGCCTGGGCTACCGGGCCCAGGACCTGATCGGCAAGCGCGACGACGACTTCGCCCACCCCGACGAGATCGGAGCGTTCGCCGAGCCGTACCTCGCCCTGCTGGCGGGCGAGGTGCAGAGCTATTCCGTGACCCGGCGATACCGGCGCAGCGACGGGAGCTATATCTGGTGCACCCTGGTGGTGGCCCTGGCGGCCGGCTCGGACGGCCAGCCGAAGTTCATCCTGGGGGAGCTGCAGGACCTGACCATCTGGCGGGCCACCGAGGCCGAGCTCCACCGCCAGAAGGCCGAGGCGGAGGCGGCTCTGGCCGACCTGCGACGGTCCGAGCTGCGCTTCCAGCGGCTGGCGGAGGGCGCCGTCGACATCATCATCCAGTACGACCGCCAGGGCGTGCTGCAGTTCGTGTCGCCGGCCTTCCGGCGGATCCTGGGCCGGGATCCCGACGTCTATCTCGGCCGGCCGATCTGGGAGCTGGCGGAGCCGGACCAGCGCCCGCTCGCCGCCTCCCGGGTCAGGCAGCTGATGGAAGATCCCGACAGCGGCGACTGGACAGCGTCCCCCATCTGGCGCTTCGCCCACGCAGACGGCCATGCGGTCTATCTGCAGGGCTCCTCGGCGCCCATGTCCTCCGCCAGCGGCGACATCGAAGACTATGTCACCGTGCTGCGCGACGTCACCGCGCGGACCGCCCTGGAGGAGGAGTTGCGCCGCAAGCGGGCCGAGGCCGAGGCGGCCGCCGTGGCCAAGGCCCAGTTCCTGGCCAATATGAGCCACGAGATCCGCACCCCGCTGACCGGGGTGATCGGCTTCGCCGAGTTGCTGGGCAAGCAACAGGGCCTGTCGGACAAGGCCAGGACCTATATCGAGCGGATCAATGCCGGCGGCCGGGCCCTGCTGGCCATCGTCAACGATATCCTGGAATTCTCCCGGATCGAGGCCGGGCGCATCAAGCTCGATCTGCAGACCTGCGAGCTGGAGGCCCTGATCGACCAGGCGATCGGCCTGGTGCAGAACGACGCCGACGCCAAGGGCCTGGCGCTGCGGCTCGAGCGCCGCGGCGCCTTGCCGGCCATGGTGACCGTGGACCCGGTGCGGCTGATCCAGGTGCTGCTGAACCTGCTGAATAACGCCATCAAGTTCACCCATGCCGGCGGCGTGACCCTGGCGGTCAGCCACCAGGACGGGCGCCTGCGGGCGGAGGTGTCCGACACTGGCGTGGGCATCGCCCCTGACCAGGCCCGCATGCTGTTCC
>Ga0265327_10003890_pt1 | contig 13738 bp, 6 predicted proteins | sample 41621metaG_FD_202089 | JGI IMG/M metagenome (GOLD analysis project Ga0265327, IMG submission 202089) | Rhizosphere microbial communities from Carex aquatilis grown in University of Washington, Seatle, WA, United States - 4-16-21 metaG | ecosystem: Host-associated > Plants > Roots > Rhizosphere >... | reverse complement strand
GAGGTCGAGAAGGCCTTCCGTTCCAACATGACCGTGCACGGCACGGTGCTCGAGAAGGTCAAGGGCGGTCTGGCGGTCGACATCGGCATCCGCGCTTTCCTGCCCGGCAGCCAGGTGGACATGAAGCCCGTCCGCAACCTGGATCCCTACCTCGGCAAGTCCTTCGACATGAAGGTCATCAAGGTCAATCGCCGTCGCGGCAACATCGTGCTGTCCCGCAAGCTGTTCCTCGAGACCATCAACGCTAGCCTCAAGGAAGAGACGCTGGCGGGCCTCGAAGAAGGCAAGCTGGTCGAGGGCGCCATCAAGAACATCACCGAGTACGGCGCGTTCGTCGACCTCGGCGGTGTGGACGGTCTGCTGCACATCACCGACATGTCCTGGGGCCGGCTCAACCACCCCAGCGAGATGTTCCAGGTGGGCGACAAGGTCGAAGTGGCCGTGCTCAAGTACGACAAGGACACCGAGCGCGTCAGCCTCGGCTACAAGCAGAAGTTCCCGGATCCCTGGCTCTCCGTCGAGGAGCGCTACCCCATCCAGGCCACCGTCAAGGGCAAGGTTGTGTCGATCACGGACTACGGCGCATTCGTGGAACTCGAGCCCGGCATTGAAGGCCTCGTCCACGTCTCCGAGATGAGCTGGACCAAGAAGGTCAAGTCCGCCAAGGGCATGGTCAACCTGGGCGACCAGGTCGAAGCCATCATCCTGCAGGTGGATTCCGAGAACCGCCGCATCAGCCTCGGCATGAAGCAGATCACCCCGAACCCCTGGATGGCCATCGCCGAGAAGTATCAGCCCGGCATGATCGTCACGGGCACCGTGCGCAACATCACGGAGTTCGGCGCCTTCATCGAGCTCGAAGAGGGCATCGACGGCCTGATCCACGTGTCCGACTTCAGCTGGACCAAAAAGATCAAGCACCCCGGCGAGATCGTGAAGAAGGGCGACGAAGTGACCGCCAAGGTCCTCAACCTGGACCCCCTGGCCCAGCGCATGAGCCTCGGCGTGAAGCAGATGGAACCCAACGTCTGGGAGATCTTCTTCGAGAACCACAACGTCGGCACCGTCATCACCGGCAAGATCGCCCGCCTGACCGACTTCGGCGCCTTCGTCGACCTCGGCGATGGCATCGAGGGTCTGGTGCACGTCTCGGAGCTGAGCCGCAAGCGGGTGGAGGACATCCAGAAGGAGTTCGCCGCCGGCCAGGAGCTCACCATGAAGATCGTGAAGCTCGATCCCACCGAGCGCCGCATCGGCCTCTCCGTCAAGCAGCTGGAGCAGGACATGGAGCGTGGCGACCTGGAAGCCGCCAAGGCCCGCCAGCCTGAGTTCAAGAAGGCCACCCTGGCTGACGCCTTCAACAAAGCTGAACGCGAGCAGTAGTCCTTCGCGATCCAAAGATGAGGCCCCCGCAAGGGGGCTTCGTCTTGTCTGGAAAACCGGCGCCTCCTGCAGGAAAAGACGACCCTCCCGAGCCCCGGCTCAAGCAGGGAATGCGGACCCGCCTCATTCTGGGACGGCCGCTTCGCCCCTCACCAAGCCTTCTCATGGTTGGGCTGGCCCCCTGCAACCGCTGTCAATTCGCCGCTTCCCTGCCGTCAGACCTGAAGTTAGGGGGTAAATCCTGTTGATGGTCACACCGCGCGGGGGCTAAACTCAGGACCAATCGAATGCTGTACAAACCCGCAAAGGAAGCTCCATGAGCGAACTTACTCGGAAGGAAGTGGTCTTCATCCTCAACTCGGGGAAGAACTTCCACCGCACGGATTTGAGCGGCCTCGACCTGCGGGGGTTTGACTTCTCGGGCGCCAACCTGTCCGAAGCCAACCTCGCGGGCGCCGTGCTCAACCAGACCCTGCTCCGGGGCGCCAACCTCGCGGGCACGGACCTGCGCCTGGCCAACCTCGATGAGGCGGACCTCGAGGGCGCGAACCTCAGCCGCGCGCGCCTGGCTGGTGCCAACCTCTCCGCGGCGAACCTGTCCAACGCCGACCTAACCTTCTTCGACATTCAGCAGTACGAGCCCACCACGGTGCCGAACCTCACCGGCGCGAACCTAGCCGGTGCCAAGCTCAGCGGTGTGACCCTCACGGGTCTTGACCTCAGCGGCAAGGACCTGCGGGGCGCGGACCTCAGCAGTGCCGATTTGCGTCAGACCGTGCTGGAAGGCGCCAACCTTGAAGGCGCCAACCTCGACCACGCCAACTTGGTAGGTGCGAACCTGGCTAAGGCGAACCTTGCCGCTGCCAGCCTTCAGGGCGCGACCCTCGGTGGCGCCAACCTGAACCTCGCCAACCTGGGCGGCAGCAACCTGGCCGATGCCGACCTGCACTGGGCCAGCCTCACGGAGGCCAACCTCGAGGGCGCGAACCTCAGCCGGGCCAACCTGAAGGGCACCAACCTCAGCGGCGCCAACCTGGCTGGTGCAGACCTGCGGCACCTCGACATCTTGAAATACGAGCGGGATGACGTGCCCAAGCTCAAGGGCGCCAACCTCAGCGGCGCCAACCTGCACGGCACGAACCTGCGGGCCATGGACCTGGGCCGGACCAACCTCGTCGGCGCCGACCTCGGGGAAGCCGTCCTACGGCAGGCCATCTTCGAAGGTGCCGACCTGCGCGATGCCAACCTGCACGGGGCGGACCTCAGTGGCTGCAACCTCAGCAGCTCGGTTCTGGCCGGTGCCAACCTGAGCGGCTCCCAGCTCACCGGTGCGGTGCTTGGCAACGCGGACCTGCGCGGCGCGGACCTCAGCGGCGCAGACCTCAGCGACATCAACCTGGGTGGTGCAAACCTCTCCAATGCGAACCTCACCGGTGCGAGCCTCACCGGCGCCCAGCTGGATGGCGCGGTGCTCGCAGGCACCCTGCTGGTGGGCGCGAACCTCTCCAAGGTGGACCTGTCCCGCAAGAACATGAAGGGCGCTGACCTGTCCAAGGCCGACCTCACCGAGACCAACCTCGACGGTGCCAACCTGGCCAGCGCGCTGTTCACCGCCGCCAAGCTCAGCGAAACCCACCTGGGCGGGGCCAACCTCCGCGGCGCCAAGCTCAGCGGCGACGACCTCCGCACCGCCAACCTCTGTGGCGCCGACCTGTCCGGAGCCGATCTCTCCGGAGCGGATCTGGCGGGCAGCATCCTCAGCGCCAACCTGCATGACGCGAACCTCTTCGCCGCCAACCTCCGGGGCGCCACCCTCGACCGCGCCGTGCTCACGGGCGCGAACCTGTCGGGCGTGGACCTCAGCGGCTTCGTGCTTGAAGGCATGGACCTGAACCACGCCGCCCTGAACAACGCGAACCTCACGGGCGCCAAGCTCAAGGGTGCCATCCTGCGGGGTGCGCAGGGCCTGGGTGCCGACTTCAGCGGCACCGACCTCACCAGCGCCGACCTGCGGAACTCGGATTTCAGCGGCAGCAATTTCTTCGCCTGCAACTTCGAGGGCGCAAACCTGCGCGAGGCCAACCTGGCCTCCCTGCCCACTGAATCCCGAGGCGAGTACCGGACCAACCTCAGCAACGCGAACTTGAGCCGGGCCAACCTGAGCGGCGCGAACCTCTATCAGGCCAACCTGAACGAGGCCAACCTGGTGAACGCCGACCTCACCGGCGCCAGCCTGGTCTGGGCGGACCTGCGCGGCGTCGATCTCCGCCAGACCTCGCTCAAGGACACGGACCTCCGGCAGGCCAACCTGGACGGCGCGAACCTCTGCGGCGCCGACCTCCGCGAGACCATCCTGCAGGATGCCTACCTGGATGGCGCGAACCTCTCTGGCGCGAACCTCTCCGGCGTCAACCTCACCGGTGCCGACCTGCGCCACACCAACCTCATCGACGCCAGCCTCGACGGCGCCGACCTCAGCGGTGCCAACCTCAATGGCGCGAACATGGTGTGGGCGAACCTCAGCGGCGCCAACCTGGGCAAGGCGAACCTCTCCCGGGCCAAGCTCAGCGGCGCCAACCTGGGCGGCGCGGACCTCCGCGAAGCCAACCTGGACGACGCCAACCTGGACGCCACCAACCTCACGGGCGCCAAGCGCTGAAGCACCCGCACCCACTGAAAAACGGCCCCGATTCCGGGGCCGTTTTTCTTTCAGAACCGGTTACGGCCCAGCCCGCGGGTTGCGGGCAGGGGCTCTGGACCGTGGGTGCCGGAGTTGACGGCGGCCACGGGGGCGAAGCGCTCCTGCACCCGCTCATCCCGGCGGGGCACCAGTGGCACGGGCTCCAGTTGCTTGGGCCGCTCGGGCAGCTGGCAGGTGCCTTGGATGACACCCCCTTCATCCACCACCAGGGAGCCCATCTCCACTTCCCCTTCGACCCAGCCCGTGCCCAGGATCTCCAGGCAGCCGGTGACTTTGAAGACGCCTTCCACGCGCCCGGTCACGGTGAGGTGCTTCGCATGGATGGTGCCTTTGACCAGGCCCGTCGGGGCCACGACCACCTGGCCCTCGCTGATGATGGTGCCCTCGACGACACCCTCCACACGCAGGCCGCTGGGGCCGGCGTGGATCTCACCTTGCCAGTGCGTACCCTCACCCAGCAGCGTGCAGATCAAATCCGCCGCGGGGCGCGGCGGTCCAGTTTTTTTACCGAGATGGAACATGGGGCACCCGGACCTGAATTCGGCTTTCAGTGTGCCAGGGGCAACACCGGACCAGCACAAAGCCGGCCTTCCCCCTCTTCGGTAGGGTCAATGCCGGAACTTGAGAACCACGCACAGGCCATCACGCGGCTTGGAAGGAAGCGTGTCCGAGTGCCATACTCCCCCCGAGGCCCGACGGCTCCCTGCGGATCCCCATGCGTTTTCTCCACACCTCTGATTGGCACCTGGGCAAGACCCTTTGCAACGCGAGCCTTTTGGATGATCAAGCCCATGTGCTGGACCAGGTGGTCGCCATGGTCCGGGAGACCGGTGCAGAGGCCCTGGTGGTCGCGGGCGACCTCTACGACCGGGCGGTGCCCCCCAAGGAGGCCGTGGCCCTGCTGGACGAGACGCTGGACCGCTTGGTGCGCGGATGCGGCGTGCCGGTGCTCATCATCGCCGGCAACCACGACAGCCCGGAGCGCCTGGGCTTCGCCGCCCGCTTCCTGGGCACCCAGGGGCTCCACCTGGCCGGGCCCCTGGACGCCAACCCCGAGCCGGTGGTGATCGGAGGCACCGCTTTCCACCTCCTGCCCTACGCCGATCCCGCCATGGCCCGCTTCGCCCTGGACGACCCCGAGATCCGGACCCACCAGGAGGTCCTAGCGGCCCAACTTGCGCGGGCCCGCCGCCACCATCCGTCTGGGCACCGCTTCGTGGCCGTGGCCCACGCCTTCGTGGCCGGTGGTGCCGTGTCGGATTCGGAGTTGGGGCTGTCCGTCGGAGGCACCGGCGAGGTGGATGCGGACCTGTTCGCTTCCTGCGACTACGCGGCCCTGGGCCACCTGCACCGCCCCCAGGAGGCCGGCCAGCCCCACGTGCGCTATGCGGGGAGCCTCCTGAAATACAGCGCTTCGGAGGCGGGCCATGTGAAGGCCCTCACCCTGGTCGAATTCCCCGACCACGGCCCCGCCCGAACCGAGCCCCTGCCCCTGAGCCCCCGCCACGACCTGCGCCGGCTGCGCGGACGCTTCGAAGAGCTGATGCAGGGGCCCCACGGTCCCGCCGAGGACTACCTCTTCCTCGACCTCCTCGACGAGGGTCCGGTGCTGGATGCCATGGCCCGCCTGCGGCAGATCTACCCCAACATCCTCGGCATCCAGCCAGCCCCCGCGCATGCTGCGGACACAACCGACATCGAGGACGTCCACCGACCCGACCTGAACCCGGAACAGCTGTTCAGTAATTTCTTCCTGGATGTCCAGGGGCGTCCCATGGACGACGAGGAGAAGGCCGTCTTCCAGGACGTCGCCCGACGTGTGCTCTCCAGTGAGGAGCGGGCATGAAGCCCCTGCACCTCACCCTCGAGGCCTTCGGCCCCTACGCGGCCCATCAGGAACTGGACTTCGCCGACCTGAAGGACCAGGCCTTCTTCCTCATCCACGGCCCCACGGGCGCCGGCAAGACCAGCATCCTCGATGGAATCAGCTACGCCCTCTACGGCGAGACCAGCGGCGGCCAGCGCGAGACCCGCGACCTTCGCAGCCACTTCGCCGCCGCCGACACACCCACCCGCGTGGTGTTCGACTTCGCTCTGGGCGACCGTCGCTACCGCGTGGCCCGCTCGCCCGAGCAGCAGGTGCCGAAGCAGCGTGGCGAGGGCACCAAGAAGCAGCCGTACACCGCCCACCTCTGGGAGCTGAAGGACGGCCTGGAGGTTCCCCTCGCCACAGAGAAACCCACGCAGGTCGATCCCAAGGTGGCCGAGCTCATCGGCTTCAAAGCCGATCAGTTCCGCCAGGTGGTGCTGCTGCCCCAGGGCCGCTTCCAGGAGTTCATGCTGGCGGGTTCCACCGAGCGGCAGGCCATCCTGCAGACGCTCTTCCAGACCTCCCGCTACGCCAAGCTCGCCACGGCGCTCACGGACGAGGAGAAGGCCCTGAAGGAGGCCATTCGCGGCACGCAGGCGGAGATCAAGCACCGCCTCGCGCAGGCCGGTGTACCTTCCGCAGATGCACTGCCCGCGCTGCTCCAGCAGGCCACTGAGCAGGCCGATTCGCTTCTTCGCGAACAGGCTCAGGCTGGCACGGAGCTCGATCGCGCCTCGGCGGCGTGGATGGAAGGCACCCGCGCCGCGGAGCGACTCGCCGAGTGCGACGCCGCCCGTGCTGAGCTGACCCGCATCCAGGCCCAGGCCCGCCTCAACGATGCCCGCCGCACAGAGCTGGACCGCGCCCGGCGCTGTGCCTCCGTCCTTCCGGCAGCCGAGCGGCTGGAGGCCATCCTCGAGCGCATTCGCCTCCAGGAAGCTGAAGAAGCGCTGCTGGACCGCGCCGAACGCGCCGCCGCCGCGGCCCTCGCCCAGGCGGAAGGCGCCGTGGCCGAAGCGGAACAGCATGAGGTGCGTCGTGAAGAACTGCGCCGCACCATCGGCCGCCTGCGCGATCTGGAGCCCAAACTGGAGGCCCTGGAGACCGCCCGGCGTGAAGCCCGCGAAGCCGCCCTGGGCCGCGGTCAGCTCAGCGAGCGCGCCGAAGGGCAGAAGCGTCGCCTGGAGACCAGCAAGCAGGAACTCACCAAGGCCCGGCTGGCGCTGATGGACGCCCGCACCGAGGCCGCACAGGAAGCAGGGCGCGAGGGCCTGCTCTACCTCGTGAAGAAGCGCCGGAACCAGCGCGAGGACCTGGAGCGCTCGCTGGAAGAGCTCGGCCGCGCCCAGACCGCGCTGGAGGCTGTGCAGGAGGCGCAGCTCGCGGCGCAGAAGGCGGTGCAGGACGCGCGGGAGCGCCACCGCGCCATCCTGGAGCGGCGGCTTGCGGCCCACGCCGCGCGGCTGGCCCGCAACCTCAAGCACGGCGAGGCCTGCCCGGTCTGCGGCAGCGAGACGCACCCCCGCCTGGCCCAGCCATCCGGGGATCTTCCGGATGAGCAGGATGTCCGCCTGGCCTTGGAGCTGCAGGAGGACGCGGAAACAGCCCTGGCGCGGGCGCAGGATGCCACCGCGTCCCGCACCGCCGCCGTGGAGACCGCCCAGAACCGGCGACAGGACCTGTTCGAAGCCCTGGGCGAGCACGCCGAGGTGAGCCTCGAGACACTGGTCATCCTCGAGTCCCGCCACCGAGAGGAGCTGGATCGCAGCCGCGCCGCCTCCGCCAACCTCAGCTTCACCGAACGTCAGATGCTCCTGGCCGAGGAGGCCCGCAACCAAGCCGAAGCGCAACTCTCAGAGACGCACCAGCGCCTGAACGAACTCATGGTGCAGGAAGCCGGTGCCAAGGCCCGCATGCAGATGCTCGAAGAGGATCTGCTGCAGGAGCTCCGCGTGCCCGGCGCCCTGTCCACCCAGCGCCGCGAGGCGGAACAGGCCCTGGAAGCCTCCGAGGCGCACCTGGCCGCGGTGCGTGCCGCCCGCGAACCCGCGCGGGTGGCCGCGCTGAACGCCGACACGACCCTCAAGATTCACCAGCGGCAACTCGAAACCATCCGCACCGAATCCTGGAGCCTCAGCGAAGCTTTCGAAGCGGCCCTCATGGACGCTCACTTCCACGACCGCACGGACTTCGACCGGGCCCGCCGGACCCCCGAGGAGATCCGGGCTTTGGCCCAGGAGGTGGACCGCTTCGCCGCCGAGCTGGCCGCCGCCACCCAACGCCTCGCCCAGGCAGAGCTCCAGGCCGAGGGCCTGGTGGCACCGGACCTCCTGCTGCTCCAGACCGAGCGCGACACGGCCCAGGCCCGCTTCGCCCAGGCCGGTGAGGCCCTGGGCCGCGCCCAGTCGGAGCGCGAGGCGCTGGATCGCCTGGAGGGCGATCTCCGCAGGCTCTCCGACGCTTCCACGCAGCAGGACCGTCGCTACCGCGCCGTGGGCAACCTCGCCCGGGTGGCCCGCGGCGATGATGGTGACCGCATCTCCTTCGAGCGCCACGTGCAGGGCGCCATCCTTGATGAGGTGCTGGTCTCCGCATCGGAGCGTCTGCGCCGCATGAGCAAGCAGCGCTACGCCCTGCGCCGGGCGATCCTCAGCACCGATCAGCGCAAGGCCGGTGGCCTGCAGTTGGAGATCACGGACACGCACACGGGCCGTTCTCGCGCCGTCAGCTCGCTCTCCGGTGGCGAAGGATTCCAGGCCAGCCTGGCCCTGGCCCTGGGCCTCTCCGATGTGGTGCAGCGCCATGCTGGCGGCATCCGCCTCGACACCGTGTTCATCGACGAGGGCTTCGGCAGCCTCGATCCCGAGGCGCTGGACCTCGCCCTGCGCACCCTGGAAGACCTGAACCAGGGCGGCCGCCTGGTGGGCCTCATCAGCCACCTCGAAGAAGTGAAGGCCCGCATCTCCGCCCGCCTCGAAGTCACGCCGGGTCCCGGCGGCAGCCACGCGCGGTTCCGCGTCTCCTGAGCCCGGTCATGCCTCGCAAGGCGTGGTAACCTCACCCCACGCCCCGGAGTTGCCATGCTGCGTCCCTTCGCGCCCTTCCTGAGCCTTGCGCTGCTGGCCCAGGCCACGCCCTACCAGAAGGCGCCGAAGGCCGTGCAGGCGGTCCTGGATGCGCCCGGCACGCCCTCCCTCCTGGTGAGCCCCAAGGGCGACCGCTTCCTGCTCGCGGAGTTCGACCGCCATCCCTCCATCGCCGACCTGGCCCAGCCCATGGCGCGCCTGGCGGGCCTGCGCTTCAACCCGGTCACCCGTGGCCCCCACACTCCGCAGCGCCTGAAGAGCCTGGCCCTGCAGGATGTGGCGGGGGGACCGGCCAAGGCCATCTCCCTGCCCACGGACGTGACCCTCGGCCAGCCCCACTGGTCGCCGGATGGCACCCGCTTCGTGCTCCTGGGCGCCACCGCCACCGCCACCGAGCTGTGGGTGGGGGAAGCCGCCACCGGCAAGGTTCATCGGGTGGAAGGAGTGTGGCTCAACGCCATCTCGGGTTATCCCCTGGACTGGTTGCCGGACGGCAAGCTCCTCTGCAAGACGGTGCCCGCGAACCAGGGTCCCGCACCCACGGCGCCAGACGTTCCCGTGGGTCCGCGCATCCAGGAGAACGAAGGCAAGGCCGCCCCCGCCCCGACCCACCAGGACCTGCTGCAGAACGCCCACGACGAGGCACGCTTCGAGTTCCTCGGCCAGACGCAGCTCGTGCGCGTGGACCTCAGCACTGGCCAGCAGGAACCCTTCGGGAAGCCCGGGCTCTACGCCAACGTCGAGCCCTCGCCCGATGGGAAACTGGTGCTGGTGGCGCGGCTGCATCGGCCCTTCTCCTTCCTGGTGCCTGCCTCGCAGTTCCCTGTGCGGGAAGAAATCTGGGATCGCAGTGGTGCCCTGGTGCACCTCGCCGCCGACCAGCCGCTGGCCGAGGAGATCCCCATCGAAGGCGTGCGCACGGGCCCCCGGCACCTGCACTGGCGCCCCACAGAACCGGCGACCCTCGCCTGGGTGGAGGCCATGGACGGCGGCAATCCCAAACAGAAGGCCGCCTTCCGGGACCGCCTCCTCACGCAGGCTGCGCCCTTCACTGCCCAGCCCACCGAGCTGCTCCAGCTGCAGGCCCGCCTGATGGCCATCGAGTGGGGTGAGCGCGGGGATCTGGCCGTCATCCGCGAATTCGACCAGGACCGCCGCTGGGTCCGCACCTGGCTGTTGGATCCGGCGCGGCCCGCCGAGGCGCGCCTGGCCTTCGACCTCAGCCGCAACGACCGCTACCGCGACCCAGGTGCGTTCCATTCACGGCTGCTGCCCAATGGCCATGTGGCCCTGCGCCAGCAGGACGGAACGCTGTTCCTGGTGGGCCAGGGCGCCACGCCCGAAGGGGATCGTCCCTTCCTGGATCGCTTTGATCCCGCCACGCTCAAGGCCGAGCGCCGCTTCCAGTCCGACCCCAGCCGTTACGAAGCCACGGTGGCGCTGCTGCCGGATGGCCGCTTCATCACCCGCCGAGAAAGTCCCTCCGAGGCGCCGAACTACGTGCTGCACGGCACGGAAACCAAGGTCCTCACCGCCTTCACCGATCCGCTTCCAGAGCTGCGCAAGATCCAGAAGAAGCTGGTGAAATACACCCGACCCGATGGCGTGACCCTCAGCTTCACGATGTACCTGCCACCGGACTACAAGGCCGGGGAACGCCGCCCCGCCGTGATCTGGGCCTACCCGCTGGAGTTCTCCGATGCCTCCACCGCCGGTCAGGTCACGGGCTCGGCGAACCGGTTCACCACCATCGGCGGCATGTCGCACCTGTTCTTCCTGCTGTCGGGATACGTGGTGCTCGACAACGCGACCATGCCCGTGGTGGGTGACGTCAAGACCGTGAACGACACCTTCCTGGATCAAGTGGTGGCCAGCGCCAAGGCCGCCATCGACAAGGCCGACGAGCTGGGTGTCATCGATCCCAAGCGCGTGGGCGTGGGCGGCCATAGCTACGGTGCCTTCATGACCGCCAACCTCCTGGCCCACTCGACCCTGTTCAAGGCCGGCATCGCGCGCAGCGGCGCCTACAACCGCACCCTCACACCCTTCGGCTTCCAGAGCGAGCGGCGCACGCTATGGGAAGCACCGGAGATGTACCTCAAGGTGTCGCCCTTCATGTCAGCGAACAAATTCAACGCGCCGATCCTGCTCATCCACGGCGAGGCCGACAACAACTCCGGCACCTTCCCCATCCAGAGCGAGCGCCTCTATGCCGCCCTCAAGGGCAACGGCCAGACCGCCCGCTACGTCACGCTGCCCCTGGAAGCCCACGGCTACGTCGCCCGCGAGTCCATCGAGCACACGCTCTGGGAGATGATCCACTGGTTCGACAAGCACTTGAAGTAGCGCGCCCCTAGAAGCTCAGGACACCTTCAATCACCTTCACCGCCCGACCGCCCATGCGGACGCGATCGCCGACCAGCTCACAGGTCAGATCGCCGCCGCGGGCCGAGGCTTGGTGGGCTTGCAGCCGCGTCTTGCCGAGTCGCTGGGCCCAGTAGGGGATGATCGTGCAGTGGGCGCTGCCGGTGACGGGATCTTCCGGCATGGCATCGCCGGGGAAAAAGCAGCGCGACACACAGTCGTGGGTGCGACCGGGTGCCGAGACGATGAAGCCCAGGGCGGGCATGGCCCGGAGGGCTTCGAGATCAGGCTTCAGTGCCCGAACGGATTCCTCGTCGGGCAGGATCACCAGCAGGTCCCGCGACAGCAGGACCTCCACCGGCCGGACGCCCAGGGCGCGCTCCAGCGGCTCCATCCATTCGGGAGCGGATCGCCCGGGGCGGGCCGGGAAATCCAACACGAGCTCCTCCGCTTCCTGGATCACGGTAAGGGGCCCGCTCCGGCTCTGGAACGTCACATGGCGGGTGCCAGGCTCCAGCTCGTGGAAGAAGACCCAGGCGCTCGCCAGCGTGGCGTGACCGCACAGGTCGATCTCCGCCAGGGTGGTGAACCAGCGGATGCGCCAGCCCCCCGGCTCCTTCACGAGGAAGGCCGTCTCCGCCAGGTTGTTCTCCACGGCGATGGCCTGCAGCACCGCATCTGGGAGCCAATCCTGGAGCGGCAGCACCGCCGCCGGATTGCCCATGAAGGCCCGCTCGGCGAAGGCATCGATCTGGAAAAAGGGCAGGCGCGGCATGGTGTGGTTCCTCCTGCGGTCGGGTGGTGCGGTTTCCTTATTCAGGCTCCGTGGATGGCCCAACTCATTCCATCACAGCGCCACTGTCGGGCCAGCGCAGGGTGTCCGCAGCTCCGGCAGCGACCCCGTTCCGCACCAGGATGACCTGGGCGCAGCCCTGTTTCTTCACGACCTTGAGGGTGTGGCCCATGGCCTTCAGCGCTGCCTGAGTGGCAGCGGGCAGGGTCTCCTCCACCTGGAGTTCATCGGGCAACCACTGGTGGTGGAGGCGTGGCGCATCCACCGCCGCCTGCGCATCGCGGCCAAAGTCCACCACGCCGAGCACCGTGTTCAGCACCGTGCTCGGGATGGTGCGGCCGCCGGGACTGCCGCTCACCAGCAGGACCGTCCCGTCCTTCACGAGGATGACGGGGCACATGCTGGACAGCGGCCGCTTGCCGGGCTGGGCCAGGTTGGGCGCGGTGCCCACGAGGCCCGTGGCATCTGTGAGCCCGGGGCCTGCGTTGAAGTCGCCCAGCTCGTTGTTCAGCAGGAATCCCGCGCCCGGAACGATGCGCTTGACGCCGTAGCTATCCTCCAGCGTGTACGTGAGGCTCACGGCACTGCCCTTCCGATCAATGACGGAGAGGTGCGTCGTCTCCGGATGATCCACGGGCCAGGTGAAGCGATCGGGGGCGGAGACGGAGGCGCGGTCAGGCGCGATGGTATGCCGCAGCTCCGCCGCGTACTCGCTGGAGATCAGCCGCGCCAGCGGGATCCCGGGGTTGAAGGCGGGATCTCCCATGAACTGGGCCCGGTCAGCGAAGGCCCGGCGCAGGGCCTCGGCCATGAGGTGCGAGGTGCGGGGGGAGGCGTTGAGCTCATAGCCTTCGAGGATGTGGAGGGCCTCGATCAGCACCTGCCCGCCGGAGCTGGGCGGTGGTGCGGCCAGGATGCCAATGCCCCGGTAGGTGCTCTGCAGCGGCTCGCGCAGCACAGGTCGGTAGGCCCGCAGATCAGCAGCCGTGATGAGCCCGCCCTGGGCCTTCATCTCGCGGACGATGAGCCGCGCCGTCTCACCGCGGTAGAGGTCGGTCCACTGCTTGGACAGGCGCACCAGGGTGCGGGCCAGATCCCGCTGCACCAGCCGGTCGCCAGCCCGTAGGGGTTCTCCCGCGCGGCTGAACTGCGCCAGCGTCGGCGCATGCTTCCGGAATTCAGGAAGCTGCTTCTCCAGGCTGGCGGCCTGATTCTCGGAGAGCACGAAGCCCTCCCGGGCCAGGCGGATGGCGGGCCTCAGGAGCCGCGCCCAGGGCAGGTGCCCGTCCCGCTGCCACGCGGTGTGCAGCCCCGCGACCGTGCCCGGTACGCCAACCGAGGCCAGGCTGTCGTGGTGGCGCGCCTTGTCGTAAGTGCCATCGGGCTTCAGCCACATGCGCGGATGGGCGGCCGCGGGGGCCACCTCGCGGAAATCGAGGAAGGACGGCTGACCCGAGGTAGGCCGGAACAGGAGGAAGCCGCCACCACCGAGATTCCCCGCAGCCGGATGCACCACCGCCAGCGCGAAGGCCGCGGCCACC
>Ga0265327_10003889_pt1 | contig 13742 bp, 15 predicted proteins | sample 41621metaG_FD_202089 | JGI IMG/M metagenome (GOLD analysis project Ga0265327, IMG submission 202089) | Rhizosphere microbial communities from Carex aquatilis grown in University of Washington, Seatle, WA, United States - 4-16-21 metaG | ecosystem: Host-associated > Plants > Roots > Rhizosphere... | reverse complement strand
GTCGGCCAGCAGGGCGTCTAGATCGATATCGTCGCCGACGAATGCGCCGTGACCCTGCTCGTCGCGCGGCCACTGCTCAGGCGGCCGATCCCACATCAGCTCGAGGTCGTTGCCGTCCGGGTCGCTGAGGTAGAGCGCCTCGTGCGTCCCGTGGTCGGTGGCCTGGCGGATCGGCCAGTTCACCTCGCGCAGGCGGCGCAGCGCATCGGCCAGCGCCGGCCGCGTCGGGTAGCGGATGGCGACGTGGTGCAGCCCGGCGACACCGTCCGGCTGCGGCCCGCCGCCTGCCGACTTCCAGGTGTTGAACCCGAGGTGGTGGTGATAGCCGCCGGCGGACACGAACAGGAGGTCGCCGGTGGTGCCCCACCCCGGAACGTCACGGGCTTCGGCCGTCACGTCGAAACCCAGCACATCGACGTAGAAGTGGCGGATCCGGTCGATGTCCGCGGTGCGGAGGTGGACATGGCCGATGGTGACGCCGGGATCGATCGGCCGGCTGCTCCGCTCCGTCGGGACGATCGAGCCCTGCGGCGAGTCGCCACTCATGCCCCCATGCTACCTACAGCAAGCGGGCGATCGCGAACACGCCGACCACCACGATCACGGCCCGCAGCACCCCCGGGGACAGCCGCCGGCCGAGATTCGCGCCGAGCTGTCCGCCGGTGATCGAGCCGATCGCCAGCAAGCCTGCGGCAGCCCACACGATGTGCGCCGAGAACACGAACACTACGGCGGCCATCAGGTTGACCAGGCCGGCCAGCACGTTCTTCAGGGCGTTGATGCGCTGCAGGTCGTCGTCCAGGCCGAGCCCCATGATGGCCAGCAGCAGGATGCCCTGCGCAGCTCCGAAGTAGCCGCCGTAGATCCCGGTGCAAAAGACGGCAGCCGGCACCCATCGCCCCCCGTGATGCGAGGTCTCCGCCCGCCCGGCGATCCAGCGCGACAGCCGCGGGCCGATCACGACCAGCACCAGCGCCAGCGCGATGAAGAACGGAACGATCGCCTTGAACGCCGACGCGGGTAGCGCCAGCAGGGCGATTGCGCCGACCAGGCCGCCCAGCGTCGAGGCGATCCCCAGGCGCACCGCCCGCGGGCCCTGCCCCTCGAGCTCCCGCCGGTAGCCGACCGCACCGGAGACGGATCCTGGGACGAGTCCCAGCGTGTTCGTCACGTTGGCCGTGACGGGGGCGTAGCCGAACGCGAGCAGCACCGGGAAGGTGATCAGGGTGCCGCTGCCGACAATGACGTTGATGGTGCCTGCGGCGAAGCCCGCTGCGATCAGGGCGGCCGCTTCCCCGGCACTCAACCGGCGGGTTCCCGACAGTTCACCGGCAGATCGTACGCGGGGCGGTCACGGGCCGTTCCGGGAGCCGCTCGTAACCCGCCAGTCCCCCATTGTCGGCGAAGCCGGCAGCCAGTAGGATCGTGGCACGATGTTCGCTCGGCGTCTACTCACGCTCATCATCTCGGTCTGCGCGGTTACCGGCCTGTTGGCGCTGCCGTCACCAGGCGGTGCCGCGACACTGCCCATCCCCGGCGTCTACACGCTCCACTTCAAGTGGCACGGCAGCAGCAGCTACGCCAGGGCGAGGATCGCCCTGCGCGCCAACCACACCGGCTACGCCAAGAGTCCAGGCGTCCGTCGCGTTCCGATCACCTGGAGTCAGAGCGGTCGGCAGGTAACCTGGACCGGCACGTTCGGCAAGATCACTGCCACGTACGTCGCGCAGCGCACGGCGAAGGGGTTCGCGTCCAAGGCCGACCCGGGGCACATGTCGAACACGAAGCACCAGCACGGCGTCTGGTACGCGATCGCCGTTGGCAGCGGTTAGCCAGGCGGCTGGCAACACTCACGCGTCCTGACCGTCGCCGTCCCGGGCAAGCAGCCACTCGAGGTGCGCGGCGACGCTGGGATCGTCGGCCCGGCGGCCGAACTGCAGGCTCCAGGCAACGACCTGGAACGCGCGCGCGTCGACGCAGTGGTCGAGCAGGTCGCCGTCGTAGTCGTCTCCCCAGCGCTCGAGCGCAGCTTCGGCCGGCTCCGGGTCGACACTGTCCTTCAGTACCCGGGCGCTCTTCACCAGACACGCGAGGTCCCATTCCACCGGCGCGCTGCAGCAGTCCTCCCAGTCGATCCAGACCGGGTCGGCACCTGACTGCAGCACGTTGCGCAGATGCGCGTCACCGTGCAGCGGGCGGAACCCCCCGGAAGCGTCCTCCAACGTCGCCGTCAGCCGCTCGCCGATCGGCTCCAGGAGCTCGAGCTGGGAGAGCGTGAGGCGGCCCGCCTTCGCGTGCTCCTCGAGCAGGGAACGAGCCTCCGTCAGCGCGCCCAGTCGCGGCAGCGGCTCCGGAAATCCGACCAGCGCGTCGTGGCAGGCGCGCAGCGCAGCGCCGGCGGCCGCCGGGTCGGAGACGGGCTGGGCGTCGGCGATCGCCTCCCAGAAGCTGAGCGCGAGCCCGTCGTGCTCGTGAGGCCCGGGCGCCAGCAGGCCCGACGGCTGCACCGCCGGGGCGCCGACCCCGGCCAGGTGGCGCGCGACCTGCAGCTCACGGCGCAGCCAGGCCGTGCCCGGGCGTGCCTCCCCGGTCTTCGTCGAGACGCGTGCAATGACGGGCGCCGGCCGCAGCTCGACCAACACGTTGCTGCCGTCATGAAGCACCGCGGGGTCGTCGCAGTCGAGGCCGTGCACGGCGGCGACCGCCAGAGCGGCGGCCACCGCACGCTCGCTCCGTGATACCTGCTGGACGCCCATCCGGGCATCATGCCTTGCCTCGAAAATCCGGTGCTACGCTCAGGAAAGCTTCGCCAATCAAGTATTCGGGAGACTGCCGTGCCCAAGACGATCTCAACCACGCTTTACACCGACGCCGGGTGCCCCTGGGCGTACTCCGCGAACCCCGCCCTGCGGGTGCTCGAGTGGCGTTACGGGTCGCAGCTCGACTGGCGTCTGGTCATGATCGGCCTCACCGAGAGCGCCGATCAGTACGTCGCGCGCGGCTACACGCCGCTTCGTGCGGCACACGGTCAGACCCGGTTCCGCCGCTTCGGCATGCCCTTCTCGCCCCACCCCAAGGCGCGCGTGTCGGCGACGGCACCCGGCTGCCGGGCGGTGGTCGCAGCCCGTCTGCTGAAGCCGGGGAGTGAGTGGGACGCCCTGCGGGCGCTCCAGTTGGCCCAGTTCACGACGCTGCTGGTGCTCGACGACGAGGAGCACGTCAGCCGCGTCGTCGCGGCCGCGACCGGCCTGGATGCGACGCAGGTGCTGACGGCACTCGACTCGGACGACGTGGTCGAGGCGTACCAGCGCGACAAGGCCGAGACGCGGAGCGCCACCGGCACGCCCGCCGAAGCACAGGGCAAGACGGCCCAGAGCGACGGCCCGGTCCGCTACACCGCGCCGTCGGTGGTGTTCGAGCGCGACGGCACGCAGCTGGTTGCCGGAGGCTGGCAGACGATCGACGCCTACGACGTGCTGGTGGCGAACCTCGACCCGACGGTCGAGCGCCGCGAGCCGCCCTCAGATCCGGGTGAGCTGCTGTCGGTGTTCCCCGCCGGCCTGACCACCCAGGAGGTTACGCAGCTGGTGACGGAGCCGAACGACGCACTCGACCGGCCGGCGACCGAGCGGGCTCTGCTCGAGCTGGTCGCCGAGGGCCGAGCCGTGCGGATCGGTCTGGGCGACGACGCCCTGTGGGCGGCGCCCGGCGGCTCGGAGCAGATCGAAGCCGCGCTGCAGGAGGCGCACACTCTCGCCGAGGACGCGCTGAGCGCCTAGAGCGCCGGACAGGATGAATCTGTGGATGGCCGGCCGGTGGCGGGCCAGCAGGAGGCCATGCCGGGGTGAAGCCCATATACGGAGTTCATCTGGGCAAGACGCGGCATAGCCTCCTGAGCCAGCCCGACGCTTGCCGGACGCCGCGAGGCATCCTGTTCGGCGCTCTAACTAGCGGCCGCGGGAGGCGACGGGGGCGGCGGGCACCTGCTCTTCGGACGTGCTCGGCGGCGGCACCGGTGCTGTGTGAGCGCCACTGCGCAGCGGCACCTCCTTCAGGAACAGCGTCAGCACGAACCCCGCGAAGGCGACCGGGACGGCAGCCAGGAAGACGGCGTCGATCGACTTCGAGAACGCCTCGATCACGCCGAGGCGGATCTCGGGCGGCAGGTGCAGGATCACCTCTGGGCTGCTCTTCAGGCTGGAGGGCGACACGCCGTTGCCCAGGCCGCCCGGGAACTGATCGCGCAGGTTGACCGCCAGACGGTTGGAGAGCACCGCGCCGAAGGCTGCAACGCCGAACGCACCGCCCATCGAGCGGACGAACGAGGCGGCGCCGGTCGCGGTGCCCATGTCGCGCGGCTCGACCGAGTTCTGGACGGCCAGGATCAGCACCTGCATGGTGGAGCCGAGGCCGGCGCCGAGCAGCACCATGTAGGCCGACGAGGTCAGCTGGCTGGTGGTGGGGCCCATCGTGTACAGCAGGTAGCTGGCGACGGTCATCGCCAGCATTCCGCAGACGGGGAACACCTTGTAGCGGCCGGTTCGGCTGATCACCTGGCCGGAGAACACCGACATCAGGATGATCCCGGCCATCAACGGCAGCAGGAGCAGCCCGGCGTTGGTGGCGCTGCGGCCGTTCACGACCTGAAGGAACAGCGGCAGGTAGATGATGCAGCCGAACATCGAGAAGCCGACGATCAGCATCGTCGCGGCGCTGACGCTGAAGGTCCGCTGCTTGAACAGGCGCAGCGGCAGCACCGGTTCCGGCGCGCGCAGCTCGACACGGATGAAGACGGCGCCCAGCACCAGGCCGGCCACCAGCAGCGCGAGGATCGTGCCTGAGCCCCAGGCGTACTGGGTGCCGCCCCACGTCACTGCCAGCAGCAGGCTGGTGACCGAGCCGACCAGCAGCGCGGTCCCCAGGTAGTCGAGGCGATGCTCGATGCGGCGGCGGGGCAGGTCGAGGACGACGCTGGTCACGACGAGTGCGGCAATGCCCAGCGGGATGTTGATGTAGAAGACCCACCGCCAGGACAGGTTGTCGACGAAGAATCCGCCGGCCAGCGGGCCGATCACGCTGGCCAGGCCGAACACGGCGCCCATGTAGCCCTGGTAGCGGCCGCGCTCGCGGGGCGGGACGATGTCGCCGATGATCGTCATCGCCAGGGTCATCAGACCGCCGGCGCCCAGACCCTGATGAACCGGGTGCCGATCAGCTCGTTCATGTTCTGCGAGGCGCCCGCCAGCGCCGAGCCGATCAGGAAGATCACGATCGCCGCCTGGAACACGTACTTGCGGCCGTAGAGGTCGCTGATCTTGCCGTACAGCGGCGTGCTGACGGTCGATGCCAGCAGGTAGGCGGTCACCACCCAGGACAGGTGATTCAGCCCGCCGAGGTCGCCGACGATGGTCGGCAGCGCGGTCGCCACGATCGTCTGATCGAGCGCGGCCAGCAGCATGCCCAGCATGAGACCGCCGAGGATCACCAGGATCTGGCGGTGGGTGTAGACCTTCTGTGCCGGCTCCGGCGCGCTCACGCCGCACCCCCCGGCCCGTTCAGCATCCGCTGCGAGAACCGCTCCAGCAGGTCGGCGAATCGCCTCCGGTCCTCCGGCGGCCAGTCCGCGGTCAGCTCCCCGATCGCCCGCGAGCGCTCGCGCCGCATCAGTCCCAGCGTCCGCTTCCCGGCGACGGCGATGGACAGCATCGCGGCCCGCCGGTCGTCAGGATCGCCGGTGCGCTCCACCAGCCCGGCGCTCTCCAGCTGCTGCGCCTTGCGGCTGACGGTGGAGATGTCGAGGCCCATCTGCTCGGCCAGGTCGCTGACGCGGATCGACCCGGCGTGGGCCACCTTGCCCAGCATCACGAAGCCGGTGCGGTCGAGGTCGACGCCGGCGGTGGCTGCCAGCCTGGCGTGGAAGCGCCCGGTGTGCCCGGCGCGAAAGACGTTCGCGAGCCCCTCGCCGATGCGCTCCAGGTCATCATCCACGGCGACCTGCTTCCCCTGCGGTTCCACCTGTGCCACCGGCTCACCCTAGCGTAGTTGCTTGCACCATGCAAGTGATTGTCCAGGCATACTCTCCAGACGCCTACAGGAGGGATCCTCGATGACCTCAGACGCAACGATCGCCGTCCTCGACCTCGAAGATATGCGCCGCGGCCCCACCGCCTGGCTGTTCCAGGGGGAGCACGTGGGGTCAGGCGTATCGATGTTCATCGTCCGCACCCCGCCCGGCGGGTTCGTCGAGCTTCACACCCACCCCTATCCCGAGACGTTCCTGCTACTCCAGGGCCGCGGGCGATGGACCGCGGGCGAGGAGGCGCGCGAGCTGCACCCGGAGCAGATGCTGGTCGTCCCACCGGAAACACTTCACGGCTTCCGCAACATCGGCGAGGAGCCGCTGCTCGTCGTCTCGGTTCACGAGGCGCCGGCGATCGTCCAGCACTTCACCGACCGCGAGCCGGCGTAGTCGAGAGCCGGTTGACACCGGTCGGCACGATCGACGTCAGTTCACAATGAACCAGCCGATCTTGATCTTCTGCGTCACCGCCTGGTTGAGGAAGATCGTGAACGTCGCGCCGGCCGCGTCCTGTTTCACGCCCTGCACCTGGACGCCGGCGAAGTTGCCCTGAATGGTCGCCAATACCAGGCTGGATCCCGTTAGCACCCGACCGAGCACCGTCACCTTGATCGAGTCCTTCGGCGACGCGATACTGCCCTTCACGGTCGCCACGCCGGCTCGATCGGATTGGATCGCGCCCCTGGCGTCGAGCGCGACCGTATTCGGCGCTCGCGCGATCACAGCACTGTTGCCGCTGAACCCTGCGTCCGCGTACACGGCAACTCCGCCTGGGTCGGAGCACCGACCGGCGATGCCGAAACCGGCGCCGGTGTGCTCGCCGTAGACACCGCTCACGCCGGCAGCGGTGCCCGTACCGGACACGCCATTGCCCGCCGGCGCAGAGCCGTGCACACCGTCACCTGCCGAACCACCCACCCCCGACACTCCGTTGCCGACCGCCGCCTCGCCATGCACGCCATCGGCCGTCGAACCGAATGAGTCGTAGGCGTAGCCTGAGACGCCGGCTCCCACATCCGCCTGGCCCAGCACGCCTGGCCCTGGCCCGTTGGACCATCCCCAGACCCCGGCCCCGCCACCGGCTCCGGCGCCGTGCACGCCGTGCCCGCCCTGGGACGCCCCGTAGACGGCCATTCCGTCGCCATTGTTAAGAGCCTGAACAGTGGGGTAGTCGGGGCCGGATGTGCTCTCGGCCGAAACCCCGTGGCCCCCGTTCACGGTCGCGACTAGACCGTGGGTGTACCCAGGGCTGGGATCGTAGATAGTCCCCCCGGTCACCACAAAGGCGCTGTTGATCTCGGCGGTGCCGGTATTGATCGCCACGAATCGCGCATCAGTGGTGTCGGCCTTCGCGCTTGCAGGCGCCGCCAGGACTCCCCCAACCGCGCCAGCCGCCCCCGCAGCTCCCAGCTTCAGTACGTCCGCACGAGACCGCCGCTCCGCGTTGCCAGTCGGTGCAACATGATCCTCGCGATTCGTCGAATCGCCCATCACACACCCCTCTCATCCCGTGGACTCGGCCCGAGGGAGCTCCCCGCACCCCACGCCATCCTCCCACACCGCGCACACCTGCGGAGCGAGCCGGCCAAACCACTTGCGGTTTCGGCTAGTGCTTGCCCTCGTCGTAACGGGGCAGGCCGTCATCGGGGATCGGCTCCCACGGCGCGGCGTACGCGACGAACTGCCGCCACTGGGGCCGGATGCCCGGATCGCCGTCGAACGCGCCCAGCCGCACCGACCACACGCTGCCGTCGGCGCTCCGCGAGAACAGCGCGGAGCCGCACTGTCCGCAATACAGCTTCGCGAACCCCTGGGGAGGCTCGTATGTGCCCAGGACCTCCTCGCCCGTGAGGATCTGCAGGGTGCCGGGTGCGAGGCGCGCCTGGGCGCTGGCGGCCGTTCCGGTGCGCCGCTGGCACCGCGTGCAGTGGCAGTAGCTCGCCGAGACCGGCGGCGCCGTCACCACGAAGGCGACTGTCCCACACAGGCAACGGCCCCTGAGCGGTTCGAAATCGGGCATGGCAAGAGACTAGCCCGGCGCAGTTCGCATCCGCCGCCGCACCGGCTTCCAGCCCGGTCCGGGCACGCTCGCCCGCAGGATCTTTGTGTACTCCTGCTGGGGATTGTCGAGCACCTCCGCGGTGGGGCCGCTCTCGACCACCTGCCCGCGGTTCATCACGATCGTCTCGTGTGCGAGCTGGCGCACGACGGCCAGGTCGTGGCTGATCAGCAGGTACGAGACGCCGGTGCGATCGTGAATGTCCGCCAGCAGGTTGAGCACCTGCGCCTGGATCGAGACGTCGAGGGCGGCCACCGACTCGTCGAGGATCAGCAGCCGGGGCTCGGCCGCCAGGGCCCGGGCGATCGCCACCCGCTGGCGCTGACCGCCCGAGAGCGCGCGCGGCAGGGCGCGCACCTGGCGCTCGTCGAGGCCGACCAGCCCGGAGAGCTCCGCCACTCGCTCCCGCCGCTCGCCGGCGTTCCCTCCGTGGTGTAGCCGCACCACCTCGTCGATCGAGGCGGCCGCAGTCTGCCGCGGATCGAGGCTGGAGTACGGGTCCTGGAACACGATCTGCACCTCGCGGCCGCGGGCACGGCGCTCGCTCGTCTTCCGAGCGGGCAACGAGCGGTCACGGCCGCAGGCGCGGATGGTGCCGGCGGTCGGCCGCTCCAGCCCGACGACCATCCTGGCGATCGTGGTCTTGCCCGAACCCGACTCCCCCACCACCGCCAGCGAGCCGCCCTCAGGGATCTGGAACGAGACGTCGTCCACGGCCACCAGCTCGCCAAACTCCTTGCGCAGGCCCATGACCTCGAGCACCGGATCTGTCTCAGGCATGTCCCACCAGCTTGTTCTCGGAGCGCAGCTCGACCGCGCGTAGGCACCGCACCTCGCCGCCTCCGAGCTCCTCGAGCACCGGATCCCGGTCGCGACACACGGTGGCGGCGAACGGGCAGCGCGGCGCGAAGGAGCACCCGGAGGGGGCTTCGAACGCCGACAGCGGACGACCCGGAATGGCGTTCAGCCGCGGCGCCGTCGAGCTGATGCTGGGCCGGGCGGCGGACAGCGCCGCCGTGTACGGGTGCAGCGGATCGTCGTGCAGGTGAATCGACTCCCGGGTCTCGACGATCTGGCCGGCGTACATCACCGCCGTCCGGTCGCAGACGGCCGCGGCCAGCTCCAGGTCGTGGGTGATGAACAGCAGCGCCAGCCCGAACTCGTGGCGGAGGTCGTTGAGGATCGCCATCACCTCGGCCTGGATCGTCACGTCGAGCGCCGTGGTCGGCTCGTCGGCCAGCAGCAGAACCGGGTTGGTGAGCAGTGCGGCGGCGATCATCACCCGCTGCAGCAGGCCGCCCGACAGCTCGTGCGGGTACTGCCGCAGCCGCCGCGCGCCGTCATCGATGCCGACCTGGCCAAGGAGCTCGACCGCTCGCGCGCGCGACTCCGACCCCGACACTCCCTGGTTGGTGCGCAGCGCCTCGGTCATGAAGTCCCCGATCCGGCGCACCGGGTTGATGTGCGCCCGGGGGTCCTGGAAGATCATCGCGACCTCGCTGCGGTACTGCCTGAGAGCGCCGCCGCGCATCTCGTTCACCTCCGCGCCCCTGAACCGGATCCCGCCTCGCGGACGGGCGCCGTTTGGCAGCAGCCGCGCGACCGACCGGGCGGTCATCGACTTGCCGGAGCCCGACTCGCCGACCAGCCCCACCGCCTCGCCCTCGCCGATCTGCAGCGACACGTCGCGCAGCACGGGGCGCAGCTCGCCCTCGACAAGCAGCTCCACGGTCAGGTGGTCGATCTCCAGCAGCGACATCAGGCCTGCGCCACCTCGATCTGGGGCTGCCGCTCGGCGACGTCCATCCACGGCCTGGCCCGCTCGCAGGCGGCGCCGATGCGGAACGCGGTCACGTCGTCGTAGGTGTTGGCGACGATCTGGATGCCGGTCGGCACGCCGTTGTCAGCGAAGCCGGACGGGACATTCAGCACCGGGCAGCGGCTGAAGATGTTGAAGACCGGCGTCAGGATCGACTCGAAGTAGTACTCCAGCTGGGTGCCGCCGACCTCGAGCCCGTGACCGACGTAGTCGTCGCCGGCGATCAGCCCGCGGGTGCCGTTGGTCGCGCAGATCAGCGCGTCGTAGCGCGAAAGCAGCTCGCCAACCGGGAGGTACAGCTGCCCTTCGATCTCCAGCTTCTCGATCCAGCTCCCGCCGTCGGAGACCTCCGCTGCCCAGCGCGGGAACTCCAGCGCGTAGGCCGTCATCTGGTCGCCGTGCTCGATCGCCTCGCTCGCCACCCAGGCGCCGAAGCCGAGGTGGAAGTGGATCGCCGTCGCGCGCTGAACAGCGGCGCGCGGCACCACCAGGTCGACCTCCTCGACGATCGCGCCCTGGTCTCGCAGCGCCATCGCCAGGTCGAGCGTGTTCCGTCGCACCTCGTCATCGAGCAGCCAGTCTCCGAGGCCGGGCGAGACGGCGATCCGCATCCCCTCCACCCCGTCGAGCTGCTCGGGCAGCTCCAGCTTCGGCCGCAGCGAGGCGATGTCGTCGGGCGCCGGGCCGGCGAGCTGGTTTTCGAACAGCAGGCAGTCGGCAACGGTGCGGGCCATCGGGCCGCAGTGGCAGTACTGGTCGAGGTTGAACGCGGGCATCTGCGGCACCCGCCCGTGGGGTGGCTTGAAGCCGACCACGCCGTTGAACGACGCCGGGATCCGGATCGACCCGCCGATGTCGGAGCCGCTGGCCAGCGTGGTCGTCCCGGCCGCCAGCGACGCCCCCGAACCACCGGAGGAGCCGCCGACCCCGTACTCAAGGTTCCAGGGATTGCGGGTCACCCCGTGCAGCCGCGAGTGCGTGAACCCGGCACACGAGAACTCGGGCGCCGTCGAGCGCGCGTGCACGATGGCCCCGGAGTCGAGGATCCGCTGGCCGAAGTTCGAAGTGTGGTCGGCCACCAGGTGCTCGAACAGCAGCGACCCCTGCGTCCAGGGCTGGCCCTCGAGCGGCTCCTCCTCCTTGACGGCCGTCGGGATCCCCTCCAGCGGACGGGGCGGCTCGCCCTTGCCCGCATACCGCGCCTCCGCCTCGGCGGCCTGCTCCAGCGCCTGGTCGAAGAAGCGGTGGGGCAGCGCGTTGACTGTCGGGTCAACGGCCTCGACACGGGCGATGACGTTCTCCATCAGCTCGACCGGCGACAGCTCCCGGCTGCGGAACATGCGCAGCGCGTCAGTCGCGGAGAGGTAGTGCAACTCGCTCATCTGGATCCCCCTTGGGCTTTGTCGATCAGTCGCTCACCCAGCACATTGACGGCGATGACCACGATCATGATGGCGGCGCCCGCGCACAGCGACTCCGCCGGATAGCCTTGCAGCACGCCGGTCTCGCCTTCGGCAACCATCACGCCCCAGTCGGGCTGGGGCGGCTGCACGCCGAGGCCGATGAACGAGATCGCGGCCAGGTCGACCATGGCGTATCCGAACAGCACGGTGCCCTGGGCGACGATCAGCTTGGCGACATTCGGCACCAGGTGGCGGGCGCAGATCGCGAACCCCGAAAGACCCTGGACCTCCAGCGCGGCGATGTACTGCTGAGTCCGCTCACGCAGCGCCGCTCCACGCAGCACGCGCGCGACGTAAGGCGTGTAGGCGACGGACAGGGCGACCGCGGCCGCCGTCAGGCTGGCCCCGAACACGGCGGCGGTGAGAACGGCCAGCAAGATGCCGGGGAACGCAAACAGGACGTCCATGCACGCCGAGGTGACCGTGTCGAAGGCGCCTCCCAGCCAGGCGCTGGCCACCGCCAGCAGCGACCCGACCACGATAGAGATGGTGACGACGACCAGCGGGCCGATCATCGACGTGCGGGCGCCGACCAGTAGCCGCGAGAACAGGTCGCGGCCGTTCAGGTCAAAGCCCAGCGGGTGGCCGGCGGTGGGGCCGACGAAGGCGTTGGACAGGTCGACCGCGTTGGGGTCGTGCGGCGCCAGCGCTGCGCCGAAGACGGCGACGAAGCCGGCGATGACGATGATCCCGATGCAGACGCCGCCGACCCATCCGGTGCCCTTGATCCCACGGGTACCCGCGCGGAGCATGCGTCCGGATGCCGGGGGCGCAACGCTCATCCGGCCCGCGTTCCCAGCTTGACGCGCGGATCAAGCAGCGCGTAGAGGATGTCGACGATGGTGTTGATGACGACGAACGTCGCCACCAGCACCAGGCAGATGCCCTGGACGACCGCGAAGTCCTTGTTCTGGGCGGAGCTGACCAGGTAGGAGCCGAGGCCGTTCAGGGTGAACGCGGTCTCGACCACCGCGTCGACCGCGATCAGCGACGCGATGGTGATGCCGGCGATGGTGGTGATCGGGATCGCAGCGTTGCGGAGCACGTGCCTGCGCACGATCAGCCGGCCGGGGATCCCGCGGCTGACCGCCGTCTGGACGTGCTCCTTGCCCGCCTCCTCGCGCACGGCGGCGCGGGTCACCCGCGCCACCAGCGCTAACGACCCGATCGCGAGGCTGATCGCCGGCAGCGTCAGATGCCAGACCTGGTTGAGCCCGCCGGTGCCGTTGTACTGGGCCGGGAACCACCCCAGGTTGACGGCGAAGACCGTGATCAGGACGACGGCGGCCACGAACGACGGCAGCGCCGCCGAGATCGTCGTTCCGATGATGACGCCGCCGTCGATCAGCCCCGGCTTCAGGGCGCCCAGCAGGCCGGCGCCGATCCCGAACAGCACGATCAGGACGGAGGCGTAGGCAACCAGCTCGAAGGTCGTGCCGATCCGCAGCCGGATCAGGGTGGCGACGTTCACGTGGAGGGTGATCGAGACGCCCAGGTCACCGTGCAGCACGCCCGTGAGCCAGTCCCAGTAGCGCTGCAGGAACGGCTCGTTCAGGTGGTATCGCCGCTCCAGCACGACGATGCTCGCGTGGGGAAGGGCACGGCCGCCGGAGAGCGTCGCGATCGGGTTTCCCGGCGCGATGAACAGCGCCGAGAAGATCACAAAACTCGAGACCAGCAGCGTCCCCAGCAGCACCAGAAGACGCTTCGCAAGAAACCGCAGCATGCTTCAGACCTTCGGCGGTCGGGTGGTTCCGCGGACGCCTACCCGGTGCCTCCCAGCTTGCCCAGCCAGGGCGCGAACATGTAGCTGAACGTCGGCGGCGGGCCGGTGATCTTCTTGTTCATGACCAGGATGGTGTCTGGCAGGGCAACGGGGATCCAGGGCAGCTCCTGCATGATCAACTTCTGGGCCTGGGCGATCAGCTTGGCCCGCGAGTTGTTGTTTGCCGTGGTGCGCGCGGTCTCCATCAGGTTGGTGATGTTGGGATCGCTGAAGTTGTCGTAGTTCTGCGATCCGCCGGGAACCACGAACGTTGCGTACAGACCGGCTGGGTCGGCATAGTCCGGGTAGTTGACGGTGAAGAACCCGTCGATCCCGGCCCGCGCCTTGGGGTCGATGAAGAAGTCGATGTAGTTGGCTGCCGAGACCGAGTGCAGCTTGACGTTGAGGCCGATCTGCTGGCCGGCACTCTGGAACATCACGGCCTCGGTGTTGATGTTGTTGAGCTGGCTCGACATCCCGAGGGTGATCGTCTTGCCTGTGGCACCCGCCTGCTGGATCAGCTTCTTGGCCTCGGCGATGTTCTGCTTTGGCTCGGG
>Ga0265327_10003888_pt1 | contig 13751 bp, 12 predicted proteins | sample 41621metaG_FD_202089 | JGI IMG/M metagenome (GOLD analysis project Ga0265327, IMG submission 202089) | Rhizosphere microbial communities from Carex aquatilis grown in University of Washington, Seatle, WA, United States - 4-16-21 metaG | ecosystem: Host-associated > Plants > Roots > Rhizosphere... | reverse complement strand
CAATCCGAGACCGTCATCCACGTCAAGAAGGACGGCAGCGGCACCCTGGTCGAAGAGACCACCTTCGGCGAGCAAATGAAAGCCATGATGGCGCAGATGGCTTCCATCGGCGGCGGTGCGGACGGCAAGGCTCCCGCGGACCCGATGGCCGACATGTTCTCCGAGGAGAAAATGAAGGCCAAGGCCCCCAAGCTGGGCGACGGCGTGAGCCTCGACAAGGTCGAGAAGATCCCGGGCAAGGATGGCTATCGCGTGACCTACAAGTTCGCCGACATCAACAAGCTCAAGCTCAATGAAAGCGATTTCTCGGACAACATGAAGCCCCCGGGTGCCGAAGAAGGCAAGAAGGAGGAGCCGGTCACCTTCACTTACGCCGGCGGCAAGCTCGGCATCCACATGCCGAAGCCCGAAGCCAAGCCCAAGGACGACAAGGACAAGGACAAGGAAGAAGAAGCCGCGGAGGAGGACGGCAAGGAAGACCCGCAGGAAGCCGCGATGAAGCAGGTCATGGCCGACATGAAGATCTCGATCAAGGTCGTGGCCGACGGCGGCATCGACAAGACCGACGCCACCTACAACTCCGGCGACACCGTCACCCTGATGGAAATCGACTTCGGCAAGATCGTGAAGAACCCCGACGCGATGAAGAAGATGAAGGCCGCCAAACCCGAGTCCCCGGAAGATTTCGAAAAGGCCCTCAAGGGCATCGACGGCATCAAGATGGAAACCAAGGGCGACATCTCCGTCACGCTCAAGTAAGCGCACGCCACCCACTTTTCCCAACGGGCGCGGAGGTCTCCTCCGCGCCCGTTTTTGTTTTCTGCCGGAGAGGTGGCGCCGGCCTGCCGGCGCAACCCGCGAGTCCTCGTCTCCCCATCGCAGCAGACGGCTACAGCCGTCTGGATGGGCTGGACGTCGCTCGGCCGATGAGCCCACCGAAGGCTGGAGCCTTCGGCTACATCGCCAGAAGCTCACCCGCCTAATGTCGCGGACCGCATCATGGCCGTCTGTACACGGCGTCAGTCAGCCCCGGAATCTGTCCTGTGGTCCACACTGAGTTATGGGTCTTCTGAGCATTGGGCATTCCACTTTCATCCCGGCCTGATGGCCAGATCGACCAGATGTGGGGGGCTCCGTCCGGCAACCGCTGATAACGCAGCGGCTGCCCGTCGCTGATGTCCCTCGGAACTGCGGGCAGAAACTCGGGAACGAGAACATCGAGGCGATCCGGGGTCTCGCCGTGTTTCAGCCGGTAGCGCTCAAGGGCGATGCCGCATTTCAGCAGCGAGCGCTGAGTTTCTCCTTCCACGGAGATTTTCGCGATGTTCATCAAAGCCATTCCCCCTACCGCCTCGAAACGCCCGGGAGCGAACTCGCCGCCAACTCGCTGGAATTTTTCATAATCGTCAGCCGTGAAGTGACCGTCGGGCCGCAGATCCAAGCCATCCTTCGCCATCCCCTCGAATTGCCGGGCGGCCACTTCTAGATCCACACCCCAAGGCCTGACTTTATACCAAACCTCTCCGAGGGCTCCATTGACACCGGACATGTCCCGGTCCCTGATTTTCTCCCATAAATTCTTCCCCAAATCCGGCCAGGCCTGCACGTCTTTGAAGTGGCCGGGCCGATCGGTAGCTTCTCGCGTGAAGGTGATCCCAAACGCGATCTCCGTGCGAGCAGCGGAGATCGCAACCTGGCAAAGATCGATGCGAGACAAGTTTGTTTGAAGGTCCGTAAGCTGCGAATCAGTCCAGCCGTGTCGGGCGATGCCCTCCCATATCACGGATTGAACACTCCACTCGATCGTCCGAATGAGCAAACCGTCGATCAATAACGGCCTGTTCCTAGCGATAAGATTTTCCAGGTCGATGATTCTGAGGCCATCCTGATAAGCTCCTTCTGCATCTCCTGCCGCCAATCGCAACCGAGCACGATCACCCGCAAAACCGCAGAAGCCGAGAAGTTTGACCGACGGAAACGGGATCGTCATCACGTTATGCCGACCCGGATGCAGATTGGCCGTCGGCCGCCCTAGCCCTTCCATGGCGAGATCGAAGCGGTCGGACAACGGCTGGGCCTTGACGAGAAGCGCACGAGCCACTTCGGGTTCGGGATCATCCGGACGTGGCGGATCGGCCAGTTGCCTGACATCACTGACCTTGCCCCGGGCCGGCTCCGGTTTCCAGAGCCGTTCGGTCTTTGAAATACCCGGCACATCCAACGAGGTGAACCTCGTGATTTCGTCCTTTGCCATCTCGCTCTTGAAGGTGGGATGTTCAAACACATCCTCAGCCGCAGGAGGCGGTGGCCCGAATGCGTCATCCAACGACACCGGCAGGCCCGCAGCCTTCAGCGAAAGAACCTCGGCATCGAAGCGACGCTCTCCCCACTCGTTCGCGATCCCGTAAAAGGCGGGAATCCCAACGACCACGAGAATCAGCAGCCCAAGCATCAGACGCTTGCACCAACGGCTGGTCAGCCGTTTCCAAAGCCATGGCGGGAGTTTCACGACGTGATATTGGCACCACACGACAGCGGGGAGCAATGCCGCTTTCCCTCCGGCTTACGTCTCTCCGATCACGGACCGACATTCGGAATCGTCCAAAGCGTATTGATGTCTTTCGAGGGGTTTGGCTTCCCATCCTCCTGGCCGGAGGGCCAGAGCGACCAGAGATCGGCCCCACCGCCCGGCTTGCGTTGATAGCGGATCGGCTTTCCATCCTGAGGATCGGCGGGCACGGCGGGCAGGAACTCCGGGACGACGGCTTGCAGCGATTCGGGAGTCGCGCCGTGTTTCAGGCGGTAGCGTTCGAGGGCGATGCCAGTGAGCGTCAGGGAGCGTTTTACTTCTTCGCCGACGACGAGTTTTGACAAGAGCATCAAACTATTCCGTGAGGATCCCAGGTCGATCCACCGCAGCATGGGTTCCTCGACCGCACCACTACTGTCCCTGCAATCCGCCACGGTGAAGGCAACCCCCGTATGCCTGTCAATCACCTCGGTTTTGAGCCGCAGGAGTTCATCTCCCGTTGCCGCCATCTCCAATCCCCAGGGACGCACGATCTCCCAACTCCGGCGCATTTCCTTCCCGTCCCCATGGACCAAGCCGTTTCCGAAGGCCTTCGCAGCCCCGAGCCAGTGGATGCCAGGGCGGAAATGTCCCGGATCGGCGTCGGCGTCACGAACCCGGCCGATGGAAGCCGCCACGTCCACGCGCAGGGCGGTGATAATGACCTTGTTGAAATCCATCTCCCCCACGCGGGCCTGGAGCTCCGCGAGCTGGCCATCGTTCCAGGCTCTGCGTGCGATTCCTTCGCTGATAGCCCGCCGGACCGAGTTATCCAGTAAGGAGAGAGCCGGTGCCGACATCGGCGTCACCCGTGCTTCCGCAAACCTGTGCTCAAGATCCAGAAGGTGCCGGACGTCCAAAAATGCGGACCCTGATTCACCGGCGGCGAGCTCCAACGTCACGCGATCCTCTGCAAACTTCGCCCACCTTGTAACGGCAATCGCCTTTTTTGAAACGGCCGAAAGCGCAAGATCTTCCGGCTTTCCGCCCGGATACCATCCGGCACGGGGCCGTTGCAGCGCATCCACAATAGCATCGAAACGAAGCGACAGGGGATGAACCAGCAGCAGTGTCTCCCCCGCCAGTTGCTCGTCAGATGCTCCGGCACGGGGTGATGCGAGCCATTTCCGAAAGTCCATCGGCGGGTTGATCTCTGGCACGGATTTCGATCTGGCATCCACATCCAAAATGCCGGGGATCTTCATGTGCCCGATGCCCTCCAAGCTATCCCGCTGAGCCAGTTCCCCCACCACCGCAGGGTGCTGGAAAAAATCCTCCTCCGGGGCAGGCAGCGGGCCGAAGGCCTCGTCTGCGGTCACCGGCATTCCCGCTGCTTTCAGGGCCGCGACATCGACCTCAAAGCGGTGCCGTCCCCACGCATCCGCAAGGACGTATGCCAGTACCGATCCGAATATCAGAACGAACGGACCTATGATCAAAAAGCGCTTGAAGCGGCGGCTGGTCAGCCGCTTCCAAAGCCATGGCGGGAGTTTCACACCCACGACGCTGCCCCAACCACAGGAGAGTTTCAATCTTCATCGAACGCGGTTCAACCGAGCTGTTCCGCGATCTCCTCAAGAGGATAGGTCAGGATCTCGGCCAGCGTGGGATGATACCACGGTGCCCGCAGCAAGTCGTGGACGGTGGCCTTCATGGCGAGGGGACCGGAGAAGCAGTGGATGAGCGCATCCGCCTGCACGCCGACGATTTCGGCTCCGAGGATGCGGCCCTTGGCGGGATCGGCGATGACTTTCACGTAGCCGTAGTTGGCATCCATCAGGATGGATTTTCCGTGATCGTTGAAGGGATAACTTGCGGAAAGGAACGGCGTGCCGCTCTCCCGCAGTTCCCGCTCCTGGAGGCCGATGGTGGCGAGGGGTGGATCGGTGAAGACAACTCCCAACAGCAGCGCGGGGTCGATGGGGTTTACCCCCTTGACCCCGAAGGCGTGCTTCGCGGCGATCTCGCCCTGGGCGACGGCGAGGTGGACGATGTCATGCGGACCACTGACATCACCGCCGGCGTAGATGGATTTGACGGAGGTCTGCTGCCACTGGTTGGTGACGATGCGGCCCTTGTCGCTGAGTGTCACCCCGGCGGCGGCGAGGTCGAGGCCGGCGGTGTTCGGCTCGCGGCCGAGGGCATTGAAGAGATGCGCGGCGCGGCGGGTGAGGGTCTTGCCGTCCTTGGTGAATTTCACGCTGACCCCGCCGTCGGTGGTGGCGATCTTGGTGATGGCGGTGCCAGTGTGGACATCGATCCCTTCGTCCTGGAACGCCTGTTCGACCACGGCGGCGGCTTCGCCCGAATTTTCCTTCAGCAATTGTCCGCTGCGCTGGATGAGGGTGACCTTGGAGCCGATGCGGCTGAGGAATTGCGCGAGTTCGCAGGCGACGATGCCGCCGCCGAGGACGATCACGCTGGCAGGGACGAAGTCGAGATCGAGAACATCATCGCTGGTCCAGAAGGGCGTTTCGGCAAGGCCCGGAAGCGGCGGGACGTTGATTTTCGAACCGGTGCCGATGAAGATCCTGTCCGCCCTGAGGCGGGTGCCATCGGCCAGCTCCACGGTGTCCGGCGCGGTGAAGCGGGCGTGACTACGATAAAGATCGTACTTCCCGCTTTCCAGTCCCTCCCGGCGGTAGTCGGCGAAGCTGGCGATGGTCTTCTTTTTCCAGCGGTGGAGCGCCTTCATGTCCACCTCTGCGGAAGGAATGCGGAGGCCGAAGATCGTCCCGTGGCGGGCGTGGTGAAGACGCTCGGCTGCGTAGATGAGGGTCTTCGAGGGCATGCAGCCGCGGAGGATGCAGAGCCCGCCGAGATCGCGGGCGCCATCGGCGATGGCGACCTTCCGGCCCAGGTCGGCGGCGGTGCGAGCAGCGGCGTATCCGGCGGAGCCGCCGCCGATGACGAGGAGATCGTAGCGTTTCATGGAGGCTGGCGGCGAGTGTCGATCCGCCCGGAACAATTGCAATGGCGCGATGAGATTTGGGAGTGAGTTCGGAAATCCGTTCCGCTAGAAAGCGGGCGTGAATGACGTCATCGAGCTCACCGGCCTGTCCAACGAGGAATTTTTCGCGCGCCATGCGGGTGCCGGGCGGGTGGGCCTGGTGGGTGGCACGGCCCTGATCGACCGCGCGATCTGCCGGGCGCAGCGCCATGTGAGCGATGGCAAGGCGTGGAGCTACTGGTCCCACGCCTTCCTGATGCAGGGCCCGCGCCATGACGGACACCACTGGGTGATCGAGTCGGACCTGGACATCCACCGCAAGCATATCCGCCTCGGCGTGCAGGAAAACCGGATGAACAAGTACCACGACGAGGAGCTCTACTCCACCGTGGCGGTACTCGACTTCGGCCTGACCGCGGAACAAACGGCCGCCATTCTAACCGAGGGCCTGAACCTGGTGGCGGATCGCACCCGCTACTCGCTGCGGGAACTACTGGGAGCCATGGTGGCGATGAAAAACCAGACAATGCGCGGGCGGACGAACGTACTGTCCCGTGAAAAGTCTCTGTTCTGCTCCGCGCTGGTGCGGCATCTGTTCCGCTCGGCGGAGGTCGACCTGACGCCAGGCCTGGATGTGAAACAAACCGCCCCCGAGGACCTGGCGCGATCGGTCGTGCCGCACACCACCTATCTGCTGAAGCGGGAGGTGGCGACCAGCCGCTTCAAAACGCTGAAGGAAAAATTGCGGACGCGCTGATCAGGCGATGTTGGTGAAGACCACCTGCACGTCGTCATCGTCCTCGACCTTGTCAAGGATCACCTGCACCTCGTCCATCTGGGCTTCGGTGAGTTCGACAGGGGTGGTGGGGATGCGCTCGAGGCCGGCTTTCTTGGTGGGGATGCCGAGGGCTTCCACCGCTTGGGTGAGCGAGGAGAAATCCGTGTAGGCACCAATCGCGCGGGCAAGTCCGTCTTCCACGCTCAGCTCTTCCAGCCCGGCGTCGATCAGGGCGAACTCGATCTCTTCCAGATCCATCTCCGGCTTCACTTCGAATTCCACCACCGCCTTGCGGGTGAACATGAAATCAAGCTGGCCGCTCTGGACGATCTGGCCGCCGTTCTTGTTGAAGATCGTCTTCAGGTTCACCACCGAGCGGTTGGTGTTGTCGGTGGCGCACTCGATGTAGAACAGGCTGCCGTGCGGGCCCTTGCCCTCGTAGTAAACTTCCACGATGTCGGCCGCATCGCTGCCGGACGCGCGCTTGATGGCGGCGTCGATCTTGTCCTTCGGCAGGTTCTGGGCCTTCGCATTGACGATCGCCATGCGCAGGGGGGCGTTCCCCGCCGGGTCCGGCCCGCCGTTCTTGGCGGCCATGGTGATGGCTTTGGAAAGCTTCGGGAACACCCGGGACATGGTGTCCCAGCGTGCTTCCTTGGCGCGGCGTCGGCATTCAAAGGCTCTTCCCATGGTCGTGCGTGAAAATCGGTTGGCCACCCATTGAAGCCAGCAAACGCCGGAGGGCAAGGCGGGAACGACGGAACAAGACCGGCTCTCCGGAATTTCAACCACAGATGAACAGGATGGACACAGATGAAGAGATCCGGAATTTGGGAGAATATTTCTTCCTGCTTTCATCCCTTCTGATCCATCTGCGTCCATCCTATTCATCTGTGGTTGTTTCTCTGAACTCACCGCTTTCTCGATTCGCCATTTACCATTCACGATTTTCGACTTACGCAGTCCCTGTGACCGCCCTCAAGCCCGCCCTGACCGGCCTGACTCCCGATGCTCTGGCCGATTGGCTGAAGGGCGAGGGCGAGCCTGCGTTCCGGGCCGGGCAGATCCTCGACTGGGTGTGGAAGAAAAAGGTCGGCTCGATCGAGGCGATGACCAACCTCCCGGCCCCGCTGCGGGCGAAGCTTTCGGAAGCCTTCCGCCTCCACGCCCTCGAAGAGGCCAAGACCCAGGGCGCGAAGGACACCACCCAGAAGTTCCTCTTCCGCCTGCACGACCACCGTTACGTGGAGAGCGTGCTGATCCCGGCAAACCCCGCGCTCTACGGCGAAAAGTCCGATCGCCGCACGCTCTGCGTGTCCTCACAGGTCGGCTGCGCCTACGGCTGCAAGTTCTGCGCCTCCGGCCTGGCAGGGTTCAGCCGGAATTTGGATGCGTCCGAAATCGCTGGCCAGGTCCTCGCCGCGGAGCAACTCTCCGGCGAGCGGGTGGACAATCTGGTTTTCATGGGCATGGGCGAACCGCTCGCCAACCTCGACAACCTCCTCGCCGCGATCAGCCTGATCACCGGGGAAAAGGCCCTGCACCTGGGTGCCCGCCACCTCACGATCTCCACCTCCGGCCTGGTGCCGCAGATCAAGAAACTGGCCGACCATCCCCAGCAGATCCGCCTCGCGATTTCCCTCCACGGTGCCACCGACGAGGTCCGCGGCCAGATCATGCCGGTGAATAAAAAGTGGGGGGTGGCCGAGCTGTTCGAGGCGCTCGATTACTGGAATTCGAAGAAAAAGCAGCACCTCACGCTCGAATACATCCTGATCGAGAACGTCAACGACGACCTTGAGCAGGCCCGCATCCTCGCCCGCCACGCCGCGCGCCTGAAGGCCAAGGTGAACCTGATTCCCTACAACACCGTCGAGGGCCTGGAGTGGAAACGGCCGAGCGAGGAACGCTGCCGCGCCTTCCGGGACATTCTCAAGAACGCGGGCGTGACCGCCATGCTGCGTCTGGAAAAAGGCCACGACATCGATGCCGCCTGCGGCCAGCTCCGGCTCAAGCAGGAGACCGAGGAAGGCATTATCGAGGCCCCCTCGAAACGCTGAACGGCACGACTTGCGGGCGGCATCCACGTCCGCTACAAGGCGGGCATGGATTTCGAAACGCTGTCAAAGTGGGCGGACGAGGAAGTGAAGGGCGTGCTCGCGGCACTGCCTCCGGAACTGCATGCCCCGTCAAAGAAGTGCTCGGTTTCCTTCGAGGAGCGCCCGGGGCGCAGCCTGCATGACGAGGAGCTGGAGGGCAGCGAACTGGGTTTATTCGAGGGGCCGGCCCTGAACGAGGAAAGTGGCGGCGGCGAGCTGCCGCGGGTGCGACTTTTCCTCTTCAATCTCTGGGAGTGGGTGGAAAAAGACGAGCAGGACTACCGGGACGAGGTGGGAATCACCTTCATGCACGAGCTGGGGCACTATTTCGGCTGGGAGGAAACCGATCTGGAGGAGCGGGGGCTGGAGTGAGAGTGAGCCGCCGCGGGTCTTGCATGGCCGGATTTCCCGACTAAGTTCGCCCGGACATGGGTCGCCGAGCCGTCATTATCAAAGCCGCCACCGTGCTGATCGCGCTGTGGTTGGTGGTCTGGGGCATCCGCAGTTGGGCCGGATCGCGCCGCATTTCCGTGGAAATGATCGACAAGGAGGTGGCCGCCGCGCATTTGGACGATTGGTCCGGAGACCATCCGAGCAATGCCACCGAGGCTGCCCGCCGCGACAAGGAAGTGCGCCATATCGCGGGGCTGGTCAACCGGCTCGATTTCCGCGAGCGGCAGAAGAACCGCAACGAGCGCCTGGACGAGAAATTCTACCAAAAGCTGGATCCGGAAGAGCGGAAGCTGTTCGTGGATCTGACCATCCGCGAGACGATGGACACCTTTGTCACCGCACTGGACACGATGCCGGCCGACCAGCGGCGGAAGTTCGTGGATGACGCCCTCCGCGACCTGGCCAAGGGCAAAACCGAAGCCGAAATGCAGAAGACCCGCGAGCTGGGCGACAACCTGGTGGAACGCGCCGGCCAGGAAGGCACCCGCGCCTATTTCGAAAAGGCCAGTGCCGACACCAAGCTGGACTTGGCACCGCTGATGGATGCCATGAACGACCTGCTGAAGGGGATGCATGACGGCCCCCGCTGATGCTCCCATGAAATCCCGCGGCTTTACCCTGGTCGAACTGCTGGTGGTCATCCTGATCATCGGCGTGCTGGCCGCCATTTCCTACCCGGTGATCCGGGCGAGTGTGGCGAAATCGAAGCAGGCCACCTGCCTTTCCAACCTTCGCAACGTCGGCGTCGGCTTGGAAAGCTACCTCCAGGACCACAACCGGGTCATGCCGATGCTGGCCGCCGGACGTTCCTCCAAGACGGATGACACGAAGGTGCTGGAGACCGAACTGGCCCCCTACCTCACGAACCCCGATGTTTTCCACTGCCCGGCGGATGCGAAGGAATTCACCAAGAGCGGATCAAGCTATCTGTGGAACACGGTCGAAAGCGGCCTGCCGGAGAACAAGCTCAGTTTCCTCGGACTGACCGGGGATACCCAGCGGATCCCGCTGGTGGCCGACAAGGAGGCCTGGCACCCCGGCCCCATGAGCACCAACATCCTGTATGCGGACTTGAGCGCGTCCAGGGACCTGCGTTTCGTCACCCAAACGCCTTGATCATGGACGCCACCCCGATGCTGGACGTCCGCGGCCTGTGGAAGAAATTCAGTGGCAAGCCGGCCCTGGAGGATCTTTCCTTCGCCGTCCGCAAAGGGGAAATCTACGGCCTTCTGGGTCACAATGGTGCCGGCAAAAGCACCACGCTTGGGATCATCCTCGGGATGGTGGAGCCGGATGCCGGCGGCGTGACGATCGGTGGCCATGACGTACAGCGCGAGCGCGCCAAGGCCCTGCGCAAGGTCGGTGCAATTTTTGAGGCTCCTGCTTTCTACGAGTACCTCAGCGGCTGGGAAAACCTGCGTCAATTGATGGCCTATTCCGGTGGCTTTGACGAACCGCTGGCCCGCGAGGTGGTGGAGCGCGTGGGTCTTTCCAAGCGGATCCAGTCGAAGGTTCGTACTTACAGCCACGGCATGCGCCAGCGCCTGGCCCTGGCCCAGGCCCTGCTGCCGGAGCCCGAGGTATTGCTGCTGGACGAGCCCACCGACGGTCTCGATCCGGAGGGCATCCGTTGGTTCCGAGAATTCATCATGGGCCTGCGGGCCGACCGCGGAATGACGGTGCTGTTCAATTCCCACCTGCTGGCCGAGGTCGAGCAGATGTGCGACCGCTTCGCGATCCTGCGCGAGGGCAAGCGCGTGCACGAGGGGCCGATCGGCGATCTTTCCGAAGGACCGCCGGTCTTCAACGTCGATCTGGAGCCCTGGGGCACGGCCTGTGGGCTGGTGTCAGCCCGCGGCGGCGAAGTGATCGCCCCGGGCCGGATCTCGCTGCCGCGTGCGCTGGATCCCGCCGCCTTCGTGTCCTGCCTCGTCGGATCCGGCGTGCAGGTGCGGGCCTTCGCGCCGGTGCGCCGCTCGCTGGAAGACCTTTACATGGAAATCCGCCTCCATGGCACCGTCGTCGACCCACACGCCCTCGACCGATGATCTTCTTCCAACAACTGCGCGGCGAACTCCGCAAGCTCTTCGGCCGGCCACGGTCATGGATGGGCTATGGAGCCTTCATCATTCTGGAGGCGGTGATTCTTGGCGTCTACAAGCTCGATTCGATCCAGAAGGACGGCCATGAGCTGATCGAACGCAACGGCCTGGAGTTCCAGAACTACTACAGCTCCCTCTCGATGACATTCATGATGATCCTGCTGAGCATGTTCACGCTCGGCTCGATCTTCTTCGCCCTGGTGGGAGGGGATATCGTCGCCAAGGAGAGCGAGGATGGAAATCTCCGACTGATCTTCTCCCGGCCGGTCACCCGCTTCCGGGTGTTGCTGGTGAAGTATCTGGCAGTCGCCTTCTACACGTTCACGTTCGTCTTCATCGTCGGCATCAGCGGCTATTTGATGGCCGTGGCCGCGACCGGCTGGCAGGGGGGGCTGCTGGTGGTGCAGCCGCTGATGAAGGTGTTCGCGGCATTTCCAACCTGGAGTGAAGGCGCTTCACGGCTGGCGGTCGCGGCGATCGGCCTGGGTGTGAGCATGATCACGCTATCGTCGATTGCGTTCATGTTCTCCTGTTTCCGGATCAAGCCGGCGGCGGCGAGCATCGTGACCCTTTCGATCCTGTTCGTGGACATGATTCTGAAGGCGATTCCGTTTTTCATGCCCTACGAGGAATGGTTCATCACCTGGCGGATGAGCGCGTGGATCTTCCTGCTCGAAAAACACATCGACTGGGCCAAGATTGTGGAAAGCTACACGCTGCTCGCCGGCCTGAACGTGACGATGTTCGTGATCGGCTGGCTGGCCTTCCAAACCCGGGATTTCAAGACCTGACGGACACGAAAAAGCCGGAGCCCACACTGCGAAACTTCGGCTTCCAACAAGCTTTGCCCTCCCGTCAATTGGCGAAATCGGCGTCTTTTGTCTTCGATCCCGCAGGGATGGTAGAACATAGCCGGAGCGTCGCGCAGCGACCTCCGGATGATGGCCTTCCTTATTTTCCACCGACCCCGAAGGGCGTCGCACCAGGCGGACCAGCTCTTGAAGCGTCTCCCCCTTACGCCGACTAACGCCAGGAACTTCTCCGCCCTCCCGGCACTCCCTCCGGGGTGCATCGATAAAGGCGACCCAACCCCGGGTGGCGCTCGCCAAAGCTCGCTGACCCGGGGCTAAGTTCCGTGATCCCCTTCGGGATCAAAGAATCCAAACATCTCAAGAAATGAACTCAGGCGATCGCCTCAAGAGCCGCGGTCAGCGGCAGCTCGTGGGCGAGGGCCACCTGCTCGTAGGTGAGCTTGCCGTTGGCGGTGTTGATGCCTTTCACGAGGTCGGGGCGGACTTGGCACGCGGCGCGGAGGCCCTTGTCCGCGATGAGCATGGTCCACGGGTGGGTGACGTTGTTGAGCGCCTGGGTGGCGGTGCGGGAATAGGCACCGGGCATGTTCGCCACGCAATAGTGAAGCACGCCCTCCTCCTCGTAGGTGGGATCGTCATGGGTGGTCGGGCGGGTGGTTTCCGAACAGCCGCCCTGGTCAACCGCGATGTCCACGAAGACGCTACCCTTTGGCATGAGGCGGAGCATTTCGCGGGTGATCAGCTTCGGTGCCTTGGCCCCGGGAACAAGCACGGCTCCGATCACGAGATCCACGCGAGGAAGCAGCTCGGTGAGGTTCGCCTCATTCGAGTAAACGGTGTGGGCGCCATCCATGGTGATGTCCAGGAACCGCATGCGCTCGAAATCCACTTCAAGAATGGTGACATCCGCGCCGATGCCGGTCGCCACGCGGGCGGCATTCACACCCGCGGTGCCGCCGCCGAGAACGACCACGCGGCCGGGAGCCACTCCCGGAACACCACCGAGCAGGGTGCCGCGACCGCCGCGATGCTTCGCGAGGTGATAGGAGCCGACAATGGCCGACATGCGACCGGCGATTTCGCTCATCGGTTCGAGCAGCGGCAGGCGGCGGTTCACCTCGATCGTTTCATAGGCGATGGCGGTGCAGCCGGTGGCGAGAAGCCCTTCGGTAAGAGGCTTGCTCGCGGCCAGGTGGAGGTAGGTGAACAGAAGATGGTGGGGCTTCAGCAGGGCGAGTTCGGAAGCCTGCGGCTCCTTCACCTTCACGATCATCTCGGCCGCAGCGAAGACTTCCTCCGCCGTGTCGAGAATTTCGCCGCCGACGGCCGCATACTGCGCATCGATGTAGCTGGCCCCTTCGCCGGCCCCCTTCTGCACGACCACGCGGTGGCCGCGCTTCACCAATTCCGCGACCGATCCGGGGATCATGCTGACGCGGTTCTCCTGAGCTTTGATTTCTTTCGGAACTCCAATGACCATGGGCGCGAACTAGTTTACCACCGGGGCGTTGGCTAGAGGAATCGACCCGCTGGGCAAAAAGTGGCCATTCCTGAACTTTTTGCCTATATCCAACATTTTCGAATCTCCGCTGAAAGAATGGGGGCAAACCGGAACGAACTGCATACTTTTATGATTCGAAGTCTTCTGTTCTGCCTGCTTCTGGCTCCAATTTGCCATGCGGCTTCACCAACACCGACCGAAATTGCCGCCTCGGCGCTCGTTCAGCGGGTCGTGGCCGGACAAGCCGCCAAATTCTCGGTGGAGGAAATTTCTCCAGCCGAGGGCAAGGATGTCTTCGAGATCGAGGACGGCACCGACGGTAAAATCGTGTTGCGGGGCAACAATGGCGTCTCGATCGCCTCTGCCCTCGGCCACTACCTGAAGACCCGCGCCAAGTGCCACCTGTCGTTCTGCGGGGATCAGATGAACCTGCCGGCCACGCTGCCCACGGTCGGCGCGAAGGAGCGGATCGTGAACACTTTCCAGC
>Ga0265327_10003887_pt1 | contig 13752 bp, 15 predicted proteins | sample 41621metaG_FD_202089 | JGI IMG/M metagenome (GOLD analysis project Ga0265327, IMG submission 202089) | Rhizosphere microbial communities from Carex aquatilis grown in University of Washington, Seatle, WA, United States - 4-16-21 metaG | ecosystem: Host-associated > Plants > Roots > Rhizosphere... | reverse complement strand
CATCTTTATGGAAAAAAAATAACAAAACCATTTCGTAAAATGGGTCATGTAACAGTATTATCCAACACTATTGAAGAAGCAACAAAAAAAGCTGAATTGGTCAAACAAAAATTAAAAATAAAAAGCTAGTAATGGAAAAACCTCAAGTAAGTATCATCATGGGCTCCGATTCGGACATGCCCATCATGAAGCAAGCGGCTGAATTATTAAAGGAATTTAACATTCCTTACGAAATAACAATTGTTTCGGCACATCGCACTCCAAAACGATTATACGACTTTGCAAAAAATGCTCATAAAAAAGGCATACAGGTTATTATTGCAGGAGCTGGAGGCGCAGCGCACTTACCTGGAATGGTTGCAGCCATTTCTCCCCTTCCCGTTATAGGTGTGCCCATAAAATCCTCAAACTCAATTGATGGTTGGGATTCTGTTTTGTCAATCTTACAAATGCCCGGTGGCGTGCCGGTAGCAACGGTAGCTTTAAATGGTTCAAAAAATGCAGGGATTTTAGCTGTACAAATACTTTCAGCTGGTAATAAAAAGTTATTGACAAAAATGCTCAACTATAAAAACAAATTGAATTTGGATGTATTGGAAAAAGTAAAAGCACTTAATAAAAAGGAATGATTATTTTAAAAAGGAAGAAAAAAATCAATATGAAAATTTATTACGAATATTCATTTGATTATTTTGCCATCTTCCATCACAATGATGCGGTGAGTGTTTTTCGCAAATACTTCATCATGTGTTACAACCAATAATGTTTGGTGTTGTTGCTCTGCCAATTCTTTAAAAATATCAAAAACAATTTGCCCATTTTTCTTATCGAGATTTCCAGTTGGCTCATCGCACATAATAATGCTCGGGTCATTAATTAATGCACGGGCAATGGCTACACGCTGTTTTTCTCCACCTGATAATTGATTGGCTTTTTTGTCGGCTAATTTTTGAATGTCGAGACTTTTTAATCTTTCCATTGCACGCACCCTTAATTCTTCTTCTGGATATTTTTTCAACTTCAACCCTGGAAGCATCACATTTTCGATTACAGAAAACTCTGTCAATAAATAATGAAATTGAAATACAAAACCTATTTTTTCGTTGCGAACAACAGCCAGATCTTTTTCTTTTTTGCCACGCATCCATTCATCGCAAATTTTCAATTCTCCTACATAATCGGTATCCATTGTTGAAAGGATATATAACAACGTTGATTTTCCGCAACCCGATTTTCCTGTAATGGAAACAAACTCTCCTTTGCTAATTGAAAATGTAATATCCTTTAATACTTCAATTGTAACTGGATCGTGAAAGCTTTTACAAATTTTATTGGCTTCAAGTAAAATAGTATCGTTCATCTTATTTCCCCCTGATAATAATAACCGGATCTATTTTACTTGCTTTTCTGGCAGGAGCCCATCCGGCAAAGTAAGTTGTAACAAGTGAAAATGTTGAACCAATAATATAAAAAACCGGGTCATAATTTATAGGATATGTTTTTATTGTAGGAAGTGCTGATGTAACAAATGGAATTTGATCGATTGCAAGTGATAACAAAAATCCGAAAATAAGTCCTAACGCCCCTCCAAAAATTCCAATACTTAGGGCAATTACTATAAAGATATTATTTACGTCAGATCCTGAGAATCCTGTTGCTTTAAGAATGGCAATTGAATCCATCTTCTCATAAATCATCATATTTAAAATGTTATAAATACCAAAACCGGCTACAATTAATAAAACAATTCCTACTAAATAAGAGATGAGAGTTCGAATAAATGATCCTGTTTCGTATTGCGAATTTGCCGTTTTAAAATCTTCCGTATCTACCTGAAAAAGTTGAGCATATTCTATAGCCAATGGTGATGCCTGATTGATGTCATGAAGTTTAATTTGAATATCTGTAATATAATTATTGGGCTTACCCAAAATTTTTTGTGCAGTAACGATTGATGCATAACTCTGAACCTTATCAAGTGCCTGCAAACCTGACTGGTAAAAGCCAACCACTTTTAAAGTGAATCGTTCTTGGTTAACAGTTGTTACCTGAATCACATCACCAATATTCACTAATAATTTTGTTGCCAAGCCACTTCCTAAAATAATGCTATTGGGTACATTCTTAATATCTAGGGGATTCCCATTTATTACATAATCACCAAAATGAAATAAGGTATTTTCTTCTTGTACATCTATACCATTTATGATTCCGGTTATATCCACTGCACCGTCATTAAAAAATACAGGTGCTGTAATTTTTGGAGCAATTCCTTTTACTCGGTTATCTTTTTTTAAAGTTTGAATAATTGCACCAGAATTATAAATTTCTTGACGGCTGCTACCTGATTTAATCGAGCGAATAAAATTATAGCCATTTTTAAATTCACTGGAAATATTCACTGGTTGATGGGTATTAGGTTTAATATCATTGTACAATCTCACATGTGCAGTTCGGTTCATCATCAAACCATCAAGCAGATCATTCAAACCAGCCATAAAACTTAATAATGCGATGAACATGGTGATACTAAATGTTACACCAATTGCAGCAACTAAAGTTTGTTTCCAACGTGCCAATAAAAGAGATTTGGCAATTCTTACAATTAATGGAAGGCTCATTGAATAAGTTTGTAAATCATATCATTTACAGATAACCCACTTTTGATTTCTACTTTCTGATAATCCTTCAATCCTGTAACAACTTTACGTAGTTCATCTTTTTTTATCATCACTGTTGAATCATTAATGAGATAAGAGCGCGGAATAGTGAGAACTTTTTCTTTTGTAAAAATAATGATATTAGCTTCAATCGTTAAGTTGGGATAAAGCACAGGAGGTTTTGTATCAAAGTATGCTTTAACTGTAAATGATCTGGATGACTCATCCATTAAAGGTTCAATTTTTTGAACAGAAGCTTTAAATATTTCACCTTTGTAACTGTCCATTGTCAATAAAACTTTTTGCCCAACACGAATACGTGCAATATCAAATTCATCCACTTTCAACTCAATCAAAAATTCAGAAGCATCACCTATAATAGCAACAGGATTAATTGTATTTGCTATTTCTCCATTTTCTTTCAAAACTTTATAAACAATGCCTGAAGCTTCAGCTTTGATGATATAATCATCTTCAATAGAGGTACTGATTTTCAAATTTGTTTTCGATTGATTGGAAGCAAATTCCAATTGTCTTTTCAAATCGCTATATCGGAGTTTTGCAACTTTAGCATTTGTATTGGAATTGGAATAGGCGAGTTGCTTTTGTTCAAGATCATTGCTACTGCCAATGCTTTGCGACCATAAGTTTTTTTGTCTCATCAATAGCAATGAATCATTTTTCATTTTATTTAATGAGAATTCTAATGTTGCTTTTGCTTCATTCAATTTATCTGCATTTGCATAAATGGTTGAATTCACTTCATTCAATCTTGCATTGAGTGCATTGAGCTTCGAAGTTTCATTTAATACTTTCATGAGCGCATCTCCCTTTTTTATAGTATCTCCTTCCGTAACATAAATCTCTTCTATCAAACCATTAACTGTTGAATATACTTGATATTGATTTTTACCTTTCACAACACCTGATGCATATACAGATTCTGAAATATTTTCGATTATTGGATTGGTTTTTTCGGTATTTTTTTTGCAAGAAAATGTTAAAAGAATAGATAAGATAAAAATGAAGTTCTTCATAAATATTTCTAAAACTTATAATACAATGCCGTTTCACCGGTTATATTTACCTGATTAAAATTGTCATAGAATGCATAACCGGTCATCAGATTTAATCCAATTCTTTTGACAATAATTATTTCAATTCCGAAACCAATCCCATTATTAAAATAATTTGTTTTCACTCTATTAACAGTCGGATCTGTTTTGCTAGGATCGTATGTATAAACCAGTTGAGAATTGTAATAATAATGATTGCCTTCATATAGATATAAACTCGAAATTTTATTCTTTATAAGTTTATAAATAAATGTTATTCCCAAACTATAACGATCTAGTTCAGCATCGTGATAGGGGGCAAAATTTAATTGTACACCATACTTAGAAGGCATGTAACGGTATGACAAACCATAACCTGTTATATACCCAGCACCAGCACCTATTGCGTGTCTGAAATACGTATCGGTTGTATCTGTATTTATATTTTGTGCATAAATTTCAAAAAAGCTGACAGAGAAAAAAAGCAAACAACAAATCTTTAAACCTTTCATTTCTTTATATCTTAAACTCATTCAAGATTTACCAAAATACATTTATTTTTTTGCAGTAGTTTTTATTGCCCATTCAATTACTTGAATGCACATTGCATAAGCCAATGCTTCGTGATCGGGAGCCTGCAAAATAGCTTCCGCAACTTTTTTCTTATCTATCCCTGTACCCAGATTTATTGGAAGTGATATAGGTAATTGTGATTTTACATCATCAATTTCTTTTATCAGTTCATAGCCATGTTGTAACTCAAATGAAGTACCACTTTTCTTCTCAATTGTTCTTACCAACTTGTACAAACTCTTTAACATGAGTGCTGTGAGTACCTGCTTATGTTTCGGGCCTTCATCTGTGAGTTGTTGTATTGCCCATATTTTTTGAGTTTTATCAGATATCATGAGGTTGACTAATTCATCTGGATTTCCAACTAATATAGCGACATCATTTTTGGGTTTCGATTTTGAATTTACTTTAGCCATTGTTAGGATTTATAGATTGAATAAAAAAGAGGCGATACTTTCTAAATATCACCTCTATGTTTTTATTATTTTGTTAAATATTGTTTACCATTTACGGATATAGTTTTGCAATGAATGATGCTATAACTCACTGAAGCTACTTCACCCTCTTTTAAAGATTTCTTCATTCCGCTAAACGAAATTTGAGTCCCCACGGCTGCAATCTTTTCAATTTGTTTTGCAATTTGAGGCGACACTCGGAGAATAGTTTTATTATCGAGTATAAAACCATTAACATTTTCTTTATTGTCTTTTTGTAATTCGATTATTTTACCATTTCCATTAATAAATTCTTTTGATGGTTCAATATTTTTTGAAACTAAAGGAACATTATTTATTGTCATTCCATCACTTATAATGCTTACAAATTTTATTTCTTTTGGCATCAAAGAGTCTGAACATTCGGCTCCATTTACAGTAATTGTACTACCGGTTTTCAAAGCCTTTGTAAGTTGCTCGCCCATATGTGTAGGGAACTTTACCAAAATTCTTACAGTACTCGTTTGTAAATAAAAACCATCATAAATAAAATTCTCATTATTAGCCCATGTTCCTACCAGCCCTTTAAAGACCTTTATTTCTTTCAATGTCTCCTTTTTGTGCTTTGATTTCTTGTGATCTTTTTGAGCAATGCTTGAAAATGAAATAGCTATTAAAAAAGCCATTGCTGATGTAACAATAATTTTTGATCTCATGTTCTTTAAATTTAAAATTGTGTAATATTTTTTGAATTTCAGCAAAGTGCATAGCAAATTTTTAGTGTTATATAACTTTTATGAAATGTCATATACATCTATGCTTTTACCAGCTAATTATTAGATAACAGCTGTTATTTGACTTGTCAAGAAATTTTCAAGTCCCATTTGAGTAATTTGTGCACGTTGTATTTCTGCCCAATCAACATGACCTTCTTCCATTTTAAGTATCTTAGTTAAAAGATCTACCGTTCCTTGGTCATCCACTTCACGAGAAAGTTTGATGGCATCATTATACGATCGCACGGCACTAAGTTCATCGCTATTATCATTAGCAATCATTTCTGAAACTGTTTTACCAATTTTCATCGGATTAAGTTTAGAAACTACCGGCAGGCCTTCCAAAAAAATGATGCGTTCAATTAACCATTCGGCATGATGCATTTCATCCATTGCTTGTTTTCTTATTGCCATATGAAGATTATTATACCCCCAATTTTCACACATCTCAGAATGTACCATGTATTGATTGATAGCCGTAAGTTCATCTGCTAATAGTGAATTGAGAACGGTCAATAATTTTTTATTTCCTTTCATTTTGTCTTTTTTTAAATTTATCAAATCGATAAATTATTGGAAACAAAGTTGATTATGAAATGAGAGATATGAGTTACATAATATTTGATAAAAGTTTCATTATTCACACTTTTATAAATCTAAAGATGCGTGTTTAGAAATAACCTAAAGTGCTTCTTTTATGATTGATTTTTCATTTACATGTAGGCTTTTTAAAATATTGACTACAGCTTCCATCATTGGCGGAGGTCCACATACATAAAAGAGTCTGTCTATTCCACAATTTGATTGAATAAAATCTTCTGTGATTTGACCAGTAGCATACCCGTCCAATCTTTCATCAGATAATATATTTATAAAATTTGTACCCAGCAATTTTCTAAATTCTTCTTCGAGTATGATGTCAGCTTTTGTTTTATTGGCAAAGATGAGTTTGTTATTTCCTATTTCATTTTTTGAATGAAGATACCTGAAGATGGAAATGAACGGAGTAATCCCTGCCCCACCTGCTATAAATACACCTTCACCTTTGTAAGCTATTGCTCCAAAAATATCATTCAAAATCAACTCATCATCTTTCTTAAGTTGCAACAATTCGTTAGTAACACTTTTATGTGAAGGATAGGTTTTAATAGTAAATTCGAGATAATCGCTTTCAGGAAGACAAGTAAAAGTAAATGGATTCTTTTTGTCTTTCCATCCAACTTTATTTATTGTAACCTCTGTGGCTTGTCCTGGTGTGAAACTGTAGTTTTTTGGTCTTTCTGTTACAATTTTCAGCACGTCATGATTAACTTTTTCAATTGATCTTATTTTTACAATATGCTGCATGATATTTTGGGTTTAGAGAAAGTTGATATATAATTTTATTCGACAATAATTATTCCAACCATCTTGTCGTGAATTTCACAATGGTATTTATAAGTACCTTTTTTAGTAAATTTATAATTAAATACCTTTCCACATTTTAATTTGCCGCTATCAAACAGGGATGAATCACTTTTAATGGTATGAGACCACCAATCTTTATTTACCCATGTAACAATGGTGTTTACAGGAACTGTAATGCTTCCGGGTAAAAAATTATTAGATCTGATTTTTATAATGCCTATTCCGTGAGTTTTCATACCTGTATTCAAGTCGTGATTCATACTAATAGTCATACAACTTGAGAACAAATTGATCATTAAGATAACTATAAATAATAAAAAGAATGATTTCAATAAGAATATGGGCTTACGTTTCATAGTCTAGTTTTTTAGTGCTTTATTTTCTTCTTTGATTCTAACATACAACATGATTGCATTGAACAGGGAGAATGTAATTGCTGTGTAATACAAATGAAACACCATTGGAATAATTGCAATTTCTGCTATTACAATAATGTAATTAGGATGTTTAAAATATTTGTAAGGTCCGTTTGTTATTAAAGGTGCATTTGGAATCCGATAAATTTTTGTGTTCCAAAAGTTCCCTAATGATAAAATAACCCAAACTTTAAATGCAAGAAGAATAAAATATAGAATAAAAAAATATAAGCTGAAAGGAGTTTCTTGTATAGTGAAATATTCAAATATCATTGAAAAGATAAATGATATGTGAAGTGCAACGATAAAAGGATAATGGCCTTTCCCATATTCTACAGCTTTATTTTGCAACAACCATTTTTCATTCTTTGTTGAAAGAAGTAATTCTACAATTCGCAACAGAATGATATACGATATAAATAGAATAAAAACCATTTAATTGTTATGCATTTGAAGTAAAACCATTTCACTCGAAAAACCCGGCCCCATTGAAACCATTAATCCATAGCCATCTTCAAACCCTTCTGAATAAAACTTTTCCAAAACATATAATACGGTAGGACTGCTCATGTTGCCATTATCATTCATTACCTCTCTAGTATTCTTTAAAAAATCACCTTCCACATGTAAAGTTTCTTCGTAAGCCGTTAATATTTTTTTTCCCCCGGGATGAAAAATAAAATTCTTTATATCAGAAATTTTTAATTGCTGCTTTTCTAAAAAAGCTGTTACATCGTTATTTATATTTTTAGAAATAATCGTTGGAATATCTTGCGAAAACAACACTTTAAATCCGGTATTTAAAAACTCCCAACCCATCACATCTAGAGTATCATAATACAATTTGCTTTGTGTTGCTATAAACTTGATAGTATTTTTAGTTTTGTTTTTATGATTCTCTCCCTTAACAATAAGTGCACATACACCATCGGCAAATAAGCTTGATCCTATGAAATTACTTTTACTAAAATCATTTCGTAAAAAAGTTAAGGAACATAACTCCACAGCAATCAGCAACACAACTGCATCTGGATTAGCCTTAGCTAAGACACTTACTTTTGAGAAACCTGAAACCCCTCCTCCACATCCCAACCCAAAAACAGACATGCGATTGATATTTTGATTGAGTCTCATTTTGTTAATAATGAGCGCATCCAAGCTGGGAGTAGAAAGTCCAGTGGTTGAAATAAAAATAATATCTGTTATTTCTTCCTTATTAATTTGTGCTGATAAAATACATTCTTCAATTGCTTTTACTGAATATTCAAGAGAAAGTTTGATGTATTCCGCATTCTGTTCCTCAAATGTATGTGGCGATAAATAATAATCGAGTGGCTTACAAAAATTTCTTGTCTTTATTTCTGTGTTATCAAAAGCACTCATCATTCTTTCCACTTGCGGAAAAGAGGGTGAGAATAGATCTTTTGCACACTGCTTTACTTTTTCTTGATCAACTTTAAATGGGAAATCTATTTTTGATATAGAGGCTAAAAATGACATAGTTTATTAAATTGAATATTAGTGTTTTATAAATGATGATGATTTAATTGATTACTTCTTCCACTTGATTTGCTAAATAATTCTCCAAATTCATTTGAGTGATTTGAACGCGTTGTTTTTCTGCCCAATCAACATGACCTTCTTCCATTTTAAGAATCTTAGTTAATAGGTCAACAGTTCCTTGATCATCTGCTTCACGTGAAAGTTTGATCGCATCATTATAGGATTTTACAGCACCAAGTTCATCAGTACTATCATTTATAATCATTTCTAAAACATTTTTACCAATTTTCATCGGATTTAGTTTTGAAACTACAGGTATTCCTTCTAAAAAAATGATTCGTTCAATAAGCCACTCGGCATGATGCATTTCATCCATTGCCTGCTTTCTGATTTCTAAATGAAGATTATTGTATCCCCAATTTTGGCAGATTCCAGAATGTACCATGTATTGGTTAATAGCTGTAAGTTCATCTGCTAGCAGAGAATTTAGAACGGTAAGTACTTTTTTATTTCCTCTCATTTTGACACTTTTTACATTTATCAAATTGATAAATTATAGGTTAAACAAATTTGTGGTTAGAGAACTGGATATGTGTTGTATAACTTTTAAAATAATTTACATTATTCACATATTCTAGATATTGAATTTGAATTGAAGAATTGGACATATTCTAAAATATTTATCGTTTAAAATGGATATCCAAAAGCAATATTGAAGATCATTTCTGAAAATTTAAATTGATCAAGTACCCATCTTTGTCCTTCCGGCAACCATGGCTTCCTTGCAGGAATACCAATATCCAGTCGCAACACAAAAAAGTTGAGATCAACTCTTAAACCGGCACCATAACTTGCGGCAATTTCTTTGATAAAACGTGTGCCGTTAAATTCTGCACCCGGCAATTCAGTTTGTTTTTTATTGATCCATACATTTCCTGCATCGGCAAAAAATGCACCTCTAAATACACCCACAATCGGGAAACGATATTCCAAATTTGCTTCTAATTTTATTTCACCACCTTGTTGTAAAAAGAAAATATTTTTTAAACTATCAGGTGGAGCATACGATCCGGGGCCAACAGAATATGCTGGAAATCCTCTTAAACTATAAGCACCACCAGAAAAAAATTGTTTAACAAATGGCATGGTGGAAGAGTTTCCGTAAGGCAAGCCCCAACCGGCAATAAAACGAGAGGCGATCATTGTTTTTTCACTTAGATGAATATAATCCCGCACATCAATATCTAGTTTTGCAAATTGCGCAAAGTTTATTCCGAATATTTTGGAAGGATTATCTGAAGAAGATTTTGCTCCTGAAATTAATGACAATGTGTTTCCAGCAAGCTCAGCATTTCCATTAAAATACACCTGATTTTTTTTTAGTTTTTTTAGTTGTTCGTTGTAAAAAAATGAATAAGCAATACCTGCAATAAATTGTTCTTCGAATCTTCGTTTCAATAAATTATTGCTATTAATTAAATCATTAAAAAGTTGTGATTTATTGTAAATATTATAATAGTTGATACTTACCAAACTTAAGTCATGGTCAATAGTGCGGGATTGTTTCCATTTATAACCATACGTAAACTTAAATGAATTCAGATCGAAATATCCAACACGACTCAGAAAACTATAATCTAAAATAAATTTTGTACGCGGAACAAAATTACTGTTTTCATTTATCTTGAAAGGAGCCATAAATCTTGGAATGTAAAGTTCAATACGCGGATCAATCTCATAAGTATATTGTCCTTTATACATTCCACTTAATTGCGTTTCAAATGAACTCCGCAAATTATAAATCATGAGTTCAGCACCTTTAAATGCATTGCGATTTCTTAAACTAAATACAAGAGCGGGGCCGATAAAATTGTTTGATTTTGAAACACCTTGCATTTCTACACTCATTGATTTTTGTGGAAGTGGCGTAAGAAAAATATTTGCTAATAACCATGTGCTTGAAATCGTATCTTTATCAGTAATGCGCACATTGACGAACTTAAACACACCAAGTCCGTTCAAGCGATTGAGTGTTAAATTATGTTTTTGTCGGTTATAAATTTGATTACTTTTCAGAAAGACAGAACGCAAAATGGGTGTCGGTTTGATGTACCCGGTTTCGTCATCGTAATTTACCGAATCAATTATTTCTTTATGCTTGCTTGACGAATCTTTTCCAAGTTTGTACTCAGGATAAACATTCACTTCAGCTATTCGATAGATCAACTTCGATTTTTCGGGTGTTTCTGGTTTTAAGGTAATATATAAACGTAGTTTCCCTTTACCCAAAGTAGTATCCATTTTAAACAGAATATTTTCAGGATTGAAATAGTAAAAACCATGTTGTTTCAGACGACCATCAATGCGGGTTCTTTCCAATAAAAGCACATCTAGATCATAACGGTTATCTTTTTTTAGCAATGATTTATTTTGTGACGCGGTGATATTTTTACTTAAAGCATCCGTATCCTTTAGGAAAATAATTTCATCAAATTTGTATGGTTCGTATAAAAATATCTTATAAGTGATTGAAGTTGTTTTTCCATTTTTACTTTCAACAATTTCAGACTGACTATATGAATTAAAAAATCCCATATTGTACAATTTTGCATCAATTGCTTTTGATACAAGCGTTGGATCGACCATGCTTTTGTATACAGCAGGTTCACCAACTTTTGTTTTCAGCCAATGTTTGAAACCTGTTTCTTTTGTGGTTGTACCGGCAATATCATAAACCCATAAGAATGGACGTGAAGCAAGTATTTTTGTGTTCGGTTTTGGTCTGATCAAATCTTTTATTTCAGACACAACAATATTTTGATCCGTAATCTTTTTAGCCGCTATCACTTCAACTTTTGCACCGGTATATAAACTTTCATCTTTAGGAACATATTTAAGCGCAGTGCAACTGGCAAAAAGCATCGTGGTTAATAAAAATCGATATGGATGAATACGATTCATTTTTTTCTATTTTGTTTCTTCTTCTTTTTTAGGATTTAAAAACAATTCATTCAATGAATCAAAATCTTTTGTATAAATAATTCCCACACCTGTTTTGTAAAGCATGCCGTCAATAATTCCTTCATATTGATTTTCTCTGAAAGCTTTAAAACGAAAGCGACCATCATCTGTAATTTTATATTCTACAATTGCATCACCGGTTAAGTTGTTTGCATCAGTTGTAGTAGTTCCATTATCCTGCACATTGATATTACTTCCCACCTGCACACTCATCCGATTATTTAAAAATTCCTTTTTTAAACCTACTTGCACTTGGGTATTTTGTTGCACACTTGTTCCTGAATATTGATCGTTCGTTTGCAGATCGAAATTCAATTCAACGCCTTTTACATATTTTCCCGAAAGTTGATTGAGCTGATCGCCCAACATCTGATTCACGCTGTTCCTTGCAACCGTGTTTACAACACTTGATTCTCCAGTATTTACCGCAGCACCTGACGGAATAAATTTATTCATCACCAACAACGCAAATACTTGTTTGTTTAATTCGGCAGGATCATTATTCAGTGAACTTATTTTTGAATAAACAATTCCTCCAAAAGCATTTTTATCCTTGTCAGGCATATCCATCATAAAACTAATATCGGGTCTCATCAAAGCACCTTTCATCATCATGTTCACATCAAAAGTTAATAACTTGCGATAAGCAGTGAGTTCTGATGCACCAGCTCCTGCAAGTTCATTTGAAAGAAGATCTGCAGGAGATGTTTTGGTACTATAAATTGCTGTAATATCAACTGTGGCATCAAGCGGACTTCCACTCCAACTTATTGCACTTCCGGGTTTAATTTTAAAATCACGCTTGATCACTTTTTGAAAAGATGCATTGTAACTTCCGTCACTCAATACATAATTTCCTGTTAAACTTTGTTTGCCACTCGGATCAATTGAAAAGCTTAACATACCATCGCCTTTTACCACGAGTGAATCACCCGAAACTCTGTCAACAATTACTTTAAAGGTGGTGTTTTTATTCACTTCAATATTTGCAGTCAGATCAATTCCTTTGAATACAGATGCGATTTGAACTGTATCCATTCGATTCATAATTTTATCTGTTTTTGATGTATCTATTAATACAACAACACCTTCACCTTTATCGGTGCTTAACTGCGAAGACGGTACAATAACCGTTATCTTGCTTCCTGCAAGTAATTTTGCATCAACATTAATAACGGGCAATGATTCATTCCCACGAATACTCATATTGCTGCTGAGTATAATTTTTCCGAAGTACAAAGAGTTGTCTCGAATGGTTGTATTGAGTACTGTAAAATTACTTGTTTTTACTGTGAGATCGAATTTCATTTTGCTGAAATCACTTGTATAAACTGCACCTTCAATAGATGCTTTTTGTCCTGATTCATCAAGTATTTTAAATGACTTAAAATAAATCCCTTGTGGATCAATTTTGAAATGTTCATCTTTTAATGTGAAAAAATTATTCATGTAAGCAACATTGAAATAAGCGTCTTTAAAACCAATTTCACCATTTATTATTGGTTTATTTCCTGTGCCTGAAATTTGAATTTTTCCTGTTAGATAGCCCGAACTTTTTCGTATTTGTCCCTTGGTAAAACTCTCAATTGTTTTGAGATTTATTTTATTGATGTCGACTGTGAAATCTAAATTTTGATTGGTAGAAGAAAGATAAGTTCCTTTGATATCTGCAATATTATCCTGACCGCTTAACGCAAGATGAACACTGTATTTATTTGCCGAAAGATTATCAGCTTGAATGTTTAAATCACCCACAGGATTTTGCAAATAAATGATATTCGTGACCTTCAAGTCGGAAACAAATGCCGGAGATTTTTGCAACTCTCTCAATTCAAAAGTTCCGTTCAACAATCCTCTCACAATGGCTGTATCACGCTCCGCGATTTGTGATATTGTTCCAAGTTCAA
>Ga0265327_10003886_pt1 | contig 13756 bp, 12 predicted proteins | sample 41621metaG_FD_202089 | JGI IMG/M metagenome (GOLD analysis project Ga0265327, IMG submission 202089) | Rhizosphere microbial communities from Carex aquatilis grown in University of Washington, Seatle, WA, United States - 4-16-21 metaG | ecosystem: Host-associated > Plants > Roots > Rhizosphere... | reverse complement strand
ATGGATTAGTTGCTTACACCGATCTTTCACGCCATCACCTCGAAGCCACACCCGCCATGCTCGACGATAGCCTTCTCCCATTCTCGTTTCCAGCCGTTGGCCGCAAGAAGATCAGCGCGGCTTTCGACGGCGGTCGCATCACCTCGGATGCCGGCGTGATGCTGTTGGGGCAAGCCGAGCGCCGGCTGGGCGTGGCGGGCAAGCTCGCGGCCGTCGTCGCCGATCCGCGCAATCCCTTGCTGATTACCCACTCTCTCGACAGCATTTTTCGCGCGCGCATTCTGGCCATCGCCTGCGGCTACGAGGATGCCGACGATCTCGATCGTCTGCGCCGGGATCCGGCTTTCAAGCTCGCCTGTGGGCGCCTGCCCGATACCGGCGACGATCTGTGCTCGCAGCCGACCATGTCGCGTTGGGAGAACGCGCCGAGTTTGCGCGAAATCGTGAAGCTTTGCGGCGTCCTCGTCGATCTTTATTGCGCCAGTTACGCCAAGCCGCCGCAAGCGGTCACGCTCGACATCGACGACACCTGCGACGTTGCGCATGGCCATCAGCAATTGTCGCTGTTCAATGCGCATTACGACGAGCGCTGCTTTCTTCCGATCCATGTTTACGACACCGCCACGGGACGTCCGGTCGCCGTCATTCTGCGGCCCGGCAAAACTCCGTCGGGCAAGGAAGTGCGCGGCCATTTACGCCGGATCGTCCGCCGCATCCGAGCGCATTGGCCGACGACCAAGATCACCATCCGGGGCGATGCTCATTATGGCCGCCGCGAGGTGATGGATTGGTGCGAGGACAACGGCCTCGACTATGTTTTCGGGCTGTCCGGCAACAAGAGTCTCGCCGCCGCGGTCGAAGACGCGGCCAACGACATCCGCACCCGCCGCGCATTGAAGCGGATGCTCGTCCTGCGCGGCTATACGCAAACCCGCTACGCCGCCAAATCCTGGAGGGCCGAGCGCCGCGTCTGCGCCCGCATCGAAGCGACGGAGCTCGGGCTCGACATCCGCTACGTCGTCACCAACATCGCGGCCGGTTCTGCCGAACATATCTACGACACGCTCTATTGCGCGCGCGGCCAGATGGAAAATCTGATCAAATTGCACAAGAGCCAACTGGCGTCGGATCGAACCTCCTGCCGCTCGCCGCTCGCCAATCAGATGCGGCTCGTTCTGCACACCGCCGCTTATTGGCTCATGTTGGAATTGCGCGACGCCATCCCCAAGACCCATCCGCTCGCTGTCGCCGAGTTCGCGAGCTTGCGCGAAAAGCTGCTGAAGATCGGCGCGCGCATCGTCGAGAGCGCAAGCCGCATCAAGCTCGCGCTCGCCACCGCCTGCCCGCAGGCTGAACTGTTCCGAAATCTGGCCGGAGCCTTACAGCCGGCAGGCCCGTGAACGGGAGGGCAGGACCGGCGTCCGCGCCCTCGATCATCCATCCCGACAACTCCCACGCGTTCCAAAGTGCCGATCGACCCTGCGAAACCGCGCATTGCGGAACCGCGCCCGAAATCAGGACGCGAATAAAATCAGCAAGGCGCGCAGGTTGGGTGAATAGGACGGGATAGATACCACTATGGCGGAAACTCGGATTACGACAAGCTTTCGCTCCGCCATTGGGATGAGGACCTACGCCTCTTGCTTCCCGTCGCTTACGACATCATCGGCATCAAGCGGAAGATTTAGTGTGCGCTGGCACAGGACGAGGTTCGAACGGTCCCAACGATCCAACTCATCACGTGGGTATGGGATAGCTTTGCCGACTTTGATGAACGAGGGGCCAATCCGTTTGGATCGCCAGTTTCGGAGTATGCCGTGGCTGATTTGGTTGCGATAGCGTTCGACGACCTCCTCGAGGGTCAAATAGAGAGGCACTGTCAAGAATTCTCCTAGCAGGCTGTTGAAAAACCGTCTCGCTTCGCTTGGAAGACAGCCTCGTCGCCGCTGTCGTATTCGAATTCGATCTCGATGGAGCCGTCTTCGAGCACTTCGGCGTTCCCTTCGCCGGAGACTTCGTCCATTTCGTCGAAGCCGATCCAGGTGACGGCGATCGAGGTCGGGCCGTATTCGACGTCGAGGGTCGCCTGCATCGCGTCGAAGGCGATTTCCCCACGGCCGTCGGCGGCGATGACGATCTTCGCCGGCCCGCACAGATCGAGATAGGCTCGGTCCCAGATGTCCGCCCCGACGATCCGCCGGCGACCGACGAGCTTGCAGGCCATGGGCGCGGTCATGTCGGCGCCGCCATCTGCTTGGGCAGCCGCACCAGATTGTGGGCGGCGGCCGCGAAGGCGAAGGCCCAGTCATTTGGGCGAGCGGTGCTGTGCTCACTTGAGCAATCGCTGATATCTCCCCTTTCGGCGTGATCCAACATATTCAATCAATTGCGCTTTCTGGAGCGCGCGAATGTCCCGTCGCGCTGTCTTCAGGCTGACCTGCCATGCCGACGCGATCTCCTTCGCGCCGAATCGGCTTCCCTCCGTGACTTGGGCCAGGAACCATCGTTGCCTTTCACTGAGTTCGATCAGATTGGGGACATTTAAAGGGTCGTCCTTAGGGCCAAGTTCAGGGTCATTCTTCCGCGCACCCGTTGCCGACCTTCCTCCAGCGGTTTCGCCGGCGACATAGGCTTCTCTGGCTGCGGCGAGCAAGAGCCGATCCACCGGATCGGCTCGCGGGTTTGCCGCGGGGCCTTCGATCAGGCCGAGAACGAAAGCCCTGATTGTGGGCGACGAAATCACGAGACGCAGGAAATATATCGTATCCGGACCGTGTTGCGCCGAGAGCCAATGCTTGACCGTTCTCTCGCTCGCAGCAGTTTGGCGCATGAGCTGCTTGATCGCACGACGGCTGTCTCCGTGCTCCTTGCGCAGCAGCTCGGCAATGGTACGAGCATAGGTTTTGCGCCCGCCAAGGACGCCAGTCCATATGGGTAATTTCCTGCCCTTTTTCGGCAACATCTTCTGTTTCCTCCGCGGTTAGACTGGTTTCAGTGCGGAGTGGCGGCAGAGACGCGTCATGCGCGGCGGCGGTTGGTCGCTCGGATCGCCGCAGTCGGAACCCAGGAAGGGCGAACTGTGACGAGCCGGAAACTTAAAAGCGAAGATCGATCGGAGTTGCCGGAACGGCCTGTTCGGGCTGCCGAATACGTCCGCATGTCGACGGACCATCAGAAGTATTCGACGGAAAACCAGTCCGACGCGATCAAGCAATATGCAGAAACCCGTAGGATCGAGATCGTTCGGACCTATGCTGACGCGGGCAAGAGCGGTCTTAAGATCGAAGGGCGCGATGCGCTTAGGCAGCTCATTGAGGATGTGCAGGCCGGAACCACCGATTTCACGCTGGTTCTCGTATATGACGTCAGCCGTTGGGGCCGGTTTCAGGATGCCGACGAAAGTGCCCACTATGAATATATCTGCCGCCGCGCGGGCATTTCCGTCGAGTATTGCGCCGAGCAGTTCGATAACGATGGCAGTCCGATCTCAACCATCGTCAAGGGCGTCAAACGTGCGATGGCGGGCGAATATAGCCGTGAACTCTCAACCAAGGTGTTCGCGGGTCAGGGCCGGCTGATCGAAAAGGGCTATCGCCAGGGAGGGCCCGCGGGCTTTGGCTTGCGGCGGACCCTGATCGACGAGCACGGCACCATAAAGGGCGTTCTTGAGCGGGGCGAGCACAAGAGCATCCAGACCGATCGGGTGATCCTGACTCTCGGCCCCGCAGAGGAAGTCAATCTGGTCCGCGATATCTACCAGGCCTTCGTCCATCAGGGACGCAGCGAAAGCGAAATCGCGGCCGATCTCAACGAACGGGGCATTCCAACCGACCTCGGCCGCCCATGGACCAGGGGGACGGTCCATCAGCTTCTGATCAATGAGAAATATGTTGGCGATAACGTGTGGAATCGCCGTTCCTTCAAATTGAAGCAAAGGCGGGTCCGTAACGAGCCTGAGATGTGGATCAAAGCGGAGAATGTGTTCGAGGCCATCGTTGAGCGCGAGCTTTTCGAGGCCGCAAAAACCATCATTAGCGTGCGCTCGTTTCGCCTGAGCGATGAGGAGATGCTGCACTCGCTGAGGGAGCTCTACCAGCAGAAAGGACTGTTATCGGGTATTGTCATCGACGAATGCGACGGTCTGCCGTCCAGCAGTGCTTATAGCGCTCGCTTCGGCAGTCTGCTCCGGGCGTATCAACTCGTGGGGTTTACGCCGGATCGCGACTATCGCTACATCGCGATCAACCGAGAGTTACGCAAACTCCATCCCGGCATTCTCCGTGAGGTGCTCGACGGATTGCGCGCCACGGGCAGTGATGCCTGGCAGGATCTGAAGAGCGATCAGGTGATCGTCAACAGTGAGTTCAGCCTCTCCGTGGTGGTGGCTCGCTGCATCGAGACCTTGACTGGACTCTTGCGTTGGAACCTGCGGTTCGATACCTCGCTCGCGCCCGACATCACGATCGTCGTGCGCATGGACGGCGCCAATCGCGCGCCGCTCGACTACTACCTGTTTCCGCGCATCGACATGCTCTCCGAGAAGCTGCGATTGACGGAGGACAATACCCTCGGTCTTGACGCCTATCGATTCGATGACCTCAACCTTCTCTATGACATCGCGACGCCCATCGCTCTTTTGGAGGCCGCTTGATGCCTGCCCCTCGTCCAAACCAGATTGAAATGATACCGATCTCTAGGATCACGATCCTAAACCCACGCGCGCGCAACAAGCGGCAGCATCGGGAGATCGTGAACAATATCGAAGCCATTGGCTTGAAGCGACCGATCACGGTGAGCCGCCGCGAAGGGGCCGGTGGTCTCAGATATGATCTCGTCTGTGGTGAGGGGCGGCTGGAAGCCTTCCAGATGCTTGGCCAGACTGAGATTCCGGCTGTTGTGATAGAGGCCAGCGAGAACGAATGCCTCGTGATGAGCCTAGTCGAAAATATCGCCCGTCGCGCGCCGCGTCCCCTCGATGCGATGCGGGAAATCAGCGCTCTAAGGTCTCGCGGCTATAGCGATACGGCCATCGCCGAGAAGATCGGCGTCGGAACATCCTGGGTGAACATGATCGCCTCGCTCCTCGAGCGTGGGGAAGAACGGCTAGTGACCGCGGTCGAAACCGGACTCATTCCGATCACTCTGGCGATGGAGATTTCCAAGGCGGAGACGGAAGAGGTGCAGAGCCTGCTCCTTGACGCCTACGAGACCGGCAAGCTCAGGGGCAAGAAGCTCGCCGCCGTTCGGCGCATGCTCGACATGCGCATGCGGAGTCAACGCAAGGGAGGGCTGTCTACCGGGCGGCGTCTAGGCCGGAAAACCAGTAGCCAGCGGATGACAGCCGCAGATCTCATGCAGGTATATCAACGCGAGGCCGAAAAGCAGCGCCTCCTGGTCAAGAAATCGGATTTCACCCAGACCCGGCTGCTGTTCATCGTCGAGGCGCTGAAGGATCTGCTCGCCGATGACGGTTTCATAAATCTGCTGAGAGCGGAGAGATTGGCGACCATACCTCGGGCGCTTTCTGTCCGGATATCGGGAGACAGCAATGACTGATATCCCGAAAAATCGAGCGGACGGAGATGGCAATATCCATCTGGCCTTCGACCAAAACTTCGTGACGGTTCCCGTTTCGGCGATCGTCCCGCTCAAGACACTCCCAGATCGCGTCAAAGAGAGCCGGACGTTTTCACAGGTTCTGAGCTCTATCAAGGCGATCGGCCTGATTGAAGCGCCTGTCGTCATCGCGGACAAAAAGAGTACCGGAACTTGGTTCCTCCTCGATGGTCATCTGCGCCTGGAAGCGTTGAGGGAACTTGGGGTCACGGAAGTCCAATGCCTGCTCGCCACCGACGATGACACCTATACCTACAATAAGCGTGTCAATCGTATTCCGCCGATCCAGGAGCACCGCATGATCGCACGCGCTATGCAGCGCGGTGTCTCGTCAGCTGATATTGCCGATGCTCTCAATCTTCAGGTCGAATCTGTTCTCAGGCGCTTCCGGTTGCTAGAGGGCATCAGCCCTGAGGCTGCGGAGATGCTAAAGGATACGCCTTGCTCAATGAAGGTATTCGACATTCTTCGGCAGATGTCTGCTGTCAGGCAGATCGAAGCCGCCGATCTCATGATTGGTCAGAATAATTTCTCAATCACGTTTGCCCGTGCGATACGCGCTGCCACGCTCGAAAACCAACTCGTTACCGCCAAAAAGGGAAGGGGAGCGGGCACTCCCACGCCCTCGGGTCAGCAGATTGCCCGCATGGAGCGAGAATTAGCGGCGCTTCAGACCCAGGTGAAGTCGGTGGAGGAAACCTACGGTATCGACAATCTGCATCTGACTGTGCCGCGCGGATATATCGCTAAGCTACTTGCCAACAATAGGATTGTCCGTTGGCTAGCGAACCATGAGCAGGATTATCTCAGCGAGTTTCAGAAAATCGCGGAGATCGACTCGCTTGGCCCGATTGCCGAAGCGCCAGACGTCTAAGCATTCAGTACCGGGGACCCGGACCCTAGAAGCGCGGGGACCATGGGAGACGCCGCACTGTGGGGCGGATCAAGCATGGAGGTGGGGATGGCGGCGAACCCGCACGAAGCCCACTAGGCTGGCCGTCATATGGACCAGCCGCGTGCGAGCTTGCTTGGCCTGCACGAAAATTTGGCGGGCGTGCCGGCATCGGGGGCCGGCACGCCCGTTATCAACGCTCGCCGCACCCGTCTGGTTTGAATGTTGTGTCGTTTTGCCTACCGTTAGTGGGTGGAAAAGATGCAGACGCGAACTTGCCAAGCAGTTTGCAGATATGCTATTTCAACCTACCTATGGTAGGTCGAAAAAATGAAAAAATAAACCAACTTCATCGCCTGCTCCCCGAAGGGCTGGTGGTGGATACCGCTTGGTTGGATGAACACGGCTACCGCCGCCAGTGGCGTGAAAAGTACGTAGCGCATGGCTGGCTCGAAGGAGTCGTCCGCGGCGTCTATCAGCGACCAACAGGGAACGTCTGTCAGGCCTTAGCTTGGCAGCGAGTGGTCATCTCGCTTCAGTGTCTGCTTGATAAACCCGTGCGTGTCGGTGGCCGCAGTGCTCTAGAACTGCAGGGCTTGACGCACTACCTCCGCTTTTCGGGCAAGCCTGAAATCCACCTCTATGCTTACGGCAGCATGCCTGGCTGGGTCCAGCGGATACCAACCGACGCTCAATTCGTCGAACACAAGGCGGACAAGCTCTTCAATGCCGACGCACCTGGAAGGACACGCATCGCATGGGGACATTGGGGATGGGAGCTCGACATCTCTGCGCCGGAACGAGCACTTTGCGAGCTTCTTGACCGTCTCCCGGCCCAGGAGACCTTCCATCAAGCGGACGTCCTAATGGAGTCGGTTCGCACTCTGAGCCCGAAGCGGGTTCAGGCAGTGCTGGAAGCGTGCCGCAGCGTGAAGGTGAAGAGGCTGTTTCTCTGGTTCGCCGAGCGGCACCGCCATCCGTGGTTCGGCCGGCTCGATCTCAAGCGCATCGACCTTGGTCGCGGCAAGCGTCAGATCGTGGTAGGCGGTCGGCTGGACAGCAAATATCAGATCACCGTGCCGGAGACCCTCGATGGCGGCGTCTGAGGCCTACCGCGCGCAGGTCAGCCTCCTCGTCCGAGTCCTGCCACTCGTAGCTGAGGAGGCTGTCTTCGCATTGAAGGGTGGCACGGCAATCAATCTCTTCGTCAGAAACCTTCCGCGTCTGTCGGTCGATATCGATCTGACCTATCTGCCGGTCGAGGATCGCGCGACTTCCCTCGCCAATATCGACGCGGCCACGCGGCGGATTGCTACTCGGATAGGAGAGAATCTGCCGCGTAGTCGCGCACAGATCGTACCGCTGCACAGAGAAGAAACCATTACAAAGGTTCTGGTTGCCTCCAACGGTGTGCAGATCAAGATCGAAGTGACACCCGTCATTCGTGGCTGCGTCTACTCCCCTGAAACACGAACGGTTTGCGACCGGGTTGAAGAGCTCTTCGGTTATGCGGAGGTGCCTGTCGTGTAGTTCCCGGATCTTTATGCAGGCAAGATCGTCGCCGCCTTGGATCGGCAGCATCCGCGAGATCTGTTCGACGTCAGGGATCTGCTCGCGAATGAGGGCGTGACTGATGAACTGCGACGCGCCTTCATCGTATACACGCTGAGCCACAACAGGCCTATGTCGGAGGTTTTGGCGCCGACGCGCAAAGATCTGCACCAGGAATTCGACGCGGGGTTCGCTGGCATGACGGAAGAGCCCGTAGCCTTGGAGGCGTTGTACGATACCCGCGAGGCCTTGGTCGCCGAGATCGTCGGTAAGATGCCCCTTGATCATCGCCGCTTCCTTCTCTCCTTCAAGGCCGGCGAACCTAACTGGGACCTGCTCGGAGTGCCTGGCGCCGAGGAATTGCCGGCTGTGCGTTGGAAGGTCGACAACTTGGCCAAACTTTCGGAGGACCGACGCGGAAAGCTGCTGTCAAATCTCGAGCAGGTGCTCGCATCATGAGAGAGGCCCGATGCGTGGGGGTGCTTCTACGACGGGGTTGTAGTCAAAGCAGCTTTTTGAAAATGCAGAATTTTCGGGGCAGCCGAAACTATGCGTGACCCTGAATGCGCGACGGGTATTGAGCGGGATAGTTGTGGGCGAGGATCAGCGCCGAGGCGCCGAGCTCGAGCGCGCGGCGGACGATCTCGCGCGGATAGACGGGCGTGTGGTCGACCGTGCCGACGCCCAGCAGCTCGTCGGCGATCAGCCCATTGCGCTTGTCGAGGAAGAGCACGCGAAACTCCTCGCGCTCGGCATAGGCCATCGACGCATGGCAATAGTCGATGACCTCGATGAAGGAGGAGAGCGCCCGCCGCTTCTCGACCTCGCCGCGCGCGAGACGCCGTCCGGCCGCCTCCATCAGCTTGAGCTCGCAGATCGCGGCTTCCCCGAGCCCCTCGATCTCGCGCAGCCGCTCGGGGCGCGCCGCGACGACCTCGGCGAAGGAGCCGAAGCGCGCGATGAGCGCCTTGGCGAGCGGCTTCACGTCGCGCCGGGGGATCGCGCGGAACAGCACCAGTTCTAAGAGCTCATAGTCCGCGAGCGCCTGCGCGCCCGCCTCCATGAAGCGATCGCGCAGGCGTTGCCGGTGGCCGTGGAAATGCGGCTCCGCCACTTCCTCCAGGCCGTCGAGAGTATGCGTTTTGGCCTTCATGTCCGCTCTACGGCAATGGGCAGTCGGCAATCGGACGAGAAGCGAATAAAACGACTGCCTACTCCCGACTGGCGACTGCCGCCAAAGGATTGTCTCGCCCGGTCGGCGACAGCGTGAAAATCTCGACCCCGGTCTCCGTCACGCCGACCGAATGCTCGAACTGCGCGGAGAGCGAGCGGTCTCTCGTCACCGCCGTCCAGCCGTCGGAAAGGATCTTCACCTGCGGCTTGCCGAGATTGACCATGGGCTCGATCGTGAAGAACATGCCGGGCTTCAGCGCGACGCCCTTGCCCTTCTCGCCATAATGCAAAATGTTCGGCTCGTCGTGGAACAGCCGACCCAGCCCGTGGCCGCAGAATTCGCGCACGATGGAGCAGCGCTCGCTCTCCGCATAGCGCTGGATCGCCGCGCCGATGTCGCCCGTCGTCGCTCCGGGCTTCACCGCGGCGATGCCGCGCAGGAGCGCCTCGTAAGTCACGGCGACGAGCCTCTCCGCGCGGCGCGGAATCTCGCCGACGCCATACATGCGCGAGGCGTCGCCGTGCCAGCCGTCGAGGATGAAGGTCACGTCGATGTTGACGATGTCGCCCTCGCGCAAGGGCTTGTCGTCGGGGATGCCGTGGCACACGACATGATTGATCGAGGTGCAGATGGATTTGCGATAGCCGCGATAGTCTAGCGGTGCCGGATAGGCGTCATGCGCCATCGCGAAATCGAAGACGAGCTTGTCGAGCGCGTCAGTGGAGACGCCAGGGCGCACATGCTCGATCAGCATGTCGAGCGCCTCGCCGGCGAGGCGGCCGACGCGGCGCATGGCTTCGAAGTCATCTGCGCTGTGCAGCTTGATGTGCCCGCTCTTGCGCCCCGCGGGCGCGAGATGGGACTCGATGAAGGTCATGGAGGCGGTCTTTTCCTCAGGAGGGTCTCGTCTCTTGCGAAGCGCTACAGTAGCGGGGAGGGCGGTTCCCATGCAAGCATTTGGGGCGCGCCGAGGGCCCTGGTAGGTCGGGAGGAGGCCCTTACCGCGCCAGGGCCAGCCTATCCCCGGCCCCGAGCCGGGGCGTCGACCGTCAGCGGAAGACTGCTGAATTTCTGTGGTACGGTGCCCCTGGCACGCTTGGATCGGCTCGTCAGGGGAGAAATGCTTGTCGCCTCGCATAACTTGTCGTCTTTGGCGCCTCGCCGCCCTGGCGTTCTTCGTTCTCGGCGTTTTCGCTGGCGGCGCTCGCGCCGACGAAACCCCCGTCTCGATCGAGCAATACACGCAGCGGCTCGATAGCGCGCGCGCGACGCTCGACGATGTCGGCAAGGCGCTCGCTGAGCCCGGAGCCTCCGTCGACCTTTTGCGCGATCTGCGCGACCGCGTAGCCCCCTTGCCGGGCGAGCTCGACGACGTCGTTCAAAAGCTCGCGCCTCGCCTGACGGCCATCGATGCGAGGCTGAAAGAGCTCTCGGGTCCGGCGGCGGGAGCTGGCCCCGCTCCGGCGGCCAAGGAGCCGGCGCCGAAACCCGCGACGCCGGCGACGCCGAACGCAGGCGCGCCGCCCCCCAAGCCGACGGATCATGGCAAGGCGTCCAAGAGTCCGACGCGGGCGAAGGCCCCCCTCGCGCCGCTTGCGCTCGTTGAGCCAGCGCCAACAGCGGATTCAGCCGCCGCCGTCCTCGACGCCGAGCAGACCGCGCTGCGCCAGCGCTACGATGAATTGGACTCCATCTTGAAACGAGCGCGCGCCATTCAGATCGAAGCGCGACAAATGCTCACTGAGATTGTGGCCCGGCAGCGCGCGGTGTTCGCCGCGAAGCTGTTCTTGCGAACGCAAGGGCTCTTCTCGCCAGCCCTGTGGCGTGAGGCGCTCGCCGATCTGCCCGGGACCGCGGAACGCGCCAAGAGCTCGCTCCAGGATATCGCCGCCGGACTCTCGAGCCGTCTCAACAATGGCCGCAGAACCGAGTTTCTCGGGATCGTTTTGCTCATCTTCATCTCAAGCGGCGCCGCGATCCTGTTCTCCAACCGCTTTCTCTCGCGCAGCGACAAGGTCAAGCAGCCCACGAAATTGATGAAGTCTGCCGGCGCCGCTGGTGTGGCGATCGTCTTAACGGCTGTTCCGATCGCCGCCATGGCCGCCCTACGTGCGGCGATCATGGGATTCGATCTCGTCGACGCTTCCGTGACGCCAATTTTGCAGGCCTTGGCCGTGGCGGTGGCGCGTGTCGCATTCAGCTATGCGCTGGCGCGCGCGATTTTCGCGCCCGCCCGGCCGCAATGGCGTCTGGCCGACCCAGGTAACACGCTTTCGGCGCGCTTCGTGCGGCTGGCGGTCGCGATCTCGGCGATCTTCTCCTTGACGCACATTGCGGAGCAGCTCGGGGACCTCGTGCAAGCGAGCCTGCCCTTGGTGATCGTGACGCGCGGCGTCGGCGTGACGCTCATCGCCACCTTCACGGCAAGCGCCTTCGCAAAGATACCGCACAGCAATGGCGGCACCGAGGTGGGCGACGGCGCGCTGCGGCGCCGAGATTGGCTGGCGATCGCGCAATTTCTTGGATTGGCCTTCGTGGTGGGAATATTGGCGGCCTCGGCGGCGGGCTACGTCACTTTTGCGAGTTTCGCCATCCTCGAGGCGGGATGGCTTCTGGCCTTGCTGGCGATGCTCGACATTTCGCTGGGCCTCGCCTCGGCTGGCGTGGAGGCCGCTTTCGATCCGAAGGGCGTCATCGGGCGCCTTTGCAGGGACGGCCTCGCCATAAGGGAAGAGACGTTGAAGCTGATGGCGGTCGCGCTCGCCGGCGTCGCGACGCTGATCTGCTACGCCGTCGCAGCGGCGCTCGCGCTGCTTCCCTTTGGGGTCGGCTCCAACGACTTCCTGCCCTATCTTCAATCCGCCTTCTATTCGTTCACGATCGGCGACGTCACCATCTCGCCTTCCAACGTCTTGACGGCCCTGCTGCTCTTTGGCGTGACGCTCGCAGCGACGCAGGGGCTGCGGCGATGGCTCGAACGAAGTTTTCTGCCGCTCACGCGACTCGACAGAGGTCTGCGCAATTCGATCAGCACCAGCATCGGCTATGCCGGCGTCACGCTTGCACTGGCGATTGGACTGTCCCACGTCGGCCTGAGCCTCGAGAAGCTCGCGCTCATCGCCGGCGCGCTCTCGGTCGGCATCGGCTTCGGCCTGCAGTCCATCGTGAACAATTTCCTGTCGGGCCTCATCCTGTTGTGGGAGCGCGCCATTCGCGTCGGCGACTGGGTGGTGATCGGAGACGAGCAAGGCTACGTAAAGCGGATAAACGTGCGCTCGACCGAAATCGAAACCTTCGACCGCGCGACGATGATCGTCCCCAACTCCAATCTCGTCTCCGGCGTCGTCAAGAACTGGCTGCGCGGCGACAAGGTCGGACGCATCAAGATCGCGGTGGCGGCTCATGTCAGCGCCGATCCAGATCGGATTCGCGACGTGCTTCTCGCCCTCGCCGAGGCGCAGGAAGGCGTGCTGCGCACCCCGGCGCCACAAGTGATGTTCCTGGGGATGGAAGCGAACATGTTTCGCTTCGAATTGTGGTGCTATGTCGAGGATATAGAGCTGGGGACGCGCCTGCGCAGCAATCTCTACTTCGATCTGCACAAGCGCCTGGAGCAGGAGGGCATAGCCTTGACGCCTCCGCCATTGCAGCAAACCATCCAGCTGCCCGACATGGAAAAGCTTGCGGCTGCAGTCGCCCTCTCGATTGCCGAGGCGAAGCAGGCGTCCGCAAACGATTTGAGCGCGGCCGAGGACGCTCGCCAGAGGAGGAGTTCCAGGCCGACCGCGATATGATTGGCAACTCATTGATTTCATTGGTAGGCCGGGAGGGACTCGAACCCCCAACCAGACCGTTATGAGCGGTCGGCTCTAACCAATTGAGCTACCGGCCCGGCTTTCCTCGCCAGGAGAGCGTTTCTACTACCCGCGCGCGCGCCGCGCTGCAACGGGCGCCGCTGTCGTCTTTTCGCCGCCTCGTGTAATGGGGCGCTCGCGGCCCTCTCCGCCTCGCGGGAGAGGAGACCGGCAAATGTGTCGAAGCCGGCCAATGGCGGTCGTCGCGGTCCCCCGCCCCTTTTGGAGCCTCTCGCGCCGCATGACGACCCTCCTCCCCGCCTCGAGCGCCGCGATCGAGCGCGCCACTGACATTTTGCGCCAGGGCGGGCTCGTCGCCTTTCCGACCGAAACCGTCTATGGGCTCGGCGCCGACGCCGCCTCGCCGGCGGCGGTCGCGGGGATCTATGCCGCCAAGGGCCGGCCGCGCTTCAATCCGCTGATCGCCCATGTCGCGTCTCTCGAAGCCGCGCTCCGCGAGGCGGCTTTGCCCGAGGCCGCGCAGCGCCTCGCCCAGCGTTTCTGGCCAGGCCCGCTGACGCTCGTCGCGCCGGCCCTCGAGAGCGGCGGCGTCTGCGAGCTCGCCCGCGCCGGGCTTCAAAGCGTTGCGCTGCGCGTCCCGGCGCATCCTGTGGCGCTGGCGCTGATCGCGGCTTTCGGCGGACCGATCGTCGCGCCTTCCGCCAATCG
>Ga0265327_10003885_pt1 | contig 13767 bp, 7 predicted proteins | sample 41621metaG_FD_202089 | JGI IMG/M metagenome (GOLD analysis project Ga0265327, IMG submission 202089) | Rhizosphere microbial communities from Carex aquatilis grown in University of Washington, Seatle, WA, United States - 4-16-21 metaG | ecosystem: Host-associated > Plants > Roots > Rhizosphere >... | reverse complement strand
TTTGCGCGTGAGGCCGAGTTCGTCGCCAACGTCCTCGATTTGTACCCCAACCTTGACGGGTTCCAGGAGCCTCCCGACGAGCCTTCCTGCTCGATGGCGGAGTCCCTGCGGAAACAGGACTTGCCGATCAACCGCAGCATCGCCAATACGGCGATTGAGCTGCTGTGGGGCTTGATGCGCCACGGAATCGGCCACCAGGGCTGCTTTGTGGATATTCGCAAGGGCGAAAAAATCCCCATGCCGGTGGTTTCACAAGTGGTTTGTTAAATGCGGCAGGCAAAATTAGCCTGGTCCGCGTTGATGGCCTGGAAAATCACCGCGCTGAAACTGGAATAACTTCGCCGCTGATTGTCCGGGGCGGGAGCGGGCGGCCTGATCCAGCCGTTCGCCGCTAAAGTGGCGCGGGCGGGTCGGGCCGCTGGCATTGTACAATTCAACAAGACCTGGCCGCCCCGTCGGGGTGCCCGGCAAACCCTTATCCGTTGAACCGTCCGCATGACGAGGAAAAGAGAACCATGGCTGCGACCAAGATTTCGACTTCAACCAGCCCGGTGTGCGTCATTGTCGGCGCTGGGCCGGGCAACGGCGCGGCGTTCGCCCGCCGGTTCGCCGCCGGGGGCTTCCGCGTCGCGCTGCTGGCCCGCGACTTGGCCCGGCTGGAGGCGATGGCCGGAACGATTCCGAACGCGCAGGCCATCGCCTGCGACGTGTCCGACCCGGAATCCGTCCGCCTGGCGTTCGCGGCGATAATCCAAGACCTGGGCCGGATCGACGTGCTGATTTACAACGCCGGCAAAGGCGTTTGGGGAGACGCCCTCGCCATCGACGAGGCGGATTTCGAAGCGGCTTGGCGGGTGAACGCCTTCGGCGCGTTTCTGGCGGCAAGGCTTGCCTTGCCGGCCATGCTGGGGGCCGGAAGCGGTTCGATTCTCTTCGTCGGGGCGACCGCCTCCCGGCGCGGACGCCCGGGCACCACGGCCTTCGCCGCCGCCAAAGCCGCCCAGCGCAGCCTCGCCGAGTCCTTGGCCCGCACCTACGGCCCGCGCGGCATCCATGTCAGCCTGCTGATTGTGGACGGCGTGGTCGACGAACCCGGCACCCGGGCCAAGATGGCGGACAAGCCCGGCGATTTCTTCTGCAAGCCGGAGGACATCGCGGAAACGGCTTTCTTCATCACCCGCCAGCCTCCTTCGGCCTGGACGTTCGAGCTCGACGTCCGTCCCTTTGGCGAAAGCTGGTAAGGGCGGGCTGGCCATCCACCCCCCGGAATCCCCCATGACGCGGTTCGAGTGGATTTTCGGCAGGCCGTCCGCATGGCGCGGCAGCCCTGCGGAGGCATGGGATTGGGCGAAAATCGCCGCCGCCTGTGTGCCAGGCTGCCTTGAATTCCGCCTGCCGGATCGGCCCTGTCATGGAAACCGGTTTATTGTCCCAAATCGGCGTACACTGGAGCGGCATCGGCAGCCGCCGTTGTTCGCGAGGAGTCAAGACCATGAAAGCAAGACAGAGCAACAAAGAACCCAAGAAGCAAGCGCTTCTGACGCCTAAGGAAAAGAAGGCCGCTCGCGACGGGCGGTGGGCAGGAAGTCGACGGCCTGTCCCGCCTTGTCGACCGCGCGGTAGAGGGACTTCCAATGGCCCTTGATTTTGACGCACGTCTCGTCCGTCCGCCCGCTATTGCCGACCGGGCGCTTCTGGCCCTTGCGGAAGGCGGACTCCAACTGGGGCGTGAACTTCTGGACCCAGCGGTCAATGTTGGAATGGTCGACCTCGACGCCGCGTTCCTCCATCATCTCCTCCAGGTTCCGGTCGCTCAGCGGGTAAGCCAGGTACCAGCGGACGCAAGTCAGGATGATGTCTTTTTCGAAGCGGTGGCCTTTGAAGTCGATCATGCGGGCGCTCGCGGTGCGGTTCGTCGGCCGCATAGCTTACCCGAACGGCAGATCTCCGCGCTAACGCAACAGAACCGTCTCATGTTTGAAGGCAACTACCAACCCCCTCAAGAATCCGCTATGCTGCGCCCATGCCTGAACTGAAGCGCCCCACCCAAACTGACTTGGATAGAATGAGCGCATGCCGAGAAGGATGCGCTGATCCTGCCGCTGTTTGACGTGCTGGAAGAGTTCGGGTGGCGGTTGAAGGAGTTGGAAGGCAAGGTCGAGAAGACCAGCCGCAATTCGGGCAAGCCGCCGTCCTCGGACGGCCTGAAAAGGAAGCGGCCAAGCCGCGCAGAAAGGGGGAAAGGCCAGTGGGCGGCGTCCCCGGACACAAGGGGTCGACGCGCGAGAGGGTCGATAGCCCCGACCGGGTCGAAGAATTGCGCCCGCATGGGTTCTGCCATTTCGACGAGAGCGGGATGCGCGTCAACGGCACGTTGAGCGGGCTTCATGTCGAGGCGACCGGGACGGCGGTGCATTACACCGCGCACCCGAGGCGCGGGCGCGAGGCGATGGACGCCGCGGCGGGCATTCTGCCGGGGTTCCAAGGCATCGCCGTCCACGACCACTGGAAGCCCTACCGGGTATACACGCACTGCTCGCATGCGCTGTGCAACGCCCACCACCTGCGGGAGCCGGCCTATTGCGAGGAGTTGACGGGGCATTGGTGGCCGGTCGAACTGTGCCGCGTCCTGCTGGACGCGAAGGAGGCGGTGGCCGCCGGGCAAACCGCCCTGGAGCCTGCGCAATTGGCCAGTTTGCAGGCCCGCTACGGCGAGCAAGTCAAGGTCGGCCTGGACGCCTGGCCGGTGCGCCCGCCTGGACCGGGCGGGAAAAAAGGCCCGGCCAAGCAACACGACGCGACCAACCTGCTACTGCGGCTGCGGGACTACAAGGCCCAGGTCTTGCGGTTCCTCAACGACTGGCGCGTCCCGTTCGACAACAACCTCGCCGAACGCAGGGTGCGCCCGGTCGAGGTCAAGCTGAAAGTGACTGGCGGCTTTCGCGCCGTGGGCTGAGCGGAGGCGTTCTGCGTCATCCATCCGTTCTGCCTGGGAAACCGGCAAACTGAACGGCCTTAATCCTTAAGGTACCTTCAGGCGGCATTTTGGGGTTGGTAGTTACATTAGATGTCGTGTAATATCTTACCCATCTACATATTAATCATTTGACAACAAGCATGGTTCTTCGCCTGCTATCCCAGGTTAACTATCGCATGACCACTTCAAAGCCCATACCGATAGAAATTATAAAGGCTGCGTTTTATTCTATCTCGCACCGGGTTCGCCAGCGCACCGGGCGTGTTTCAATGCATCACCCGCCCAAGCCATCCGGCCTTCAGCCTGATACTAGCCAATATCTTCGATAAAAAGCCGTTACTTGACTTTATACAAGTGGTTTTAAGCCTGCCCGGTTAAGCGTTTTTAGTTTGACTGCTATTATGATTAGGCCGACGGGCTTGACCCGCCGCCGTTGTTTTAAACTTGCGTTTAAATTAGGAGATCCAATGAAAGCATTCCACATTGACCTAAGCCACCTGCAAGACACTTCCAGGATTCATGTGAAGTTTTGTTCGCACCGGTTTGAATTGCAAAAACACGATGCCGGCACGATGGCGGCGGCAAGGCTGGCGCATCCGGCCTTGGCCGCCCTGCCGCTGGAAACCTGCGTCAATCGCTTCACCCATTTTGTCGACATACCGGACGATCTGTTTCCCGCCCATGGCCTTTCTTGGCTACGCATTGTGCGGCCCCAGGCCGATCCTAATATCCATGTCCCGGATTTGCTGCTGATGAACCTCCTGGTGCCGGAATCGATCCGGCGCCTTCACGGCCAGAAAATGCTGAAGAGTGGCATATTAGGCTGCCATCCGGCGTTGACGTACTATGGGCTGGAGAATCCATCGGCCCAAGCCTTGAGCCTGGAGGCATTCATTGATGCCGGCAACTTGGTCACCGCCCAAAGTACCGCAAGCGCCTTGGCGCAATACCATCCAGAACTGTCTTCCATCCAGCCCTATACCGCCAATATCATCTCCACCAACCATGTTTCCCCGCCGGCCAGCCGCGACCCTGACCAGTGTAACCGGATGGTGGCGCTGTCGAATGCCATTGCCGACCCCAATAACCAGCCCTGGGCACCGGTAGTCCCCTGCACGGACTTAGACGGCAATCCGATGACTAGCGATTATGATTTGCTAGACGAAAATGGGAAGGGGTTTAAGGCGGGGCAGGCGATCTATCGGCAGGACTTGCAGGAAAACATTTCCCAACTCTGCACCGATGTGATTGTCTATGCCAAGCGGTCCGCTTACGACGACCCTGATCTGCAAAATAAAACCTGGCTGGTAAACCATGGGGTGACCGCCCATTTCACCGAGCAAGACCAGCCCGCCCAGACTGCCGAGGCCGCCGAAGCGGTCACCGGGGATGCCTATGTCTGGGATATCAATCCCCACGGCTTGCAATACGGCCTGAATATTGAGGCTGACTCCATCTCACTCGACGCAAACGACAATCTTTCCATCAATTGCCTCAATTGGTTCATACGGACGTTGACGGTCTTTTATCAACCCCTGGATGCTTTAGGAAAGCCGATAGCAGAAAAGCCGACCGACCTTAATTACATCATCCCTGCCGCCACGCCGATCGTCGGCATTCCCATGCCCAATCTCGACCAGGATCCTATGAAAATCCCGCTGAATGGCAGCGGTCAAGTCAACGTGTATTTTGGCAGTCTAGGCACTTCCAACTGGGACAAGGATATGTCCACTCCAGGTGCCTTGACGACGGGGATCTTCCAGATACTAATTCCGGGGATTTTCTTTCTCGCCGCCGCCCCGATGGTCGGCACCAAGTTCTTCGATGATGCTCTGAAAGATTTGAAACCCGTCCTGGTCGCAGTGCTCAGGTATATTGGCTCTAGCACCGCTGGCGGGACTGGGATAGATAGCCCCTTTAAGATATTCAAATTCTTCGCCAACCAAGGGTTTGCGCTGCTGCTGCAAGTGGGCTTCAAGATGCTTGGGGAAAAAGTCGCGGCACAAGTCGCGGCGGGAGAGCTGGCCGAAAGCGTCGCAGGGCCCGCCGGAATCGCAATCCGGCTGGCGGCATTGGTCGCGGCCGGGGCCGCGCTGGCCGAGACTACCGGAGAAGTCCTGGCCTCCCCGGCGCTCATCACCGTCAAGGTTTCCCGCACCTGCGGCGTCACCCTCACCCTCACGCCCGACCCGGCCCACGGCGAAGCCGGACACCCCGAAACCGCGGTCTGGCCCGCGGTTGCCCAGAATTACCAAGTGAATCTCGAATACAAAGACGGCGGGACCGTGCTGGTCAAATCAGGGGCCATGCGGGCCACCACCAACGGCGACCCGCTAGCCGTCGCATTTGAAAAAGTCCTGGCGGGGCCCAGCGCATTCTTCAAGATCAAGGCGGGGCTGTATTCCTCGACGGGATGGCTGTGCGGCTATTGGGAAAGCGACTGGATCGCCGCCGTGCCCAATAATGGCAACTCCCTCGGCCTCGGCCCCCATGCCATCACGGAAGTGCTGGTGCCGCTGACGCAAGACAGCCAATATGAGTTCAAGGAAAAGATCGTGTTCAACGGCGGCAGCTATGTCTGGCAGGCGGGCGGCACGCCTCCCGCCACCACCGCCGCCAGCCTGGATTGCAGCCCCAACGGCAAGCTCTGCGAGCTGCTGGGCATCACCCTCAGCAATAGCGCTTTCCAGGTGGGCTACGGCTGGCGGGCCGCTGGCCAAAACCTGCCTTTGGACGGGCCCGCCAATCCGCCTTCGCCGCAGCAAGAATATGCGTTGCAAAACCTGTCCGTGTTGGCGCAGCCCGGGTCTCGCTTGAAAGTGGGGCAGCTCGGGTTTTCACAGCGGCCAGGCATCGCTTATTCGCCTATCGACAATGGCCAGAACATAGACCCGCTAAACTTCATCCTCGACCCCCGTGGCGGCGGGATGCACCTGCGGCAAGTGACGCTGGATGACGGAACCGGGGATTTTGGCTTGGGCAAGGCGGGCCTGCAAAGTTGGGGCCGTTTCCCCCTCGACTTTGTGGATGCGATTGCCGTCCACCCCAGCAAAGCGGTCGTGGGCATTTCCTATGAATATCACAAGCTGATGATCCTCAACCTGCCTGCCGCCCCCACTTCCGACGACCAAGCCCCCGAGGCCTTGATGCTGTCGGGCAAAGGCGTCCGGCAGGGTCTGATGCGGGGCCCTAAGGCCATGGCGATAACTGCGGACGGGCGCATCCTGGTTCTGGAAGCGATAGGCCAACGCATCCAAGCCTTCGATACCAAAGGCAGTCCGGTGCCCTGCTTCGGCGGCACCGTGTCCATTGCCACAGTGGCCACGTCCGACGGCGGGGCGGCCTTTGCCGCCGAGTTGGATGCCGCAACCCTGCCTGACAGTCTGCAAGCGGCCTTCCAGGATAATGGCGAGACTTGGTTGACCGGCTTGGATCAATCCCTCGCCAGCAACCTGGATTCCGGCCAATTCCAGCCGCCCGATTACCCGCAAGACCCGGTGAGCAAGGATCCCCTCATCGTCCAGTTGTCGAAGCAAGGTATTTTCTTGAGTTACTATCCCGACCAGATGAATGACCCCACGGTAAGTTCTTACATCACCGTCAACCAAGCGGGGAAAAACTGGACGATCACCGACCCTAAGCAAAACCTGGTTTACCAAGCGGTGAACGATGGCGGCCTTGATGTGTATGCGGGGATTAACCGCTACACCATCAATGTGATCGCCAAAGGCCAGCATTGGTCGCTCACCAACCATTACGCCGCCCGGACCTACGACATCCAGCGCAGTCAAGGCGACCAAAGCCAGTTTGAGGTCTATTCCAAATCATCCCATATGCCGCTAGAGCAAAGTAGCGGCCGCCCGAACCCCAGTTACCTCGACATCGCGGTGGAGCCAAAAGGGTTTATCTACGTCCTATACCATATCAATAGCGGCAGCAGCCCCAGTGACTTTTACCTCGAACTTTACGCGCCAGATGGCAGTTATCTCAGCACGATCCCGGATCCTGCCAAAACCTCAAATCCGCAGAATATCGTGGCGGGCAAGATAGCGGTCGATAAGTTCCGCAATCTATTCAGCCTCAACTACGAGATCCTCGCCAAACCCAGCGGCGGGCCGGAACCTTCACTGAGCCATTGGGAGCCTACCACCCCGCTGTTTTCGATTGACGATGGCGCCCAAGCCGCCAAAGACTTCGACAGTGACAACATCTCTGTGGTCATCGACGACTTCGCAACCTACGGCAAGATTCATCTCGATTTACAAGGTAGTTCAGTCACCACGCTTTCCACGGGCTATTGGCAAGTCCAAGACAGCGTTAATGCCACTAGCTACCATGTGGTCTGGAGTGGCGACAAACTCTTGGTTTATGGCATTCCTGTCTGACCCTAGGAAGCTGTCAATCCCCAGGGCGCAGCCAAACCCGACGCAAACAATTCACTGTCCTTTCCAAAGTGGTGTTGGTGTCGGGCCTGGGGATTCGCTTAAGAATACCGTTCTTGGTTTCATCCTTAACCGTGGAACTCCAATGTCCGGTTCTTGGCCAGTCTGGAAAGACTAAACCATGCCAATAGTTTCAAATAAAATACCAGGAGAAACTTCATGCAAAGTATTACAGTCGCCATTTCCTGCACAGGAATAGATTTTTTCATCCGAAGCATCTATTCAGGTACGGTGCAACCGTCACTAAAAACCTTGAAACCCGCCGACCACACAGTGACTGTTGATCCCTTTACCGTTAAAACAGGCGCTTTTACTAAAGCCGCTTACTCCTCCATATCCATCAGCCTTACAGGCGGGAATATCATTGATTTTTCTCCTGCCTACCAAAACATCCAACAACTTCCTGAAGGAGTTTTCCAGCTATCGCTATTAGCGACGGCCTTCACCGCTGACTACGCTTGGAACGAGACTTACATTCAACAAAATCAGAAATATGAGCAAGATAGCCCTCGATTCCCAGGCCACTGGGTTAATGACGGAAATCCATTCCCAGTCGCACCGGCTGCTTATGCGTATTCAGCTGGGATAGGGAGTCTTGCGGTCACTATAAACTTCAGCTTTACGTTCGACCCAGCGAATAATGCCTGGACATTACCCATCTCCAATGTCACCGCCACCCCCTCAAATCCCTCTCCAAACATTCCGGCAAGTAGCATTTTACAGGGCCAAGTTAGTCAACCATGCACCCAAAGCCATGTTTCTGCTGCCACGGTCACCTCAATCGACAATATCGACTTTGCCTCGGCAATCAAAGCCATCAATAACTATCTGATATCAATACCTGCCAGCGGAAACCTCACACCGGAAATAATCTTCGATTTTGGCTTAGGCGACTCCGGCTTGGCTTTCCACAACGATTCAAACAATAAGCCGACCGGGATACAAATAGAGGCGACAGGCACTTCAACCTATACCGATCCAGCCACAGGCACCGTCACTGCTTATTCGGGAAAATTGAGCGCCGATTTGCCCGTGCCCGACGTGCCCGAAGGATACCACCTTCAAATGTATGTGTCGGACTATGTACTAAACGGCCTTTACTGGGCGTTTTTCAAGGATGGTAAGCTTGCCGCCACAGTAAACCCCTCTGACCTATACGATCCTAACATTCTCAAAGTGCGGACTTGGGACAGCGAAATCCGGCAATTACAGCGTTACGCCGCTTTAGACATGCAAGTCCAGTTGCAACCTGTGCAAGCGCCCACCGTGGAATTCCAGGAGGTATATCTTTTCACTCAAGAGGTCATGGACAACCTCAACCAGCAAATGCCAACAATTGCTTCCTTAATCACTGGAATGTTGGGTAATTACTATCCGAACAAAACTGATTTAGAGCAAGATTTGACCGATATTTACGCAGTCGACAATCAGTATTTCGCCCAACTTGAGCAAATCGCCCAAACCCCCGGTGCGGCCGTCTTCCATGACATCCAGTTTACGGTCACCATCCAGGGAGCGGCTCCGATTAACGGGAATGCTCCCTTTTTAGAGTTCACGGTGAGCCGGACGGATGTATTGGAAAACCTGGCTTTGGGGATTGCCAACAATGCGCAGACCTTGCAATTTGGATTTTTTCCGGGCACGAATTCGGTTTTGGTCACCTTTAATCAATCCAATTTCCTCGATAAAAGCGTAATTGGCGACTTTGGCACGCAAATTTGGCCACATGCCTGTGAGCCGGTGTACGATAAACTGCTTTCAGAGATGGGATTGACAGGTGTTCCTTTACCTATCATGCAGGGATTTCAATTCCTTTTCGACAAGGCAGTTCTGAGCATCCGGCCTCAGGATTTCATTGCCATTTTATCTGATGTTGAATTCAAGGGGTAAGCCTATCGAAGCGAAGTTTCAATACCTAGGAAAAGCAGCCTTCAAAGATACCTATACAAGTGAGTGGTGTCCACTCATTTTAAGCCTGCAATGGCCACACCCGGTTTGACCCATAAGGCATAGCTGTTTGAAGTCGCATTAACAATTTTTTTACACACCTAATAGTTGGGAGAATCACCATGCAAGGCATTACCGTCGCTCTATCCAAGTCTGGAATTGAATATTTTCTACAACAGTTGGTTGATGTTGGCAGTCTCGGCCAGGCGCTAAAAGGTTTGAGGCCTGTTGATCGGACAGCATCTGTCCCGGACTTTTTCGGCACGTCGAGAAACAAACCCGGGGACTTGGCGATGTACTCAAACATCAATGTGCAACTCAGCAATGGCAGCGCCAGTAATTTCACGCCAAAATACCAAAGTCTTGGGCAACAGCTAAATGGAGTTTTCCAGCTCATGCTTTCGTCTGGGGCATTTAACGCGAACTATGCCTGGCAGGAGTCCTTCACCCAACAAAATCAAAAATACATCGACTCCGGCGATCCTAATTACCCTGGAGAATGGAGGAATGATGGCGGCGCATTCCCAGTCTCAATCCCCTTCAGTTATTCGATTGGGATTGGAAGCCTGGCAACCACGGTCACTTTCACGTTCACCTTTGACAAGCCCCGCAATGCTTGGACTTTGCCCATCACCAGCATCAGCCCTGTTGTCGGCGCAATAGCCGCCAACATCCCCGGGAACAGTGTCTTGCAGAATCAAGTAACCCCTGGGTGCGTCGCGAGCCATGTCAATGCCACCACAGCGGATTCGGTCAGCCACATTGATTATCAGGCGGCCATCCAAAATACCCTCGGTGTCTGCCTGTCTACCATTCCCGCCAGCGGACACCTCACGCCGGAAATAGTCTTCGACTTTGGCGTGGGCGACAGCGGCTTGGTGTTTCCCAACGGTTTTGACAACAATCCAAACGGGATGCAAATCGGGGTGAAGGGCGTCTCGACTTATAAGGATCCCGCTACCGGCAACACCGAAGCTTATCCGGGGAAACCGCCCACGGGTTTGGGCTTGCCAGCCGTGCCCGACGGGCACCATCTCCAAATGTATGTGTCCGACTATGTGTTCAATGGGCTTTACTGGGCATTTTTCAGGGATGGCAAGCTTGCCGTCACAGTCACTCCTAACGACTTGCCCAACTCCGATCTCCTCAATGTGTCGTTCTGGGTGTTATCTATCTCGGCGCTGAAGCCCTATTCGGAACTGGACATGCAAATTCAGTTACAACCCATGAGCGCGCCCACCGTGAAATTCCAGGAGATCTATCCGTTCACTCAATGGGGGATGGACAAGCTCAAGCAGCAAATACCCTCAATCGCTCCTTTAATCTCTGGCATAAGTGGCAGGACCTATCTGGACAAAACATCTTTGGAGCAAGACTTGGCTAAGGTTTACGCAGTTGATAGCCAGTATTTCGCCCAAATTGAGCAGATAGTCCAATTCCCCGTTGCGGTGGCCTACCATGACATTCAGTTTATTGTCACAATCCTGGGGGCTGCACCGATTGACGGGAAGGCCCCCTTCATCGAATTTGCGGTGAGTCGAACGGATTTTTTGGAAGGCTTGGCTTTGGGGATTACCCATAATGCTCAGACCCTGAAATTTAGCTTCTTTCCGAATGAGGCTTCAGTTTCATTTACTCAATCCAATTTTTTGAGCAAGACCGTGATTGGTGATTTTGGAAATGAAATTTGGCCTAATGTGTGTGAACAGCTCTACGATAATGCGCTTTCTTACCTGGGAGCTACAGGGGTGCCATTACCCATCATGCAAGGATTTCAATTCCTTTTCGAACCGACTGACATAAGCGTCCAGCCACAAGGTTTCATTGCCATTTTAACTAATGTGGAATTTAGGGGGTAAGCCATGGTTACGGGCCTTCGATTCCAGGGGAAAATCGCGTTCCAAGGCACCAATCCTCTCCAGCCTTGTTATCTCAGCCGCAGCAAGCTTCCTTTAGGAAATGGTTTCCAGCCGGCCATGGACTCGCCCAGCCTGGGTGCCAGCGAAATATGCCATGTGTATCAAATCCAGTCCGACCCAATTCGGATGGTGGTTCAGCTTGCCGGTCTTGACTATTTGACGCTGCTGGCTGATCTAGGCTGGATTCAATTGAGTCACGAGGTGGCTAAGGCCGCCCGTTTTGAGATAAGCACGGCGGCAAACGGCCAGCAAAGCTGGCAGGTCGCCAGCGGTAACCAGCTTTTGCCCATCTACTATTGCGCCTACAATCCTGACTTGCCGCCGCCCATCCTCACTGTCAACGGCCCAGACCAGGATTCGTTTTCCAGCTTTTCACCCCATGTCATCACCCCCGGGTTGGACACGGTCACCCAGACCAAAAACGGCGCGGGAATGGACTTCAGCGGGGTGGATTTGAGCGGCCAGGATGTGTCGGGGGTTGACTTCACCGGGGCTCAGTTCAGCGGGGCAAACCTCACCGGCACGTTATTCAAAGGGGCCACCCTGGCTCACGCGGTTTTTAAGGGGGCGACGCTGGCCGGTACCTGTTTTGACGCAGCCATTTTGGATTATGCGGACTTTTCCGGGCCGGAAACCGTCCTCGCCACGGTGGATTGGGGGCATCCTAAGAGCGCCCAGTTCATCAATTTCAGCGGGTGCTCCGGCCAAGGTACTCAACTGGGGGCTTCCGGGGCGACCATTGCTTTTAACCATGCCGATTTAAGCAAGGCCGATTTCACCGGTGCCAACCTCTCGAAACTGGTGTTGGATGATGCCATTCTGGACGGACTCATTGCCCCGTCGAAGGCGGATTTTTCCGGGGCTTCCTTGCTGAGGGTGAGCGCCCACGGGGCCAATTTCGCCGGGAGCATCTTCGACAGCGCCACCCTCAGCAACGGGCAATTTGGCAGCAAAGCCTTGCTGTTTGCATTCACCGACGACCTTACAAAATACACCCAAGAACTCGACGCCAGCACGGGGCCGGTCCCGGCCGACATCGTCACCGCGCTACAAGGCCAGCGCATCGACCTTTCCCAAGGGACCGTCACTGTTTGGGTTAAGGGCGCAAGCTGGCTGGTTTCCACCATCGAGCAAAACTACAACTTCATCTATAACCTCAAAACGAGCCAGTTGCTGCTCTATCGCTATGGAGGCGTTTTGCCGGCAACTTTCACCTCTGCCAGCCTCTACTACTGCGTCAGTTCGGGCGCGAGCTTCGCATCGGCTGATATGTCGAATACGCACTGGCATTTCGCGACCGCCGACCATACCGACCTGGAATCCGTCAACGCGACCGGCAGTTTCCTGCTTGAAACCGATTTCAGCCAGGCGCAATTGTTCGGCACGACTTTGTCAGACAGCGTGCTCGTCCAGGTTAAGTTGATCGGCGCGACCTTGCGGCCCAATCTGAGCAACACGCCCACCAGCTTCTCCAACGCCCAGCTACAGGGTGCGGATTTCACCAACGCCATCCTGGCCGACGGGAACCTGACGGGGGCGGCGGTCGCCTTGCCCAGCGGCGTGCCCCTGTTCGTCATGGACGGCAGCTATGCCAGCAATCTTGAATCGGGGGATTTAAAAACGGTTGCCACGGTGTTCGCCGGGAAGGGCTATCCCCTTGGCAGTGGTGCCAGCATCGGCAGCAGTGTGGGCCAAGGCTGGCTGATTGATAACTCGGCGAACGCCAACCCGCCTTGCGTCAAGGCGTTTTTCGTCGATGGCAATCTTAATGTGTATGACTGCACCCGCCCCAGCTTGGCGTTGTTCATGCTCCCCGACAATTACGCAAACTTCCTAGCTCAACCCAAGCCCGCCAAAATCCTGGTGAGCTATTTCAACGGAAATAACTATCCCCTAAGCCCTCAGGCTTCGATCTCTCCCTGTACCCCGGCCTGGCAGATTTTAAATACCCAGGATGCGCCCGTGGACTTGCCGGTGGTTTATCAGAATATCTCGATCATCCAGCAACTAGACGGCCTGCACGTCTATGGCGCCACCGGCAAGCTTTGGGTTAAAAACGCTAAGTTCTATCCGTTTGACATTGCCTTTGGCGTGACCTTGGCCCTTGAAGCGGCGATGGATTCGCAATCCTTATGCCCTAACGGGCAGGCAAAAGGGAACCAGGGGTCGCTCACTTGGGAACAAATGATGACCCGGACTTGAGCCGCGTGAATCCCGCCAGGTTCCAACTCGCCCGACACGGCCCTGAAAGCCTTGGCCTCCGAGTTCGGCGAAGGCCCGCGGCGTCCCTTTGGAGTCCACCCACCCAAAAAGGTTCTGTTGCGTTAGCGCGGAGATCTGCCGTTCGGGTAAGCTATGCGGCTGACGAACCGCACCGTGAGCCCCCCGCATGATCGACTTCAAAGGCCACCGCTTCGAAAAAGACATCATCCTGACTTGCGTCCGCTGGTACCTGGCTTACCCGCTGAGCGACCGGAACCTG
>Ga0265327_10003884_pt1 | contig 13769 bp, 5 predicted proteins | sample 41621metaG_FD_202089 | JGI IMG/M metagenome (GOLD analysis project Ga0265327, IMG submission 202089) | Rhizosphere microbial communities from Carex aquatilis grown in University of Washington, Seatle, WA, United States - 4-16-21 metaG | ecosystem: Host-associated > Plants > Roots > Rhizosphere >... | reverse complement strand
CCCAAGGTGCGCGGTTTGATACCGCCTGATGACATACGCCACAGGCTGCTTCGCTGGAACACGGAACGACAGATGTGGGAAGAGCGCCCGCTTTGCCCGGAAAACGAAGACGCCAGCAGTTGGAAAAGGAAAGGGGTCGAATTCGTAGGCCACACTGGAGCAACAAGACGTTTAGGACGCGCGGTAGACCTACGTTCCTTACCTGACTCGCTTTATGACAAGACCCGAACTGCATTCAGGCACCATGGCCCATTTTTGCCGGTGATTATCGAAGCCTGTATGGAAAATCAACTCTCGTACGAATATCGTCACGGCGTCACCTCCTTTGGAGCGTTCACCTATACGATCACTCAGATTTTTCGTGACCTTTGCCGCCGCGGCAAGCCAGCCAGTTGGAAGCAATTGGTTAATGCCGCTAGTAAACAGCTCGCGGCGATGCGCTACAATCAGACTCCTGTCCTGGTCGGACCAGAAAAAGTTATTTCACAGAAGGTTCCTTGGATAAGACCCGGTAAGCGTTAGTTAGTTTAGCGGCATCGCAATCGCAGCGCCGGTGCTATTTAGCCAGTGTTGCAAGTGCGCTAACAAAATTCGGAGAACACTATGAAGAAAACCGTACGGATCACTGTAGGGTATTTTATCGTCTTGAGCGGCGTTTCGTTGTGGTTTGCAACAGTTCAAAGCCTTTGGGCGCAAGCCAACTCGACCGGGCCCGTGAAACTTTCCATTAACCGTCTGTCGATGACGGCGATTCAAGGCAAAACATTCGAGGCAGAATGCGTCCTCTTAAGTTAGGTTTTGGGGCTGGAAACGTCATTATCACTTGGGGGGCCTTATCGGGACGTAGGTAATCGATAATGATCGCCAATAATTTGCCCCCGCCTATTAGTTGGAGCAGTCTGGGGTCGCCAATCCTGGCGACCAAGAGCATCACATCGCCTCTGATCCTTGTGACTTTCTCCGTGAGTATTATTTCGTTGGTAAGTCCCAAGAAGTTTGAGAGAACGCCCGGTCTTGGCTTCCATTAAGATCCTGATGCAGGCAATTAAATCATTTTTCGTTAGGGTCAGGTCACCGTCGCTGGATCGTCCGCGGTTTCACCGTGGTCCTACTTGCCGCCATAAGCCGACGGCTTTGGTCGCAACACCATTCAACTGCAGAATACAGATCATCCACAGCCGCGATGTTATGGGATGTTTTATGCCAAAGCAAATTTCAGGCTTACTACTTAATGGGCGGCGTTGGGTGTGAGGCTTGCATCACGGCATTCTGTTGGGGGCACGTCGGTGGGAGCAATTTCTGAAAGATTTGCTCACTGACCTTCGTAATAACAATTGACGGGCTAAGGCCTTCGCGCGCGAAGGCCGTCACACGCATTACATCAAACTATCAAACTATGAAACTATTGATCGTGTTTTTATTGATCTCAGTGGGCATCGCTCAATTTGCAAAGTCTAGGATTTCCCCGGGATATGATCGTTGTTCGAACGGCATAAAACCGATTTAACCCGATGGCGAAGAAACGTATGGAGCAATCTCTCCAGCCAAATCAAATTTGAGGTCATAACTTACAAGCCGCTGATAGGAACTCATGGCTGAATCAATGATTAAACTTTGCTGCATCTTGGCCGGGCGACAAAGTTAGCAAACAACAAACTGGCCTGAAGGAAAGAAAACTATGTCTACATCAAATGTAATCGCTGGCGAAGGGGGTAACATCTGTCCCACTTGGTGGCCGCTTCCACTGTGGGACTTGCACTACCCGCGGACTCCGTTTAACCCCGGTGGTCCAATCAATCTACCAGCAGTTGTAAATCAGATTCTGCTCGGGTTACAGACGCATACCACGTCGTACCACCTTAAAGATGCCACTGCTGCCCGAGAGATGCGGAAGTTGGCCTTGCAGCAAATTCAAGCGGGAGTAAAGCAACTCGGCGAAGCGTGAGATTCTTCTCTGGCATCCGGTGTCTAAAAAACGCCGGATGCTCTCGTCGACTATTTCAAGGAATTGAAGCAACTCGCGATTTATGAGTTACTGAAAGCCATGATGGTGTTTATACAATGATCAGGGTATTATCGAGCTATGCCGACTGTCGTTCGTTGAACTATTGTTTCTACAGGCATGCGGATGAGCGAGGCCGTTGTGGCAAACATCAGGAGCGTTGATACGGACCTTCTTGTTATCTCTATGCGGGGGAAGGGCAATCGCGAACGTCAAATCCCAATCGTTTGTGATGCTTTCAGGAAATACTGGAAGAACATCCCGCTCAACGTAATCTTTAAGGTGCGCAAGCAAATGATCCGCTGTTTTTAAAACGACGTGGCATGGGAATGTCCGACCAATCTGCAAGAACAATTATCCGGAATCACACTTCACGAATTGGCACCAGGCGGATCACACCCCACACGTTACGACATACAGTTGCAACGTCGCATTTTGAGAAGGGGGTTGATTTACGGCATATCCAACGCTTGATTGGACACAGTTGAATTACAACTACTGCAATCTATGTTCAGGTAACCGGACTGCAATGTTATTGAATCGATTGGAGATGCCGAGAAAAAACTGAAAAGCAAAGTCCAACAAGTGAGATTGGGGGTTCGTCCGATTCGCATTTCAGCGAGTCAAATAAACATATTTCAACTTCTTTTGGTTTCTTCTTGCAAGAAATGGAAAGAAGCGTAGAAAAGTTTACAGAAACCCAAGTTTGCAACGACAACCAAATCGTTAGTGGCGGTTTTATAAAAGACTAGGAAAGGCAAACAACAACTAAGAATCGATTTCTGAATTCGGTCTGACGCCCCCCCAAAAAAACACGCGGCAGCATTACCTTAGGGCTTCTTGAACTGATCCATCAAATCGGACGCACAGTGGTTTAGCCGTAATCGGCGCTTGTCAATAAAAACGACAGTTATGAAAGGCACTTTGCACATGATGGCATACTGTTACACCAACGCTCGACTGTGGCCTTTGCTTGCGGTCTTGGTGGTGTTTGGTGGGGCGGTCAACGCCCAGTCAACAGATTCTGGTGGCGTTACCAATGTCGGAGTCGTAGTGACTGGTGCTTCAAATGCAGCGCCCACCGTTTCGGTTCAGCCTCTAAGCCAAACGGTTGAATACGGAAGTGATGTTGTATTGTCGGTAGCAGCAACTACTGTTGGCCAGCCCACATATCAGTGGTATCACAATAAAAGTAGATTAGTCGGGCTTGAGGGAGTGGCCGGCTTCACGTCTCCGCAGCTCTATCTCGTGTCTCCTTCACAAGGCGATGCGGGTTCTTACTCCTGCGTAATTACCGGGAACGGAGGCGCCGTTACGTCTGCCGTTGCTGTCGTTGCCATACATCCGACAGTCGTATTCGCAGATTCTATTTCGACATTGGCGAATTGGTCTCCATTGATCGGTGCTGCCGCCTTGCAATTGAATTCATCTCAAAACCACGGAGGTGGAACGGGATTTTCCCTGTTTGCTACAAACTCCTCGCAACGGATGCTCCACAGGCTTCCGAAGCTGCGCGGTGCCGTGATGTTGAGTTTCTGGCTTTTCGACGACGGAAGTCATCAACCCATGCTTGCTGCAGGAACGCTCCGCGCCCACAACGCCGAGATAGGTTACGCAAAGTTTTCCAAACCATGGGGACTGGAACAGTCTCTGGATATAGGCCTCCATTCGACGACCAAAGACGGCACAGGAGGCGGAATGTTGAAACAACAGCTCGATCCGACAAGGTACCAAGGCCGAGTACTTCGAGGTATGGGAACGAATACGCCTGGTTGGTTTAACTTGTCAGTTACACGTTCTCCAGGGTGGCACCTGATGGAAATCCGACGAAACAGAGATGGAAGCGTTGTCTGGCTCGTCGATGGAGTCGTCGGCAAACGGATGCAGGCCGGCGTGAAAATGGCCGACATGGACACCGTAATGCTTGGGTGCTGGGGAGCCGAAGATGGCAGTGGCGTAAGCTCAGGGCAGGTGTGGTTTGATGATGTCAGTGTCGCCGCGTACTGGGGGGCGCCAGATGCTGAGCTTTCGACCGTTAACGGGAGTCCTGTTCCGACCTTAATGAAAATTCGCGAAACGGGTAGCAATGAAGTCGCGGATGTTGTGGCAACGACCGTAGCTGAAGTCCACGGAGCAGATACGAACTGGACCGTTGGGCGTTGGCAGATCAACGGAGGCGACGTCCAGGCGAAGGATGTACGCGGTTTCTTGCAATATTCAGTGAACGCTTCTGCGTCGGACGTGTTCCGGATTGAGATTGAAGGGGCTGAGGCGGCAAATCAGATTGTCGCAGGCCAGCCGCTTCCGTTGCCGCTGAACATTTGGTGTGATGGCGAGTATCTTGGCAATTTCAACCTGAGATATGGTGCGGAGACAAATGGTTTTGTGCACGTATTTACGAGCTATTTGACCAACGGGCCACACTCTATTTCGATCGAATGGGATAATGCCAGGGAAGAACGATCGTTGAAAATAAGCGCTGTGAGGTTGCAGTCTTTGCCGAGCGCTGTGATGGCAGCGAACGGAATGAAAGCGTGGGTCGCCAACCGGCTCGCCGCGCAATGCGGGATGGAGGTCGCTCCCCACGAGTCGATTGTCTCGCCGGCGTGCGTCGAAGGCAGGGACCGTTATCTATCGCAGCTGCACATCCGGGCCAATGGCGCGGCTGTTCCGCCGCAGCATGGCGCTGGTTACCACTTTTACGCGAACGTACCACTTTCAGCGGATAGCCCTACAACGGTGGAAGCTTCATATCAGAACGGCGCTTTCCATGACGCTAAAACGATTCAATGGATACCGACGGATTTGTTCACCTGTACGAATAAAATCCTGCTGCGAAGGGGCGACGAACTATTGCTCAGTGCGATTCCTCAAGGTGTCACCAATGGCACGATGTTGATCGGGATCGGGCAGCAGTTATTAACAAACGATGTTCCCAACCCCGTGCGATATAAGTTCGACCAGGCAGGAACCTTCACGGTGACGGGCTCGATTCTCGGCTCGTCTGATTCACGGAGCGTTACCGTGAAAGTGGTCGATGCATCATTTGATCCTATGGTTCCTGTGTTCACAAGCCGAACTAACTGGGAATGCACGAATCTACCGTCCGAGATTCTCGTCCAAAGCGATCCGCGTTTGAAATTCCATCGGTTACCAGCCGATAAACTCCCCGACTCAGTGTCGCCTGCCTATCGTGCGTATCGCATCGACAACGCTCCCGCAGAGCCAATGTATGTGGTCGCGCGGCTCGGAGCAAAGGGTCCGATTTTCGCAAATGCGGCAGTTCAAGGATTTCAACTTCACATTCCGCCCGAAACTGAATTGGTTCATGTTGAATCACGCCAAGACGGAAGCGAACTGGTTGACGAAACCATCGTCCTCAGCCCTATAGGATCGGCTGCCGATTTGTCGCTCCACTGTCAGATATTGACGGGAGGTGTCACATTCGACACTGGTGAACTTTCACGCACTCTCACCGCTGCGGACTTCGATCTGCTCGGTGTGTGTCATTTGAAATTCCTCCGCAGCCCGACAGAGCGGAACACATCGATTTGCAATCATATCAAGGTATATCACAAAGAAGTGCTCGTGGACCGCAAGTGACGAAATTCTGTGAAATCACTCGATACACATCGACAGAAGGGAATCGCAGTATTGACATGCCTTGTCATCGGCGTGCTCCCAGTTCTAGCTGGCGGGATTCGGAACGAGGATCCCGATCGCATCGGTGTCATTACAAATGTTCAAGCGGGAATTGTTCAGCGTACGAGCGCCGTTCACGAACTGTCGGACCATCTTGAAGCAAGTGAACTGCACCGGCTTTTCCAATTTTTAGGACGCCATTCGAATGAGAGGAATGCCGCTGGCGTTAGGTACCTGAAAAACGAAGTGGTAACGGCGCTTCGGCATCAGTCGACACCTCCGGCTGGGCTTACGGAGACGCTGATCAACGTCTATCAGGATACGCAGCAGGATTCGGCTGTCCGGGACTACGCGCTACAACATCTTGCTTGTTGGTATGAGGAAGGAGCCGGCGATGCCTACGATTCAAAGAGTCGCATTCGCTTAACTTTGATTGCCGCGAGCGAATCAGATTCTGAAATCGCGGCAACGGGGCTGCTCGGATTGCATCGCCTTTCCTTGCTTGACGGTTCTGTTGAAGTAGAACGGCTCAATAGCACGGCCCTTCGACTCGCTAAAATATCGTCCGCTTCGTCTGTCCGTGTGACAGCCATTCAGGTATGTGCCGAACGCGGTTGTTCGTCCATTCTCCCGATCATTCGAAGCCTGGCCCAATCCGACAATGATTCCGCACTTCGCGTGTCGTCAATCGCCGCATTAGGGCAATTGGGAGAGGCGACAGATTTGGCGCTCCTGCGCCGATTGCGAATCGGGGCGATTCCATCTTTGAAGTCCGCGTTTGAAACAGCTGTCACGAAACTCGAACGAAAAAACCAAAATGCATTCTAACCCCTGGATACGTTGTGTAATGCGAGGGTGCATCCCCACGTTGGCATTATTCGTCTATTTCGCGCTTTCAGTTACGGCGAGAGCGCAGATAAACGGCTGTATCAAGCATTTCACAACTAACTGCGTAACTCCGCCCACAGCCAGTTTGACGTTTTCCAGTCTCCCCAGAGGCTGTGCGGGTGGAATGTTCTTTGCCCACGCCACTGTGATCCATCACGCGGGAAACTTGGAAGTTCAGGGAACGAATAGCGAATGCGTCGTCGTGGATACAAACATTCCGGGTTTCGCACCAGTGATCTCGGCGTCGTGGACTGCTACTGGGCCGGGCAGCGTTACCAATACCGGATCAGGACTTACCACGACGTTCCCGATGTCTGGAGCGACTGGTTCAGGCACGATCACCTTCACTGCCTCATATACGAACGTTACGTGCCTAAGCGGCGGAATTATTTCAGTCACGACAAATTATTTTATAACTAATTGCCAGTGCACAAATGCCCCCTCCGGATTGGTGGGATGGTGGCCGGGCAATGATACTACCCAGGATTTGGCTTACGGAAACGATGGCACCTTGTTGGGAAATACAAGCTACACCAATGGGATGGTGGATGATGGATTTCATTTCGACGGAGACTCCGACGCGGTGATAATCAATGATTCGGAAAACTATCAGCTGCAAGACTTCACGATTAGTTGCTGGATTAAGCGCAATTCGTTAACGGAGGTTTCCATAGCCGGTGCTGAATATGGTGGGATTCTCGGCTACGGATATGGTGGATATGGCGTCGCCATAAACAGTTCCGGCGTTGTTGTTTTGGGCAAAGCTTATTTCAGCATTGTAAGTGCACCGGTAGCCATTACTGACTTGGCCTTTCATCACCTTGCGGTGACGAAGAACGGAACCAATATCATCTTTTATCTGGACGGTTCAGCCTATCCCGGCGCCCCCTTCGATCCGGGATTCATATTCACGACCCCAATGGCGATTGGCGCGATTCCAACTACGTACGGATATACTTTCGAGGGCGACATCGACGAAGTAATGCTTTTCAATCGAAGTCTAACTTCAGCGGAAGTGACAAGCCTATACGGCTGTCCTGCTGGCGTCTGCCCCCCACCGGAAGTGATCAATTGTTTGTTAGACCCTAGCCTCGGACTGACGTTAGCGACACCGGGTCTTTCCAACTCGTGGCCTGTATATACAAATGGCGCTACAGTCTCCGCACAGGCTTTGATCGCGACCAACCTGGGACTACTTCAGGTCATCAGGACCAATCTTGACTCTTCAGTAGTAACGAACATTGTCGTGACCAACTCGCGTTTGATTTCAACCTCATGGTCGGCGGTCAGCCCCGACCACTCGAATACCAACAGTGGTTCAGGACTAACTGCGAGTTTTTCTACCACCAATGGTGTTGGCGTTGGCGATCTCACCTTCTACCTCACTTATAGCAATAGCGCGCCCTGTTCTAATGTGCTGACGGTATCGTTACCTGTTTACTTCCAGGTAGAGACAAACGATATCGTTGAAAGCGACTGCTCGTCCAACGCTCCGGCAATGTTGGCGTCTTGGAATTTCAATATGCCACTTTCGTTATGGTCGGGCGAAAGCAATGCTAACGATACGGTTGGAACTAATAACGCTGTCGTCCACAGTACGATGACTTATACGAATGGCGTTTCCGGGAACGCGTTCTATTTCAACGGAAGCAACTACCTGTCATTTGGGACCAATATTGGTAATTTTGGGACCAACGATTTCACGATTGATTTTTGGATCCAGACGACACAGTCGGTGTGGTGGGTCGGTATTTTAGAAAAGCGGCCTGTTTGCAACTGGGGAGATATGTGGAGCGTTCGCCTGAAAGATGGCTACATCAATTTTGAATCGGACCCGTTTACGACTGTAACTTCAACTACGCTGGTAAGTGATGGCTCTTTCCATCACGTAACTCTTATACGAGAGGGATATTGGCGCGAAATATTTGTCGACGGTGAATTCGAGGACGCTGCTTATTCGGAAAATCTCTTCGATCTTCATAATAATGTAGAAATGTTTGCGGGAACGAATATTTGCTATAACGGGGGTACCCAGAACCTAGTGGGAACATTGGACGAGCTTAGCATACTTACGGGCAGTCCGAGCCCATGGGAGGGAAATCGGGGACAAATGCCGCTCGTTGTTACCAATGTTCAGCAAATGCCAAGCCCTTGGGGCAACAGTTTGCAGGTGGATAGTTCGACTAATGCCAATCTGAGTTATCGCTATTTCGACGAAGACGGCATCGCCAATGTTAATTGCAAGTCCGGCGCATTGCGATTCTGGATTAAGCCGAACTGGAACGGCGGCACAGGCCCAGGTATCACTGGCAGGCTGATTGAAATGGGTGACACGAACTCGACGAGCGGATGGTGGTCGCTTTGGGTAGACTCTTCTGGAAATCAAATTTCTTTCCAAACCAAGTCCAACGGAAATCTCACCACCTATTTCACGCAGTCGATCAGCGACTGGAATTCCAACTACTGGTACCACGTGGTCCTAGACTACGCGGCTGATCAAACCAGTCTCTACACAAATGGTATTTTGGCGCAGACGGGTATAGGAATAACGAATTACCCCTCCTTGGCAGCACGTGAAGCCTATGGATTTAGCATCGGCAGTGACCATTTTGGAGCGAATCGTTCTGCCTCTAGGTTTGATGAGCTTGGCACCTTCTGCGCTCCGCTAACCGCGGAGGACATTTTAGATGACTATGTCAATGGTTTGATGAACTCAAGTGTGGGAGTTGGCACCGGCATACCCGACTGGGATACGTACAACCAACTTTACGGCACGACGAACAACGGAGCGCTCGAAGTATTTACGCCATTGAAATAACGAGACCTGCAACATGCAACCAAATCAAAAACAACCTGAGCATCCTTGCTGGCTTCAACCTCAAACGCTTTTAGGTACCTGCACAATGAAAGTTACCCAAGGCCACAAACGAAAAATTTCAGCCGAGTGCATTTTGCGGCAACTCCTATTGCTCCTTTTAAGCATTGGCATTGGTTTATTCGTCGATTGCTCCAATAGTCATGCCCAGTCGTGCTCGGATTTCGGCGGTTATGTCCAATATCAGACGGTGTATGCCGATTTGTCGAAATGCGGGTTTCCCGAGTACACAAACCTGGACTTACCCCGGATCCATATCTATCACGAGCAGCACGTGGACGGGGCATATGGGTATCATCACACGAATGACTTCACCCAAAGCACGCAGGTCTCCGGTGGCGATGACGGAAAGGATTGGGATAGTTGGCCGGGTGATTTCTCACGACACGATAACACCACATACAGTTTCGCGTTCGCAGAAGGTGTTTATCCGGCAATTGACCCCGATTCAGGCCTAAAAGTCTGGTGTCATTCTACAAACAATTGTACCGGTACTTATTCGGAAAGTGTGATAATTACCGACAGCCGTCCATATTGGGAGTGGAATGGTTTTGAGGGTTTCAGTTATGGATCGTATTCATACTCTGAAACAGGGTCAGCCACGGTTATTAACACTAACTGGTGCACTGATCATCAAGGACATGACGTGGCTTGGGGCTTTTCGGGTGCATGGTCGTCAATAGACCATGCGATTCCGTATACAAACTCTCCTGGGGGCGTGGTAGACGACTACAGCAACTCCTCATCCGGTGAGATAATTCAATGTGTAGTCGCCCACAGGGAATTGACGGAAATTGACAATCCCACACAGGCAAAATCAGATCTAAGCACCAACTATACCGATATTAACGGTAACAATTCAGTAAGCGACATTTTGACGTATACCTTAAGCCACGAATATACGGACCAAGAGCTCAGTAACAATATTTTGAGCAAAATGTCAGATTTTCCCGGGAGTTGGTATATTCCGAACGGTTCCGGAGACGACGTCTACCACACCACTGCTTATTCAATGATAGATGGAGACCATGTAAAAGGCCAATATCAGCCGACACAGGAGGATGGGACGGACGCGGAAATGCAAAAGATGAAGTATCGCATTGTCATTCCTAACACAGAGGCTGCAAAACGTTACCGAGTATCATGGAACTTGGTGACCTACGACTTTACGACAGGAGCAATAGAAATTACCCATCGTCATGTATCCATTGATGGCACTGGAGGATCTGATCCTATTTACACAACGGAGGAAATAGTAAACCCGCCGCACTGGGATGATAGTTCCAACTTTTTTGGAGGGGTGGTTGTGACGTGGGTCGACAGCCTAGTTGTTTCAGAAATGTCGCAAAGCGATCCAGGCACGGGTCCTGGATCGCCAGCTTGGAGCGGAGTGGCCGCGGGTTGCGCCACATGTGGCAGCGCTCGCGAAGCTTTTCAGGGGGCCTTCGGCGCTTTGACTGCGTCATTCGGTCTTGGCAGGGCTCTTGGTTACGGTTCAGCTGGGGAGCTGGAGATATGGGCAAGCATTCCCGATCTGAATTTGGCGACACCAAACAGCCTCATTTATCCCGATGGCATACCCTCCACAGAAGCAATTCGGGTCTCGGGCGCATTGCGCCAGATTAATGCTCCTCAAACGCTTGTGGACATCGTCACACTAAATGCATTCTCGTATGAATTGCGATTTTATCTGCCGTCACAGGTCGGAAGCCTCAGTGGCGGTGTATATTCCGTGACGGGAAGCCCATTTGTCACGTGGACAATCCAAAACCCTGATGCATCAACGAACACGTACAACCGGCTGCAGATTACCGAAACGCGCGGTTCGGACACGCACCAGTATCTGTATACTTACAACCCAACGAATTCGGTTTGGACTTTGACTCGTCCCGATAATGCGCAAGAAGAGATTAGTACCGCGATTAGTGCAGATTCAAGTTGGATTACTCTCGGGATGACAAATACGGTGCGCAGCGCATCAGGACACGTCGATTTTCAGGAAGTGAGGATATATCAACGTCCGACGGTGTTCATAGCTGGAACGACGACCAATTTAGGTCTAGTGCCCAGCAATCCGCAAACGGGATTCTTACTCACCGCGGACATCGTTAATCCTGGTTTGAATGCTCGAGTAACAACCTACAGCTATTACAGCACGAACTACGGTGCATCTATAACTGAGACCGTTTCTGGACCTTGGTTTCACTCGACAATTCCTCCAGCGCGATACATCAAGCATTCCGATGGAACATGGGATTACTTCGCGTATAATGCGCAAAACGTGACGGATCACATAACGCCATTTGGCGACGTTGCGCCGCCTACCTCCGGCGCGCCGTCCGATTCGACATCACGCCATACTAAGTATTACAATTTCGACGGCAGCGATTTTCTTACTTACGCCCAGGATATTGAGGAGGACATCAAAGGGGTGGAGGTTTCCCATATTTCAAGATCGACCAACTCCGCAGGTGTCCATTCGCTAACTGAACGTGATGGAACCCGAGACTATGACACCTACACATCGTATTCCACGACCGGTACGAACGTTGGAAAGATACAAGGTATACAGCGACCGGACGGAACGCTGACGCTCTACACTTACGATTTTGCCATCGGCGGAACACAAACAAACACGGTTTGGTCGGACGCTCCCAACGGAGACAAAACAGCAGTTATCGATGGCTCCAAATCCGTAACCATCAAAGGGCCAGTCGGACAAATGATTTCCAATACGCAAACCGACATCCGTTCAGTCATTACGCTCGCGAATGACGTGTATGGAAGTTACGACTCGTTGGGTCGTCCGCAGGTTGTCACGCATTTGGATGGGACGAGCGAACAAACCTATTATAACTGCTGCGGAATCGACTACACCATCGACCGGGACGGTGTTACAACTCAGTATTACTACGATGATGCCAAGCGTCAGGTGGCGACGCTCCGCAACGGGATTATGACGAGCAATCTGCTGGACTCCGCTGGTCGTGTTTTGAAAACAGTACGAATCGGGACCGACAGCTCGCAGATTGTGTTGGGGCAGTGGCAATACGACTTGTCTGGCAAGCTCGTACGACAGACAAATGCGTTAGGGGGAGTAACCAGTTATGGCGAAACCTTCGATGGAACCACGGGCGGACTGATACGAATGACGACGAATGCCGACGGCGGGACGATCATCGAATCCTACTATCTCGATGGCCAATTAAAGAGTCGCACTGGAACTGCCGTCCATGGCGTCGTCTATACATATGACGTGGACTCCGATGGGCATCGGATCACGACAGAAACCAAACTGACTGCTGCAGGTAGTGCGACTTCCGAAGCGGTGAGTTCTTACGTAGACTGGCTCGGAAAGGCTACGAAGACCGTCTACAGCGACACGGCGGGATCGAGTGTCCAATATTCCTATAACACCGCCGGCCAATTGGCTAAAGAAATTGATCCTGACGGTGTAACAAGACTTTACGGGTACAACGTCAAAGGCGAATTGACCACTAACGCCATTGATATGGAGGGTTACGGCACGATTGATCCGAGCGGTACTAATCGCATCACTTTTACTACCAATGACGTCGTTTCTGCTCATGGTACAGACGTTCTGCGTTCGCGCACATATGTGTGGATGACGGACAACGATGACACGCCAACGCTGGTTTCAATGTCCGAATCGTCCACGGATGGCCTTCAATCATGGCAGACACGTTACCGGGATTCGAGCACACCGGTGACAACACATGCGCAAACCGTTTATAGCGGCACAAACCGTACCGTTACAGTGACTGCCCCTGATAATTCCTATACCATCACGCGATATGCAAACGGACGCCTCGTCTCCGTCACGCAATACGATTCAACACCCGCCCAAATTGGAAGTACGACTTACGGCTATGATGCCCATGGTCGGCAAAACACAGTTACTGATGCCCGCAATGGAACAACGGTTTACACCTACAACGATGCCGATCTTGTCACGACCGTTACGACACCGAGTCCTGGTACACCGGGTGGTTCTTCGCAAACAACTACCACCCAATACAGCAAATCGTTGCAGGCGACTAATGTGATTCAGCCTGACAACAGCGCTGTAACGAATATTTACTTGCCCACAGGCGAAATAGCGCTCAGCCATGGTTCTCGCACGTATCCGGTGGGCTATAGTTATGACTATGCTGGTCGCGTGAAAACGATGACGAACTGGTCTGATTTTGGCAGCGGTAGTGGGTCTCGGGTGACGACGTGGAGCTATGATGCGTACCGTGGATTTCTAACGAACAAGGTTTATGCGGACACTAATGGAACGACATACGACTATACCGCTTCCGGACGACTCCAAACTCGCTTCTGGGCACGAGGCACGAA